>Ga0182745_1002606_pt1 | contig 15991 bp, 19 predicted proteins | sample eDN3rd30CKraftBY_FD_128523 | JGI IMG/M metagenome (GOLD analysis project Ga0182745, IMG submission 128523) | Enriched backyard soil microbial communities from Emeryville, California, USA - eDNA 3rd pass 30_C Kraft BY (version 2) (version 2) | ecosystem: Environmental > Terrestrial > Soil >...
GCGGAAGAGAAAGTGGAGTATGAGTAAAAATGTAAAAGGAATGGCAGAATTTGATGCCATTCTCTTTTTTAAACTCAAAACATTAATTTCTCATTATGGAGACGGCGGGAGTCGAACCCGCGTTCCTTATTTCGTTATTGTCTCGTATTAATCCGCATGGTTGTATCGCAATATGTACCGTCATTTGAAACGGTGATATAAGCGTAATGGCGGACAAATAATCGTTCATTAGTCGTACATTGCATAATCGACCTTCTTACACGTAATAATACGTTAATTTACGGAATATGTAAAGCGCTAGTTTCGTAGAATATTCCGCATATTTCCCTCGATTATTTCCGCTTCTAACGAATCGAATCGGCCAACTACCCGTTTAAACGAATCTCACTCGCTCTCATTGCGCTTGTCAGCGTCGGATAATACGCAAGACTTATCAAAATTGAACAGTAAATGTTTATTATTTTATTATTCCGTTTAGTAACGAGTATAGCGGTTAATGACTGACTACCGCTTGTAAAATAGTAAATATTAGGTGTATGTGGCAATCCGGGCCAATCCGGCCGGGTACGCTTGGGGGGTTTACGCAAAATAAAAACGACCAACATTATCCGTTGATCGTCGCTTTAGTATTAATCGAATATGCTTTCAACTGCGTTCGCTAAGTCGTCCTGGCTCGGCTGGGAATACCACGCTACCATATCCGCACTTGAATGACCGCTAAGCGCCTGTATTGTTGCAGTTGGAACGTTCTTATCAACTAACGATTTAACAAAAGTATGTCTTAATTGATGCGGATTGACTTCATACTCGTTAAGCATCGCCTGGATTGAACGCACGCTTAAACGTTTATTTAATGACGATAGAAACAAAGCTTCATTGTTGTCGTTTCGTTGCGCTAAATAGTCCGTGATTGCTTTGCGTGCTTCCGAATTAAGCGGAATCATACGCTCGCTGCCGTTCTTACTCTTGCGGACATATAGCGAGCCTTTACGTTCGCTTATCTCTATATCGGTACGGTCTAGCGCCGCTAACTCGCTTACACGTAAGCCAGCGTATAATAGTAAGCATACGATCGCATAGTCTCGCTTATTGCGTTTGCGGTCAGTCATACGTAATAACTCGTTTACTTTATTGCGCGGTAGCCATTCCGGCGCTTTAAGCGTTGCCTTCGGTGGCTTAGTCATACGTAACGCCTCTACTGCGTCAGACTTGCCAGCATAACGGCTATATGCTTTGATTGCCGCTATCTCACGATTTACACCGCTTGCCGACCGCTTAGCACTCTGCATGCTGGCGATATATTGCTGAACATCGACGCGGCCATATTCGCTTAAATCCGTGCCGCTTCCGTCTAAATAATCCGCAAACTTCATAAGTGAATAACGGTAAGCTCGCGCGGTGTTCTCGGCTTTGCCGGCCATTGCCTCGTTTATAAAGCGGTCAATATATTCCGTACTATTCATGCGCTAAATACCTCCTAAATAATTATACGCAACTTTTTCCGCTTACTAATCGGATAATAAGCCGATACAAAGCCGCATAATTACGTTTTATCGTTAAGTCAATTATACGCATAATACTAATTATACGCAAGTATTACACGCAAGTTTACGGAATTATTTAGCGCGGCAATGATCGGAGGCAAAACGACTGACCCCCGCTTTTTTAAAGTGCCGTCCCGGACGCAAGCTCTCGCCGACGTATTCATTATCTAGCGTAGAATAACACGTCATTTTACCGTCGTTTTAAGCCCGTATGACGCTCGTATAGCCGTCCTATATTCCGCTATCAACTCGCCATTTAAACGGCTCTGACGCCCTAATTCAACGGGATTTTAACGCAATCTAACGCAAAAAAAAAGACCGAGCATACAAGCGGAATTACTCGCTCATACACTCGGCAATATTACTCTTCTTCGTCTAACTCGATAATGTCCGCATCTGCACGTTCAATAATGCGGGCAAGTTCCTCGTCACTAATCTGCATCTGCACCGTCGGCTGCTGAACGCTAACTTCGTGCTTAGTCGACTTGCTATATACGCCGGCCATTTCGAGTATCATCTCGATTGCGCGTAAACTCGGCGTGCCTGTTATGCTTCCGTCGGCTAACTGATGCAGTCGGCTAATCGCCATTGGTACGGAAGAACTGGCGCTTAATTGAACGCAATCTTTGATATAGCGCTGAAATTCGGGCATGGCTCGATAGCGTACAAGCGTATCATGCGATATGCCGAGTTCCGTTGCTACTTGCTGATATGGCTTACGTTTTACGCCTCGGCGCTTGTATGTTAAATCGTTTAATAATACGGCTTGCGCTGCTTTGATTTGATGCGGCTTTAAGTCGTAATTCGCGGCATCCGGCAAAGTCGGTTGCATAAAGGTTTCATCGTCTAAGATTGCGGACGGCTCTACTAATTCCTCGGTTAATCGCGTAATATCGTTTGTCATCATTTTTCCTCCTATTAATAGCGTCCTCGACCGATAGTTCTTCCGGTACGTGATACGCTGTGATTATTCGTTGATTCCCCGTAAATTCCGTACATCCAATCCGGTTTCTGTACGATTTGTGCCGTTCTCTTCTTGGCGCTACTGAACGCCATTTCAATAGCGTCAAGTACGTCTACAACGCCATTCGGATATTCTTGCAATTCGCGATAGACTTCCTTATGGTCGCGGTTAAGTATAAGCGATTGATTGGCGAGCGGTACTTCTAGCGATTCAATTCGGCTCGCTTTCGATTTAGTTCCGTGAGTTTTAATCGTTTCTAATTTCGTATGGTAAATGCTGTTATGGCGCATCGAATCGGATAACTGATCGGCATAGGCCCGGTAAGCTCCGATTCCCTCGACAACTACTTTATGTGGCTTAAACTCGGCTAAACGCGGTAAAATCTCCATTATAAATTCGGATGGCACTTGGCGCGATGCGTAAACATCAATCACAAATACGAGGCCGCTTTCTTTATGGCGTCCTAATGTTACGTAGGCATTTAAGGCGGAACGCTTATTTCCGGCAAGCGCAGGATCCCAGCAAGCCGTCATATCCATATCGCGTAAATAGTAGTATTTGTTGTTGTATTCGATTGCGTCCAGGTGATGCTGTCCGTCAAAAACGCGTCTGCCATACGCATAATCTTCGGGCGAGAAATGTTGCTCGTCGCTTGCAAACGATTGATTCATATACTCGGAAGCAAAGGCGCGACTGCCTAGCGCTGCTTTTTTGTGCATAAGCTCGCGATAGGTCCACATATTCGACCATGCCAATTCAACGCCGCTTTCTAATTCTTCGCGATGTGCCTCGTAATAGTCGTCTAGCTCGGCGTCAGTTGCTTCGCCTGTGTACATATGCAGATAATCGGCCCATAAATGCGGGTTATCCGGCTCGTTAAGAATGGCGGCATGGAATAGCTGTTTGTAGTCTCGGCGGCCGAGTAAATGCGATAAAAGTCCGGTTGCAGTCACTCGCGTACCTACGAATACAATTACGCCATTTGCAGCGGGCAAAGGCTCGACTGTACTATTCCACCAGTGTATTAATTTAAGGCGCTGTTCTTCTGTCGCCTCATTATTAAGGGAGGATAAATCGTCACACAAACATAATGCCGGTCGTTTTCCGTTGAAAGTTTTACCACGTAGCGACTTGCCGGCTGATGATGCTTCGACTAATTGCTTGCGCGTTGTTATGAATGTGTCCTCATTATCTCGCTCATTTTTATTTGATTGAACATACAATAATTCGCCAAAATCGGCTCTTAACTTTTCATTGTGTTTTAGCTGATTTGCGATAGATGCGACTAATCGTTTTGCAAGCGTATCCGTCTCGGAAATAATCAGAATATAGTCGCCTTGACCGTTGGTATTGTAGCAAAGTGCATGTAACGCTTTTATCGTTGAAATAATCGAACTTTTAGCGTGTCCACGCGGCGAGGCGATAACAAAGCGATTGCTTTTCCGTTGAGTAATTTCGTCACAAACATTATAAAAGTCGCGGTGTATCGCTGCTATATCGTCGATAGTTTCGTGCGGCTTATCGTCTGAATAGTTTCTTATAATATTGCCGGCTTCATTTTCCGCATTGCGCTCGTCTGAAAAGTATTCATATGCGAAATGTGCTACGTCAAACTCGCCTTTAATAAGCGATTCAATGCGCTGTATCTCTCTATCCATCGCGTATATTTTCAGTTGATCCGGCTTGCTTAGTGCGCCTTTTTCCGCCTGACGTGCAAGCGATTTTCTCGCTCTTTGTAACTGTTTTAACCTTGCTCTTTTTCCTTTTAAATCCATGCTCATGCCTCCAGTTTATTTGTTTTAAAAGAAAAACCGCTCGCGGATTGCGAACGGCTTTTTATAGTTAAGCGTCAATAGGTTTGCTATTTACCGATGTAATGCCGACAAAATCTTCGACTGGCTGTTCGTCGTCCCTCACGTTTTGCAGTTCCATCATTTTTACGAATTTCTCTCGCAAAGCTGCGTATCTCTTGGCTTCTAAATATCCTACTAGCACTTGTTCTCCGTCAATTTCCTCGTAGATTGGTCCAGTCGATTCAGCTTTGTTGAAAAGAGTATTTACCGAGTGCGCATTTACAGGTAAATCGCTAATATCTAATAAAGCCGTATCAATAGCGCCCGTTCCTTTGGTTGCTTTTTCTAAAACTGCCTCATCTCCGCTGATTAGTACGCCTTCATTTGTATAGTGGAAAATTAATGTCATTAAAAATCGCTCCATTCTTTTTTTAGTTTTTTATATTAAAAAGGCGGTACAATGACCGCCGTTGATTTATTCCGCTGTTTCTTGCGCTTCCATTTGTGCCAGCGCTTCTTCCGGCTTGTTTAAGTAGCTTGCTGCTCGACTTCCGATAATGGAAGAAAATGCGTTATAAGGCGCTGTACCTTCTAAATAGAATTTAACTTCACCATCTCCGAAGAATCCTAACGTTTCCGCCGCTTTTTCTCTATCCGGCGTTGTTGCTTTCGCTTCGATACGTTCCAATACTTTTGAAAGCGCCTGGCGATTCTGCGGCGTTCCTTCAATTCCTAATACGTTGCTTGCTAACTGCGGAAAATGCTCTTTAATCTGTTGCGCGTAGTAAGGATTATCGCCGTATTTTCCGATAAACGCGTTAATGGCTTCGATTGAACTTTTAGCGTTTCTTCCTAGCATAGTAGCCGTTTTCATGTCCGACAGTCCCTGCTCGAATAATTTAAGTTCTACGGCATCCTTCGGCGCTTCAAATTCTGTCGTTTGGATAGTTTGCGCCAGCCTTTGTGCTTCGGCAGCCGTCTTTTTATATTCGGCTTTCATTTCTGCCAGCACTTTGAATAATTGCTTGCCGTATTTCGCTTGCAGCTCCTCGACTAGATACGCTTTTTTAGTAGGTGAATGGTCTGGATCGCGTTTGATTTTATCTACTTGCGCATAATAATCTTGCTTAAACTCTAGCGCCAGTTTAGTTGGGTTCTTACGTGCAAGTTCATAGCCTTTTTCAATTAAAGCCTCTAATTTCTCAATGTTTGTTTTTGTCATAATATTTACCATCCTTTTTATTAGTTTTCTTTTCGTTAATGAGCTTAATTTTCTTATCAGCAAGCAACCTACGAGCTCGCCGTGAGTTTGCTCGGTCATCGTTTAAGATTTCATCGAACAAGTAACCGCAATTCGTGGCGACTACTTTTAACTTAATGTTCGAAGGCAACTCGTTAATAAACGCAAAAAACGATTCATGAAATGCTTTCGCTTTATTTGTATCGCTATGCACGTCAGTAATCGTTTCTATCGCTTTTGTATTGTCGTATTCAATTTTTAGATGTATGTCTCGCTGCTTCACGTCTGCAAATACTTTTATTTCGTGTGTCGGCGGCGCGATTATGTCTTGTAAGTCGTTTAACCATTTATCATCATGTGGTAGTCGGCTCGTTTTTCTTGGCAAGTGCTAGTTCCTCGCTTTCTGCTTTAAGTTGTTCGGACATAAAATCTATCTCGCTTTCTGTTAATACACGGTTGGCTATGCGTCCAATCCAGCATTGAATAAACTCTCTCCATAATTGATCGGTAAACTTTTTAGAACGTTGGTAAAAGTCGTATATGTTTGTCGTATGCTTACCCGAGTTGCAACTATGGCAGCAATATATCATGTTGTCCGTTATGTTCTTTCCGCCGTACTTTTGCGATTTAGGATAAATATGGTCAATTGTTCGGTTCGCTTGCGTTAGTTTTACGTCGCAATACGGGCATGTTTGGCGCTCTGCCATCAACTCGATTAAGTCGTTTTCAGTAACGAGCGGCACTTTCTGATTCGCGTCTTTAGCGTGTCGACGCACGATTTCCCGCATATACTCGCCGTTTTCGTATCGTATTTCTGACCGGCAAGCTCGGCATAATTTCAAGTAACCGCCTTTTACTGCTGACTTTTTGACCATTTCCGTTAAGGGTTTATCTTGTCCGCATCTTTTACAGTTAAGCATGTTGGCCACCGCCTTTTGTTTGTTCTGCGATGACGTCAACTTTGCCCTCGAGGCGCGCCAGGATTAGGCTGATTTGATACAACGTTTCTGTTAGTTCTTGCTTATCGTCTTTGGGATTTCTCATTTCTCATTCTCCTATTCTCAAATTTTATTTTAAAGCGCCGAAATATGCGCTACTTTAACGATTTCAACTTTGTATTGATCGAGTGTTTTTTGTAGAATTTCCGTCAATCGTTTGGATACATTGCCGGCTTGCAAGTCCTGGATGTCTGCTATTAAGTTGTTTGCGTTGGTGTATAGTTCGATTTGCTTTCCTTTGCAGTCGATTAGATACTCGCGTAACATGACGTGAGCTGCGTAGACGGCTGATGCGTCGTCAAATAATCGTTCTTTTACTGACTGTCCATCGTCCAAAATTACGCTGAACTGACGGGCTGCCTCTCGTTGAATTGAAAGTTTTACAAGTGTTTTACTCATTTCTCTTGCCTCCGTTTTCGTATTGTGTTATAATCTAAAGTAGAGAGGCTCATGCCTCCTCACTATTAACGCGAAAAAGCTGACGGATTAATGCGTTTAATAAAGCTATCTCCGAATGTTTTTTCAATTTCTTTTGGCGTCATTTCGCTTAGTTTATAAGTAATAACTTCGCCGTGTTTATTCTTGCCGGCTTCTGTTGCATTATCAATACTTGCTGAACGTGTTCGGCGTTCTCTATTCGCTGCTTTAGCTGTCGGATCGTACTCGTCGTCGCTGTCGTTATATACCATTTGTAACGTTTCTTCATCAAATAGGCGCTCATGCTCCATATACTTTTCTTGCTCTGTTTTATCGCGGTTAGTTAGGTATGCCGACTTTGGTAAGTACGTGCCGTTTGCGTATATCTTGCTTGTACGTTTATATTCCTGTTGCGCTTCATGCTCTTTTTTACGGCAAGCATCCGAACAATACGTTTGATTTTTGCGCTTTGGCTTAAATGCGTTGATACAGAAGATATGCGAACATTCACGATAGTTTTTAACGTTGTAGTATTCATCTTTTTCAGATAACGCCTCTATCGTAAACATAGAGTAATAACCGTCTGCGACTCTTTGATATTCGTATTCCATTCTGCGCCATTCCTCGCTAGTACGCTCCATTGCTGCTTTTTCTTCTTCCTCGCGTTCGATGTTCTCGATAACAAAGTCCAACATTTCACCCATAATATCTAGCTGTACTTGGTCAGGCTTTGCATCTTTATTTACTATTGCCGTCAATTGCGTTTCTAGCGCCATATTCAATGCCGTAATATCTGTTACCTTCGCGCGTTGGTACTTCATTCGCAGTTTATACAATACCTCTTTATCAACTTTAACCGTCATGCCAGTAACTACCTTTTGTTTTAATTCTCCCATTACTCATGCTCCCTTTTTATTTAGATTTGTTGTTTTTGAACAGTAAATGTTTATTCTTTTAATTACGTAGCTTTAAGCGCCTAACGTCAGTCTTAGAATATAGTGAATCAGCGATTAAACTTAATAGGTTGCGAGCGTCGCTTTCCTGTTCGAACGTCATTTTCTTTAGGATCGTTACCTCTTCCGGCTCGTTAAATTCGACCGTATATGAGGTTGCTCGGCGTTTGCTGAAACTGTCGTCCGGTACTTTATACGTGATATATCCGCTATCTGCGAGCCAATCACGGCTTTTTTGTATCGTGGCCGGCGAAATTGTCCGAGGCTTTGAAAGTAATTTCTGTATCGTCTCGCGACTTGCGAAGAATCGCCCGTCTTTACCGCCGTATGTTTTACGCATAAGAAGTAGCGCCCATAATAAATCCCGGCTTGCTCGGCTTCCGCCATTCTCGATAACTGATACAACCCACTCGACTTCTTCACGGCTGATTACTATATCGCGCTGCACTGAATAAATCCCCGTAACAAGCGGATAAAAGTTTTCGATTAAGTCGTCGATTTCACGCTCATACTGCTCTTTACCGGTTGTCGAGCGACCTTTCTCGTATTCGCGTTCGCAAAATCCGTAAAGTATATCGCGAGTTTCTTCTGCATCGCAGCCCATCTCACATTTGATATAAGGAATAAGCGTATTACGAATCGCCTTCCAACGCGTGCCAGGTGCGGCTAGTCCATCCGTTAATAGCTTAATAGCGCTGTCTGTCTTTTCTTCCGACGTTTGAAATAGTCGATTGTCAACGACTTCGACCGCATCTTTCGGCGATTCCTGGCGCTCAAATTCGTCTAATTCGCCGATTAATTCGATTAGTTCCTCGCTGTCCATCGGCTCGATCGCGTTCAAATAGTCATGCGATGCTTGCTCGTCTAGTACCGTTAAAAACTCGTTGCAATAGCCGGCAAAGGCTTTTGTTTTCGGATGCAACGTCAACGGCAACTTTAAAGCGTGTCCGTTTGTTTCATTCGGTCGATACTCTACGTCATTTCCGCTAAACTCGCATTTATATCGAACATAATCGCCGAGCTTGTGCCACGTTTCAAACGGTAGCGCCTTATCGCTGAATAATGTTACGTGGTAGCCTTTTGAGCCGCTGAAATTAACGTGTATATGCTGGCGGCTTATGCCTGCGGAAATAAGCGTTTCTACTATTAAGTACGTATCATTGCGAGCGTGCTCTTTTGTATCGACGTCCATCGCAAAAAACTTCGATTCTTTTCCGTGTGCAAATATCGCCAGTGGATGCTTACCGCTAAAATGCTCGTTAAATTGCGTCGGGCCTAGCGGAAAATCACACGCAGACTTGCCACGTCCGCCGTATTTCTTTGTAGCGTATACCATGCCTTTTGGCGTCTCGTAACCGACTACCCAGCGTCTAAAATCAACGTTGTATAGCTTTTTCATTTTCTGAAACGATCGCTGCTCGACTGTTGTATATTCGATATGATGCTTCGCCTTATATAGTCGTAGCGACGCATAGCCGGCCCTTAATGCTTGCGCTTTGTCTAATTTCGATACTAATTCGTGCGTTGCCGGGCATTGAATCTTTAATTCTCCCATTCTCATACTTCCTTTCTATTTGTCGTTTTTGAACAGTAAATGTTTATTCTTTTATTAACGGTTATAGCAACGACTTAATATACGCCTGGTAATGCTTATCGAACGTATCTAAGTCCTGTTTCAAAACCGCCTTAAACATCGCTTTCACGTGGTCTTTCTCTTCAATTGCGGACGCGTTTATATTTGTGTAATATTCGCCTAAAATGCTTTTGACGGCTGCACCACCTAAAAAACGTATTGATCGCTCATATAGCGTTAAGGCTCGCTGTAAAATCTTGGTCGCTGTTACAACGCTTAACCTTTTAGTAACTTCGATTTCATCTAAAAACTCAATAACCATGATGCGCGCCTCGTTTAACGATTCTGCTGAATGTTGTAATGTTTGAAGTTCTTGCTTTGCCTTCATAAAATAACCTCCTTAGACCGGATTGACCGGCTTATTATCCTACTGTTAACGCGATTTTTCCGACGGATAAAATTAATACTTGCAATTCGTTTCCGCCTTCTGTATAATACAAATTGTAGACAAGCTACGGGGTGGGGGGAATTATAAGCAAAATTAGCCCAATACTTTATTATCGGCTATTTGCTAAGTAATTTCAATACTATATTTCTGCTATTTTTATTAAGTTTTTAGCGACTTTATAGGCAATTACCTCACGTTTAAATATCAAATTATTATTACGCTTCATTTTACCGTCATATCGTAGCCTAGAAGCGTTTTTAAGCCGTTTGGCTATAATACCCCTAAAAACACCTTAAAACGCCTCTGAACGCCTTCTACGCAGTCAAATTTACTAACTGCAATGATTTTCCATCAAAAACGGCAGACTTAACCATTTTCAATTTCAAAATTTAACCCTCTCACTATATACCGGCAAAATAGGTCTGACATCATGACTAAAGTAACGCCGTTTGTGACAAAGTTGTGAACTGGTTCAGATTCTTACTATCAATACATATCAAAAGGTCAAAAACTTTAAAAACCAAGCAACCCACCATGTTTTAATTACAATTTTTACCACAAATATAGTTTTGTTAAATATCTGCTAAAGCGTAAAAATCTCCCCTACTATATAATGCGCGCTAAAATATCAAGTTGTTAACAAGCTAAAAGACGCTACATGTTGCCGCATGTAACACCTTGCAAAGCAACCCCGCCAAAGATTGCTTTATTTATTCGGAATACCGCCAATTATTCCGCCTTTCCTTGCCCTAGAAAAGCGCTGCCTCACGCTTCTATGATATAAGTTTCTTAATACTTCGAGCTTTGCGCCAGGATCGTAAGCAGTTCTATCGGGTCTGCTAGGTCAATATCGTTAAAAACTTGCTGGGCATCTTCCGTCCAATCGAAATTTATCTCGTTTTTATTGCCTAGAATCAGCGTTGCATCCGTTTTATCGTAAACTTTCAAGCGAATTTCTTTCGTTATCGCTACCGTAAATACTTCCATTACGTAGCCTTCCTCAATTTCTATTAATTCTAACGTTGTCATAATTTCATCCTCCCTGCGTATACTGTTTTGACTACGCTTTGTAGTCATCTCTTGTAATTATAATAACCCGACCACATTCCGTTGTCAACTACATTCTGTTGTCAAATTGAAATATTTTTTATATACTGTATTTAACGAAGGTGAGGACTGTACAATGCGCGCTAAATCAACGCTTAAAGAAATATTAGACGAACGTGAAATGTCGATAAGAAAATGTGCCGAGCTGGCCGGACTGCCCGTAGAAACAGTTAGACGGATGTACAACGATACAACTATGCAGTATCAACGCGACACGCTGGGCGCTCTCTGCAAGGCTCTAAACGTCGATATATCCGACATACTAACATTAACCGAAGAATAAGAAAACGCCCTCTCAAAGCGAGATAGGGCGCTTTTTATTGCTTATTTATACGGCTTCACCTACCGTTTTTAAAATTCCTAGTAGCAATGGCGATAATTGAATGAATAAATAGCCCATACCGCATTTAAAAATGATGTCCCAGGCTCTTTCTGATTGGCCTAGCATAAAGAAGAATCCAGCTCCGACCATGATTACACTAGCCAGCGGAAAACTGAACGCTACCAATATCTGTATAACGGGATCGAGTACATTCGCCAGCATCGTTAGTGAAGCGTCTGCAATGGCTCCAGTCGGTTGAGGCATTGCGACCGGAATTACGTTAGATGCTTCCGCATAAACTAATGGCGCAGTAGTCGTTATAGCGGTTGCCGTTATTTTTTCCGCAAATTGATACGTAGCCAAGCCGATACTTGCTAACGTTGGGATTGCAGTTGCTATGGCGACCTCTTTACGCGTAACATATTTCCGCATATTCCGCTCTTTTTCATACTCCGCTTCACCCATTGCCGGTACAACTTCGATTTTATTGCGCTTAAACATTCAGTTTCCCCCTCATTTAATTTCGTTAATTAAATACACTCGAAACTGCGGCAAGTCTTTACATGCGTCCTCTAATTGCTTACGCCTTAATTGCGTTGTAGTTAGCCATACGATGACCGGAAAATGACCGACTTTTAAAGCGATGCTGTTCATCAAGTCTTTATATCGCTTAATCTTCGCTCTATTTTCTTTCATCGTTTGCTTGTTATCAACTTCTAAAAAGTGCTGCAAGCCTCCGACTGAATACATAGCGTCCGCAACTATGGAAACTTTGCCATTTGAAATCTTGACCTCGTTTTTCCAATCGGTCGGACAGTTGCAGAATAGCCAAAATTCATTGCGCATAAGGTAATGCTCGATTTGATTACTCTTCTTACGTACTTTGCTGGATTCAACGTATTCGCGACCGTTCTTATTCAGATAATAGACCGATTGATAGCCGTCTCTAAAGGACGCGAGATAATCCGATAATTCCTTTAAAATTCGATTAGTATTCCTTATCGTACCGAGCTTAAAGTAGTTGTTAAGTTGATCGCGAGTTAAATAATCAAAGGATTTCAAAAGTAGCAATATCCGTTCTTCCCGGTGTGTCAGTGCTTTCGTTTTCAATCCGTTTGGCCTCCTTTTTCTCTACGATGTACGGCTCAATCCGTTGGTAAATCGTTTCGTTAGTAATAAAAGGCGATTGCACGATATAACGCTTTACGTTGTTCTTGTAAATGCCACGGCCAGGGATATCCGGTAATTTATCAGCTCCGCCTTCATCCAGTACAACGCGTGAAGCCGTATCAGTATCGACTACATAGCAAAGGCGAGCGATAATATTTCGCTTAGTTTGAGACGGAATAACCTCTTTCGTTGGATACTGCGTACAAAAGATTAGATAATAGCCCGCTGAACGCCCTCTACGCGCTATATCCGTTATAATATCCATCGCTTTCTCATGGTCGGATAAATCCGCTGCCTCATCAATGATGATAAAATGGCGCTTCTTAATGCCCGCTTCTTTAACGTCCTCAAAGCCTTTATCGACAACCTTTTCAAAAGATTCGTTCATATCGCTTTGAATGGATTCTAAAACCTCTTGCGCTTGTTTTGGCTCGCGAGAATAGTATTTTACTTGCTTGCAGTTTCTAAAACGATGAAAGGAAGCGCCACCTTTCAGATCAATCAATGATAACTCTACGTTTTCCGGTTGTTGGTCAATCAGCGTTGTAACGATAAGTTTTAGAATCGCGCTTTTACCGTAGCCAGTGGCCCCCGCAATAATTAAATGCTTAGATTTATCAAAGTCATGGCAGATAGTATCGCCTTTTCGTGTGTATCCGATAGGTACGGACCATGATTTAGGCTTTAACAGAATTTCGTCCCAATCAATTTTTGTAGGTAACGGTTTATCATAAACTCGAATTATCAGCAATCCGTCATAATCTAGCTCGATTTCCTTTTGCTCCGTCAATTTATTCCTCCATAATTCTTGAAGTTGGCTTATAATCGTTTTATCGAATTTTAACTTTGTTAAATCAGCGAATTTAATGCGCTTGCGTCTGTTATTTAATCCATCTTGCAAAACGTCTAATTTTTCCTGGTAATGCTTAAAGCTCCGGCCGTCTGGAATACGGTATTTATATTCCCAGCCCCAGTTATGCTGTTTCTTGCGTATGAGCACCGTTGTAAGCGTGTCGCTACCGTCTGAAACGTTTAATCCGCTTAACGATATAATCCGTTGAATCTTCCCGGAATCGTTCGCAGCAAGACCTTTCTTTTTGGTATACGCCTTTAACGCAATGCCTCCGAAAACTGTCGTCGTCAAGATTTCAAAAAACAATTCGCATCTCCTTCCGTCATTTTTGAAAAATCGTTCAAGGAAAATATGCAGTATAAAATTGACTTCGCCACGGGTTATATTATGTTAATAATAGTTGCTAGCTTTTGGAATGGTTTATAATGGCTTTGAGGCTATGAAAATAAAGGATTTCAAATGGACTAGAACGAATACTAGGGTAGAAATTAATCGAGCGAAGATGTGGAATTTCATTTGGTAGTAATAAGATATTACACAATCTGTAAAAATATATCTTGTCCGATAAAATTTAATTACACAATGTGGAAAAAGGAGGTAAATATGGATCGCAAAATTGAAATAAAATTATACAAGCTGCTCCTGGATAATAATATGACGTATCAAGAACTCGCCAATAAAACGGGATTATCTGTACGCGCGATCTCCGAATTAGTTAATAATAAAACCGAGCGTATTCCTAAAAGCCATATATGTAAGATTGCCGACGCTTTTAATATTGACGATATTCGAGAAATTATTGATTTTAAGGCTTGACAACCGCTCCCCCATTTTCAGCAGAATGGCTGCTCGCTTCAGGAAATAGGGCGCAAAGTAGTTACCTACTATCTAAAACTCAAAGAAGAGTAATAGACAATAAGTAACTACGCGATCATTTCAGCGTCAGGTGACGTCCGAGGTTTCTAGTCGTCTTGTTTCGTAGAAGGCTTTCACCTTTCACACTCTCGCAAAATTATCGTCCTTTGCGTGCGGTAGTCGTAAATAAATCCGCATGAGTGCGATTACCCGAGCCGTAACTCGCCGATAATCCACCTAGCCGTTAATGGTCGCTCTCACCAATTCATCACAACCGTAAACAAGCAAACGGTCTGACTTGCGATATAGTCGCTTTTTTGCAGCGGTACGACAAACCTTTCCAGGTTATTTTAACGACGAATTAGTGGGCGACCTCGTCGGATTACCTAAAAAAGGGTGCATTTAATAGGACTTGCATCATCGAATTTTTTTCGATATAATGAAGTCAATTAAAACACTATTGCGGTCAGGCATTTTAGTGTAATCATATTTAGTTAAGAGTCGGTAGGTGTTAGCGCACCCGCCGGCTTTTTTCGTTTTATAAATACTCACGCAATGACTCTGCGACAAACTCGCGTTCTAAATCGAGATAGACGGTCGTTGTTTCGAGCGATTTATGGCCGAGCGCCTTACTGATTAAAGCGACGTTAGCGCCTTGATTTAATAAGTTAGTTGCAAATGCTCGTCTTAACGCGTGCGCATTAACGTTCTTTAATCCGAACTCACGCGCATACTTAGTCAATGACTTAGAAATAGCGTTGCTGGACGATTGACTGTTATTGATGCCTTGTCCATTTGCGGATAAGAATACGTAAGAATTACGCGTGTTATATTTGCGCCTAACTTGCTTGTTTTTCTCGATTAATAATTTCAGCATTTCCGCTAGTTGATCGTCGATTGGCAGCTTTAAAGTATCGCGATTTTTTAAAACTGTTCCATCCATATCAATCGACTTGTTATCGAAGTCAATATGGCGCTCTCTTAGTTCGCCAACGGTTGTTATACGGATGCCTGTCCGATACATAAGCAATATGGCGCAAGTATCGCGGAAGCCCACGAACGTACTGCGGTCAATAAGCGATAGTAATACTTCGACGTCGCTCTCTTTTGCTGCGCCTTTTATCGACTTGTCCACTTTTATATTGATTTTCGACCAAAAGCGAATCTCAATCCAACGGTTATCAAAGAAACGATTAAGGATCGCCTTTAACGATTTCAGACGAACGAGCTTAGTCGATTTTGTTACGTCAATCTCGTTTAAATAGTCGTAAATCATATCTGCGTCAATATCCTCGACATACTTAACGCCTGTTATCTTGATAAATTCGTTCCAGGCAAACGCATAGCTTTCGATCGTTCTCGGCCGATTACCGCTTATCTGCATTTGACGGAATACCGTTTTCAACGCTTGCTGCACCGTCAAAGAATCGCGTCTATCTTCGACCGGTTTAATTTCGATATCAAACTTTTCATCTACGGCAAATGCACCGTGCTTTCTTGTCCGTTTAACCACGCAAAAAAACCTCCTAATCATTCCGATTAGAAGGTCGATGGTTGTCCGACTATACTTAGTCAGATGCTATGTACGCCATTTGAACGTTGATATAACGCTACAAATAACGATTTTTAACTATGGAGACGGCGGGAGTCGAACCCGCGTCCAGAAACTCCAATACTCAAGCGTCTACGCGTGTAGTCTGCCTATTTGCAATTCGCGAGTCCTTATGCCGACAAACAGGCGTCCAGATCGCTAA
>Ga0182745_1002607_pt1 | contig 15985 bp, 13 predicted proteins | sample eDN3rd30CKraftBY_FD_128523 | JGI IMG/M metagenome (GOLD analysis project Ga0182745, IMG submission 128523) | Enriched backyard soil microbial communities from Emeryville, California, USA - eDNA 3rd pass 30_C Kraft BY (version 2) (version 2) | ecosystem: Environmental > Terrestrial > Soil >...
CCGCGGTCCTCGCGGAACCGCTTCGCCCAGATGCCGGCCTTGCCCGGCTGGAGGATCCCGTTCGGATCCAGCGTGTCCTTGATCGCCTCGGCGACCCGGCGCTGGATGTGGTCGTTGAAGCTCAGCTTCGACTGCACGTGGTCCTGGTGCTGGAGATGCGTCCGATAGACCTGCTGGCCGCGCTCGGCCATCACGTCGACCATCTTCGTGTAGTTCTCGTAGACCTTGCGGGTCTGCGCCTCGTCCTTGACGTCGTAGAACGCGCTCGAGACGTGGAGCACGTTGCGCGGCGAGATCATCAGACCGCTGAAGAACGGCGCCCCGACCTCCTCGTAGCCGGCCTGGATGAGCTTCGCCGTCTCGAGCACCTCGGTGCCGACCATCCGCCCGGTGGGGGAGAAGTCGAGGTGCGCTCCGGGCGGTCCGTAGATCTTCTGGAACATGTCGAGGATGTCCATGTCGGGGATGCCGGCCATGACACGGTCGTCGTGGCTCGGGAAGCCGTCGCGCTTCGTCCCGTCGTAGACGACCTCGCGGGCCCACGCGAGCGTCGGGATCACGTCGAACTGGTCGTGCAGCGCCTTCAGCGTCGCGTCGACGACGCCTTCGCGACCGTAGACGGCGAAGCGGGTGAGCCAGGCGTCCTGGTCCGTGGAGAACGTCGTGTTCCCATCCGAGTCGAGCGTCGTGCCGCGCATGATGACCGGATGGTTGTGGATGTTCTTCTCGAGCAGCGCCTCGCGCATGGTGTCCACGACGCGCACGAGCGCCTCGTCGCCCCGGAAGGAGAGCCAGACGACGGCGTACTTCTCGGGCCGGCGCTGGAGCCAGAACCCGGAGTTCACGATGATGCCGTTGCCGGACTGGTAGAACAGTCCGTCGAGGCGGGGGCCGAAGCCGTGCTTGTAGACGTAGCGCCCGACCGAGTCGGGGAGGGCGCCGAAGCCGGTGCGCATCAGCTCGCCGGTCGGGAGCACGACCTCCTGGCCGATGAGGTTCTCGGGGTGGTCGCCCATGGGGGTGTAGCCGCGGCCGTACTCGGTGGAGTTCGCGATGACGGAGCCCCAGCCCAGGTCGGGGATCGAGGTCCAGCAGCGCCCGCCGGCGGCCTCGAGCGCGTCATAGAGATCGAACCAGCGCACGCCCGGCTCGACGACGGCGTAGGCGAGGTCCTCGTTGACTTCCAGGACGCGGTTCATCTTGCGCAGGTTGACGATGACGGAGCCCTTGACGCGCGTCGCGGGGCCGCCGTAGGTGACGTTGCGGCCCTGGCTCCAGGTCCACAGCGGCGTGCCGGTCTCGTTCGCGATCCGCACGATCGCCTGGACCTGCTCGACGGACTCGGGCATGACCATGGCGGACGGATCGAACTGCTCGGACTCGACGTACGTGTACGGGTCGCGGACGGCCTTCAGGTCCTCCGGGTCGGTGACGACGGATTCCGTGCCGAGCTCGGCCTGGAATGCCGCGATCGCCCGGTCGGTGTCGCCGAGACGGTAAGGGGTGGTGTCGACGAGCTCCATTGCCCTGTCCTCCATCGGTATGTTTGTCTGACATCATACCGCGTAGGTTCAGGCTCGGTGGTAACGCCGTTCGCCCGCGATCCAGGTCTCCGCGACCGCGCGCTCGTCGCCGACCGACATGATCGCGAAGAGCAGCTCGCCGACCGTCTCGAGGTCGGCGGGCGTGCCCGGGCCGTCCCAGAGCAGGGAGGCGTGCCACGCGGCGCCCGGCGGGCCCTGCGTCCAGTCGAGGGCCACGAAGTCGGCCTCCTTGCCGATGTCGAAGCTGCCGATCCGGTCATCGAGATAGAGGCCCTCGGCGCCCCCGAGGGTGAGGGAGTAGAACGCCCTCGACCAGGAGAGCCTGTTGCGCTCGGACTCGGCGAGGTCCTGCCGTCCCGGGTCGATCGAGCCGTCGAGCAGGGTGGCGTTCAGCATCCCGACCTTGTAGGCGTCGTCGAGCACGTCGAGCATGCTGAAGCGGTTCCCGCCGCCGACGTCGGAGCCGAACGTGAGCCGGACGGGGTGCTCGGGGTCCTTCGCCTTGCCGAGGCGGAAGAGCCCGGAGCCCAGGTAGAGGTTCGAGGTCGGGCAGAACGTCAGCGCCGCGCCGGCGGCGGACAGCCGGCGGAACTCCGGGTCGGTGATCCAGACGCCGTGGCCGCCGGTGAATCGCGGTCCGACGAGCCCGAACCGCTCGTAGACGGCGAGATAGTCGGTGCAGTCGTCGTATCGCGCGAGGACCCCGCGGATCTCGGCCGGGTTCTCCGAGATGTGCGTGTGCACGTGCATGTCCGGGTGCTCGGCCTTGAGCCGACCGCACGCCTCGAGCAGCTCGGCCGACGCGCCGTAGGCGAACCGCGGGGTGATCGCGTAGTGCGCTCGGCCCTGGCCGTCGTACTTCGCGATCAGCTCCTTCGAGGCGGCGTAGTACTCCTGGGGGGTGGTGGTGAACCAGTCGGGCGCATTCCGGTCGATCGCCGTGATCCCCGCGATGATCCGCACGTCGCGGCGAGCCGCCTCCTCGAAGAGGAGCTCGGTCGTGATCTGCTTCGCGGTCGTGAACGCCTGCACGGTCGTCGTGCCCGCGGCGAGCAGGTTGTCGAAGAATCGACTGATCCCGTCGATCGCGTACTCGGGGTCGAAGTACTTGCGCTCCTCGGGGAAGACCCATTTCTCGAGCCAGGGGAGCAGCTGCTCGCCGTAGGCGCCGAGGATCCGGGTCTGCGGCACGTGGACGTGCCCGTCGATGAAGCCGGGGAGGATGATCCGGTCGGCGATCGTCGTCGCGTGCGCAGCCGCCTCGGGGTGTCGCGCCGAAACCTCATCGTAGGGTCCGAAGTCCGCGATGATGCCGTCGTCGACGACGAGCAGACCGTCGTGGATGAACCGCGTCGCCGCGGCCTCGTCCCCGGGATGCCGCCAGGGATCGTCGATGAAGTCGACGAAGGTGCCCCTGACCGCGCCCATACGAGCGAGGCTAGTGGTGCGAGCCCTCGTCGAGCTCCTTCTGGGTGGCCGGCTCGATGCGGTCCTCGTAGAACCAGCGCGAGATCGACGCGCGGAAGTTCTGCCAGAAGCCGATCTTCCCCTTCGCGTTCGGTCGCACCATGAGCGGCTGGTAGGACTCGTAGCTGACGAGGCGCCAGCGCTCGTACGCGTCGAGGGGCTGGTGCACCTCGATGTACTCGCCGCTCGGCATCCGCACGATTCGACCGGACTCGAAGCCGTGGAGCGCGATCTCGCGATCCTTCTTCTGCAGTCCGATGCAGATCCGCTTCGCCACGAAGTAGGCGATGATCGGGCCGAGGATGAGCAGGGCCTGGAGCGTGTAGGTAACGTGCTCGACCGCGAGTCGGAAGTGCGTCGCGATGATGTCGGAGCTCGCCGCCGCCCACATCACGGCGTAGAACGTCACGCCGGCCGCGCCGATCGCGGTGCGGGTCGGGGCGTTGCGGGGACGGTCCGCGATGTGGTGCTCGCGCTTGTCGCCCGTGACCCAGGCCTCGATGAAGGGATAGAACGCGACCACCACGAGGAAGAGCACCAGGATGATGATCGGCACGATGATGTTGAACGACCAGGTGCCGCCCCAGAGCTCGAACTCCCAGCCCGGCGGGATGAGTCGCAGCATGCCGTCGGCGAAGCCGATGTACCAGTCCGGCTGCGTGCCCGCGGAGATCGGCGATGGATCGTACGGTCCGTAGACCCAGACCGGGTTGATCGAGACGAACGACGCGACCAGGACGATGACGCCGAAGACGAGGAAGAAGAACCCGGCGGCCTTGCCGGCGAAGACCGGGAGGATGGGGGAGCCGACGACGTTCTTCTGGGTCGCGCCGGGCGCCGCGAACTGCGTGTGCTTGTTGACGACCATGAGCACGAGGTGGACCGCGATCAGACCGATGACGAGCGCGGGCAGCAGCATGATGTGCAGCATGTAGAGGCGCCCGACGATGTCCTCGCCGGGGAACTCGCCGCCGAAGAGCAGGTACGAGATCCAGGTGCCGATGAAGGGGACGCCCTTCACCATGCCGTCGATGATCCGCAGGCCGTTGCCGGAGAGCAGGTCATCCGGGAGCGAGTAGCCCGTGAAGCCCTCGGCCATCGCGAGCACGAAGAGCAGGAAGCCGACGATCCAGTTGACCTCGCGAGGCTTGCGGAACGCGCCGGTGAAGAAGATCCGGAGCATGTGCAGGCCGATGGAGGCGACGAAGACGAGCGCGGCCCAGTGGTGGACCTGGCGCATGAGGAGGCCGCCGCGGATGTCGAAGGAGATGTCGAGCGTCGACGCCATCGCGGCGGACATCTCGACGCCCTTGAGGGGCGCGTAGGAGCCGTCGTAGTGGACCGGCGTCATCGCCGCCTGGAAGAACAGCGTCAGGAACGTGCCCGAGAGGAGGATGACGACGAAGCTGTAGAGCGCGACCTCGCCGAGCATGAACGACCAGTGGTTCGGGAAGATCTTGCGCCCGATGAACTTGACGAAGCCGGAGACGCTCGTGCGCTCGTCGATGTAGTTCGACGCCCAGCTGACGAAGCGCATCCCCTTGCCCGGTTCCTCCGGGGTCTGCGGCGCGCCGACGGGCGGCGTTGCGGTGCTCGTCAAAGGACACGCTCCCAGAAGCTCGGGCCGACGGGCTCGGTGAAGTCGCTCTGCGCGACGAGGTAGCCCTCGTCGTCCACCGCGATCGGCAGCTGCGGCAGCGCGCGCTTGGCGGGGCCGAAGATGACCCGTGCCTCGTGCGTGATGTCGAACTGCGACTGGTGGCAGGGGCAGAGCAGATGGTGGGTCTGCTGCTCGTACAGCGCCACCGGGCAGCCGACGTGCGTGCAGATCTTGGAATAGGCGACGATGCCGTCGAAGCCCCAGGTCTCGCGACCGGGCGTCACGTGCAGGTCCTCCGGCTTGAGGCGCATGAGGAGGACGGCAGCCTTCGCCTTCTCCTCGAGCTTGCCGTGCTCGAGCTCGTTGAGACCTTCGGGGATGACGTGGAAGGCGGAGCCGAGCGTGACGTCCGCGGCGCGGATCGGGGTGCCCGACGGGTCGCGGGTGAGCCGCGTCCCCTTCGCCCACATGGTGTGCTTGAGCAGCGGCACCGGGTCGGCGATCGGGGCGAGGTCGCGCAGCAGCACGATGCCGGGCAGCGGCGACACGACCGCGGCCGTGATGAGCGTGTTGCGCAGCAGGCGGCGGCGGGTGAAGCCGGACTCCTCGTTCGCCTCGGTGAAGATCTCGGCGGCGCGCTCGCGCGTCGGCTCCGACCCGCGGGTCTCGTGGCGCTCCTCGACGAGGTCGTGGCCGTGCATGAGGGCCTTCGACCAGTGGACGACACCCACGCCGACCGCGAGCAGGGCGAGCGCGATCGCCGCGCCGACGAACATGGTGTTGTTCCGCACGGACTGCATGTCGCCCGGGATGATCGGGAAGACGATGTAGAAGACGATCGCGGCGATGCTGCCGATGATCGAGACGAAGAAGAGCGCGATGATCCGTCGCTCCTGGGCCTTCTCGACCTTGGGGTCGAGATCGGTCACGCGAGGGCGCTCGGGCGGGAAGCCCGGATTCGCGACGGCATCCGTGGGGATGACCGCGATCCCAGAGGAGCGCGCAGGGGCCTCCGGGTGCGCACGGTTCGAAACGGCAGCGTGCTCGTGCTGATCAGTCATGTCCGCCCCCCTCAGTTCGACTTCGCCGTGAGCCAGATGGTGATGCCGACGATCAGGCCGAGCGCCGCGATCCAGACGAACAGGCCCTCCGACACCGGTCCGAGCGAGCCGAGCGATGCTCCGCCGACCGACGGCGTCGTCTCGAGGTACTTGAGGTAGGCGATGACGTTCGCCTTGTCCTCCGGCGAGATGTTGTCGTCGTTGAAGACCGGCATGTTCTGCGGGCCGGTCAGCATCGCCTCGTAGATGTGCGCCGCGCTCACGCCCATGATCGGGGGTGCGTACTTGCCCTCCGTCAGCGCGCCGCCGGCGCCCGCGACGTTGTGGCACATCGCGCAGTTGATGCGGAACAGCTCGCCGCCGATCGCGAGGTCGGCGCCTTCGCCCGTGAGGTACTCCTCGTCGGGGATCGCCGGACCGGGGGAGACCGATGCGACGTACTCCGCGAGCGCCCGGATCTGCTCGGTCGTGAACTGCACCGGCTTGACCTCGGCCTGCGGGCCGGACATCGCGAGCGGCATCCGGCCGGTGCCGACCTGGAAGTCGACCGACGCGGCGCCGACGCCGATGAGGCTCGGGCCGTCCTCGGTGCCCTCGAGCGCAAGGCCGTGGCAGGTCGCGCAGTTCGCGGCGAAGAGCGCCTCGCCCTGGGCGACGAGGTCGCTGCTCACGGCCGATGTCGTCTCCGCGCCCGCCGGGACCGTCGCGAGCGCATAGGCGCCACCGGTCCCCGCGAGTCCGAGGGCGATCAGCGCGACCATCGCAAGCGGGTGCCTGCGCCCGCGCTTCCGCCGCTTCGGCTGCTCGTTCGTCACGTCTGTCACCGCTCCGTCGTCTCGTTCTGTCTCATTCGGCGTGCTGCCCGGTCACTTCAGGAGGTAGATGACACCGAAGAGGCCGATCCAGACGACGTCGACGAAGTGCCAGTAGTAGGAGATCGCGATCGCGCTGGTCGCCTCGCGGTGCGTGAACCGCTTGACCGAGTAGATCCGGCCGATCACGAAGAGGAACGCGATGAGGCCCGCGGTCACGTGGAGGCCGTGGAGGCCGGTGGAGAAGTAGAAGATCGTCCCGTAGGCGCTCGAGTTGATCGTGAGCCACTCTTCCGTGAGCAGCGCGTACTCGAACACCTGCCCGACGACGAAGACGGCGCCCATCGCGAAGGTCAGGTAGAACCATTCGACGGCGCCCCACTTGGACCAGTTCCACCAGCGGGCGGTGCGCCGGGCCTGCAGGCGCTCGGCGGCGAAGACGCCGAACTGGCAGGTGACCGACGAGAGCACCAGGATGAGCGTGTTGACCGCCGAGAACGGGACGGTGAGCTTCGCGCTCTCCATCGCCCACAGCTCGGGCGCGGCACCGCGCAGCGTGAAGTAGATCGCGAAGATCCCCGCGAAGAACATCACCTCGCTGCCGAGCCACACAATGGTGCCGACCTGCACCACGTTCGGGCGATTGAGGGCGGGGCGCGTCAGCGATGCAGTGCTCACCCGTCCATTATGGCCGACTTGGCGAGCGGCGCTTGCACCCCGTGCGGGATGTCCGCTCCCGCTCGCGTCAATAGGCTTCGGGTATGACTACCGAATCGACGTGGCCGGCCCTGCTCAACGCGCTCGCGGCCGGTCGGGATCTCTCCATCGCGGAGGCGGAATGGGCGATGGGCCGCGTGATGACGGGCGAGGCGACTCCCGCGCAGCTTGGGGCGCTTCTCATCGCCCTGAAGATCAAGGGCGAGACGGTGGACGAGGTCGTCGGGTTCCGCGATGCGGCGCTCGCGCACGCGACCGTGCTCGACGTGCCGAGCGCGGTCCTCGACATCGTCGGCACCGGCGGCGACCCCATCGGCGTGCTCAACATCTCCTCCGCGGCGGCGATCATCGCGGCGGCGGCCGGCGTCCCCGTCGTCAAGCACGGGAACCGGGCCGCCTCATCGCGTTCCGGCGCATCGGACGTGCTCACCGAGCTCGGCCTCGACATCGGGATCTCGCCGGTGCGCACCGCCGAGGTGCTCGCCGAGGTCGGCGTGACGTTCGCGAACGCGGCCTCGCTGCACCCGGGCTTCCGCCACGCGGGCCCGACCCGCCGCGAGATCGGCATCTCGACGCTCTTCAACGTGCTCGGGCCGCTCTCCAACCCCGCCCGCCCGGAGGCGTCGGCGGTCGGCGTCGCGGATCTCGCCCGGGTGCCGCTCATCGTCGGGGTGTTCCAGACGCGCGGCGCGACCGCGCTCGTCTACCGCGGCGACGACGGGATCGACAAGCTCACGACGACCGGGCACTCGCACGTGTGGGAGGTCACGGCGGGGTCGGTCCAGGAGCACGACCTCGACCCGGTCGAGCTCGGCATCCCGCGGGCGTCGATCCAGGACATCGCCGGCGGCGACCCGGCCCACAACGCCGCGGTGATCCGCTCCGTGCTCGCGGGCGATCGCGGCCCGGCGCGGGACATCGTGCTGCTCAACGCCGCGGCGGGCCTCGCCGCGTACGACCTCTGGCGCCATCCCGAGGATCGCTTCGTGCCGCTGCGCGAGCGTCTCGCCGGCACGCTGGCGATCGCCGAGGGGGTCGTCGATTCCGGGCTCGCGGCCGAGAAGCTCGACGCCTGGGTCGCGGCGACGCGCGCCGGCTGAGGGTCGCGTTCGTCGTTGACCGAGGTCAACGACAATTGCGTTACCCCCGAATGGGGGACACGATGGTCAGCAGCGACCGCGAGGCCAGGAGCAGACCATGACCTACGAGACGTCCGAGATCGATGCGATCCTCCCGAGCCGCAGCGTGCCGCGAGCGATCGATTGGATATCGGCGGAGCTGTCGGCCGGCGGCGTTCCGACCGCGCTGGGCGACGCGCAGATCATCGTCGCGCATCTGCTCGGCCTGACGCGCGATGAGGTGCGGGCCGGCGCGGCCGACGCGGTCGAGCTCCACGGCGTGCAGCTCGCGGCGGTCATGGACTTCACGGCGCGGCGCAAGCTCCGGGAGCCGCTCCAGCACCTCACCGGCAGGTCGTTCTTCCGGACCCTGACGCTCGCGGTCGGGCCGGGCGTGTTCGTGCCCCGGCGGGAGACCGAGTTCGTCGCGGAGCTCGCGATCCGCGCCATCCGCGAACGCGAGATGATCGCGCCGCGGGTCGTCGACCTGTGCATGGGCGCGGGCGCGATCGCGCTCTCCATCGCCGTCGAGGTGCCCGACTCGGAGGTCTGGGGAGTCGAGCTCTATCGCGAGGCGTTCGACTGGGCGGCCAAGAACTTCGAGGCGATCGCGCCGCACCACGCGCACCCGGTCCACGGCGACATCGCCGACGCGCTCCCCGAGCTCGACGGCACGATCGACGTCGTCGCCGGGAACCCGCCATGGCTGCCGCCGGACATTCCGCCCGCGACGCCCGAGGTGGCCCTGTGGGACCCGCCCCAGATCTCCTGGGAGGGCGGCGGGCCTGACGGGATGCGCGTGCCGCGGGCATTCTCCAAGTCGGGGCTGCGCCTGCTCAGGCCCGACGGCGTGCTCGTCATGGAGCACGGCGTCTCCCAGGGGCCGCGGATGGCGCAGATGCTGCGCGACGACGGATGGCTCGACGTGCACACGCACACCGATCCGCGCGGCAAGCAGCGCGTCACGACCGCGCGGCGGCCCTGACCGCGGTCGATCCCGTCAGTCGATCCAGTCGAGCGACTTCTCGACCGCGCGGTGCCAGCGGGCGATGCGCCGCTCGCGCTCCTCGGCGGACATCTCTGGGACGAAGCGCGCGCCGGCCCGCCAGTTCGCACGCAGCTCGTCGAGGTCGCGCCAGAGGCCGACCGCGAGCCCGGCCGCGTACGCCGCGCCGAGGGCGGTCGTCTCGATCACGGCGGGCCGGACGATGGGCGCGCCGAGCAGATCGGCCTGAAACTGCATGAGGCGGTCGTTGACCGACATCCCGCCGTCGACGCGCAGCTCGGAGGGCGGTCCCGCGTCGTCCTTGCTCGCCGCCACGACGACGTCGAGCGTCTGGAACGCCGTCGACTCGAGCGCGGCGCGGGCGATGTGCGCCTTCGTCGAGTAGCGGGTCAGGCCGACGATCGCGCCGCGCGCGTCCGGACGCCAGTACGGGGCGAACAGTCCGGAGAAGGCCGGCACGAAGTACACGTCGCCGGAGTCCTCGACGGTCATCGCGAGCGTCTCCGCCTCGGCGGATGACTTGATGATGCCGAGATTGTCGCGCAGCCACTGGATGAGCGAGCCGGCCACGGCGATCGAGCCCTCGAGCGCGTAGCTCGCGGGCTCGTCCCCGATCCGGTAGGCGACGGTCGTGACGAGACCGGCCGACGAGTGGATCTGCTCGCCGCCCGTGTTGATGATCAGGAAGCCGCCCGTCCCGTACGTCATCTTCGACTCGCCGGGAGAGAACGCGGCCTGGCCGAACGTCGCCGCCTGCTGGTCGCCGAGGATGCCGGCGACCGGGACGCCCGCGAGCGCGCCGTCGGCGATCGCGCCGTAGACCTCCGAGGACGAGCGCACGCTCGGCAGCAGGGCACGGGGGACCCCCCAGGCGTCGAGCAGCTCGTCGTCCCAGTCGAGCGACGTGAGGTCGAGCAGGAGCGTCCGGCTCGCGTTCGTCACGTCGGTCGCGTGGACGCCGCCGTCGGGACCGCCCGTGAGCTGCCAGAGCAGCCACGAGTCGATCGTGCCGAAGGCGAGCTCGCCGCGCTCGGCACGGCCCTGCGCGCCGGGGATCGCGTCGAGGAGCCAGCGGATCTTCGACGCGGAGAAGTAGCTCGCGAGCGGCAGCCCGGTCTTGACGCGGAAGCGCTCGGGGTCCCCGTCGGCGACCGCGTCGACGAGGTCCTGCGTGCGCGTGTCCTGCCAGACGATCGCGTTCGCGAGCGGCCGTCCGGTGGCCCGGTCCCAGACGACGGTCGTCTCGCGCTGGTTCGTGATGCCGACCGCCGCGATCCTCGAGGCGGAGAGCCCGGCGCGCGCGAGCGCGGTCGCGACGCACTCGCGGGTGTTCGCGAGGATCTCGAGCGCGTCGTGCTCGACCCAGCCGGCCTCGGGGAGGATCTGCCGGTGCTCGAGCTGGCCGGTCGCGACGGGGGCGCCGGTGCGGTCGAAGACGATCGCGCGAGTCGAGGTCGTGCCCTGATCGATCGAGAGGACGTGATCGGCGTTCATGCGGCTCCCTGCGTGACGGGACGGTAGTGGAAGCCGACCTCGCCGAGCCAGCTGCGGATGACATCGCGCTGTCCGGCGTCGCAGACCTGTCCGTAGCCGACCGACACGTCCCAGTAGGAGAAGTCGCTCACCCAGACGCGGCGATCGAGCGTCCAGCTGTCGGTGAGGGTCAGGGCGTAGCAGTCGGCCATGAACTCCCAGTCGTCGCCGAACGCGGCCGCCGCGGTCTCGGTCGGGCCGGGATTCGTGAACTGGAGCACGTGCGCGAACTCGTGGTAGGCGACGAGCGTCTGCAGCGTCTGGTCGAAGTACTCGGCGTGGAAGTCGTTCGGGTCGAGATGGATGAGCGTCGGGTCCTCGCTCGAGACGCATCCGATGGGATCGCCGCCGCAGATGGGCGCGGGATCGTCGAAGACGACCCGCACGTGCCCGGCGCCGAGCTCGTCGATGATCGACTCGCCGAGGGATCCGGACGCGTTCGATCCGCGCTGCGCGGCAGCCGTGTCGATGAGCGCCTGGAGCGCCTCCGCATGCGTGCGGACGGAGTCGGTGAGGGACGCGACCGAGGCGGGGGAGCGCCGCAGCTCCCAGGCGTTGCGCGCGAGTGCCTCGACATCGTCGAGCGGGACGAGGCTCGCGATCGGCACGCCGTCGAGGGACCTCGCCTTCGCCATGAAGTCCTCCATCGCGGCGCCGAAGGTCTCCTTCTCGTCGAGCAGCTCGTTCTGCTCGTCGATCAGCTGCCGCTGCTCCTCGTTGATGCGCTCGGACTCCTCGTTCGCCGCCTGGAGCCGCTGGGTCTCGAGGTAGAGGTAGACGCCGCCGCCTGCTGCGGCGAGCAGGAGAACGGCGAGCACAATGATCCAGACGATCGCCGCCGCGGAACGGCCGCGGGGCGGGGGGAGCGCCGGAGTCGCCGGCTCGGGCGCCGCGGGCGGCGGGTCGAATGCAGCCACGTCGCTCATGCCGCCAGCCTATTGGCGCGGTGTCGGCTTCTCGAAGCCAACGCTCACGTGCTCGGGCAGCAGGCCCAGACCGACGAGCCGCGTGAAGCGGGGCCGCAGCAGCGGGAGCAGTCCGCGGATGAGTCCGAGGGCCGCCGGTGGCACCGGCGAGCGGTGCCGCCGCGCGGCGCGACCCATCCGGTCGTGGATGAAGCGCTGGATGCGCTGCATCGACCTGACCGGGCGCTCGCGCCGGGCCTGGAACGCGGCGATGGGTGCGTCGAGCGCTGCACCGTCGCGCAGCGGCCCGGCGATCGCGTTCGCGAGCGCGACGGCGTCCTGGATGGCGTAGTTGACGCCCACGCCGCCGACGGGGCTCATCGCGTGCGCCGCATCGCCGATCGCGACGAAGCCCGGGCGGTGCCAGCGCGGCAGGTGATCGATCTGGACGGAGAGGAGCTTGACCTTGTCCCAGTCGTTGACGGCGGAGATGACGGATGCGGTGAACGGCGCCGTCGCGGCGAATCGCCGGTGGAACTCGTCGAGGCCCTGTGCGCGCAGGGCCTCGAACCCGCCCTTCGGGATCACGTAGCCGCCCTGCCAGTGATCGCCGCGCGGGATCGTGAGCGCGAAGCCGTTCGCGTCGAGGGAGAAGAGCGTCTCGGGAACGGGCCCGTCCGGCACCGGCAGGTCGAACCACAGCACGTCGATCGGCACGCCCCACTCGATCGGGGTGAGCCCGGCGGCCGCGCGCAGCGTCGAGTGCCGGCCGTCGGCCGCGATCGTCAGCGGGGCGCGGAACTCGACGTCGCCGGTGGGCCCGACCGCGGTGAGGCCGACAACGAGATCGTCCTCGATCACGAGGCCCGTCGCGTTCGTCGACATCCGCAGCTCGTAGTTCGGAAGGTCGGCACTCGCCTGCGCGATGAAGTTCAGCAGGTCCCACTGCGGTGCGAGGACGAGGAAGTCGTCCGGCGGGCCGAGGAGCGCGAAGTCGACGGGGGAGAGCCGGTGCCCGTTGACGACCACGTCGAGGCGGTCGGCGCGATGGACGGGCAGGCGGAGGAATGCGTCGCGCAGGCCGAGCTCGCCGAGCACGGTCAACGTGGACGGATGGATGGTGTCGCCGCGGAAGTCGCGGAAGAAATCGGCGTGCTTCTCGAGCACCGAGACGCGCAGGCCGTGGCGGGCGAGCAGGAGGCCGAGGAGCATGCCTGCGGGGCCGCCGCCCGCGATGACGCAGTCGCGCTCCACCATGGAGGTGCCGGACATGCGGTCAGCATAGTCAGGCCTCGGTCAGGCGCCCTTCGTCCATCGTCCAGCGGCGGGTGACCCGCACGGTGTCGAGCATCCGCCGGTCGTGCGTGATGAGCAGCACCGTGCCGGCGAAGCTGTCGAGCGCCTGCTCGAGCTGTTCGATCGCGGGGAGGTCGAGGTGGTTGGTCGGCTCGTCGAGGACGAGCAGGTTGACCCCGCGGGCTTGCAGGAGCGCGAGCGCGGCGCGGGTGCGCTCGCCGGGGGAGAGCGACTCGGCGGGCCGGGTCGCCGCGTCGCCGCCGAGGCCGAACTTCGCGAGCAGGGTGCGGACGTCGGCCTCGGCCCAGTCGGCGACCGCGTCGCCGAAGGCCCTGGCGAGCGGCTGCGGGCCGAGGAAGAGGCCGCGCGCCTGATCGACCTCGCCGACGCGCACGCCGGAGCCGAGCCCCGCGGCACCCTCGTCGACGGGGATGGTGCCGAGGAGGACACCGAGCAGCGTCGTCTTGCCCGAGCCGTTCGGCCCCGTGATCGCGATCCGGTCCGCCCAGTCGACCTGGGCCGTGATGGGGCCGAGCGTGAAGTCGCCGCGGCGCACGACCGCGCCGGACATGGACGCGACGACCGAGCCCGAGCGGGGCGCGGCCGCGATCGTCATGCGCAGCTCCCATTCCTTCCGCGGCTCCTCGACGGCCTCGCGTTCGAGGCGCTCGATCGCGCGCTCGCTCTGACGCACCTTCGCCGCCTGCTTCTCGGCGGAGTCCTTCGCGAAGTTCTTCACGAACTTGTCGCGCTCGTCGTTCTGCTTCTTCCGGGCATTGCGCACGCCCTGGCTCGCCCAGTTGCGCTGCGTCACCATCCGGTCGCGCAGTTGGGAGCGCTTGTCGTCGAACTCCTCGTAGGCCTCGCGCGCGTGGCGCCTGGCGACCTCGCGCTCCGCCAGATAGCTCTCGTAGCCGCCCGCGTAGACGCCGACCTGCTGCTGCGCCCGGTCGAGCTCGACGACGGTCGTGACGGTGCGCGCGAGGAACTCGCGGTCGTGGCTGACGATGACGGCGGGGGAGCGCAGCTCGCGGACGAAGCGTTCGAGTCGCTCGAGGCCGTCGAGGTCGAGGTCGTTCGTCGGCTCGTCGAGGAGCAGGACGTCGTAGCGCGACAGCAGCAGGGCGGCGAGGCCCGCGCGAGCCGCCTGACCACCCGAGAGGGCGGTCATCTGCGTCCGCAGGTCGACGCCGAGACCGAGGCTCGCGGCGACCTCGGCGGCACGCTCGTCGAGATCCGCGCCGCCGAGCGCGAGCCAGCGCTCGAGGGCGTCGGCATACCGGTCGTTCGCCGCCTCATCCCCGGACGCGAGGGCTTCCGCGGCGGTGTCCATGGCGTGCTGCGCCTCGGTCACGCCGGTGCGCCGGCCGAGGAATGCGAGCAGCGTCTCGCCGGGGAAGCGGTCGGGCTCCTGGGGCAGGTGGCCGACCGTCGCGTTCCGCGGGCTGAGCAGGATCGATCCGGCTTCCGGTTCGAGCTCGCCCGCGAGGATGCGCAGCAGCGTCGACTTGCCGGCGCCGTTCGCACCGACCAGGCCGATGACGTCGCCGGGCGCGATGACGAGCTCGAGGCCGGTGAAGAGCGTGCGCGCCCCATGACCGGCCGCGAGGTCGGCAGCCTGCAGGGTCGCGCTCATGGGACCAATAGTCTACGGGCGCCCGCGTGCCGCGATCCGTGGGCGGAATGGACGCGAATGGTCGTCCGGGGCGCGTCTCAGGTGCCGTTTGCGTCCACGGTGTGCTGTTCCGCGGCGTCGACGGCCGCGATGAGGGCGGTGAGCTCGTCGCGGAGCGCCTCGAGGCGCTCGATCGGCATGCCGAGGCGCTCGATGATGCGCACGGGCACCTCGGCGGCGCGCTCGCGCAGGGCTCGACCCGCGTCCGTCGGCTCGAGCTCGACGACACGCGCGTCGTCCTCGCCCTTGCGGCGCTGCACGAGCCCCGCGGCCTCGAGGCGCCGGACCAGGGGCGAGAGCGTGGCGAGGTCGAGGCGCAGTCGCGTGGCGAGCGCCCCGAACCGGATGGGGGAGTGCTCCCAGAGGGCGAGCATGACGAGGTACTGGGGGTGGGTCAGCCCGAGTGGTTCGAGCACCGGCCGGTAGAAGCCGATGATGCTGCGGCTCGCGACCGCGAGCGCGAAGCAGACCTGGCGATCGAGCTCGAGCGGGTCAGTGGTTTCTTCGCGCACGAATCAATAATAGTTGATACGATTACTTTGTGGGCAAAGTATGGAAGCGGACGATTCCGACTCCCTGGGACGGCGTACCCGGGTTCTGGGCCGCGTGGAACCGATTCTTCTTCTTCTTCGAGGGATCCGCGCAGGTCGGGATCGAGGGGGAGGAGCGACCGCAGCTCGCACCCGAGGAGCAGCATTGCCCGCTGTGCGGGGAGCCGATGCCGCGGCATGACGTGGACCGGAGCGGGCCGGGGGGACGGACGATCCTGCACTGCCCGACCAAGCGCGTTCACCAGGAGCCGGGCGAGTAGTCCTTGAGGAAGACGCCGAACAGGTCCTCGCCGGCCTCGCCGCGCACGATCGGGTCGTAGACGCGGGCCGCGCCGTCGACGAGGTCGAGGGGTGCGTGGAAGCCCTCCTCGGCGAGTCGCACCTTCGTCGGGTGCGGTCGCTCGTCGGTGATCCAGCCGGTGTCGACGCTCGTCATGAGGATGCCGTCGGTCTCGAACAGCTCGCGTGCGCTCGTGCGCGTCAGCATGTTGACGGCGGCCTTCGCCATGTTCGTGTGCGGATGCCCCGGGCCCTTGTAGCCGCGCCCGAAGACACCCTCCATCGCGCTGACGTTGACGATGTAGCTGCGTCGGGCGGGTGACGCGGCGAGCGCGGCGCGCAGCTTAGAGATGAGGATGAACGGCGCCGTCTCATTCGCCAGCTGGACCTCGAGCAGCTCGAGCGGATCGACGTCCTCGAC
>Ga0182745_1002609_pt1 | contig 15977 bp, 12 predicted proteins | sample eDN3rd30CKraftBY_FD_128523 | JGI IMG/M metagenome (GOLD analysis project Ga0182745, IMG submission 128523) | Enriched backyard soil microbial communities from Emeryville, California, USA - eDNA 3rd pass 30_C Kraft BY (version 2) (version 2) | ecosystem: Environmental > Terrestrial > Soil >...
TCCATGTGGCACAATCCGTACACTACCTGGCGGCACTCCCTCTGGGGAGAAAACAGCACACTCAGGTATCGATGACTGGGCCGAAGTCGTGCGGCCTAATGTCGGAGTCGTTGACGCCGGGGGGGGTCGAATCCCGGAAGAGGCTACTGGCAAGCCCCCGGATTCATCCGTGGGGTTCATGACTCCCCTTCCGATGCCCGCCCGTCTTGCCGCGATGGCCGTCTGGCAATGACGGGCTGGGCTCCCAGAATCGAAGCTGACCAGCTTGCCAGGGACTCCGCTCTGACCTGGCCTCCTCGGCCGTCAAGCACGCCGATCGCGAAGCGCGCCGAGGGGTCGACGACCACCAGTGCGGGATCGCTTCGCCGGTCCAAGGTGAGCGAACCAAGCAGTCGCACCACGAACTCCAGGTCCGCGACCACGAGCAGCCGGGCATGGTCTCGCCAGATCGTGGGAAAGACGCGCCGGAGCGGTCCTCGCCACCCGAGCACCCCCGGCGCATCGGTCGAAAAGAACGGCGAAAAGGGCTCGCGTTGCTCCGAGTCGAGAGCGGGCCCTTCGCAACGTCCGACCACACAGGCCGGGCCAAGGATGAGGACATAGGCGTTTCCGCCCGCGGCCTCTCGCAGCCGTTGGCCCATCGCCAGGCTTTCCCTGGTGAGGACGATGATGGCGAGCGGGGCATCGGCTTCCAGGTCTGCGCGGGGCGTCGTCACAGGCAAGGGGGCTCCGACTTGGAAATTGACGTGCGAACCCAGGAACCTTAGTCTAACGAGTACGATTTCGAGCAGGATCTCGACACAGCACCACGAGCTTGAAGTTTTGATTTCTGGCTCCGCCAGCATCCATATCAAACAAAGGATTGCCTCGGATGTCATTCCCACCGCTGGCGCGCGTTCGTCAGTCCGTGCCGCAACCTCGCCTGGCCGATGTTCCCGGAACCGTCCGCCGCCTCATTCTCGAAAGTAAGATCCAGGAGCGGGTCAAGCCTGGTGGCACCATCGCGGTCGGAGTGGGAAGCCGAGGGATCACCGTCATTCCGGTCATCGCCAAGGCCGCGGTCGACGCCTTGAAGGAGATGGGATTCCGCCCCTTCATCGTGGCCGCGATGGGGAGCCACGGCGGCGCGACCTCCGAAGGTCAGCGCGAGCTGCTCGCCGAGTACCAGATTACCCCCGAAACCATGGGGGTCGAGGTCCGAACCGACATGGACACGGCGGTCGTGGGGACCAGCCCCATCGGCTTGCCGATCTATTTCGATAAGAATGCCCTGGGGGCCGACGGCATCGTCCTGTTGAATCGGGTCAAGCCTCATACCGACTTTCACTCCGAGCATGAGTCGGGCATCCTCAAAATGCTGGTGATCGGCCTGGGCAAGCGCGACGGAGCCGAGCAGATCCACAAGCTCGGCCTGCGCGGGATGAAAGAGGTCTTGCCGGCGGTGGGACGTCACCTGGTGGAACATACCAGGTTCGCGCTTGGCCTGGCGATCCTGGAGAACGCGGAAGACATGCCGGCCGAGATCGTTCCGCTCGACCCGGACACGATTTTCGAGCTCGAGCCCAAGCTGTTGAATCGCGCCCGCGAGCTCATGGCTCGGCTTCCGTTCGACCAGATCGACGTGCTGATCATCGGCGAGCTCGGCAAGAACTACTCCGGCTCGGGGATCGACCCGAACGTGACCGGACGCTTGATGATCGAGACTCAGAACGACTTTCCTCGCCCCGTGGTCACACGCCTGGCCGTGCTCGACGTCTCGGAGGAGAGCCACGGGAACATCGTGGGAGTGGGTTTCGCCGACCTGACGACCGAACGCCTGGTCTCGAAGTTGGACGAACGCGCGTTCCGGATCAACATCCTGACCTCACGCTGCCTGGAACGAGCGCGGATCCCAATCACCTTGCCGACCGACCGCGACGTCTTCGAAGCCTCGCTCCAGACCTGCTGGAAGATCGACCCGACCGAGGCCCGGCTGGTGGTCATCCCAAACACCCTGGAGTTGGCCTCGCTCTGGGTTTCCCCCGCGCTCGAGCAAGAGATTCAAGGCCACCCGCACCTGACACGCGACACCGAATACCAGGCCATCCCCTTCCTGGCGGACGGGTCGCTCGACCAGGTTTATCTGTTTCCCGAGAGCGTCCGAGGGCGCCGGTCCGCCGGTGTCGTCTATGCCGCTCACTGATTCGAGAAATCAGAACGCCCCCCTGAAGCAAGCGGGGTAACGAAACGCATCGAGGCCTGTGCCAGTCGAATGCCGTCGTGTGAGTCCTAGGCGGCGTCGACCATTGACTGACCGACATTAGGTCGCTGAAGGAGTCGAGCCTCTTGTCCATTACGATCAATCGACCAGTCTACCGGATCCTCGCGCTCGACGTGGACGGAACCTTGCTCGACCGCGAAGGGACCTTGCGGCCAAGCACCGCCGAGGCGGTCGCGCGGGCGGCGGCCGCGGGAATCCGCCCGGTCATCTGCACGGGCCGGCGCTATCGCCGAGCCCGGCCCATCGCCGAACAGCTCGGAATCGATACCCCCTTGGTCTGTAACTCGGGGGCCCTGGTCAAGGATCCGCGAACCCACGAGACGCTCTGGCGCGCCAACTTCGACGCCCCGCTCGTCGGCAAGTTGCTCAGCCTGTTCCACGAGCAAAACCGGTTCCCCCTCTCGTTCACCGACCGCCCTCCTGATGACCTCGATTTTCTCGTCGGCCAGGATCCCATCGGGCTCCCCCTCTTCGACGATTACCTGGAACGAAACCGAGGCCACGGCGAGGTGGATCCCACGTGGGCGGAGCGGGCGGAAGGGGGACTCCATTACCATGTCTGCACGATTGGCACGCGCCCGGAGATGCTCGCGTTCCAGAACGTCATCATGAGCCACCTCTCGGGCCAGGTGCGGACCTTCGTTCAGCGCAGTCCTCGCTACGCGGGGACCATGTGCGAGGTGCTCCATCACGAGGCGAGCAAGTGGTCGGCCTTGCTCCATCTGGCTGAGCTCTGGGGCGTCTCGGCCGAAGAGATTTGCGCAGTGGGAGACGACGCGAACGACCTGCCCATGATCCAGGGGGCGGGCCTCGGCGTCGCCATGGGCCACGCTCCGGAAGAAATCCTCAGCGCGGCCGATCATGTCACGGGCGACCACGACAACGATGGTGTCGCGATGATCATCAATCACATTCTTAGCTAACGCGATATCACACCTTCATTCGCTCACCATTTGTCGATTTGTTATTGATGGTTTTCGAGAGCCAGACTGACCGGCTGGCCAAGGCACGATGCGTCTGTTGCACGACCTGAATGGCCGTGAGCGATGTCGATTTTTTCTTTACAAGCCCGAAGCGCCAGCGAGTGAATCTCTTCGTTACCTATAAACCAGCACATCATCATTTCACCAAAATGCAAAATAAATCGATTCACTCGCTCGCGCTTCGGGCTTGTAGAAGAAGGGAGCGATTCACTCGCTCGCGCTTGTCAAAAATCGAAGAGATTCACTCGCTCGCGCTTCGGGCTGGTAGAAGAAGGGAGCGATTCACTCGCTCGCGCTTGTCAAAAATCGAAGAGATTCACTCGCTCGCGCTTCGGGCTGGTAGAAGAAGGAAGCGATTCACTCGCTCGCGCTACGAGTTGGCGCGGCGAAACCTGAGTCGCGAGAGGCAGCGAGGAGTAGCGCTCGCCAGAGAGCGCTAGAGGTATCGTCGTCAAGGAAGCCCTGCCTTCATCCTTGTGACGATCGCGCAAGGCTGTGAACTTTTGCCATGACTTGAGCTCGCGGAAACCTGTACCTGGGCATCGCGAGCATCCCGCCAACTCTCTCAAGAAGAGCGTCAGCGTCTTCGTGCCGCACAGCGTTCCCTAACAGTGGGTTCCAAACCTTCGATCTCGTCAATCAAACCAAAAGGAGCACGCGTTGGAGAACCCGTCAAGCGAGCAAGAGCCTTCGTGGGTCCGTGAAGCTCCGCGAGAAGCAGGGGAGATGCTGGAGCAGAACTGGCTCTTCCGGCTCCGCCGAGAGCGGTTCAGGTCGCGCGTCTCGGGGCGCGTGCATGGTTTTTACGTGATGGAGTTGGCCGACGCCGTGCATGTCATCGCGATCACACCCGACCAGAAGCTCGTGATGGTGCGGCAGTTCCGGGCGGGCTCGGCCCGAGATAGCCTCGAAACGCCCGGAGGGCTCGTCGAACCGGGCGAAGACGTGAAGGTTGCCGGTGCCCGAGAACTCCTCGAAGAAACAGGTTATGCGGGAGACGCGCCCGAATACGTGGGAACACTTTGGTCGAACCCGTCGATCGTGACCTCAAAAACTTCCACCATCGTCGTGCGGAACGCCAGGCTCGTCGGCCCTACCAAGCCCGACCCCTTCGAAGAGTTGGTCGTGGAGCTGGTGGAGGCCAGGTCGGTGCTCAACCTGATCCAGCAAGGCCGGATCGACCACGCGCTTGTGGTCTCAGGGCTTCTGTGGTGGCTTCAGTCCGAACGCAACCACTAAACATTCTTATTCCAGGCTTCCACCCATTAACAATTCCATATTTCTGGAATTGACATCCTCAATATCCGTGCGAACAGAAAACCGGCCGGCTCCGGATGGTGTCTGGCCAGCGCAGTTGCGAGTCGGGGTGGGTGACGTACCAGTGGATCCCCCGGCTCGCCGCGAAACGGGCGATGGCCTCTGGGTCGGTCATTTGCTTGAAGACTTCGAGCGCTTCGAGCCGCCTGAACGTTCCGGCCGATCCACCAGGGGATGACGCAGGCGAGACCGAGCACGCAAAGAAGCCCGCGCCGAATGGACTGAGACCGACGCTCAATGGGCTCGATCAAAAAGAGGTGGAGCTCACATCCAAACCAGATGGCCACGATAAAGTAGTAAGCCCAGACCAAACAAAGGTCGATGGAGTAGCTCCTCCGGATGAGCGGGGGGCCGGTCGTTGTAGGCGAGCCCGAGCGACATCACCAGGTAGATGAGCATCACCAGGACGGGAAAAACCGCCTGCTCAATCGAGAGGCAACGCGGGCGGCGAAGTAGCGCGACCAGACAAAAAGACAAGACGGCCAGGCCCCAGGCGCCGAGGGTCCCATAACCCAGAAAAAGACCACCCTCACAAGAATCAGGGCCTCACCAACCTCACCCAACGCGGTTAGTGCCCCACTCTTCTGTACGGAACGACCGATCGGCTCAAGTCCCCGAAACATCAGGCAACCACTGGCTCGAGCTTCGGGGGTTCATTTTACCTCGCCTGGGTCGGTAGCCCCAACGCTCCTTCACCTCGGCCAGCGAAAAGCCAGCTCCGCCATGGCTCGACCGCGGATGCGCCGCTGGCAACCCCCCAGAGCAACGAAAGTCCTCGTTCATTGAGCGGAAGATCACGGACGACAACGTGATTAGGCCGAGAATATTAAGATTTGTGAGCCAAATCCCCTGACGATGACGCTTTCATCCCACTAAGGAAAAGCGGAACCAAGCGATCCAGACAGAGCCTTTTCGCTTGGTTCGTACCGGTTCATGGTCTTACACGATCGACCCAGGTTTGACGTTTGGGTTCTTTCAGGACGATGCTTCCACCGCGTTCGTCGTGGTTCAGGTCACTCCGCATAGGTTCAATGAACGAGCGAGTGAATCTCTTCGTTTTTACAAGCCCGAAGCGCAAGCGAGTGAATCTCTTCGTTTTTACAAGCCCGAAGCGCAAGCGAGCGAGTGGCTTCAAGATGTCACAAATCATCTTATTTACTCATTAGCTCATGATTTTCAGGATCATTCACTCGCTTGCGCTTCGGGCTTGTGAAAATCAACGTACAAGAAAAACAAAGAGATTCACTCGCTCGCGCTTCGGGCTTGTAAGGAGAAATCGTAGCGGGCGAAGGTCGTTCGGTTTGCTCAACAAACACGTCAAGGACGTAGCGGTCAATCGACCCAGCACTTTGAACGGAAGATATCCATTAGAGGATCATTGGCCTCGCCATCGCCGTGATTGCACAGGACTTATCGCTCCTCCGAGTTCCATTCATGGCGATTAAATTTCGCTTCGGCTTGTTTCGGTTTGACTGAAGAGGCGCAGGTCGATCCCCCCACGACCCGTCGTCTCGATCCAAAGAATTCGAGACTGCTACCAAGCCCATTCGTCGAGTGATCAGGGATGCTGCATTTCACCAATTCTGGTTTGGCCCCATTCAGCCCCCCCACCTTGCCGGTGGAACGTCAAGCCAGGGTTCCGCTGTTGCACCCTGTCTTGCTGGCGATCTTCCCCATCCTCTCGCTCTACGAGCACAACATGAAGGAGACTCCACTTCAGGAGTTATGGGAGCCGTTGGCCTTGGTCGTCGCGGGGGTCGTCCTGATCTGGGGAGGACTGCGCTGGTGGACCGGCGACCCCTTCAGGTCGGCGCTCACCACATCCTTGCTGGCCGCCTTGTTCTTCGTGTTCGACCTCCTTACCCAAGGAATGAACCAGGTTCTCGGCCTCATCGGTCGACTCCTGGGCCGGGGCATTGCGCCCATTCATCCCTTACCCATGCTGATTCTCATGACCGTCTTGACGGTCCTGGCCTTGGCCCTGATCTGGCGCAGGCTGACCGAGCCGACTCGCTGGAACCGTTACCTCAATATTTTCTCACTGATCCTGGTCGCGCTCCCCCTCTCGAGCGTCACCCTGGCCAAGATGGCCAACGCCGGCACGTCCCGCCCACTCCCCATCGACCCCTGGACGCTCCACCCCAAAACGGACCACCGGCCCGACATCTACTACATTATTCTCGACGCCTATGCATCCGCCGACAACATGAAGGATTTGTTTAATTTTGATAACAGTTCCTTTCTAAATCGGTTGGAGCACAAAGGCTTTTACGTCGCTCGCCAGAGTCGAGCGAACTATTGCCAGACCCGGCTCTCCCTCTGCTCCTCGTTGAACGGAGATTATCTCTCGAATCTCGTCTCCCCCTCAGCGCGGGACTTAACCTCCATCACGCCGATGATTGGCAAGAACCGGGTCGTTGAGTCGCTCCGCCCGCTCGGGTACCGGTTCGTTACTTTCTCAACGGGATACGAGCCGACGGAGCATCCCGAGGCCGACATCTATCTGGCACCGCGCAAGGCAACGACCGCCTTTCACAGACGACTCATCTACATGACCCCGTTTTGGTTCCTGTTAACCAAAGCCACCGCGCGAGACTATTTCCACTCCGCGCGCGAGCGAACGCTTTACACCCTCGACCAGCTTCCATCGATCGCGTCGATCAAGGAACCCACCTTCACATTTGCTCACATCCTTTGCCCGCATCCTCCCTTCGTGTTTGGCGAGCGAGGGGACGACGTAAGCCCGCGCCGGGGCAACCTGTCTCTGGTCGATATGGGCCGCTATACAAAACGCTATAATCATCCGGAAGGATATCGGAAAGGTTACTGCGACCAGGCGAAGTTCGTGACCCGCGAGATCGAGCGGGCGATCGAGCGAATCATCGCCGCATCCGCCGAACCTCCGATCATCATTCTCCAATCCGACCACGGATCCGGGCTCCTTCACCACGTCGACGACCCAGACCAGACCAACATGCACGAGCGCATGGGAATTCTGAATTGTTATTATGTTCCACCAAGCGCCCGAGTGAACCTGCACGAGGCGATTACGCCCGTGAATTCGTTTCGTGTCCTGTTCAACAATCTGTTCGATGCGAGCTTACCGCTCCTGGAAGAACGCAACTATTTTTCCACATTTCAAAATCCGCTTCAATTCACCGATGTCACCGATCGATACAACGAGGACGAAGCCAACCTGAACAAGTCGGTCCCTCCCTCCGCATACGATGGGTTGACGCCCTGAGTGCGCTCGATCGCGCGGACCGCCAAGAGTACGTTGATGGCAGTCGATGGTATCTCGCGGTGGGCAGTACCCACCCTAAAAAAAGCTATATATCATAAAAATAAATCCACAATAAACGCACAGCAAAACAAGCGGGGGAAAGAGAAGCTTGGTTTGACCGGCGAATTCATAAGTCGGCTCTTCTTATTTTATTGAACGGTTTGAGCTTCGAGCAGCATGGAAAGCGCTTCTTGCCGCGTGCCTTCCGCCGCCGAGTCGCCTCGCAGCATGGCGGCGAGCTCGGCGATCCGGTCGGTCTGGCCCAGAGGGGTGATGGTCGTCCGGGTCCGGCCTCGTTCCACGCGTTTGCGAATGACCCATTGCTGGCGGGCGAAGCTTGCCATCTGAGGAAGGTGGGTCACGCAAATGACCTGGTGATGGGCGGCGAGCTCCGCGAGGTTCTTGCCGAGGATGGACCCGAGCCGCCCCCCAACGCCGGTATCGATCTCGTCGAAGACCAGGGTCGGCACTCGGTCCGCCCCCGCGAGCACCGCCTTGACGGCGAGCGTAACTCGCGAAAGCTCGCCCCCCGAGGCAATCTTGCGCAAGGGGCGAGGCTCTTCGCCGGGGTTGGGCGTGAAGACCATCTCGATCTGGTCGAGCCCCCCTTCAGGCGGTGTGCCGGCGGTGGGATCCTCTCCCATCGCGCGCGTCACCACTTCCACGCTGAGCCGGGCGTTCGCCAGGCCCAGCGTTTTAAGCCGCCCCTGGATGGACTTGCCGAAAGCCTTGCATGTCCGCTGACGCCCCGCCGAAAGGTCCGCCGCCGCTCGCTTGAGAGCCTCCCAGGCCTGTGCCAGGGGAGCGTCGAGCCCGGCGAGGTCCGCGTCATCCTGCTCGATCGTCTCGAGCTGCTCGCGAATCTGGGTTCGGCGCGCTTCGAGCTCGTCCGAGGTACAGCGAAACCTCGAGGCCAGGCGGCGGTAGTGGGCCAGGCGCGTTTCGATTCCTTCGAGTCGAGCGGGGTCGTGCTCCCAGGACTGGCCGAGCTTGCGCAAGGTGTAGGCGACGTCGCGGGTTTCCTCCGCCAGGCGATCCAGGGTGGCCATCGCTTCGGCCAACTCGGGGGCGGAATCGGCCAGCGTCTCCAGCCGGCGTGCAATGCGATCGAGAATCTCCTGAGCCGATGGCTCGGCCTCGTAAAGCAGGCGGTAACCTTCGGCGGCGGCCGACCGGAGCGCCTCGGCGTTGCCCAGAGTCTGCGCTTCGCGGGAGAGTTCGGCGACCTCACCCGCTCGAGGGTCGAGTTGCTCCAGTTCCTCGCGTTCAAACTCGAGCAAGGCACGCTGCCGTTGCCGGTCCTGGGCCGCCTGAATCAGCGCTTGCCGTTTGCGTCTGATCTCTTCATGCGTCTTTCGGCGTTGCTCGTAGGTTTCGAGCAAAGGTCCGAGCCCTCCCTGGATATCGAGCAACGATCGCTGGCGCTCGGGCTGAAGGAGTGTCCGGCCTTCATGCTGACCGTGGATATCCACGAGCCGGGAGCCCAAGGTCTGCAAGGTGGCCACGGTCAAGGGGAGTCCGTTGGCCTGCGCCGAGCTGCGTCCCTGGGCCGAGATGCGCCGGGTGAGGATCAACTGGTCGTCGTCGAGCGATCCGCCCAGGATCGCCTCGACCTCGGCGCGGAGCGACGGCTCCTTGATTTCGAAAACGGCGGCGGCCCGCGCTTCGGGGCGGCCCGCGCGCACCATCTCGGCCGAGGCCCTTCCCCCCAGCACCAATCCGAGCGCCGTCAGGAGGAGGCTCTTGCCCGCGCCGGTCTCCCCGGTCCAGGCACAATAGCCTTCCTGAAGCTCGACCCGAACGTCTTCGATCAACGCGAGATTCTGCACGGAGAGTTCGCGGAGCACGGCTGTAGAGCCTCCCAACTCGCGAGTGTCTTCCATGGACCCAAGATCAGGAGTGGACAGACGTCAATTTCGAGCAATACTATCGTCTTGTCCAGGTCCTGGGGAATAGGAGCCTGGGCGGATTTCGTCGAATTCGAAGGTAAAAGACCGATGACCCGCAAGAAGTCGCGCGGTGGCCCAGTCGGGCCCTTCGGCTTGGAACGAAGGCTAGCCGATGCGTGCCAAGTCTCCTTAACTCTCTGGAGCTCAAGGAGAAGGAATCCGCCAAGTCTCCTTCACGCGGGTTGGACCGGTCGTCGGCTCCGCTCGTTCCTTTCACTCCTTCGGTTGCTGGCTCATCCCCAGGTGCCTCGCATGGAAGGCGAGTGCGTCTCGAACATGGCGGTCCCAGTACACCCAGTTGTGGTTACCCGGAAACTCCTCGTACTCGTGAGCAACATGCATTTGTTCGAGATGCTTATGGAAGGCTCGATTCTGCTCGAGCAAGAAATCTTCCTTTCCGCAGTCGAGCCGGAGCGCGGATATCCGGCCATGATCCATCTGCTCAACCTGGGCGAACGGGTCGTCCTTCCCCCCCTTGGACGACGCGCCGAAGATGCGAGGCGCTTCGGGGCTGAGCTTTTTCATCTCTGAGTGGTCGAGACGCGGGAACCCGAGGGCTCCGGAATGGGAATTCGCACTGACGAACATCTCATGATGGGCGAGTGCCAGCTTCACCGCGCCGTACCCTCCCATCGAGAGTCCGCCGATGGCTCGCCCCGCGCGTTCGGCTTTCACCGGGAAAGTCCGGTCAACCAACCCCACGACATCCTCGATCAGGTCGTTCTCGTACTTCCCTTCTCCATCGGCGGCGTTGGTGTACCAGCCCCGGCCGCCGTCGGGCATCACCACCACCAGCGGCATCCCAGCGATGTAACGCTCCAGGCTGGTCCGCCTCATCCAGATCGAATGGTCGTCCGAAAGACCGTGCAACAGATAGAACGTGCTCCAGGGCCGAGGGATCGAGGGATCGTCCGGGAAGAGCACGTTGAAAGAAGACGCCTTCGACAGGGAACGACTGAAATAATTGATCGTCGCGAACGCCATCTCATGCTCCTGGTACGAGAAACGAAGTTCGACCGCCAGGCAATCCACAAAGACACCAACAAAATCAATATATCAAATAATTCCACACTAAATAATTATCTAATTTCACCAAATCCAATAGCATGTTCGTTCGAAATCTCAACATAACGAAGGATCGCTGATCATGGCGAGATAAGCTTCAGCGCGTTCGAGCAGGCGGGCATGGTCGGCGCGACGGACGATGGCTCCGAGATCGACGCGGGAGAGAATCGACTTGGTCATGGGCCGCTTGGCATCTGGGAAACTAATGGCCCCGAGGAGCTCGAGCGTGACCGGGTCATTCAGCACCGCGCCGACCAGGGCGGCCTGCATGGCCGTGCGGCAGGGGAGGAAATAGCAGGTATCGTCGAACATGACGGGACGTCCCCCCACGGGCCCGACGACCTCAAAGCGGGGGACCTTTCCCAGGCCCGAGATCGCGACCTTGAACGGAGCGAAGCTATAAGGACCGACGCCGAAGATGGAGAACGGGGGACGCCCTTGGTAGATCGACGACTTGCGCCGGTGGAAGACCGAGGCGTTCCGCGTGAGATAGGCCCAGAGCAGGGGGGCGGCACGTTCAAGCCGGGCGGTCTCCTGACCGACACGTTCCTGCGTGACCACCACCGACCGTGATGCCCGAGCCAACTCGCCCTCGCCCCCTTTGAATTTTAAGAGGTCGGCCCCTTTGAAAAGGGGATAGACCCAGGCGGACTCCACATCCACCAGATCGCCCGAGCGGTTACGAAGGCTTCCCGAAGGGTCCGAGGTCAGCTCCATGACCGGGGCGGCGTCGTGCTTCAGCCCCTGCCGCCAGGTGAGCGAACACTGGCCGTCGGCATGGGCGACCGCCTGGTAGGCGTCGAAGTTGGAGATGAGCTTCCCCTCCTTCACGCCAATCGCCCCGGCCGGCTGGGCATCGCCCAGGTCGGCGAACCAGGGAATCCGAGCACTCACAGCCCCGTACGCCCCGCTGGGCGCGAGTTGAAGGCGGAACAGGCAGGCGTCGACCGATGCGCGAAACCAACGCCTGGCGTCGAGCCGGTAGAGGGAGGCGTCGGCGATCGGCAAAGGGGCCCGGCTGGCGAACCTCAGGATGCGCCTGGCCACCGACGTCTTGCAGAGCAGGGCGATGGTCGCCTCTTCTGGGGCGAGCTCGCGGATCAACTTGAGCCAGATGGCCTCGGCGATGTCGAAATTCGAGGCCCCGGTGCAGGCGTCGATCCCGCGCAGGCGTTTCACGTTCGACTTGCGCGGCAGGTTATCGCTCCCCAGGCTGCCAAGCTCGGAGTTGGTCACCCAAGGGGGGTTCCCCACCACCAGCAACGGCCCTTCCTCCGCCCAGGTGAGGTCGCGGGCCAGGTCGAGAGCGAAGACGCTCCCCTGGATGACCTGGCCGGTCCCTCCACGCCAACCCTTCAGTAGAGATTGTGCGGCTTCGAAGTGTGAGGGCTGAAGCTCCACGCCCCGGATCTCTCGAGGAGGAGAATCCGCCTCGATCAGGCCTTGAAGAAACGCGCCTCGCCCGCAGGTGGGTTCGAGCACCCTGGGCCATTGCGACCCGATCGGCCCGAGCCGCTGGAGCACCTCGGCAACCAAGGCTGGGGGAGTCGGGAAATCACCGAGGTCCCGGCTCAAGCGCGACGCCCCCCATTCAACTCGTTCCAACGTCAATGATCCACGTCGACGTCGACCTCAACCGGCCCCTGATCGAGGTGATCGAAAGGGCCGGCTGGCTGAACGACATCGATATCGACATCAACGATTACTTGATCCTGGCACCGACCACGCACTCGGGATCGTCGGCGGTGAGCACGATGACCCGCTCGCCCGAGGTGGCCGCCAGCAGCATGCCGTTGGACGACTCGCCGCGCAGCATGGCCGGCGCGAGGTTGTTGACCACGACGATCAGCTTACCCACAAGCTGCTCTGGCGTGTAGTGCTGCCGGATCCCCGCCACGATCTGCTTCTGCTCGTCCCCCACGTCAATCTGCAACAACAGAAGCTTGTCGGCGTTCGGATGCGGCCTCGCTTCCAGGACCTTGGCAATCCGCAGCTCAATCTTGGCAAAGTCGTCGTAAGTCACTGGCTCGGCCATCGGTGCTCCTCGATCCCGTTTTTGCTTAACCCCTGGACTATCCCCGGCCTTCGACCCGCCGGTTTGATCCGGCATCGTAGCCACCCCGACCTTCCCTTGTCAAGCAAGCTACATATACTTTTGAACATGCCCACGAAATCGCCTCGCGCTCACGTGGTCGGAAAACCGGGGTCCACCCTAGCGCACCGGTCAGTAAAGCGGTGAATGAAAACGATCGATCATTACCAAGGTTTCCGACCTTCCTTGACGCAACGCAAGAGTTCGTGGTCGGTCCATTCCCAGAGGCGCTCGTGGTGAGTATCTATATTCTTTGGTGAAAGGTTCCATGAACTGGGAGAGTAGAAGGCTCCAATCACCTGAATCGCGATGGAGACAAGAAATGTGAAAATGTAAATCGGGAGAAGTATGAGTCGAGATCGCCCCTGGGAATAAAGCCAATCCAACGCGAAAGCCAGCATGATTGCAAACAGAGGGATCACATCGGTCCAATAGCGAGGTCCAAACGAATGACCAGCCCACCAGACGGAGTACTTCGACAGTATGATGCCATAAGGGATCAGTCCAACCAGGAACCAAGCTGTGCTGGACGATTTGCGACGAATCGAGCCAGCCGTCGTGGGAAGGACCAAAAGTGACACAAGCGTCCATGATGAGAAAATAAAGAGACCTCGTGACGGACTGAATAGCGTCCCCATCAATCCTTCGAGGAAGTTGCCCGTCCAAATCCCCTCGACATGGTGGTAGATCGGGTGAAGAGCCTCAATAGCTGGTTGTCCTCCTTCGATGCGACCGAAGTACCACAGATTATACCCTAGCAAGGCGACCGTGATAGGCAAGGCCGAAAGGATGAGCCAGGCAGATTCCTTTGGCTGATGCCAGGTTACCCAGGCAACGGCGAATACAGGGAAGACTAGGTCGATTGAGCGGCACGCGACCAGAGCGGAAGCGGCCAGTCCCGCCCCAATCAACCTCCAACGTGACACGGGTGTCGTTTTTGAAGATAGGCACCAAACTAAAAGAGTTAACATGAGCGCGGCTGGACCATGCTGCCATGATGCCTGGCTTGCCACTGTCCACAGATCCGAGCCAAGTATTGCCACGAGCACGGTAAGAATGGCCGTGTGCTTCTGCCCCAAGCTGCAAAGGACATGAAAGAGGGCAAACGCAAGCAACGCAATTATGATCGCCGAATTAATCTTTGCTATGCGCATGCAATAGTATTCACGACTAGTAATGTCGCGATCCCACCCGGGACGTTGCCAGTCCAGGTAGATCACCTGGAGCCAACTGAGTGGAAGTGCTAGGATTACCGAGCCGATAGGGTAACGAGAGACAATATGGCCACGGCTGACCTGGGCGATGTAATGAATCTTGCCATCAGCCGTCACGAGCGAAGTGTAAAAACGGTCAAGATAGGGGCCATCCCCTCGAAGAATCGAGAGAGGCAACCACTCACCTGCAAGCGTGTCATATGTGGAGATTGTCGATCGACGGTTCCCGAGACAAATTCCCAGAACGATCAAGCTCAGAAGAATCGAGTAGATTAGATTCGTCCCGACCGACTCATTGGCCTGCAACGGTGCTAGATTCGGGTTCAGTGCTTTATGTTCCATTATCAACCTGTTCCAGAAATGAATCACTGCCGGCTAAAGCCGGTAAGTTCGCAGGAAATCATGGCTACGGACTGAAGTCCTTCGCTCACGATAATCGTTACCCGAAAGTTGCCACCACCTTCGTTCGGCTTTGTCACGCCTGCACCTGGAGTTGATTCGTTGATCGCTACAGTTGAACCGCCGGCCCATCGCCTGGCCAAGGCCGACAAAGGCCAGGGTGATCAGGAGGAAAGAGGTTTCAACGTCCTTCGAGACCAAAAACAGGCGAAGCCAAGGCCCGCAAGCCTGGCCATCGAAAGCCATTGGCTCACTCAGATCGAAAGCAAATGTAGAGATCAGTGATCAAAATAGACCCTTCGATCGTCCGCCGCAACGCATGACTGGTCAAGAACGAGTTCCTCGCCCGTCACGGCCCACCAGAATGGGCCTCATCAAGAACCATTGACCCTTGGCGATAGGACATCGACACGAGTCTTTTCGAACGACCACGTTCGGTCCTTACCTCAGGAGAGGGCCCGCATTCCATCACCAGTACCCGGCTCGGTGGTAAACGGTATCCGTGGTTGCATCGAAGTAATAGGTTGCTCCGCCCCAATCGCTCTCGACCGGGCTATGGAACACGATGGGATGTTTAAGAGGCGGCCACTTGAGGTCAGCAAAGGCATGGTCAATGGAATCGGCGGCAACCGGCTCGCCGTCTTGAAGCTGGTCGCGCGCGATCGCCGAGTGCTGACCATCTTTTTCCCAGAGCGCATCGAGATACGCCAGCAGGTCTGCTTTCGAGATCACGTATTTCGCGAAGTGGCCGGCCGGGAACTTCTTCAGGCTGATGTTCTTGGCCTTCGCGGGAAGATAGCGTTCAACACGAGGGTCGTTTACTTCCGAGCCGGAAGCGTATTGAAATGTCCCGAAACGCCGAGAGTCGATCAGCGCCATCAATCCCATGCAAGAGGGGATCAAGGCCAGGCACGCGAAAACCAGGGACATCCTAAACATCTTGCCGCGCGTCCATTTCACGATGGGCGCGAGTACAGTCGCCAACGCAACCAACGCCAACAGCAGCGAGATCGTGATCTGCAAGGGGAGTACGAGCGGCCAGAACATGCGACGGCCTTTGAGCGATCACTCGTTTTCAAATATCGTCAGCCCATTTCCCAATGGGACGCGAGAATCGAGTCTAACGCGCCTCCGGCCCGCGGACCAGGACACGCAACACCGGGATTGTGTGCCGCGGAAACAGAACGCTTCACCTTGCAACCCGTCACAGCTCAGGCCTCTCCACGTCAACTCGAAGCGCAAGCGAGTGAATTGTCTTTCACAAGCCCGAAGCGCAAGCGAGTGAATCTCTTTCACAAGTAGAGTCGAGGTGTGGCGCAGTGGCGAAGGCTCGGCATAGTCTGTTTCCCAGCTCTTTCGATAGGCTGGTGCCTCAATATCCGGCCATGCTCTGGTTCCACACCCCGCTCATCGAA
>Ga0182745_1002610_pt1 | contig 15973 bp, 14 predicted proteins | sample eDN3rd30CKraftBY_FD_128523 | JGI IMG/M metagenome (GOLD analysis project Ga0182745, IMG submission 128523) | Enriched backyard soil microbial communities from Emeryville, California, USA - eDNA 3rd pass 30_C Kraft BY (version 2) (version 2) | ecosystem: Environmental > Terrestrial > Soil >...
CAATATGCGCGCGCCGCGGTGACGAGCGAGAACAGCCTCGCCTGGCTCAATGTCGGGCAGAGCCTGATCACCAACAGCGCGATGGCAGGGGCGATGGCCTATACGGTGTGGGGCTGGTCGAAGGGGCAGTTCGCGGTCGGCGACGTGGTGCTGGTGAACACGCTGCTTGCGCAGCTTTTCCGCCCGCTCGACCTGCTCGGCATGGTCTATCGCACCATCCGCCAGGGGCTGATCGATATGGAGGCGATGTTCCGCCTGATCGATACGCCGCCGGAGATACAAGATGCGCCCGACGCCTGGCCGCTGGTCGTGACCGGCGGTGCGGTGACGTTCGAGAATGTCGTCTTCGGTTACGAACCCGACCGGACGATCCTGAACGGCGTCAGCTTCGCGGTCGGCGCGGGCGAGACGCTGGCGATCGTCGGACCGTCGGGCGCGGGCAAGTCGACGATCGCGCGGTTGCTCTATCGCTTCTACGACCCGCAGGGCGGGCGCGTGACGATCGACGGGCAGGACATCAAGGCGGTGACCCAGAAGAGCCTGCGCGCCGAGATCGGCATCGTCCCGCAGGACACGGTGCTGTTCAACGATTCGATCGGCTATAACATCGCCTATGGCCGCGCCGATGCGAGCGCCGCCGAAATCGCGGCGGCGGCGGAGGGCGCGGCGATCGACGGCTTTATCGCGATGCTGCCGCAAGGTTATGAGACCGAGGTCGGCGAGCGCGGGCTGAAGCTGTCCGGCGGCGAGAAGCAGCGGGTGGCGATCGCGCGCACTTTGCTCAAGAATCCGCCGATCCTGATCCTCGACGAAGCGACGAGTGCGCTCGACAGCCGCACCGAGGCGGCGATCCAGGACACGCTCGACGGCATCGCGCGCCGCCGCACGACGCTGGTCATCGCGCACCGCCTGTCGACGGTGACGGGCGCCGACCGCATCGTCGTGCTCGATCGGGGGCGGGTGGCCGAGACGGGGACGCACGACCAGCTTCTGGCGATGCGCGGCCTCTACGCCGACATGTGGGCACGGCAGCAGGCGGAGAAGGAAGAGGGGACGGTTTAGGGCGCGAGTGCTTCGGCCGGCTCCTCGGCAAGGTCGGCGGAGAGCGCCTGCCCGGTTTCTTCCTCTTCATCCGGGAGCGCCGCGCGCATTCTCGCGAAGAGCATCGTTTCCAACACCCCGTCGCGGCGGATGAAGCCGTGAACGAGCGCGATGGTCAGATGGCCGAGGATCAGGGCGAAGAAGGCAAAGGCGAAGAGGGTGTGCGCGCGGCGAAGCAGGCCATAGGCGAGCAGGTCCTGCGGGAGGATGGGCGGCAGCGACCAAGCGGCCGAAAGGCGCACCGGATAGCCGCCCGCCGACAGCATCGCCCAGCCGATCAGCGGCATCCCGATCATCGCGAGATAGAGGAGGATATGCGCGCCGCGCGCCGCGTGTTGCTGCAGGCGCGGCAGATCGGCGGGAAGCGGCGGCGCGCCGGTGCGGAGCCGGATCGCGAGGCGGATGAGGGCGAGGAACAGGATCGCGATCCCGATCGGACGATGAAGCGCGACGAGCGAGGCATAGGCAGGTCCGGCGGTCGACACCATCCCGACCCCGATGAACAGCATCGCGAGGATCAGCAGCGCCATCGTCCAGTGCAGCAGGCGGATGGCGGAGTGGAAGCGCTGCGGCATGTCAGCGAACCTCCCTGCCCGCGAGGGCCTTCCCGACGGCGCTGGGGCCGGGCGTCTCGAGGGCGCGGCGTCGGAAGGACGACGAATAGGCGGCCGAGCGGGCGGGTAGCAGCGGATCGTCGGAGAGAGCGATCCCGTCGGGCAGGATCGTCGGATCGAAGGTGATGTCGCGGCACGCGCCGTTTTCCTCGGGCACGGCGGCGGTAAGGGTAAGCGTGCCGGCCTTGATCCTCTGCCGGTCGGCGGGCCATGCAATGGTCGCGTTGTTGGTGACGTCGCCCGGTGCGGCGACGGTGACGGTCATGCGCCAGCGCTGCGGTCCTTTAACGAGGCGTGCGCGCAGTTCGGTGAAGAGATAGTCGGTTGGCAAGCCGTCGAGCTTCGCCTTGTCGAGCGCGCCGAAGGCCGCGGCGGGCTCGAACGCCCAGCGGACGGCGTGCGACGCCCCCGCGCGATCGACGAAGCGAAAGGCGTTGATGCTGTAATAGGTGCCGTTGGCGAAGCTGTCGGGCAGCGGCGCGGCGGCGATATAATCCTGATAGACCTTCGTTTCGGGATGCCGCGCAAGATAGGCCTTCATCGCGGCGGGATCGGGCTTGCCGGTGGCGGGGTCGGGGCGCGAGGCGCGCTGGAGCGCGACGAAGGCGTCCGGCGTCGCGACGGGAAATATCGGAGTGTGATCCATCGCCATCCGCCAGATCTGGCCGTCGGGTCCGGTCAGTTGCAGCCCCAGCGCGTGAAAGACGTTGCGTCCGTCGGTCGCGAAGGGGTTGCCGCCGCCGGTCGAAAAGCGGCCGAGCACCGGATAGCGGCCGGGAGCGAACAAACGCGCCCGCGACAGACCCGCCGCGTCGCCGCTCGCATCGAAATATCCGGTGACGCAAATCCCCTTCGCGTGGGCGCGGCGATACCCCTCATGCTTGCCGGCACTATGTTCGATCGCATTCGCGATCGTCCCGCCGCCGATGCGCGAGGGGCCGACCCAGCCACCTGCCCAGGCGAAGCCGGAGAGCAACAGGACGGGGGCGGCGGCGATCGCCGTCAGCGTGGCAAGGGACGGGTGGGACGTCGGCATGGGCAGTGCTATCCTGATCGATGGGGATATCGGTCGAAGGGCGTTCGGACGGCGCGCGCCGAAGGTTACATCGAGCCGGATGGCGGGAACCGGATCGCGGGGGCGGTCGCTCTCGGGGCGCTACACCGCGTCCCAATAGGGCGGGTCGCCGAACGCCTCCTTGAGGCAATCCCGCAGCGCGCGTAGTTTCGCCGACGGGTCGCGGCCCTGGGCGTGCGCCATGTAGAGATATTCCTCGTCGGGCGCGACGTCGAGGGGGACGGCGGTGAGATCGCCGGCCTTGATCGCGGGGGCGGCGATGAAGGCGGGGAGCATGGCGAGGCCCAGGCCGGCGATCGCGGCGTCGCGCATCATGTCGCCATTGTTGACGCCGAACATCGAGCGCGCCTGCACCGATACCGGCCCCGCGGCAGTGCGGAAGCGCCAGTCGGCGGCGCCGCGGTTGGTGTAGAAGATGCCGCGGTGGCGGCGCAGGTCATTGAGCGTCCGCGGTGTGCCGTACTCGGCCAGATAGGCCGCCGAGGCGGTGAGCAGGCGGCGGCTCTTCGCGAGCTTCCACGCGACGAGGCGCGTGTCGTCGATCACCCCGTGGCGGATGATCGCGTCGTGCCCGCTCGACGCGACGTCGATCCGCCGGTCGTCGAGGTCGAGCGTCAGCGCGAGGTCGGGATGGGCTTTCAGAAAGGGGTAGAGCGCGGGGCCGAGGTGCAGACGGCCGAACGTAACCGGCGCGGCGAGGCGCAGCGGGCCCGACAGCGTGCCGCGCCGTTCGGCGATGGCGGCCGCGGCCTCGGCGATGTCGCGGGTGATCCGCTGCGCGCGCGGCAGAAAGGCGGCGCCGTCCTCGGTCAGGCTGAGCTTGCGCGTGCTGCGATGGAGCAGGGCGCCGCCGAGCGAGCGTTCGAGTTCGGCGAGGCGTTCGCTGACCACCGACTTCGACAGACGAAGCTGGCGCGCGGCGCCGCTGATCGAGCCGTTCTCGACCGTCGCGACGAACGCGGCTATCCCTTCGATACGGATCATCGTTCGGTTATTCCGAATTATAGAACCAATATATGCCGTCTATTCCGAACGGGCGGTCGCGTCCATCTCTTCGTCATCGCCGCGGGCAGCAGGCTCGCGACAGACAGGAGATGAACCATGAACCGTTTGCAGAACAAGGTCGCGATCGTCACCGGCGCCAGCGCGGGCATCGGCCGCGAAACCGCGAAGCTCTTTGCGGCCGAAGGCGCGCAGGTCGTCGTCGGCGCCCGCCGTCAGGCCGAACTCGACTCGCTCGTGGCCGAGATCGCCGCCGCGGGCGGGAAGGCCGTCGCCGTCGCTGGCGACGTCCGCGACGAGGCCTTTCACGAAGCGCTCGTCCGCGCCGCGGTCGATCATTTCGGCCGGCTCGACGTCGCCTTCAACAATGCCGGGGTCTTCGGCGAGGCCGGGCCGAGCACCGACGTTTCCAAGGCGGGCTTCGAGGATGCGCTCGCGGTCAACCTCACCGCCTCGTTCCTCGCCGCCAAGCACCAGATCGCCGAAATGGTGAAGCACGGCGGTGGGTCGGTGATCTTCACCTCGACCTTCGTCGGCTACAGCTTCGCCTTCCCCGGCAGCGCCGCTTACTCGGCGAGCAAGTCGGGGCTGATCGGACTGACGCAGGCGCTCGCCGCCGAATATGGGCCGCAGGCGGTGCGCGTCAACGCCGTGCTCCCCGGCGCGGTCGCGACCGACATGTTCGAGGCGGTCAACGACAGCACCGAGAAGCAGGATTTCGTGACCAACCTGCACGCGCTGAAGCGCGTCGCGCAGCCGATCGAGATTGCGAAGTCGGTGCTCTATCTCGCCTCGGACGACGCGAGCTTCGTCACCGGCACCGCGTCGCTGCTCGACGGCGGGGCGTCGATCACGCGGAGCTGAAGGGGCGATTCCTGCCGGGATGCGGGGCGCTCGTGCGAGCGCCCCGCATTTTTTGCGCCGCACAACTTGACCGCGTGGCGCGGCGCCCTTTACGCTGCCCTATGCCACACGACACCACCCTGATCGGCACCGTGGTCGCCGGGCTTGGCGTTGCCTTTCTGATGGGGGCGCTCGCGCATCGGCTGCGCATTTCGCCGATCGCGGGCTATCTGCTCGCGGGGGTGATGGTCGGGCCGTTCACGCCGGGGATCGTCGCCGATACGGGGCTCGCGCTCCAGCTTGCCGAGATCGGCGTGATCCTGCTGATGTTCGGGGTCGGGCTGCATTTCTCGCTCAAGGACCTCTTGTCGGTGCGGCGGATTGCGGTGCCGGGGGCGATCGTGCAGATCGCGGTGGCGACCGCGCTTGGCGTCATGCTGGGGCTTTGGCTCGGCTGGCCCTTCGCGGGCAGCCTGATCTTCGGGCTCGCGCTGTCGGTCGCGAGCACGGTGGTGCTGCTGCGCGCGCTGCAGGCGCGCGACATGGTCGAGACCGAGAAGGGGCGCATCGCGGTCGGCTGGCTGATCGTCGAGGATCTGGCGATGGTGCTCGCGCTCGTGCTGCTGCCCGCGATGTTCGGGTCGCGCGGTGATGAAGGCGGCGGTGCCGGACTGCTCCAGTCGGCGGGGATCGTGCTGGTCAAGGTCGTCGGTTTCGTCGCCTTCATGCTCGTCGTCGCGCGGCGCATTTTGCCCGCGGTGCTGCACTGGGTCGCGCATTCGGGATCGCGCGAGCTGTTCCGCCTCGCGGTGCTGGCGATCGCGCTGGGGGTCGCGTTCGGCGCCGCGGTGGTGTTCGACGTGAGCTTCGCGCTCGGCGCCTTCTTTGCCGGGATGATCCTCGGCGAGACGCAACTCAGCCGCCGCGCGGCGGAGGAGACGCTGCCGCTGCGCGATGCCTTTGCGGTGCTGTTCTTCGTCTCGGTGGGGATGCTCTTCGACCCCAAAGTGCTGGTCGAGCAGCCGCTGCCGCTGATCGCGACGGTGGCGATCATCGTCTTCGGCAAGTCCCTCGCCGCTTATGCGATCGTCCGCGCCTTCGGCCATCCAAACCAGACCGCGATGACGATCGCGGTCAGCCTGGCGCAGATCGGCGAATTCTCTTTCATCCTCGCGGGGCTCGGCGTCGGGTTGAAAGTGATGCCGCCCGAGGCGCGCGACCTGATCCTGGCGGGGTCGATCCTGTCGATCCTGTTCAACCCGATCCTCTTCACGCTGATGGTCCGGCGCATCCGGGCAGAGGAAGACGCGCCCGAGGCCGAAGCTGAGCCCGTGAGCGAAGCGCCGACGGGTGCCGGGATGGTGCTGATCGGATATGGCCGCGTCGGCAGTCATATCGGCAGTCTGATCTGCGGGCGCGGCGCGGGGCTGGTGGTGATCGAGGACCAGAAGGACATGGCCGCGGCGGCCGAGGCAGCGGGGGCGACGGTGATCGTCGGCGACGCGACCAAGGAAAGCGTGCTGCGCAAGGCGGGGCTCGACACGGCGCGGACCTTGCTCGTCGCGATTCCCGAGGGCGCCGAAGCGGGCGCGATCGTGCGGCGGGCGCGGGCGATCAACCCGAAGCTCGTCATCGTCGCGCGCGCGCATTCGGACGAGGAAGTCGACGATCTGGTGCGGCGCGGCGCCGACCATGTCGTGATGGCCGAGCGCGAGACCGCGGCGCGGATGGCGGAAAGGGCGATGCTGGCGGGGGTTTAACGCTGTCATTGCGAGGCGCGAAGCGACGAAGCAATCTCCAGTTATCGGCGCGGAGCAAAATCGGGAGCTGGAGATTGCTTCGCTGCGCTCGCAATGACGAAATTGGCGGCGTAGGGCTTCCCTCTCCTGGCCATCCGCCCTATCGCCACCGCACGATGTCCGCCGACGCGCTCCTCCCGCTGCTCAAGTCCACTTTCGGTTTCGACGCCTTCCGCGGCCGCCAGGCCGAGGTCGTCGCGCGGGTAATGGCGGGCGAGCGAACGCTGGCGGTGATGCCGACCGGGGCGGGCAAGTCGCTGACCTATCAGCTTCCGGCGGTGGCCTTGGACGGCTGCGTCGTCGTCGTGTCGCCGCTGATCGCGCTGATGCACGACCAGCTTCGCGGCGCCCGCGCGGCGGGGATTCGCGCCGCCAGCCTGACCAGCGTCGATGCCGATTTCGCCGACACGCGGCAGGCCTATCGCGATGGCGAACTCGACCTCCTCTATATCGCGCCCGAACGCGCGACGGGCGAGGGGTTCCGATCGCTGATGGAAGCGCGCGCACCGGCGCTGTTCGCGATCGACGAGGCGCATTGCGTCAGTGAATGGGGGCATGATTTCCGCCCCGACTATCGCCTGCTCCGGCCGCTGCTCGATGCTTTTCCAGATGTGCCGCGGCTTGCGCTGACCGCGACCGCCGACAAGCATACGCGCGAGGATATATTGCTCCAGCTCGGCATTCCCGCCGAGGGGCTGGTGCTGGCGGGGTTCGACCGGCCGAACATCCGCTATCGCGTGAGCCCGCGCGTCAGCCCGGCGAAGCAGCTCACCGATTTCATCGCCGCCAATCCGGGGCCGGGGATCGTCTATTGCCCGACGCGCGACGGGACCGAGCGGATGGCGGAGAAGCTGGCGGCGGCGACGGGACGGCCGGTCGCCGCCTATCACGCCGGGCTCGACCCCGAACGGCGCGCGCGGGTGCAGCACGACTTCGTCGCGTCGGAGGACGGGATCGTCACCGCGACGGTCGCCTTCGGCATGGGGATCGACAAGCCCGACGTGCGCTTCGTCGCGCACGCCGGGCTGCCGAAGTCGATCGAGAGCTATTATCAGGAGACGGGGCGCGCGGGGCGCGACGGCGATCCGGCCGAGGCGCTGATGCTGTGGGGCGCCGATGATTTCGCGCGGGCGCGGATGCGGCTGGGCGAACTGCCGGAGGCGCGTATTTCGGGCGAGCGGGCGCGGCTCAATGCGCTGGCGGCGCTGGTCGAGACGGTCGAATGCCGCCGGGCGCTGCTGCTCCGGCATTTCGGCGAGAACCCGCCCGAGCGCTGCGGCAATTGCGACACCTGCCTCGACCCGCCGCGCCAGATCGACGCGACGGTGCTCGCGCAGAAATTGCTGAGCGCGGTCTATCGCACCGGGCAGAGCTATGGCGCCGGGCATGTCGAGGCGGTGCTGACGGGGAAAAGCGACGAGCGCATCGTGGGGCGCGGGCACGACAAATTATCGGTATTCGGGATCGTCGCGGGCGAGGAGGCGCGGCTGATCAAGCCGCTCGTCCGCACCCTCGTCGCGCGCGAGGCTCTCGAGACGACCGAGCATGGCGGGCTGATGTTCGGCCCCGCCGGGCGCGCGATGATGAAGGGCGAGACGCCGGTGCTGATGGCCGAGCCGCCAGTGAAGCGGACGCAGCGGGATGGCGGGCGTTCGGCGCGGCGCGGCGACGGCGCGGCGGCGAATCCGGTCGGCGATCCGCTGTTCGATGCGCTGCGCGCGATGCGGCGCGAGCTTGCCGCCGAGGCGCAGGTGCCGCCCTATGTGATCTTTCACGACGCGGCGCTGCGCGCGATGGCGAGCGAACGGCCGGCGACGCGCGCCGACCTCGCGACGATTCCGGGTGTCGGTGCGAAGAAGCTGGAGGCGTGGGGCGATGCGTTTCTGGACGTGATCCGGCAGTTTTAGAAAGAATCTCACGCAAAGGCGCAAAGGCGCGAAGAAGGAAGAAAAAGAGAACCTCACACAAAGACACAAAGAGGGCGGCGCGCGCGATGGGCGCTGTGAAGAACCGCGCGAAGCGCATTTGATACAGTCGCCTGCGGCGACGAGCCGACGCCGCAGGCCGCGCGCGCCGCCCTCTTTGTGTCTTTGTGTGAGATTTTTTCTTCTTCGCGCCTTTGCGCCTTTGCGTGAGACAAATCGAAAACCGCGCCATCGTAATATTGGCGGCTTTCACGCTTGTCAGCACGCGGGCCGCAGGAGTAGATCGCGGGCATGAGCGATTTTCGAGCCCTGTCCGCCCAGTTCAGCGTCGCGCCGCAGATCGGCATCGAGGATGTCGCCGAGGCCAAGGCGCAAGGCTTTGCGATGGTGATCAACAACCGCCCCGACGGCGAGGAGCCCGCGGCGCCGCAGGGCGAGCATATCTCCACCGCCTGCGCGGCCGAGGGGCTGGCCTATGCGGCGATCCCGATCGGCCATGCGGGGTTCAGCCACGCGCAGATCGACGCGATCGACAAGCTGCTCGCCGCGGCGACGGGGCCGATCCTCGCCTATTGCCGCTCGGGGACGCGCTCGACGCATCTTTGGGCCTTGGCGCGCGCGCGCGCGCGTGACGATGTCGGGACGATCGTCGCGGCGGCGGCGAAGGCGGGCTATGACCTGACCGGCCTCCGGCCGATGCTGGACGCGCTCGCGGGGGAAAAATGAATCAGGCGGCGTTGATCCAGCTCGGCATATCGCTGATCGCGGTGCTGTTCGTTGCCTGGCTGGTCAAGCGGATCGGGCTCGGCGCCGATCCGCGCATCGCCGACGCCGATCATGCCATCCGGCTGGCTGAAGAGGCCGAGGCGGGATTCAAGGGCATCGAGGTCGCACGCGACCGCGCGGGTTTCGCCGCGATCGTCCGCAATGCCGAGGGGCGGATGATGCTGGTGCGTGCGCACGGCAATCATTTCGCAGCGCGGCCGGTCGATGCGGCGACGGTGGGGCGGCTCGACAAGGAGTTTCTGACGCTGACCAGCCCCGAGCGCACGTTCGGCGCGGTGACGCTGCAATTGGGGAAGGAAGCGGGGATGTGGGCGAGCCGGATGCGGGATCTGAACTGTGGATAAGCTGCCCGACCCGGTCGTCTATGCCGTTCCCGGCTTCATCCTGCTGCTGATCATCGAGATGTTGATCGCGCTGCGCCGCGACCGGAGCCGCTACGAAGCGCGCGATACGCTGACCTCGCTGATGCTCGGCACGATCAGCCAGGTCGCGGGCGCGGCGGTCGGCGCGGCGGTGATCGGCATGGCGGTGTGGGTTTACCAGTTCCACCTGTTCGACATCGGACTCGACTTTCGCAGCTGGTGGTGGGCTTGGATTCTCTGCTTCTTCCTCGACGACCTCGCCTATTATGTCTTTCACCGGAGCGCGCACCGCGTGCGCTGGTTCTGGGCGAGCCACGTCATCCATCATTCGAGCCAGCATTATAATCTGTCGACCGCGCTGCGGCAGACGTGGACGGGCTTTTTCAGCCTGACCTTCCTGTTCCGCCTGCCCTTGTTCCTGATCGGCTTTCCGCCCGCGATGGTCTTCTTCTGCGCCGGGCTGAACCTCATCTATCAATTCTGGATCCATACCGAGGCGATCGGGCGGATGCCGAAATGGTTCGAGGCGGTGATGAACACGCCGTCGCACCACCGCGTCCACCACGGCGTCAACCCGCGCTATCTCGACGCCAATTATGCGGGGGTGTTCATCATCTGGGATCGGATGTTCGGCAGCTTCGTCGCCGAGCGCGACGATGAGCCGGTGCGCTATGGCATCGTCAAGCAGCTCGGCAGCTTCAACATCCTCTGGGCCGCGTTTCACGAATGGGTCGGGATCGCGAAGGATGTGTGGCACGCGCCGTGGCGGCACAAGCTCTCCTACATGTGGCGCGAGCCCGGCTGGAGCCACGACGGCAGCCGCGCGACGAGCGCGACGATCAAGGAACGCTGGGCGGCGGGGCGGCCGGTGGAGGAAGCGGCGGAATAGCCAACACCGCCATTGCGAGCGGCGAAGCCGCGCGGCAATCCAGAGTAGCGTAGACCGCCCTGGATTGCTTCCCCCGGCTTTCGCCGGGGTCGCAATGACGAAGTGCCTTGCCTCGCTCCCTAATGACATTCATGTAAGTCTCGAATGACCACCGGACGGGTGGCGAGGGGAGCGGTATATGGATCAGTTCGACATCATCGTCATCGGCGGCGGCAGCGCGGGGAGCGCGGCGGCGGGGCGGCTGGCCGAGGACGGCACGCGCCGCGTGTGCTTGGTCGAGGCGGGCGGGCGCAACGATACGGTTCGCGTGAAGACGCCGGGCTTCATGCCCTTCATCCCCAAGGCCTCGAACTATCAATATGAGACGGTGCCGCAAAAGGGGTTGAACGGCCGCACCGGCTATCAGCCGCGCGGGCGCGGGCTCGGCGGGTCGAGCGCGATCAACGCGATGGTGTATATCCGGGGTCACGCCTTCGACTACGACCAATGGGCGGCGCTCGGCGCGACGGGGTGGAGCTATGCCGACGTGCTGCCTTACTTCAAGCGCAGCGAGGGCAATGAGCGCGGCGCGGACGATTTCCACGGCGGCGACGGGCCGCTCAGCGTCATGGACCAGCGCTGGCCCAATGTGACGAGCCGGCGCTTCGTCGAGAGCGCGGCGGCGCTGCAACTGCCGCGTACGGGCGATTTCAACGGCGCGAGCCAAGAGGGTTTCGGCCTCTATCAGGTGACGCAGAAAGCGGGCGAGCGCTGGTCGGCGGCGCGCGCCTATGTCGAGCCGCTGCGCGGGCGCGCCAATTTCGACATTCGCACCGGCGCGCTGGTCGAGAGGATCGTCGTCGAGGACGGCCGCGCTACCGGCGTCGTGATCCGGCGCGGGTCGAAACGCGAGACATTGCACGCGCGGGGCGGGGTGATCCTGTCGGCGGGGGCGTTCGGCAGCCCGCAGATATTGATGCTGTCGGGCATCGGCCCCGCGGCGCACCTGAAGGACAAGGGGATCGATGTCGTCGCCGACCGCGTGGGCGTCGGCGCGAAACTGCAGGACCATATCGACTATGTGTCGAGTTGGGAGACGCGCTCGGCCGACCCGTTCGGCGACAGCCTGGGCGGCACGTGGCGGATGGTGAAGGCGATCCTCGAGCATCGCACCCGGCGCACCGGGATCATGACGACCTGCTTTGCCGAGGCAGGGGGCTTCTGGAAATCGCGGCCCGACCTGCCCGCGCCCGATATCCAATATCATTTCGTCCCCGCGATGCTCGAGGATCATGGGCGGACCAAAGTGAAGGGGCATGGCTTTTCGTGCCACGCCTGCGTGCTCAGGCCCGAGAGCCGGGGGAGCGTGATGCTGGCGTCGGGCGATGCGGCCGCCGCGCCGCTGATCGACCCCGGCTTCCTCACCGACGACCGCGACATGGCGACCCTGCGCGCGGGCGTGCGGATGATGCACCGCATCGTCGCCGCGCCGCCTTTGTCGGATTATGCCGGAGCCGACCGGCACCCGGTCGACCTCGATGACGATGCGGCGCTCGACGCACTGATCCGCAGCCGCGCCGACACCGTCTATCATCCCGTGGGCTCGTGCCGGATGGGCAGCGACGCCGACGCGGTGGTCGATCCGGCGCTGAAGCTGAACGGGATCGATGCGCTGTGGGTCGCCGACGCGAGCGTCATGCCGCGCCTCGTCAGCGGCAACACCAACGCGCCGAGCATCATGATCGGCGAACGCGCCGCCGATTTCGTGAAGGCGGCGCTGGGGTGAAGCGGGAGCCTTCGCCAGCCTGCGGAGAATCGAGAAGGACCATTCGGCGACTCGGCGCGATTCGCATCCGGCGGGCTGAAAAATAACGGATTTTCGGGGATCGTGCGCTCAAGGCAAAAAAAGAGGGCCGGGACTTTCGTCCCGGCCCAGCCTTTCAGGCTCTCCCCTCCTGAAACTCATGGCAGACTGAATGCCATATTAATGTCATGTTGCAAAGACTAAATTTGCGGCACCCAAGCTGAAATTTTGTGCAGTCATTCGGGGGGCTTGGAAAGGCCCGGCAAAGTGCGGGATCGCGCCGATGCTGCGCACAAAAAAGTGGCCGGGAGCCAAAGCGCCCGGCCAGTGGTTCGCAGGAGGAACCTGGGTAGGACCCCGCCGCCCTTTGAAAGAGGAGAGAGTGCGGCGGCGGGTATCCTGTCTCGTCAATTATTGTAGGCGCGTTCTCCATGTTCGCCGAGGTCGAGGCCTTCGCGTTCGACCTCTTCGCTAACGCGCAGCCCGGTGAGCGCCTTGGCGATGGTGGTGGCGATGGTGGTGCCGATGACGGCCCAGACGATCGCGACGAGCACCGCGACGACCTGCGTCGCGACCTGTGGGCCGATGGCGAAATCCGCGCCGCCGGGGCCGCCGAGGCTCGGCGCATAGACGATGCCGGTGCCGATCGCGCCGACGATGCCGCCGATGCCGTGGATGCCGAAGGCGTCGAGCGCGTCGTCATAGCCGAGCTTCGGCTTGAGGACGGTCACCGCGTAGAAGCAGATCACCGAGGCGACCGCGCCGAGGACGATCGCGCCGAACGGTCCCGAATTGCCCGCCGCCGGGGTCACCGCGACGAGCCCGGCGATGACGCCCGAGCAGAAGCCGAGCGCCGAGGGCTTGTGGCCCGCGACCTTTTCGGCGAGCATCCAGAACAGCGCGGCGGAGGCGGTCGCGACGAAGGTGTTGATCATCGCGAGCGCGGCCGAGCCATTGGCCTCGAGCGCCGAGCCGGCGTTGAAGCCGAACCAGCCCACCCACAGCAGGCCGGTGCCGACCATCGTTAGGGTCAGCGAGTGCGGCGCCATGATTTCCTTCTGATAGCCGATGCGCTTGCCGAGGATCAGCGAAGCGACGAGCGCCGAGACGCCGGCGTTGATGTGGACCACGGTGCCGCCCGCGAAGTCGAGCGCGGCGGGGAGCGAGGTGCCGAACATGCCGCCCTCGAACAGGAAGCCGCCCGCCGCCCACACCATGTGCGCGATCGGGAAATAGACGATCGTCAGCCAGATGATGCCGAAGACGAGCGCAGCCGAGAATTTCATGCGCTCGACCGTTGCGCCGAGGACCAGCGCGAGGGTGATCGCGGCGAAGGTCATCTGGAAGCTGATGAACACATATTCGGGCAGCTTGAAGCCGTCCGAGAAGGTGTCGGCGAGGCTGTCGGGGGTCACCCCGGCAAGGAAGAACTTACCCCAGGAGATGAAGGCGTTGCCCTCGGGCCCGAAGGCGAGGCCATAGCCGTAGCAGACCCAGACGATCATCGCGAGGCAGGCGAGCGCGCCGATCTGCGTCATCGTCGACAGCATGTTCTTGGTGCGGGTGAGGCCGCCGTAGAAGAGCGCGAGGCCCGGCAGGATCATCGCGAGCACGAGCACGGTCGAGGTCATCATCCAGGCGGTGTCGCCCTTGTCAACGACAGGAGCGCCGACCACCGGTGCGGGCGCCGCCGCGGCGGCGTCCTGCGCCCAGGCGGGCAGCGCCGCGAACAGCGCGAGGCCCGCGGCCCCGGCGCCCGCCGCGATCTTGTTTGCGAAATTCATAGGTTCCCCCTTCATTAGAGCGCCGCCTCGCCGGTCTCGCCGGTGCGGATGCGCACCGCCTGACCCACGTCGAGGACGAAAATCTTGCCGTCGCCGATCGATCCGGTGCCGGCACTTTGCTGGAGCGTCTCGACGACCCGCGGTGCGAGCGCGTCGTCGCAGACGAGCTCGATCTTCACCTTCGGGACCATGTTGGTGGCATATTCGGCGCCGCGGTAGATTTCGGTCTGCCCCTTCTGGCGGCCGAAACCCTTGACCTCGGTCACGGTCATGCCGGCGATGCCGAGCGCGGTGAGCGCCTCGCGCACCTCGTCGAGCTTGAACGGTTTGATGATAGCCAGGATCAGCTTCATGATGCCCCCTTCTGCTTGTGGCATGATGTTGCGGTGCAACAGCCGTGCCAAATTGCGCGGACGCGGTGGAAGGCGACATTTTGTGGCGGGTTTGGCGTCGGTGACGTGCCGGATCGTTCACGCGGCAGGCAGACTAGGCAGGGGTTTGCCTAAATTTTGGGCAAGCCGTCGCCCCCGCGCAGGCGGGGGCCGCTGGAGGTTTCCGCAGCGGCGCCGAGCAAGGCCGACTGCGGCCCCCGCCTTCGCGGGGGCGACGTTATAGGGCGACCTTGGCGAACCGCGCCCAGATCGGCAGATGATCCGACGCGCGCGCGGCGAGGGGACTGCGGTGGACGCCGGCGTCGACGGGTTCGAGGTCGGGCGAAGCGAAGATGCGGTCGAGCTTCGCGACCGGACGCCGGCTGTGGAAACTGTGGCCGGTGTCGACGAGCCGGTGATGCTCGCCGAAATCGGCGAGGCAGCCGCCCGCGGCGCGCCATTCGTTGCAATCGCCCATCAGGATCGTCGGCAGCGCCTCGCCCCCCGCAACATGGTGGAGGATCGCGCGCGCCTGCTGGCGGCGGCGCAGCCCCGAAATGTCGAGGTGCATGCCGACGACGCGCAGCCGGTCGTCGCCGATGCGCAAGGTCGCCGCGACCGCGCCGCGCGGTTCGAGCGTCGGCAGGTGGAGCGCGTGGCTTTCCTCGACCGCGATCCCCTTGCGGACGAGCAGCGCATTGCCGTGCCAGCCGATCGCATAGGGGCGGCCATCGAGCAGGTCGACCGGCACATAGTCGCTATGCTCCTCGAACATGTGCGGCGGGATGGCGCTGGCGCGGGTGCCGAAGCGGCGGTCGGCCTCCTGCAGCGCGACGACGTCGGCGTCGAGTTCGCGCAGCACCGATAGCACCCGGCCCGGATCGCGGCGCCGGTCGAGCCCGATGCCCTTGCGCATATTGTAGCTGGCGACCTTGATCATGGGCGGGATGGGCCGTTGTCTTTCATTGCTCATTATATGACGAATGGAGAGCGATCGGGTTGCTCGCCATATCATCGTCATTGCGAGCGGAGCGAAGCAATCCGGAGCGGTTTACGCAACCCTGGATTGCTTCGTCGCTACGCTCCTCGCAATGACGAGCCAGATTTCAGCCGACGCCGAACTCTTGCATCAGCGCGCGGGCTTCCTCCAGATCCTCGTCGAGCACCATCACGCGCACCGGAATCAGCAGCCCGACGCTTTCGGCGATGTTCATGCCCGCGTCGAAGCAGACGGCGTGGACGCCGGCGCTTTCCAGCCGGCCGCGCAGCAATTCGGCCTCGACGCCGTTCGGCAGACGGATCAGCTCGACGAGCGCCATCAGGCGTCCCCGGCCGCCGACGCGTGGGCCGCGCGCGGTGTTGCCGGCCCCGTCACCAATGGCCGCCCTCTTCTATCGCCGCCTCCTCGCCGGGGCGGTTGGCGCGGCCGAGCGCCATGTTGCGGTGCGGGAAGCGGCCGAAGCGGTCGATCATGTCGAAATGCTTCTTCGCATATTCGTGGAAGACCGGATCGGCGAGCTCGTTCATCAGCCGCAGCGATTCGCGCTGGTCGGCGATCTCCTCGCTGTGCTCGAAGGGCAGATAGGCGAATTGGCGCCGTTCGTCGGGCCAGTTCCGGTCCCAGCCCTTTGCGACGATG
>Ga0182745_1002616_pt1 | contig 15952 bp, 14 predicted proteins | sample eDN3rd30CKraftBY_FD_128523 | JGI IMG/M metagenome (GOLD analysis project Ga0182745, IMG submission 128523) | Enriched backyard soil microbial communities from Emeryville, California, USA - eDNA 3rd pass 30_C Kraft BY (version 2) (version 2) | ecosystem: Environmental > Terrestrial > Soil >...
ATTGGCGCGCAAGCCGAGGTCGCCGATCGGCGCGTACCAGACGCGGACCAGGCTCCAGTCGCCCTTGTCGCTGACGTCGAGGAATATTCGATTTCGGAAGGCTGGATCCGCGTCGCCGCGGGCAAGTCGAAGGATCGCTTCGGCCAGCCGATGACGATCAAGCTGTCGGGCGAGGTCGAGGCGTGGTTCGAGGATGCCGCCGAGGGCGGCGAGGCGTCGGAAGACTGACTTCAATCGTCATTGCGAGCCCTTCGACTGCCTTGCAGGCGCTCAGGATAAACTACGCGAAGCAATCTCCAGCTATCGGACTGGAGATTGCTTCGCTGCGCTCGCAATGACGAATATGAGGTGAGCCTGACTCAGCGCAGCGAAGCGACGACGAGGTCGAGGCCGTTGCCGGGCTTCCAGTCGTTCTGCGCCCAGACGGGCTCGCCGCCGCTGATGCGGTGATCGGACTTGGCGTCGCCGTCGGCGTAGATGAAGCCCTGCACCGGATTGGCGCGCAAGCCGAGGTCGCCGATCGGCGCGTACCAGACGCGGACCAGGCTCCAGTCGCCCTTGTCGCTGACGTCGAGGACGCGGACGTTGCGCTCGATCTGGCCGCGGCGGCCGTGGATCGGCGACCAGTTGGCGTGGTCGATCAGGATTTCGCGGTCGCTGATGATCTTCTTGACCACCGCGACATGGCCGAGCGGCATCCCGCGGGTGCCGGCGAAGGCCATGACGGCGCCCTTGCGGGGTTCCTGGCCGCGGTCATATTCGCCCGCCGCCTGCGCCCACCAGGTCTTGGCGTTGCCGCGAATCTCGACGCCCGATTCGGCGCGGGCGAAGGGGACGCACTGGAGATAGTCGCGCGCGGCGGCCGGGACGCTGGCAAGCAGCGAAGCGCACAGCGCGAAAGCACCCAGAAAGCGGCGGTTGAGCATGGAAGGCGACCCCTTTGGCTTGTCTTCAAGCGTTGCAGCGTCTTTGCCGCAGCCTTCCCGGGCCACCAACAATCAAGCGGTGAATCGCGCCCATCATGCGGTGAGTGGGGGAACCTTTTGTTAAGACGTTCCATTCGTCGCGCGAGGGGTTCGGGTCGTCGAGAGTCCCCGTCGCCCCCGCGAAGGCGGGGGCCGCTGGAGGTTTACGCGGCACCGAAGGACTAGGCCGCCAGCGGCCCCCGCCTGCGCGGGGGCGACGGTCTGGGAATCACGCCGCCGCCGTTGCCGTTTCGGGGCGGCGGAACAGCATCATGACGTCGGCCGCGGGCATCGGGCGGCCGTAATAATAGCCCTGGATATTGCTGCAGCCGAGGGTGCGGATCGTGTCGACCTCGATCTCGGTTTCCGCGCCCTCGGCCGTCGTCGACATGCCGAGGCTGTCGGCGAGCGCGACCACAGCGCGGATGATCGCGATCGATTCGATGCTGCCCTTCGCCGCGCCGACGACGAAGCTGCGGTCGACCTTGATCGTCGAGAATTGCGTCTTGCGCAGATAGCCGAGCGACGAATAGCCGGTGCCGAAATCGTCGAGCGACAGGCGGATGCCGAGGCCGATGAGCTGGTCGAGCAACTGCGCCGCGCCGCCGCCGTCGCGCAGGAAGACGCTTTCGGTGACCTCGATCTCCAGCCGCTGCGGCGGCAGGCCGCTTTGCGCAAGCGCCGAGACAACGACCGAGGCGAAGGCGGGGTCGGTGAGCTGTTCGGCCGAGACGTTGATCGCGACCTTGAGGTTCGACGGCCATTTCATCGCCTCGTGGCACGCGGTGCGCAGCACCCATTCGCCGATCGGCGAAATCAGGCGGCTGTCCTCGGCCAGCGGGATGAAGCGGCCGGGCGAGACATTGCCGAGCTTCTGGTTGTTCCAGCGGATCAGCGCCTCGAAGCCGTTGAGCAGGCCGTCGCCGGCGGTGACCACCGGCTGGTAATAAAGCTCAAACTCGCCGCGGTCGAGCGCGCCGCGCAGTTCCTGCTCCATCACGCGCCGCTCCTCGGCCTGCGCGTGGAGCGAGGCGACATAGGCGGCGACGACGTTGCCGCCCTTGTCCTTCGACTTGTAGAGCGCGAGGTCGGCGTTGCGGGTCAGCGTCTCGACCGTCGAGCCGTCCTGCGGGCCGATCGCATAGCCGATGCTGGCGCCGACGAAGAGCTGGTGATTGTCGACCACATAGGGGCGGCTGATCGCGGTGATGATGCGCTTTGCAAGATCCTCGGCCTCGTTCGCCGAGGGGACGTTGTGGAGCACCACCGCGAACTCGTCGCCGCCGAGGCGGCCGCAGGTCATGCCACGCTCCATCAGCCCTTTCAGGCGCGCGGCGACCTGTGCGAGCAATTTGTCGCCGGTCGGGTGGCCGAGCGTGTCGTTGACCGCCTTGAAGCGGTCGAGGTCGATCATCAGCATCGCGCAGCGCGATTTCGCCTCCATCGCCTGGTTCAGTGCGCGCGCCAGATCCTCGTGCAGGCTGAGGCGGTTGGGGAGGCCGGTCAGATTGTCGAAACGTGCCATCCGCGCGATCTGTTCGGCGGTCGCATGTTGTTCGGTGACGTCCGATCCGACCCCGCGAAAGCCGAGGAACTTGCCCGTTTCGTCGAGGCGCGGCGACGCCGACAATTCCCACCAGCGCGGCTTGCCGCCGATCGTTACCGGGACGATCAGGTTCGAGAAGCTCTCGCGCCGCTTCATCCGTTCGGCCATCAGGTGCAGGTTCTTGGGAAACTGGCCCGTCTCCCACGCGTCGCCCGACAAGGCCTCGAGCAGCGGCACGCCCTCGAGCGCCTCGGCGGTGCCGCCGAGCGCAAAGGCGAGGCGGGGCGAAACATGGACCAGGCGGCGGGCATTGTCGGTCTGCCACAGCCAGTCGGCGGAGGTTTCCTCGAACTCGCGGAGCAGCAGGCTGACCGTTTCGGTCTTTTCGTGCAACGTCTCCTCGGCGCGGCGGAAGCGGACGTGATTGCGCGCGAAGCGGACGCAGAAGCTGGAGAGCAGCAGTCCGGCGGCGATCGCGACCGCCGCGAGCTGCGGCGCGCCGGCGAGCGCGAGCGCGAGCGCCGCCGACAGGCTGACCGGCGCGATATAGAGGATGCATACGGACGGCAGGCTGTGCGCGACCATCGCCAGCGTCAGCATCATCAGCAGCGTGATCGCCCACATGGCGAGCGCGTGACCGGCGTCGGGCGCCGGTCCCTGCAGCCAGAAGGGCACGATCCAGAGCAGCGCGGCATAGAAGGCGTGGCGGTTGCACAGCGCGAATTCGCCCGCGCTCGTCGCCGGCACCTCACCCAGCGGGCGGGTGATGAAGACGCGATAGGACCAGAGGCAGAAGATCAGTGCGCAGGTCAGCCAACCCGCCGCGATTCCCCATCGGACCTGCGGCACCATGCTGAAGGCCGCGAGCAGCACCATGACGATCCCGACCCACAGGCGCATCTTGCCCTTGCCGAGCAGCGGCGCGAGCTGAAGCTGGCGGAGGTTTCCGATGTCCTGGCGCCGCGGCCCCAGCCCCAACAGGGTACGCACGGACACATCGTCGGCATCGATATGGTCGGTCAACAAGCTCTTCACGGGAGCCCGTTTAACGCCCCGGGGTTACCCGAACGTAACTATGCACCTGTTCGCGAGCGATAATATTGTTCCGGGGCGGGACAGGATAGTGGGGGCCGGGAGGGGTCCGGATGGCTGCGGCATTTGGTTGTGGCGGGAGTTTGTCCGGGTTTACGCGAATAACGCGAAAGACACGCCTAAATCTTAGTTGCGGGCGAAGCTGCCTTGGTCAAAAAGGTGTCATGAGAGACCCTTTCGCCTCCTATGTTCGATGGACGAATTCGCTCGTCAGTGAAAGCCGCAACCTTTTTGCGCCAAGGCTCGAAATATGCATTGATCTGATTGTTTTGGCATGTTTCTGGTGGCTCGTTGTTCTTGTTTTCCGGTTTGTTTCACCGCTCGCGAACATCGCTCAATGGATCGAGGAAGAATGGTTTTTCCTAGTATTAGGGAGCCTCTTCCTGTTCACAATGTACAGGTTCTGCCGGATGTTTCTCGACACCAAAACCGGGAAATAGGGCAGCTTCGGGCAATGGGCCGCCAGCCATTGAAGACCAATTCCGGTCGGAAGCTACCAATCTCCGACCGGTAACGCCCGCAACCGGCCGCCAGCCAATCCCCTCAGGCAGCGATCGCCAGTGGCTGGATTTCGCCCGCCAGATATTGCGCGCGCGCCTTCGAGCGGCTGAGCTTGCCCGAGCTGGTGCGCGGCAGGGTGCGCGGCGGGATCAGTTCGATCAGGCAGTTCATGCCGGTGATCGCGCGGACGCGGTCGCGGATCGTCTCGCGCAGCGCGATGCGTTCGGCGTCGTCGCTGGTGCGGCACTGGACGAGCACCGCGGGGGTTTCCTCGCCCCCCGGCGTGGTGATCGCAAAGGCGGCGATGTCGCCCGACTTGAAGCCGGGAAGCTGTTCGACCGCCCATTCGATATCCTGCGGCCAGTGATTCTTGCCGTTGATGATGATCATGTCCTTGGCGCGGCCGACGATATAGATGTAACCGTCCGACAAATAGCCCATATCGCCGGTATCGAGCCAGCCGTCCGCCATACAGGCGGCGGTCGCCTCGGGGTCGCGATAATAGCCGGTCATCAGCGACGGGCCGGTGCACCACACCTTGCCGACGGTCTGGTCGGGCAGGACGTTGCCCGCCTCGTCGCGAACCTCGATCACCATGTCGCGCGCCGCGCGGCCGCAGTTGACGATCGCGCGATAGCGGGTCGGGCGGCCGGCGTCGGTCGAGGCGCCCGACAGCTCGGTCTCCTCGACCAGTTCGACGACGATGCCTTCGCCCGGCGGCATGATGCTGACCGCGAGCGTCGCCTCGGCGAGGCCGTAGCTCGGCAGGAAGGCGCTCGCCTTGAAGCCTGCATCGGCGAAGGCGTCGACGAAGCTTTGCATCACGTCGGGGCGGATCATGTCGGCGCCGTTCCCCGCGACGCGCCAGCGCGACAGGTCGAAGCGGTCGGCGACATGCGTCTGGCTCGATACGCGGCGCGCGCAGATGTCGTAGCCGAAGGTCGGCGAGTAGCTGAGCGTCGTGCCCTGGTTGCGGCTGATCAGGTCGAGCCAGGCGAGCGGTCGGCGCGCGAAATCCTCGGTCTTCAGATAATCGACCGACACCTGATTGGCGACGGGCGAGAGCAGGCAGCCGACGAGCCCCATGTCGTGATACCAGGGCAGCCACGACACGCAGCGGTCGCTGTCCTGCACATGCATGCCGTGCGAATGCGCGGCGAGGTTGTTGAGCAGCGCGCCATGCGTCACCGCGACGCCGTGCGGAAAGCGCGTCGAGCCGCTGCTGTACTGAAGGTAGCAGGTTTCGTCGGTCTTTTGCTCGGGAAGCGCGGCGACCGGGGCGGCACGCGTCGCGAACGCGCTCCAGTCCATCGGCGCAACGCCGCGCTGCTCGGCCGCCTCGGTCGCCATCGCGGCGATTTCGGGCGGGAAGAACAGCATCTTGGGGTCGCAGCTCGTGAGCTGGACGACGAGCTGGCCGACATAGGATTCGCGCCCGCCGAAGCTGGTCGGCAGCGGCAGCGGCACCGGCCAGGCGCCGGCGTAGATGGTGCCGAAGAAGAGCGCGGCGAATTCGGGGCCGGTCTCGGCGATCAGCGCGATGCGGTCGCCGGGCCCGACGCCCGCGGCGACGAGGCGATAGGCGGCGGCGAGTGCGTCGGCCTTGAGTTCGCGATAGGGATAGGGGCGGATCAGGCGCCCGCGCGGATCGTGGAAATTAAGCCCGCGCGTGCCGCTCGCGGCATAGTCGAGCGCTTCGCCGACGGTGGCGAAGTCCGAAAAACGGCGCGGCTGGTCGCAGTGGGTCGGGGTGGGGACGAGATCCTCCACCACGGGGGCGGAATTTTCGGTCATAAGGCGTCGCGAATCCCGGCTATCGGGACGCGCTGCAACGATCATGTCATCCTTTTGAGCCATGTCTGCGCTGCGCGATCCCGGTCAGGTTAAACAAATTGGCCCATTTCCGGGCTTTGATGCCCGATATGGCGGCTCTGGTCGTTCTCAATCAGGCCCGACTGTGGCATAAACATGGCATGGTGTCCCGCGCGTCTCGGTCCGACCGATCCCGAAAACCCTTGAGCGCAGCGAAGCTCGACGAACTGGCGCTCGCCTATGTCGCGCGATTCGCGACGAGTCGGGCGAAATTGACGCGCTATCTGGCGCGGAAAATCCGCGAATCCGAATGGGTTGACGAGAGTGACGCCAGGACGGCGTGCGAGGCGGTGGCCGACCGGATGGAGCGGCTGCGCTTCCTCGACGACCGCCAATATGCCGCGATGCGCGCCGGGGCGATGACGCGGCGCGGGCTGGGACTGCGACGCGTGAAGGCGCAGCTCTTCGTCGACGGCATCGCCGACGCGGACAGCGGCGAAGCGATCGCGGAGGCGGGGGAGCAGGCGGTCGCGGCGGCGGTCGGCTTTGCGCGGCGGCGGCGGTTCGGTCCGTTCGCGGTGCGCGCGGACGACGATCCGAAGAGCCGCGAGCGGCAGGTCGCGGCCTTCGCGCGCGCGGGACATTCGCTCGCCCTCGCGCGCCGAATCCTCGCCGTCCCGCCGGGGGACGCCGATGCGCTGGCGGCGCTGGACGATGCGGCGACGACTGATTAGGTCCGTGGCGTCATTCCCGCGAAAGCGGGAATCCCGCTATTCTTTTGCCTTCCTTCTTCGCGCCTTTGCGCCTTTGCGTGAGTCCTTTGAAAAATCTCACGCAAAGGCGCAAAGGCGCGAAGAAGGAAAAAAACTGGACCCCGCCTCCGCGGGGGTGACGGTAGGGAAGCGGCGCCGATGATAGGGAAATCGCGGGAATGATGATGAGAGGACAGAATGGGATGCGCACGCTGATCACCGCTCTCGCCCTGTCGCTCGCGCTGCCGATGGCGGCGTGCAGCAGCGCGGGGAGCGAGGCGGAGAGCGCCGCGACGATTCCGCTGACGATCGACATGGCGGGCACGGCGCATGCGTTCAGGGTGGAAGTCGCGCGCAGCGCGGAGGAGCAGGAGCAGGGGCTGATGTTCCGCACCAGCCTGCCCGCCGACGGCGGGATGCTCTTTCCCTTTGCGAAGCCGAAGATCGCGAGCTTCTGGATGAAGAATACGCTGATCCCGCTCGACATGGTATTCGTGCGTGCCGACGGCAGCATCGATCGCATCGCCGAAAACACCATCCCCGAATCGCTCGAGCCCGTGGTCAGCGGCGGCGACGTCGCCGCGGTGCTCGAACTCGCGGGCGGCACGGCGGCGCGGCTCGGGCTCGACGAGAGCGCCAGGGTGACGTGGAAAGATGGAAAATAGCGGCGCACCGCACCGTTTGACGCTTGCGAACCGCGCGCGCTTGCCTGTAAACGCCGCAGCCATGAGCATCCTCGGCAAGATTTTCACCTGGTGGGACGGCGCGACCGTCGGCACGTTGCTGAACAGCTGGAGCAGCGGCGAGAAGGTCGGCGAGGACAGCCTCGGCAATCGCTACTATCGCGCCAGGAAGGGCGATCGCCGCTGGGTGATCTACAACGGATCGAACGACGCGAGCCGCGTTCCGCCTGAATGGCACGGCTGGCTGCACGGCACGCTCGACGAGCTGCCCGGCGATGCGCTGCCCGCGCCGCGCGCGTGGGAGAAGGAACCGAGCGCGAACCTGACCGGCAGCCTCGGCGCCTATCGCCCCGCGGGCGCGCTCGAACGCGGCGGCCACCGCGCCGCGGCGACCGGCGACTACGAGGCGTGGCGTCCGGGCGCCGACTGAGCTTCGTGAGCGCCTCCCTCTCCCGCATCGCGCTGCTGGCGCTTGTCGCGGCGACCGCGCTGACCGCGTGCGATCGGAACGGCGGCAAGCGGCCCGGCGAAACCACGGCGCAGCTCGCCAAATCTGAACGGGTCCCGCAGGAAGTCGGCGGGATCGAGGGCGCGACTCCGATGGGTCAGCGCGTCGCGGTGCTCGGGCTGCTCAACAAGCGCAACGGCCTCGTCCGCGATCTGGAGATGAAGCCCGGCGAGACCGCGCGGGTCGGCCGCGCGATCGTGCGCCTGCGCGCCTGCGAACAGACCGCGCCGTGGGAGGATCCGCCCGAGACCGGCGCCTTCGTGCAACTGACGGTGCAGGACCAGCGCGACGACAAATGGTATCGCGTCTTTTCGGGCTGGATCTTCAAGGAACGCCCTGAGCGCAACGTGATCCAGCATCCGATCTTCGACGTCTATGTCAAAAGCTGCGCGATGACATATCCGGGCGGCGAGCCCGTCCAGCACGCTACGCCCAAATCGCCCGCGCCCGCTCCCAAACCGTCGAGCGCCCCCCAGTCGCCGGCGACGAACGGCGGCGAGGGCGCCGCCGCGCCCACGCCTGCTCCTGCGCCCAAGGCGGCCCCGGCGCCCAAGGCCGCGCCGTCCGACAATACCGAATAGAGCCGAGCCAGATAATCGGCCTGGGGGATTTCGATCGCGCCCAGGCTGGCGAGGTGCGGGGTGATGAACTGGCAGTCGAGTAGCCGCCAGTCGCCCGCGCGCAGCCGCGCAACGAGGTGCGCGAGCGCAACCTTCGACGCGTCGCGCGCCCGGCTGACCATCGATTCGCCGAAGAAGGCGCGGCCGAGCGACACGCCGTAGAGACCGCCGACGAGTTCGCCGTCCAGCCAGCATTCGACGCTGTGCGCGTGGCCGAGCTGGAACAATCGCTCGTAACTCGTCTTGATGACCGGGTTGATCCAGGTCGTCGGCCGGTCGTCGGCGGGCTCGGCGCAAAGCGCCATCATGGCGCGAAAGGCGGTATCGGTGGTGACGCGAAAGCGGTCCGAGACGATGACCTTTTTCAGGCTCTTCGACAGGTGGAAGCCGTCCAGCGGCAGGATCGCGCGCAGCCGCGGTTCGACCCAGTGGACCGACGGGTCGTCGGCTCCGTCGGCCATCGGGAACAGCCCCTGCGCATAGGCGCTGAGCAGCAGCGCGGGGTCGATGGACTCGAGATGTTTCAGGGCGCGGGCTTCACGAATTTGAGCGTCATGCGGTCCGATTCGCCGATCGCCAGATATTTCTCCCGGTCGACATCCTTCTGGGCCAGCGACGGCGGCAGCGTCCACACGCCGCCCGGATAATCGTGGGTATCCTTGGGGTTGGCATTGACGTCGCTTTCGCCCGCAAGCTTGAAGCCCGCGGCCTCGGCAAAGGCGACGACCGACGAGCGCTTCATGTATCCGCTCTTTTCCTCGAGCGCCGAATCCATGTCCTCGGGCAGGCGGTGATCGACGACGCCCAGCACGCCGCCGGGTTTCAGCATCGCATAGATTTGCCGGAAGGCTTCGCCGGTCTTGTCGGTGCCGCCGAATCGCCAATTATGGACATTGCGAAAGGTCAGCACGACGTCGGCGCTGCCATCGGGCACTTTCGGCCCGGCGCCGGTCGCGGGAAATTCGGCGAGCTTGACCGCGCCATAGAGGTCGGGCTTCGCGCCTTGCCACTCGCGGATACGGTTCAGGCCCTTTTCCCAGGGCGCCGCGGCGTAGAGCGTGCCGCCGCCCGCCTTCGACAGCGGCGCGAGGATTTCGGTGTACCAGCCGCCGCCGGGCCACAGCTCGACGACCGTGTCGCCGGGCTTCACGCCGAAGAAGGCGAGGGTTTCGGCGGGATGGCGATAGCGATCGCGCGCGACATTGGCGGGGGTGCGTGTCGAGGCGGCCACCGCGTCCGTGATAGAGGGGGCGATGGGGCCGCCGTTCGGGCTTTCGGCGAGGGCGGGCGCCGCGAGGGCGACGAGAGCACTTGCAACGAGGATCAGCGGACGCATATGGGCACCTTCTTTCCGGGGGAGAAGAAGCCCCCTGTTTGCGAAGGGACGCGCGTCAATGCAAGGGTCGATGCTGACGGTGAGTGCAGTCAGTGCGGTGCTCGCGGTGGTCGCCGAGGTCGCCGATTACCGCCGCCGTCACCGGCGCGACGTCGATGCGGTCGGTTTCATGCCCTGGCGCGGCATCGCGCTGGTCAGCGTCACGGTGGCGCTGTTCGCGGCGGCGTTCGGGTTGAAGGGTTAGAAAGACTGCGTCGCCCCCGCGAAGGCGGGGGCCGCCGTCGATTTACGCTGCGACGCAGGAAAAGGCCGACAGCGGCCCCCGCCCGCGCGGGGCGACGCCATGTTACAGGCACGCCTCCAGATAGGGCTGATCGAACCCGAACTGGCGCGCCTTTTCCAGCGTATAGGGGCGCAGGCCCATCGCGCGATATTCGCCGATAATCTTGCCGTCCTTGTCCTCGTCCTGATATTCGAACTTGAACAATTCCTGGGTGACGATGACGTCGCCTTCCATGCCGATCACCTCGGTGACGTTGGTGACACGGCGCGAGCCGTCGCGCAGGCGCTTGATCTGGACGATCAGGTCGACCGAATCGGCGATCTGTTTCGAGATCGCTTCCTTCGGAATCTTGATGTCGCCCATCAGCACCATATTCTCCATACGGCCGAGGCATTCGCGCGGGCTGTTCGCGTGAAGCGTACACATCGATCCGTCGTGACCCGTGTTCATCGCGGCGAGCAGGTCGAAACACTCCGCGCCGCGGACCTCGCCCATGATGATGCGGTCGGGACGCATACGCAGCGCGTTCTTGACGAGGTCGCCCATGTGGATCGCGCCATTGCCCTCGAGGTTCGCGGGGCGCGTTTCGAGCGGCAGCCAGTGCGGCTGCTGGAGCCGCAGTTCGGCGGCGTCCTCGATCGTCAGCACGCGCTCGCCGGGGTCGATCATCTTCGACAGGGCGTTGAGCATGGTGGTCTTGCCCGAACCCGTGCCGCCCGAGATGACGATGTTGAAGCGGCTGGCGCCCGCGATCTTGAGCGCGGTGCACATCTTCTGGCTCATCGCGCCCCATTGGCAGAGCATGTCGAGCGTGATCGGCTTGGCCGAGAATTTACGAATCGAGATCGCGGTGCCGCGAAGGCTCAGCGGCGGCACGATCACATTGACGCGGCTGCCGTCCTTGAGGCGTGCGTCGGCGAGGGGCGTCGTCTGGTCGACGCGGCGGCCGACCATGTTGCAGATGCGCTGCGCGATCTGGAAGAGATGCTGTTCGTCGCGGAACTGGATCGGCGCGATGACGAGCTGGCCCTTGCGTTCGATATAGGTCTGATACGGCCCGTTGACCATGATGTCGCTGATGTCGGGGTCGGACAGCAGCTCTTCGAGCGGCCCGAAGCCGAGCAATTCGTCGACGAGCACCTTTTCGAGCGCGAACTGTTCGCGGCGGTTCAAGGTGATGCGCAGCTCGGCGAGGACTTCGAGAATGATCGGGCGGAATTCCTCGGTCAGCTCGTCCTTGCTCAGCGTCGCTGCAGCTTCGGGGTCGACGCGCTCGAGCAGGCGCGGCAGCACCTGTTCCTTGATCTTGTGGACCGACGCCTCGAAGCCTTGCGCCTTTTCGGGTTCGGCCATTTCGGCGGTCGAGCGCTGGTTGAGCCGCTCCATCGCTTCCTGTTCGGGGGTCAGGTTCGACGGAATCGGCGGCGGCGCCTCGGCCGCGGGCGTGTCGATCGCGGGGAATTGCGAGCCGCCCATGCCAGGGCCCGTCTGCATCGGCTTCGCCACGCCAAAGGCGGGGCGGCCAGCGGTTCCGGGTCGGCGTCCGAATGCACTCATTCGCTTTGTCCTGCTTCAAATCAACACGTTGGACATTGCCGCGCACCGCGCGGACGAACCCCCATTGGGCAAGGTGAATAGATGGGAAACTTTGATAATCTCCTAATGCGGGGACGCGGCGGGGGCCTCGGGCGGCGCGGTAGGGGCAAGGCCCACGAAGCGCGGGTCGGTTCCGAACAATCGCGCCAGCGTGCGCGAAAGCGCCAGGAAGCGATGGCCCTGATCGGTCAGGCGGACATGGCCGTCGACCGTCACGATATTGCCCGACGCCGTCTGTTCGGCGATCCGCCGGTCCATCTGCCGCATGTCGCCGACATATTTCCGGACGAAGATTTCGGTAATCCGCCGCTCGTCGAGCGCTTCATCCTGATTCTGTTCGATCTGGGCGAGCATGAAGACGCTGATCGACCGGTCGAGCGTCACCGGCAGAACGATCAGGAAACAGATGTTGAAGCTGAGCGACAGCGCCCCCGCCGCGACGATCGTGGCGAGGTCGAACCGCTGCCGGCGCAGCGCCATGGCTGCCATCACGAGCGCGGCGGACAGCGCACACAGGATCAGGCCCCGATAGAAGAGGATCGACACCCCGGCGAACAGGGGCGAGCGGGTAAGGCCGACATAGAGGATGAAACCGGCCGCAACCGCCAGCATCAGCGTCAGCAGGAGGGAGGCGAGCTGTCTAATCGGAAGCACCTTTCGCGATGGACGTGACGTCGACGATGCACGCGCGCTCGTTTATGTAGAGGCAGGCAAGCCCCGGCGGTGGGCCGCCCGCGGCCCTCCAGACCGGATCGGCGTCGGCGAAGATCAGATAATCGATATGCTGCGTGCGCGCGATGGCGGAGAGCTGCATGGGTGTCAGCCGCTGCTTGAAGATCGGCCGGATCGCTTCCAGCCGGTCCGCCGCCATCGCGGCACTGACGCCGAACAGGTTGGCGGCGCCGTCGGCGAGCGCGACGCGGTTACGGCTGTAGAGCCCGAAATCGAAGACGCGATGCCGCTGCGCCGGATTATGCTGCAGGATCGCGTGGTGCGGCAGATGGGCATTGGCCCAGTCGTAGGCGCGGCGCTGCGCCATGTCCCCTTCGGGTTCCACATTGACGGGATTGGGTTCGTGATCGGGGAATTTCACCCGCAGCCCGGCGATGTCCCAGACATTGCCCGCGACCCCGATGACCAGCGCGATCCACCACAGCAATTTCGGCCGCAGGACGCCAGGCCGGATCGGCGCAAAGGGCGATCGCAGCGCCATGTTCTGCACCACCGCCGCGGTCCAGATCATCAACGGGAACTGCGCGAACCAGATGGCGCGCCAGCCGAAGTCGTTGTTGATGATGCTCGACCGCACGAAGCTGACGATCAGCAGCGACGTCAGAAAGCCGATGAGCAGAAAGCTGCGGATCGGCCGTCCCGTCGCGGGCGCCGCCGCCTTCGGCCGGCCGTAGAGGCGCAGGTAGAGATTGCCTCCGAGCCCGAAAAGGCCGAAATCCACGGCATAGCCGATAGGCAGGAGCAAGAGGACGAGCGGCACTTGGATCGTGCCGGGGCTGTCATATTGGAATCCGCTGAAGCGGCGAATCCAGAATTTGACCGGCGCCCCGTCGCCGACCCGCCCGTGCAGCAGGTCGGCGAATTGCGGCGCGGCAAGGATCAGCGCGACCAGCGCCGCGACGCCCATGAAGAGCAGCAACTGCGGCCGCCCCCGGCGCCCCTCGACGAGCGCCCAGAGCAGCAGCGCGGGGGCCGCGGCGATCGCGATCCACGCCGACATGCCGAAGGCGGTCGCCAAGCAGACGCCGGCAAGCCCGGCGAAGACGAAGCGCGGCGCAGGCGCCGGAGAGGCCGGGCTCGCGGTGGCCCGGTGCAGCAACAGGACGCCGCACAAGGTGGCGACGAAACCGCCCAGATGATGGGGGACCCATATCATCGAGGTGAGCGCGAAGCGGATTTCCTCGCTCCAGTGATCGACCTGGCGGACGGCGGCTCCGGTGATGATATAATCGAGCAGCGTCGGGATCAGGTCGATCCCGGTCACGAAGCACAGCAGGGCGCAGATCAGCAGGAAGCGGCGATCGCGCCCGATGCGGATCAGGCCCGCATCCTTGGCGACGCGCCACAGCAGCGCGACGAAGGCCAGGCCCGACCAGAAGGCGGTGGCGGCAAAGGCCATGCGGCTGTCGATCAGCCCGCCGGTGACCCAGCGCACCAGCGCCCCCCAGATATAATAGTAATAATAATAGCCCGCCGGTTCGGGGCGCGCATAGAAAGGGTCCTGCAGCGGCAGGCCATATTGCGCGATGCTTTCGATCGTCGCGGCGTGCTTGACGGTGTCGAAGGTGACGAGGCTCTGATGGAGCCCGCCGCCGATATCGACATCGACGAGCGATATGGCGACGAGCAGCCACCAGAGCAGGATCAGCGCCGCGAAGGCCCCGCCGATCCGCAGCATCGGGCGCCGATAGAGCGGCACCGCGGCGAGGACGGGGACCGCGTGCAGGACCAAGGTCCCGCCGATGCCGATGGCGCGGACGAACAGGGCGTCGAGCGCCGGGAGGATCGCGAGCGCAAGGATCAGCGCCCAGCCGACCCGCTCGCCCGCACCGTCGATCGCGGTGAAACCGCGTTCGCGGCCCCAGCGCTCGCACAATAGCAGGCCGGAAAAAGCGGGAAGGAGATAGACCAGCGCCGCGACGAGCGTGCCGAACGCCAATTCGGCGATATCCTGGGAGAAATAGGTCATGGTCCGCCATCGGCCCTAGGCGGAACAGGGTTAAATTAGCTTTAACTCTGTTTTGCAGCCCATAGGTGGCGATGAAGCCCCGTGCGATGCGAAGGAGGGGGCGATGTGGCGGAGGTTCCGGCGGTGCTGCTTGCGATGGGCGCCGCTGCGATGTCGGAAGCTCCCGCGCCGCTTCCCGGCTGAATGGCGGGGGCCTGGCGGCAGGGGGGTGCCGATGGGCTTGGGCCGACGAATATTGGACCCCGCCGCGCGGTTGAGACGCCGGTGTATGAAAAAGGGGGCCGAAGCCCCCTTTTTGATTCGATGCGATCCGCCCGATCAGCCCGCGATGTGCTCGGCGAGGACGGTGAGGCCGGCTTCGTTGACTTCGGCGAAGCCGCCTTCGACTTCGATCGTCTCAGGCGCCGCGCCGCTGGTGGCATAGATGGTCAGCGGGCCGTTGCGCAGCGTCGCCATGAACGGCGCATGGCCTTCGAGCACCGAGAAATCGCCCTCGCTGCCCGGCACGGTGACCATATAGACGTCGCTCGACCGCTCGAGGCGGGCGGGGGTGACGAGTTCGAACTTCAGGGCCATTCTTCAATCTCCCCCCTCCGCTTACGGGAGGGGTCGGGGGAGGGTGTGTTCCGGTTCGGCGAAAGGCCTGTTCCCCGACAGGCCCTCCCCTAACCCCTCCCGCAAGCGGGAGGGGAATTCGATTTACGCCGCGTCGGCGGCCAGCTTGGCGGCCTTGGCGACCGCTTCCTCGATGCCGCCGACCATGTAGAAGGCTGCTTCGGGAAGGTGATCATATTCGCCATCGACCACCGCCTTGAACGACTTCACCGTGTCTTCGATCGCCACGAACTTGCCGGGGATGTTGGTGAAGACTTCGGCGACGTGGAACGGCTGCGACAGGAAGCGCTGGATCTTGCGCGCGCGGGCGACGACCAGCTTATCTTCTTCGCTGAGCTCGTCCATGCCGAGAATCGCGATGATGTCCTGAAGCGACTTGTACTTCTGCAGCGTTTCCTGAACGCGGCGGGCGGTCTCATAATGCTCCTGGCCGACGATCGCGGCGGTCAGCACGCGGCTCGTCGAATCGAGCGGATCGACCGCCGGATAGATGCCGAGTTCCGAAATCGCGCGGTTCAGCGTCGTCGTTGCGTCCAAGTGGGCGAACGAGGTTGCGGGAGCAGGGTCGGTCAAGTCATCCGCGGGAACGTAGATCGCCTGCACCGAGGTGATCGACCCCTTGTTGGTCGAGGTGATGCGTTCCTGCAGCGCGCCCATGTCGGTCGACAGCGTCGGCTGATAGCCCACGGCCGACGGAATACGGCCGAGCAGCGCCGACACTTCCGAACCCGCCTGCGTGAAGCGGAAGATGTTGTCGACGAAGAAGAGCACGTCCTGGCCTTCCTGGTCGCGGAAATATTCGGCGATCGTCAGACCCGACAGCGCGACGCGGGCGCGGGCGCCCGGCGGCTCGTTCATCTGGCCGAACACCAGCGCAACCTTCGATCCCTCGGGGGTCGGGTTGCCGTCCTTGTCCTTGGCGATGACGCCGGCGTCGAGGAA
>Ga0182745_1002617_pt1 | contig 15947 bp, 12 predicted proteins | sample eDN3rd30CKraftBY_FD_128523 | JGI IMG/M metagenome (GOLD analysis project Ga0182745, IMG submission 128523) | Enriched backyard soil microbial communities from Emeryville, California, USA - eDNA 3rd pass 30_C Kraft BY (version 2) (version 2) | ecosystem: Environmental > Terrestrial > Soil >...
CAGCGCCGCGTTCAGGGCCTGGACCAGGCCGCCCCAGCCCAGCAGGGAGAGCCCCAGCGCCGGGCTGGCCTCCTCCCAGGCCTGGGCGGACGTGAGCGCCACCCCGAGCAAGGCGAAGCCCGCGAGGGCAACCAGCGCCCCCATCCAGATGAAGGTCCAGCGATAGACGGTCTGCCGTTCGGCGGAGTGCACGCGGCCTCCTGGCTACTTCGCCAGTGGCTTGAGGAGGGGAAACAGGATGACGTCCCGGATGCTCTGCGAATCCGTGAACAGCATGGCGAGCCGATCAATCCCGATGCCTTCACCGGCCGTGGGCGGCATGCCGTGCTCGAGGGCGCGGATGTAGTCCTCGTCGTAATCCATGGTCTCCTGCTGGCCCCGCTGCTTCGCCTCCAGCTGGGCGAGGAAGCGGCCCTTCTGGTCCAGCGGGTCGTTCAGCTCGGAGAAGGCGTTCGCGATCTCCCGCCCGGCCACGTACAGCTCGAAGCGGTCCGTCACGTCCGGGTTCTGGTCGTTGCGCCGCGCCAGCGGCGAGACGGCGGTGGGGAAATGGGTGATGAAGGTGGGGTGGATGAGCGTGTGCTCGACGTGGTGCTCGAAGAGCGCGCCCACCAGCTCACCATGGTTCATGGTGTCGATGGCCCGCCGCTCGGCCTCCGAGTGGCTCGTCTTGAGCAGCTCGTGGCGCAGCCGGTCCGCGTCCGCCATGTCCTTGTCGGACAGGCCGCTCACCGCCTCGCGGATGGCCTCCGTCATGGAGATGCGCTTCCAGCCCTTGCCGAAGTCGAGGACGTGCTCGCCGTACTTCACCTTCGTGTCGCCGGTGACGGCCTTGGCGGCCTCCGAGAGCATCTCCTCGGAGAGGTCCATCAGGTCCTCGTACGTGGCGTACGCCTGATAGAACTCCAGCATCGTGAACTCGGGGTTGTGCCGGGTGCTGATGCCCTCGTTGCGGAAGTTGCGGTTGACCTCGTAGACGCGCTCCAGGCCGCCCACCACCAGGCGCTTGAGGTACAGCTCCGGGGCGATGCGCATGTACAGGTCGATGTCGAGCGCGTTGTGGTGCGTGGTGAAGGGCCGCGCCGCCGCGCCGGACACGAGCGGGTGCATCATCGGCGTCTCGACCTCGACGAAGTCACGCGTGTCGAGGAAATCGCGGATGAAGCGGATGAGCTTGTTGCGCCGGAGGAAGGTCTGCTTCACCTCCGGGTTGGACACCAAGTCCAGGTAGCGCTGGCGGTAGCGGACCTCCACGTCCGTCAGGCCATGCCACTTCTCCGGGAGGGGCCGCAGCGACTTGGTGAGCGGGGTGAACTTCGCGGCGGACAGCGTCAGCTCGCCCGTCTTCGAGCGGAAGACGGTGCCGGTGGCGGCCATGAAGTCGCCCAGGTCGCAGAGCTTGAAGGTATCATAGGCGTCCCCCAGGGCGTCCTTCTTCATGTGGACCTGGATTTCACCCGAGCGGTCGCGCAGCTTGATGAAGGCGGCCTTGCCGAACGAGCGCATGGCCACGATGCGCCCGGCGACGTCGTACGGCGCCGGGGCAGCCTGCTCGATTTCCTCGGCGGACTGCGCGCCGTGCTTCTCGTGGATCTCGGCGGCCTGGTGCTGGGGACGGTAGCCGTTGCCGTACGGATTGAAGCCGGCCTCTCGCCACTTCGCGGCCTTCTCCAGCCGCTGGTCGTAGATTTCCTGCTCCTTCGTCCCGAGGTCGCCCTCGCCCGCACTCTTTTCGCTCTTGTTCTCGGTCTCGGCCATGACGCGCTTTCCCAAAGGCGCGGCACCGTAGCCAAGGCTCCCCCGGGACGCAATGCAACACAGCGGAAGGACGCTCAGGGGGCGGCCAGCACCAGGAAGGCCGCCACCGCGGCGGCCAGCAGCAGCGGGATGAGGATTTCCACTGGCAGACGGTGGTTCATGTGCATGGCGTGCAGCCCCCGCAGGCCGAAGCGGCGCTTGCGGCGCACGCGGCTGAGCACCATGGTGGCGAGCGCGGGCGGCGCCTTCTCACGCGCCACGCCCTGGAGCCGCTTCACCGTGCTGGCATAGCGCTGCCAGCCCTGGCGGCAGTCCTCGCAGCCGTCCAGGTGGGTGCGGACCTCCAGGGCCTTGGGGGCCGGAAGGTCGTCGTCCGCGAGCGCGAGGAACAGGGCCTGCGCCTCGCGATGGTCCATCCGCGGTTCCACATCCTGCAGTCTGCGATGAATGCCGCTCATGGCTCAAGCCGCCCCAGGAGGTCCGCCAGCTTTTCCCGCGCCCGGTGGAGCCGGCTCTTCACCGTGCCCTCCGGTAGCTCGGTGATGTCGATGATCTCGTCGTAGCTGAGGCCCTCGATGTCGCGCAGCGCCACCAGCATGCGCGCGTCCGGCTCCAGCTGGGAGATGGCCCACTGCACCCGGGCGCGCTCGCGCGCCGACTCCAGCGCGGCGTCCGGCCCGGGCGCCGTCCCGCCTCCCTCGGTGAAGAGGGCGGTGGCCTCGTCGTACACCTCGGAGCGCCCCCGGCCCCGGCGCTTGAGATACTTGAGGCGGTTGATGCAGTGGTTGCGGGTGATGCGGAACAGCCAGGTGGACAGCTTCGAGTCCTCGCGGAAGCGGCGGACGTTCTGGTGCACGCTGACGAAGATCTCCTGCACCAGGTCATGCGCCTCCTCGCGGTCGCCCAGCATGCGGACGCAGAAGTCGTAGAGCCGGTCCTGATGTGTGCGCACCAGCTGCTCGAAGGCGTCCGGCTCGCCCCGGCGCAGCCGGACCAGCAGCGCCGCATCCTGACGGCGCGACTCGGTCGCGTCCGCCGCGGCGGCCCCTTCCTGTCCGATTTCGAGCACGCCGCCCGATGCCACCGGTGTCCTCCCGCGGCGGCCCCTCCCCAGGAGGCGCCACCGTCCCACAGCCTACCCTGTCCCCTACCCCGCGGCCCTCCGACAGCGGGGCCACGGAAAGGTTCCGGGCAAGGCGAGGAATCGCCGGGGCCGGCGCCTAGTCCACGCCGGCGCCGCGGTTGGGGTTCTTCACGCCGAGCAGCTGCGAGGTGACGAACTCCTCCAGGTCCCCGTCCAGCACCGCGTCCACGTTGCCCGTCTCGACGCCGGTGCGCAGGTCCTTCACCATGCGGTACGGCGCCAGCACGTAGGAGCGGATCTGCGAGCCGAACGAGATGTCCTTCTTCTGCGCCTCGGCGGCGTCGCGGGCGGCCTCGCGCTTCTTCATCTCCAGTTCGTACAAGCGCCCCCGCAGAATCTTGAAGGCCATGTCCTTGTTGGCCGACTGCGAGCGCTCCGTCTGGCAGGTGATGATGATGCCCGTGGGCAGGTGGCGCAGCTGCGCGGTGGACGACGTCTTGTTCACCTTCTGGCCGCCGGCGCCGCCGCCGCGGATGAACTTCAGCTCGATGTCCTTCTCCGGGATGTCGATCTGGATGGTGTCGTCCACCTCCGGGTAGACGTCCACGGACGCGAAGGCCGTCTGCCGGCGCGCGTTGGCGTCGAAGGGCGAGATGCGCACCAGCCGGTGCACGCCCACCTCGGCCTTCAGGTAGCCGTAGGCGAAGTCACCCTCGATGCGCAGGGAGACGTTCTTGAAGCCCGCCTCCTCGCCCGGCACCTCGTCGTTGATCTCGACCTTCCAGCCCTTGGCCTCGCAGTAGCGCGTGTACATGCGCAGCAGCATGGCCGCCCAGTCCATGGAGTCCGTGCCACCAGCGCCGGCGTTGATGTCCATGAAGCAGCTGCTGCGGTCCTGGTCGCCGGACAGCATGCGCGCCAGCTCCAGCTTGGCGACGTCGCCCTCGAGCCCCGTGAGCGAGCCCTCCGCCTCCTGGGACGCGGCCTCGTCGTTGGCCTCGGCGGCCAGCTCGAAGAGCACCTGCGCGTCGTCCAGGCCGCGCATCACCTTGTCGTAGGCGCCGACGCTGGCCTCCAGCGTGGACTTCTCCTTGAGCAGCGCCTGCGCCTTGGTGTTGTCGTCCCAGAAGTTGGGCAACGTGGAGTCGCGCTCGATCAGCGCGATGCGGGACCGCTTGCGGTCGAGGTCAAAGATGCCCCCGGAGCGCGAGCACGCGCTCTCTGAGGCTGTTGATCTTCTCCATCGAATCGTTCGCCATGGCTTTTTCGTGTCCTCGTCAGGGAGTCTTCAGCGTTGCGACGGCATCCCGCCGCCCGGCTGACGCGCGGTCCCTGGTGGGGAGCCGCGCCAGCAGCCGGTCCAGTCCGAATGCGCCCGCCATGCCCAGGGAGATGGGCAGGATGAGCGCGATGAGCCGCCAGTTGTCCTGGTCGAAGGGCGGCAGCACCTTGAGCAGCACGCCCAGCACGCCCGAGGCCGCCAGCACCACCCACACCTTGCACAGGCGCGCGCGCGCCTTGCGGCTCCCCCACATGAGGGCCACGCCGAAGGGCAGCGCCAGCAGCGTCAGCGGGTTCGCCAGGAAGAGGTTCTCGTTGCGGTGCGTCACCGTGTGGTCCGTCACCACGCCCATGATCAACAGCGCGGTGCCCGGCACCCCGAGCACCAGCCCCACCACGGCGTTCTCCAGTCCCAGGAGCATGCGGGCGACGCGGCTGCCGCGCTGGCGCTCCCACACCGTCAGCCCCACCGCGAGGCCGCCCAGGGCCACGCCCAGGGCGAGGATCCACGGGCCCCAGGCGGGCGGCTCTGCCGGCGGGCGCTTCCGCGTCGCCGACTCGTAGTAGTTCCACTGCTTCGCAACCAACGACTGCGGCTCTCCATCCGCGCCCTTCACCCGCAGCGCCGCCACCTGGGCCTCCAGCTCGTCCGGGAGGAAGGCCTCCTCCCACCTCGTGATGGGACGATCGATCTCGTCGTTCATCATGAAGTCGAGCAGCACGCTCATGGGCGGGTTCACCGCCGTGTACCGCCGGGTGTGCTCGCGCAGCGTCATCCGCCCCGGCGCCCGATCCGCCTCGTGGAGCTGGCCGCCCGTGGCCACGTCAATCATGTCCCGCAGCCGGGTGACGCAGTTGTCGTTGTAGTGGTGATACAGGTACTCCCGGTTCTCGGGCAGCACGTTGTCCGCCAGGCGTTTGGCGACGAGGACGCGCTGCTCGGGCGTGAGGTTCAGCTCCTGCACGCGGACGTCGCGGTCCTCGGACTGGTAGTGGCGGAAGGTGCCGCTCACCGACGACTGGCCCACCCAGAACTCCAGCCGGCCCATGGCGAAGCGGGCGAGCATGGCCTCGTCGAAGGAGAACATCCCGTAGTTGTAGAGGCGCGACTGCCGCAGCCGCCGGTCCTCCACCACCAGCGAGCCATGCCCCCACCAGGAAGGCACGTCGTCGCCGGGGCTGAACGTCACCAGGAGGATGGCCAGGTCCTCGCCCTGGCTCTCGCCCGAGCCCCACGGCGGCAGCGAGGCCGCGCGCGCGGGGACCGCCAGCAGCAGCAGGCCGAGCAGGCAGGAAGCGATGAGAGACGAGCGGAGCATGGCGAAGTCCAACACGTGGGAGGCGGCCTACCTATCACGCGCCACGCCCGGCTCAACGGGCTGGATGCCGGATTGTCCGCCGGGGGGCCGGCGGAGAGCCTACATGAGGCTGCGAGCGCGCCGCGCCCGGGCATCCACCTGGAGCGAATCCGCCACCATGCCCCGCTCACCGAGCAGCTGTTCCTCCATGGCCGCCATGCGCTTCGCGTCGCGAGGGCGCTCATGGTCGTACCCCAGCAGGTGGAGCAGGCCGTGCGCGAGGTAGCGCGCCATCTCCGCCTCCAGCGTGCGGCCGTACTCCTTGGCCTGACGCTTCGCCGTGTCCAGGGAGATGACCACGTCGCCCAGCGGGCGGGGGCCCGGGGTGCCCTTCGGCAGCTCCCCCGCCGGGAAGCTCAGCACGTCCGTCGCCTTGTCCTTCTGGCGCCAGGTGCGGTTGAGGCGCCGGATGGCCCGGTCATCCACCAGCGAGAGCGACAGCTCCACGCCCGATAGCTCGAGCTGCCGCAGGTAGTCCTTCGCCCAGCCCGTCAGCAGGCGCGAGAACTCCCGGCCCTGGCCGTGCGCCACCTGGAGGGTGACGTGGTTCTCCTCCACGCGGGGCTTGGGCGCCTCCATGTGCGCCAGCTCCGGGCGAAACGCGGGCGCGCACACCGACCAGTAGTCGCACGCGCCCTGGCCGTCGTTGCGGTACACCACGCGCTTGCCGCGAGGCACCAGCCCCACCTCACCCGCGGCGATGCGCTCGCGGCGGCCCTCCACCACCACCGTCAGCTCGCCCGTCAGGACGATGACGACCTCGTCGAACTCGGGCCGCTGCGCGGGCTCGGACCAGCCCGGGGGGGCCAGCATCCGCGCCACCGACGCGGACTCCGTCCGGGTGGTGGCCGCGCCCACGAACTCCTCGATGCGCTTGCCGTCGTCCCGGGGAATCAGCTTCCCCTTGCGCAACCTCACGCTGCTGCTCTTCCGTGCCGCGCTCATGCCCCCCCCGCGTTCCGCGTCTTGTCCTTGCCTTCCACCACCCGCGGCGCGCCAGCGACCACCAGCGGCGGCGCCTTGCCCCCGCCCACCGCGCCCGCCGGGTAGGCCGGCCGCGTGTGGTAGATGCCCTCCAGCGTGTGCAGGAAGGACTGCGAGATGAGGTTGAGGTCCTTCAACGTCAGGTCACACTCGTCGAGCTGACCCTCGGAGAAGATGAGGTTGATGATCTTCTGCACCTGCGCCAGCAGCTTGGGCGTGGTGGGGTCCGGCATGGAGCGCGTGGACGCCTCCACCGCGTCGGCGATCATCACCAGCGCCGCCTCTCGGAACTGCGGCTTCGGGCCCGGGTAGCGGTAGATGCTCTCGTCGATGGGCGGCGCCCCCTCCTTGCCTTCCTGCTCCTTCAGGGCCTTGTGGTAGAAGAAGCCCACCGTCCGGGTGCCGTGGTGCTGCGGAATCGCGTCCGCCACCAGCTTGGGCAGCCGGTACTGGCGGGCCATCTCCAGGCCCTCCGTCACGTGGCGCTTGATGATGACCGCGCTCATCGCCGGCGCGAGCGCGTCATGCCGGTTCTCGCCCTTCTGGTTCTCCCCGAAGTAGAGCGGATTCCGGCCCTTGCCGATGTCGTGGTAGTACGCACACGAGCGCGCCAGGAGCGGGTTGGCGCCGATGGCCTCCGCCGCGTTCTCCACCAGCGAGCCGATGATGATGGAGTGGTGGTAGGTGCCGGGCGCCTGGACGATGAGCTCCTTGAGCGCCGGGTGGTTGAGGTTGGCCAGCTCCAGCAGCTTGATGTCCGAGGCATAGCCGAAGGTGGCCTCGATGAGCGGCGTGAGCGCCATCACCATCACCGGCACGGCGAGCGACGAGCCCACGAAGGCGCTCATCGCGGTGATGAGCGTATCGGCCGACAGGCCCTTGCCCTCCACCAGGAAGAGGAAGAGCACGGCGATGAGGTTCACCGCCCCCGTCACCAGACCGGCGCGGAAGATACCCACGCGGTCCTTCGCCTTCACGATGCGGTCGGCCGCCACCAGCGAGCCCACCAGCGTGAAGACGCCGAAGGCCAACGAGTTGCCCAACATCACCCCGGCGAGACAGGCGAAGACGATGGCGAAGAAGAGCGCCAGCTCCTGCGTCAGGATGAAGCGCACCAGCATGGCGCCGGCCGCCACCGGGAAGGCGTAATAGAAGGCCTCGATGGGAATCGCCGTGTACCGGTCCTGCACCGCGTCCGCGATGGAGACCCAGATCTGCAACAGGCCCAGCAGCCCCAGCAGGAGCAGGCCCAGCAGCACCCCATCCTTGCGCGTGGGCCGGAAGCGCCGGAAGGCGGCGCTGCAGAAGAAGTACGACGCCACGATGAGCAGGCCGACCAGGCCGGTGCCGCCCACCTGGAGCTGGACCAGGTCCAGCCGATCCGTCTCCGCGCGCATGCCGCGCAGGATGACGAGGTGCGCCTCGTTGACCAGCTCACCGTCGCCGATGACCCGCTGGCCCTTCTTGATGGAGATGACGGCGTCCTTCACCGCCTGGGCGGCCTGATTGCGGCGCGCGTCCGTCTCCGCGATGTTGATGGTGAGGTTGGGCCGCACCAGCCGCTGGGCCATCCGGAGGATGGCGCGGCGCTGGATGCCCGGCGCGTCCGGCATCAGGTTGCCAGGGACGGAGGCGAAGCGCTCCATCTCCTGGTGCGCCTCGGCGACGTCCATCACCTGCTGGGAGCCGCCCGGCAGCGTCTCCTCCGCCTTGTTCACCACGTCGCGCACGGTGAGGCCCTGGTGTGCCTCGCGGACCAGCTCCTCCCGCAGGCCGGCGACATGCACGGGGCCCCGCTCGGAGCGGTACGCCCGCTCCAGCACCAGGAGCATGGCCGTCTCCGCCTCCGCCGAGAACCGGGTGGCGTAGAGCGCCTGGAAGTCCTCGAGCTCCAGCACGGCGTCGCGCTTGCCGAAGAAGCGCTCCTGGAGCTCCGCGCGCATCTTCTCGCGGGTGGTGCGCTCCAGCTCCGCCATCTCGGGCGACACGGCGGGCCGGCGCTTGCGGTTCGCCTCGCGCTCCTCGGGCTCGCTCTCCGCCAGGGACTCGGCCAGGGTGTCCAGGTGCATGCGCATGGACGCGAAGGCGGAGCTCACCGTCGCGCGCAGCTGCCCCAGCACCGCGGGGTTCAAGTCGTAGACGGGCCGGACGGCGGCGCGCGCGTCCTGGCGGCGCTGCTGCGTCATGGCCCGGTGAACCACCTCGTAGTCCCGGGCGGCCTTGAAGCCCGCCGGGGAGCTGGCCCGGAACGGCTTGCCGAGGTTCTCCTCGGCGAGCGCCGGAATCTGCTGGCTGTAGAGCCCCGGGGAGATGATGAAGCCCGCCCCGACAGAGATGGCGAGGAGCAGGAGGACCTGGATGGCGCGCCGCCCCCAGACGCCATTGTCCAGGCCGAGGCGTTCTGCGAGCGCGTCCAGCGGACTGCGCCCGGGGGGCTGCGTTTCCGGTTCGGCCATGGGGATCCTCACCCTAGATAAGGCGTCGCGGATCCTTCAAGGACGCAGCGCCAGGGAATATTCGCGAGGGTGGGATGGAGTACGCCCGCCCGGCAGGGTATGCGTGGGTGGGCGTACGTAGGCCCGTTGCCGCTACTCAACGGCGACGGGTCCAGCGGCCGGCTGCTCCGACAGGGCTTCGAGCGTGGCCGTGGCCTGGGTGGTGGCCGCCTGCGCAGCGGCCTCCCGTGCGGCCTGGGCCTCGCGCTGGGCGAGGTCCGCCCGGTCATACGCGCGGATGACCTCCTGGACCAGGGGGTGGCGGACCACGTCCACCTCGGCGAACTCCGCGAAGTGGATGCCGTCGATGTTCTTCAGCACCGCCCGGGCGTGGTTCAGCCCGGACATCTTCCCCGTGGGCAGGTCCACCTGCGTCACGTCACCGGTGATGACGGCCTTGCTGTTGTAGCCCAGACGCGTCAGGAACATCTTCATCTGCTCCACGGTGGTGTTCTGCGCCTCGTCGAGGATGACGAAGGCGTCGTTGAGCGTGCGGCCACGCATGAAGGCCAGCGGTGCCACCTCCACCACGCCCTGCTCCAGCAGGTGCGCGGCACGCTCGGCCGCCATCATGTCGTGAAGGGCGTCGTAGAGGGGCCGCAGGTAGGGGTTCACCTTCTCCTGCAAGTCGCCCGGCAGGAAGCCGAGCTTCTCCCCTGCCTCGACGGCGGGACGCGCCAGGACGATGCGCTTGACCTTGCGCTCCTGGAGGAAGGCGACCGCCATCGCCATGGCCAGGTACGTCTTGCCCGTACCGGCGGGGCCGATACCGAAGACGATGTCATGGCCGCGGATGGCGTCCACGTAGCGCTTCTGGTTGATGCTCTTGGGGGAAATCTGCCGGTTCCCCGAGCTCTTCAGCACCGGCCCCAGCATGACCTCCTGCAGGGACTCCGCGCCACGGCCGAGCACCTTGATGCCCTGCTCCACGTCCTCGCGGTAGACGGGCCGGCCGGCGCGGATCATCTGCTCCAGGTTCTCCAGCAGACGCACCGCGAAGGCCACGGCGTCCGACGGCCCGGAGAGGTGGAACTCGGTCCCCCGTTGTCCCACCCGGACCCCGAGGCGCCGTTCCATCAGCTTGAGGTTTTCGTTCTGGTTGCCGCAGAGGGCCAGGGCGGTCGCGTTGTCGCGAACGTCCACCTTGGCGGAGGCGGTAAGGACTTCGGGCGCTTCCAGAGTGGCGGGATTTCGCAATGCGGGTTCTTTCCTCGGTCTATATCGCTACCGCTGACAGCAACGTAACGCCGCCAGCAGGGCCGCGAAAGACGACTTTGTGTCAGGACTAGCGCAGGGGCGGCAGGAGAATGAACTGCCGAGCGGCCAACCGCCGGTAATAGTACTCTTCCTGCCACGGGTATTTCAGTTCGCCCGGTTTCAACAGTCCAACCTGGACCAATGAATCCAGACGTTCGGGCAGCTCTCCGCGTTCCAGGCGGAAGACCTCCAACGCGGCTTCGATCCGGACGCGCTGGGCCTGGGAAACATGACGTTGGGCGGACGCATCCGCGAACGGCGTGGCTGCGATGCCCTCGTGACGCGCCTCCGCCCCTCGCGCCACCACCAGGGCCAGCGCCGCCAGCACGACCATCGTGGCGAGCAGCCGCCCCGCCGGGGCGCCAAGGCGGGCGAGCAGCCGTTGTTCCCCCGGCGCGGGGGCCGGAGCGCCCTCCGGGAGGACGGACCGGACGTACTCACCCTTCACCAGGTTGTAGAGCGCCTTGCAGGTCTCGAACTCCCCCAGGCACGAGATGTCCACCAGCTTGCGCAGGTCGCGCCCGGGGGAGAGCTCGTCGTAGATGCGGCGCTCCGACGGACCGATGGTCCCCAGCTCTCCGCCCAGCTCATCGAACCGGGGCTGCGGCAGGGCCTTGATGCGCTCGAAGACGAGGTCGTCGCGGTGGATCTTCTGCCGGATGACGGGCCACTCATCCACCATCCGGAAGCCCTCCATCAGGACCGTCTCGGCGCGCAGGGGCTGGATGGCTTCCGCGTCCGGCTCCACGTCCTCCTGGATGAACTCGTAGGTGCCCGACTTCCAGGTGAAGAGGCGGTAGAGGGTCTCCGTCGCCTGGAGCTGCATCATCGCCTGGAAGCGCTCGGCGGTGATGGCCTGGCTGGACACCAGCACGTCCCCCAGCCGCTTCAGCGTGCGGCGCTGCGTCTCCAGGGCCGCCTCGAGCTGCGTCTCGGTGATGAGCTCCGAGCGCACCAGCATGGCGCCGATGAGGTCCTTGCGCTTCCGGGTGACGCTCTCCGCCTTGATGATGTGGCCATCCTTGAAGCCGATGCGCACTTCCTGGTCCTTGGCGCGGACGTGGAGCGTGCCCGTCTTCTGCTGCTGCCCGATGAGCTGCAGGATGTCGCCAATCCCAAAGTCCTTCAGGGTGCCTTGCAGGGACATGGACGCTCACTCTCCCCGCCGCAGGCGGCGCAGACCGCGCAGCGACAGCACGTAGATGCCCAACAGGAGCAGCGCCGCGGGCACCAGCTTGAGGTACAGCGGCGCCTCTCCAAAGGGCCCCCGCACCAGCCCCTCGTGGAGCAGCACCGCGGCGAGCGCGAAGAGGAAGCCGAAGGTGTAGAGGGCGCCGCGGACTGGCACGCCCGACGCCACGTGGCCCGCGCCGGACAGCACCGCGCCCAGCGCGTACGTCAGCCGGCCCGTCCAGGCCTGGTGACGGTCCACCTGGAGCTGCTTCCTCGCCCGGAGCTGCTGCGGCACCAACCCCCTGCGCGAGAAGACGTTGACGCATTGACCGCATTGCTTGCTGCCCACGCCCAGCTCAGGGTCGCAGCGCACGCATACCGGACGGCCGCAGCGCTCACATGCTCGGGCCGCCTTCAAGCGGTCCCCCGCGAAGCCGAGCAGGGCCAGCAGCACCGCCAGCCCCGCGGCGCCCACCGAAGCGACCCGCCCGGGCGCCAGTCCCGGGAGCAGCCACCGGGAGAGCTGCGCCTCCATCTGACGCCCCGCCTCGCCGCCGTCCGCGAGCGGGAGCCAGTCGGACTCCCCCAGCGGCGGGGACAGGAGCAGCAGGTTCATGAGCAGACGGCTCTCCGGAGGTGGCTCGCGGGCAATGAGGGAGTTGTCCAGCGCCTGCGCGGCGGCCATCGCCGTGGCGGCCTTGTCCAGCTCCTTGCCCACCTCCGAGTCGGGCAGCGTCTTCGCCCTGCGGCGGACGACCTGGGCCAGGTTGTAGTGCGGGGCCGCCAGGTCCGGCGCCGAGCGCGACGCCTGCGCGTAGAGCAGCGCCGCGCCATCCGGGTCCCCCAGCGCGACCAGGGTGTTGCCAAAGCGCGTGAGGAGCCGGGCGTCCGAGCTCTTCAGCACCGAGGCCGCCTTGTAGTGCGTCCGGGCCTCCTCCAGCAGGCCCCGCCGCGATTCGAAGTACGCCAGCGACACGACCTCGGCGAAGGTCGCGGTGCGCGCCTCCATCCGTGCCAGGACCCGCGCGCGCACCTCGTCGGCGGAGAGCCCTCCCCGCTCCAGGAGGTACACATCCTCCGCTGGCGTGCCGGCGAAGGACGTGGCCCGTGCGAGCTGCCCTGCCGCCAGCGGCAGCAGGCCCACGCCCGTCACCAGCACCGCGGCCACCACCCGCTCCGTGCGGGAGAGGTACAGCGAGACCACCGCCAGCATCATCAGCAGCGCCGGGAGGATGCCCAGCCTCAGCACCCACGGGAGGCTCAGGAGCAGCACGCCCAGCAGCGCGGACTGCCACCTCGACACGAGCCGGGGCAGCAGGTGATGGAAGTCATGCAGCGCATAGCGGACCTTGCGCAGGAAGAGCAGGGCCATCAACGCCACCGCGGTGGCCCCCCACGCCATCAAGACGAGCCCCCCCAGGTCCGCCAGCGCGGGCCGGCGATACCGCGCATCCTGCGCCAGCGTGGTCAGCGCCTGGCGCACCTGCCCCAGGTAGCGGGGCACATCGCCCGGCTTCTCCAGCGCGAGCAGCTCCGCGAGCTCGAAGCGCGCGTAGGGAAGCCCCGGAGAGAGCTCCACCGCCACCTCGGCCAGCCGCACCGCGCCGGCCATGTCCCCTGCCCGGCGGCGCACGGCGGCCTCGCGCAGGAAGCCCGCGCTCAGGGGCTCCAGGTCTGTGGCGGACAGCTCGACGCGCAGGGTCCGCAGCTCCGAGAGGGCAGTCCTCGCGGCCTCCCGGTCGTTCGTCGCCCGGGCCTGCCGCCACCGGTTCCAGACGGCTTCCAGGTCCGCATCCGTCACCCGGGGCGCGAGGATGGGGCTCAGCGTCACGGGCCGGGGCGTGATGACGGCGGGCTCCTCGGCGGGAGGGGCTTGGACCGCGGGAGGCTCCGCGCTCCTCGCACCGCGGGCACTGCCCTTGACCGCCGGGACGTCATCCAGCATCGCGTCCGTGGAGGCATCCTCGGCGGACAGGTCCTCCTCGGGCGGGTCCTCATAGGCGACGTCATCCCTTGGCGGATCCATGGACTCATCCCGCAGGTCCGGCTCCATGGGGCCAGGATCCACCTCCGGGAGGCGCATCGGGGCTTCGAGCTGCGCGGACGCTGCGGCGGGAGCCAGGAGCGTGAAGCCGCTGAGGAGGAGTGCGAGAAGCGGGAGGCGGATCATCCAGGGGGTGGATGATAGGCGACCTGCGGCCAACCGCGAAAACGAAGGCCCGTCCGGCCGCCCACCTACCGCGTTTGCCAGACAGCGCCGGACCCGTGCGTGCTACAGGAACGTGCATGGCGGACACGACGCTGACCCCCGGGGCAGAGCTGGAGCGGCTGGTCGACATCATGCGGAAACTGCGCGCCGAAGGCGGCTGTCCGTGGGATCGCGAGCAGGACCTGCGCTCGCTGCGCCCCTACCTCCTGGAGGAGTCCTTCGAGGTCCTGGAGGAGATGGACCGGGTGGCCTACGGCGGCTCCTGGAAGACCTTCTGTGAGGAGCTCGGAGACCTGCTTTTCCAGATTGTCTTCCACGCGCAGCTCGCGACGGAGCTGGGGGAGTTCACCCTGGCGGACGTGGCCAAGGCGATCGGCGACAAGCTGGTCAGCCGCCACCCACATGTCTTCGGCGGCGGCCAGCCCATGCATGGCGCTGAGCAGGTGCTGGACAACTGGGCCAAGCTGAAGGCCGCCGAGAAGAAGCGCAAGACGGGCCGGGAGGGCTCGGTGCTGGACGGCGTCCCCGTGGCGGCGCCGGCGCTGATGCGGGCCGAGCGGCTCACCGAGAAGGCCAGCCGCATCGGCTTCGACTGGCCGGATGTCGCTGGCGTGCGCGCGAAGCTGGCGGAGGAGCTGGGCGAGCTCGACGAGGCCATCGCCGCCAATGACCGGGACGCCATCGAGCACGAGTTGGGTGACGTGCTCTTCTCGCTCGCCAACCTCGCGCGCTTCGTCGGCGCCCCGGCCGAGGACGCGCTGCGCATGGCCATCCGGCGCTTCACCGCCCGCTTCCAGCACATCGAATCCGCCCTGCGCGCCGAGGGCGTGGCCCTGGGCGACGCCACCCTGGAGCACCTGGAGCGCCACTGGCAGGGGGCCAAGGCCACGGAGAAGGCCCTGCCGCCCCCCTCATGGCTGCCTCGCGCCCCCGTCACCACCCTGCGGCTGGCGGTGGCGGACCTGCCCGCGCAGCGCGCCTTCTGGGATGCCCTGGCCTCCCGGCTGGGGTGGACCCGGCCGCGGGCCGCGGCAGCGGATCAGGCCGTCTATGAGGAGGGGGGCCTGCGGCTCGTCTTCCATGAGGCGAGTCCCCCGGCCTCCGGGCTGATCCTGACCCTGGAGGCCCCCTCCCCCGCCGCGGTGGAGCGGCTCCGGGGCATCCTGGGGGAGATTCCGGGGGGGCGGCTGATCCAGCACCAGGCCGGGCGCCTCACCTTCCAGGACCCCTCCGGGCTGGCGTGGGAATATGCGTCTTCGGTAGAGTGATTCTCCTCGCAGGTGCGCTCGGCGCGGCATCCAGAGTCCGGAAATCCCGGCTGGAGGCCCACACCCGCCTTGACGCCTGCGAGGCGTCGCAGTAAGGACGGCCCCTCTTTTAGCCTGCCATTACCGCTGGAGATTTCTCTTGGCCAACACCAAGTCCGCAGAGAAGCGTCACCGTCAGTCCCTCAAGCGCCGCGCGCGCAACCTCACCGTCCGCGGTGACGTGAAGACCGCCGTGAAGTCCGCCCGCGAGGCGCTCGGCACCAAGGATGGGGCGAAGATGACGGACGCCATCAAGTCGGCCGCCAAGGCGCTGGACAAGGCCGCCTCCAAGGGCGTGCTGCACAAGCGCACCGCTTCCCGCCGCATCTCCCGCCTCGCCCGGGCCGCCTCCAAGGCCACCCGCGCCCAGGCCTGATTGAAGTCCCGGGGCCCTTCGCGGGCCCCTGACTCATCCGTGCAGGCTGCCGGGAGGAGGCTCTGGCCTCCTCACCAGGCGCCGGCCAGCCGATCGTACCCATCCCGCATCAAGACTTCCGCGAGGCGCTCGAGCGCGACCTGCCGGTTCGCCTCCGCCTCCAGGACGTCCCCGCTTCCCAGCAGGTAGTCCTCGGTACCGGAGACCACCGTCTCCGTGAGGACCTGCCCGTCCTTCACCACGCGGATCCTCGCCTGGGCGAAGACGCGGAAGTAGTTGGCGATGATGGTGGGCGAGCTCGCCACCGCCAGCACCGTCCCCTCCATGCGTGCGTTGCAGGCCGCGCTGCCGGACAGCCGTCCCACGCGGATCAGCTCCTGCCGGAGGAAGCGCGTGAAGACGGCCTCCAGCGTGGGCTCGGAGGTCTCGTTGGTGAAGACGGGCGCGCACAGCGACGTCACGCCCTCTGGCAAGCCATCTCCCCGGGGCGTCAGGCGATAGCCGCACCCCGCCCCAGTGGCCACCCACATTCCCAGCACCACGCCCGTCCGGAGGCGCCGCGTTACGACTGCGCAGGGTCGCGACATGCGCGGCACCCTACCCGGCCGGATCCCCCCGTCAAGCGCGGGGGACGGAGACGCCGCGGACACGCAGCGCCTCCGCCA
>Ga0182745_1002618_pt1 | contig 15946 bp, 15 predicted proteins | sample eDN3rd30CKraftBY_FD_128523 | JGI IMG/M metagenome (GOLD analysis project Ga0182745, IMG submission 128523) | Enriched backyard soil microbial communities from Emeryville, California, USA - eDNA 3rd pass 30_C Kraft BY (version 2) (version 2) | ecosystem: Environmental > Terrestrial > Soil >...
CGGCGAAGGCGTGGAGCGCGTGTTCCAGTGCCACAGCCCGTCCATCGGCTCGATCAGCGTCAAGCGTCGCGGCAACGTCCGTCGCGCCAAGCTGTACTACCTGCGCAACCTGACCGGCAAGGCAGCGCGCATCGAGGAAAAGATCTAAGTCGGGCGTTCAGTACGCCTGCGACTGATGCGGGGCGCGACGGCGGATATCGCCGTCGCGCCCTTTTTCATTTCTATGGACCTCTCTGCCGGCAATTCCGGCGTTCGTTGCCGGATGAGGCGGCGCTCGCTCGTTGCCGCGCCATCGTCAATTCTGGATGGCGATGCTGCGCGGCTCCCGCGTACACTCAGGCGTCGAGTTTTCCCTCCGACGAATGCCTACGCCTGTGTAGCCCGTCGCCACACTTGTAAAGGAGCTCCCCATGCCCCGAGCCGCCTCTCGTGTCGTTCGTGACGGATTGATTGCCGCGATTGCCGCTTGCACCTTCGGCGCCGGCAGCCTCGCGGTCGCCAGCAATGCGACCGACAAGGTCCTGGCCAACGTCAAGCTGCCGCCGGGCTTCAAGCTCGAGGTGTACGCCGACAACGTGCCGTCGGCGCGCTCGATGGCGATGGGGGCCAAGGGAACGCTGTTCGTCGGTACGCGACGCACGCAGGTCTATGCCATCAGCGGCAAACCGGGGAGCGGCGAGAAGCCCACGGTTCGTGTCATCGCCGAGAAGCTCAACCTGCCCAATGGCGTCGCTTTCCGCGACGGCGCGCTGTACGTCGCCGAGGTCAGCCGCATCCTGCGCTACGACGCCATCGAATCCTCGCTCGACGACGTGGCGCAGCCGAAAGTGGTGCGCGACGACTTTCCGAAGGATGGCCACCACGGCTGGAAGTACATTGCCTTCGGCCCGGACGGCAAGTTGTATGTACCCATCGGCGCGCCCTGCAACATCTGCGACAAGCCCGGCTATGCCGTCATCACGCGCATGAACCCGGACGGATCGGATCGCGAAGTCTTCGCACGCGGCATTCGCAACACGGTGGGCTTCACCTGGCATCCGACCACCCAGCAGCTGTGGTTCACCGACAATGGCCGTGACCATCTCGGCGAAGACGTGCCGCCCTGCGAGCTCAACAGCGCGCCGCGCGCCGGCCTGGATTTCGGCTTCCCGTACTGTCATGGCAAGGACATCAAGGATCCGGAGTTCGGCAGCCTCGGCGACTGCAGCAAGATCACGCCGCCGGTGCAGACGCTCGGTGCACACGTCGCGCCGCTCGGGGTGAAGTTCTACACCGGCAGCACCTTTCCGCAGACGTACCGCGACCGCGTGTTCATCGCCGAGCACGGTTCGTGGAATCGCAAGGAAAAGAACGGCTATCGCATCACCACGGTCACGCTGAACGGCAACCAGGCCGTGAAGTACGAGCCGTTCATCACCGGCTTCAACCGCGGCGACGAAGTGTTCGGCCGGCCCGTGGATCTGCTGATGCTGGAAGACGGCTCGTTCCTGATCTCCGACGATCAGGCGGGCGCCATTTATCGCCTGAGCTACACCGGCTGAAAGGCCGCGCGCTTCGAGTTTGCCCAAGGCCTGACGGGAATTTTATGAAGACTGTCGCGACGATTTTCTCTTTCCTGTGGCACTCGCTGGATGCATTGCGCAAGGTGCTGCACCTGGTCGTGCTGCTGGTCGTGTTCGCGGTGGTCATCGTGGTGCTCTCGCCGAGGATTCCCATCGTGCCGCGCACCGCGGCGCTGGTCATCGCGCCGCAGGGTGCGCTGGTGGAGCAACTGTCCGGCGATCCGTTCGAGAGGGCGCTGTCCGAAGCCTACGGTCAGGGGCGCGCCGAAACGCTGGTTCGCGACGTGGTGGACGCCATCGAGGCCGGCAAGAAAGACGACCGCATCAAGGCGCTGGTGCTCGATCTGGGCGCCATGTCCGGCGGTGGCATCTCCAAGCTCGAAGAGCTGGCCAGCGCCGTGCGCGATTTCCGCTCCACCGGCAAGCCGGTGATCGCGCTGGGCGAAAGCTACGACCAGTCGCAGTACTACCTGGCGGCGAACGCGGATGAGATCTACCTCGATCCGCAGGGCTTCATCTTCATCGAAGGCTTCGGCTACTACCGCACCTTCCTGAAGGGTGTGATCGACAAGCTGGCCGTGGACGTGAACATCTTCCGCGCCGGCAAGTTCAAGTCGTACACCGACCAGTTCAGCCGCAGCGACATGTCCGAGCAGGAGCGCGAGGAGAGCATGGCGTGGCTCAATGCTTTGTGGTCGCAGTACCAGTCGGCCGTAACCCATGCGCGTGGCATCGAGCCCGATGCGATCTCCTCGTATGTGAACGACATGGCCCCGGCGGCGCGTGAGCGTCAGGGCGATCTGGCGTCGGTGGCGCTGGAGCGCAAGCTGATCACGCAGATCAAGTCGCGCCATGAGGTGGAGGAGAGGATCAAGTCGCTGGTCGGCGAGGACGAGGACGATCACGGCTACCAGGGCATCACGTACTGGGATTACCTGACCTCTGTGCACGCCTCGCGCGCACTCACGGTCGAAGGCGATCACATCGGTGTCGTGGTCGCCTCGGGCGAGATCCTGGACGGCGATCAGCCGCCCGGCACCATCGGCTCGGATTCGGCCGTGCGCCTGCTGCGCCAGGCGCGTTATGACGATGCGATCAAGGCCGTGGTCCTGCGCATCGACAGTCCTGGCGGCAGCATGCTGGCTTCCGAAGTGATTCGCCGCGAGATCGATGCGCTGCGCGATGCGGGCAAGCCGGTGATCGCCTCGATGAGCAGCGTCGCGGCGTCCGGCGGCTATTACATCGCAATGGATGCGGATGAGATCTGGGCCAGCCCCGCGACGCTCACCGGCTCGATCGGCGTCTTCGCCGTGTTCCCCACGTTCCAGCGTACGCTGGAGAAGTTCGGCGTGACCATCGACGGTGTCGGCACCACCCCACTGGCCGGTGCGCTCGGATTGGACCGCACACTCAAGGAAGAGCCGCGCGAAATCCTCCAGCACTCCATCAACTATGCGTACAGCACGTTCGTGGGCCACGTTGCCGCCGCACGCGAAAAGCCGTTCGATGAAATCGACGCCGTGGCGCAAGGCCGCGTCTGGGCCGGCAGTGACGCTGCTGGCGTTGGCCTGGTCGACAAGCTCGGTTCCTACCGCGACGCGCTCAATGCCGCAGCAGAGCGGGCAGGGTTGGGCAAGGATTACAAGGTCGAATACATCGAGCCATCGCTCGGCTGGCGCGAACTGCTGGCAAGGCAGGCGCACGTGATGGCGGCCCGCGTGACCCGTGCAGTGATGCCGAAGAACGATTTCCTCGTGAGCGCACGCAAGGTGTTTTCACCGGTGGAGACGGAGCTGGCCCGGCTGGCGCGGTTCAGCGATCCGAGGCAGGTGTATTACTACTGCGCCTGTTCGGTGAATTAGCGAAGCCCAGGCTGATAGCGTGCTGCCCGCAGCCACGGGGCGCGGGCACCGCCGCGTATCGATTCGAACTTCGCGGGAACGGTACCCGGTTCAATCTCGTGCACGTGGACGTGCGATGAATCGAAGCGACCGGAAGTAGCAGATCCCCCTTTCCCGTCGCTCAGCTCGAGGCACCCGCGCTCGGAGAGTCTCCTTCGACATTGGCTGCCTGCGCAGCCTCGGCCTTGTTTTCATCCACGCGCGTCTGCCACCCGGTCTTGGACGAATGATGCGGGTTCACTCGCGAGACGATCGTGCCGACGACGGTCGTCTTACCCACGGCAGCGAGTTCCGGCATGGTCGTGTACAGCACCAGGTCGCCTGCGACCAGGTTCGGCACCTTGTCGGCGATCATGGCGCTGAAACAGATATTGGCGGACTCCGCCTGCGCCAGCAGCGCATTGAGACTTCCCGACGGGATGCTCTTGTCGTCGGGGTTGGCGATCTTCACGGTGCAGATTCTTCCCTGCACGCCGAGCACCACGGCCAACACAGCACGGCCCTCCTTGAGCGAACAATCCAGGTGTTCGCACGCAAACTCGAAGGCCTGCGCATTGGATTCGAAAGTCCGGATATCGGTCACTTACCTGCCTCGTAGGTTTGATCATGTGCATCCGCCGGCGGAGTATGCGGGTACGTCGACCCGCTTCCTGGGAGCGATGCTGCTCGGATCGCGATGGTATCTGATGAGGGCGGTTCCTCGCGATCAGTATCAGGGATTTGCCTGCTGCGACCCTGGGCTGGTTCAGCCATGCGTGCCCTTTGACACAAGGCGGATTCTTGGCAGCCCGGCGAGGTTTTTTTGGGGCCCCACCGTAGCCGCGTCGTTGCGAGCGTGACTACTGCAGATATCCCACGATGAGCCGCGTGGTCTCGTCGATCAGGGTTTTGAGTGCCGCATCGTCGGCCAGCATGGCAGGATTGTGCAGCACCGCCGAGTGCGTCAGCGCCTCGACCGACGTTACGCACACGAATGATGCAAGCTCCAGATCGACCGTGCGCAACTCGTCGCTGTGTCGCTCGAGGTAGGCCTTGAACAAGGCGTAGTTCCTGCGACTGAACGTTTCCACTTTCTCGAGCCTGCCCGTGCGCGGAATCTGTTCCGCCAGGACGCGGTGCAGCCTGGGGTCGATGCGATGCGCCTCGACCGCGGCGGTGACGAGCGTGCGGATCCCTTGTCTGAGCGGTTGGGTCGAGGCTTTCAGGAGCGCGCTGCGCGCGACCTTGCCGAGTTCTTCGCGGTGCCGATCGATTACCGCGGCAACGAGCGCGTCCTTGCCGGGGAAATACTGATAGAGCGAGCCGATGCTGACGCCGGCTTGCTCCGCAATACGGTTGGTGCTCGCCCGGTCGAAGCCTTCCCGCACCAGAATGCGAGCAGTCGTTTCGATCAGGACATCGACCGTCGCGCGCGATCGCGCCTGAGAGGCCTGCTTGCGGGGATTCGTGAGCGGTTTGCGTGCCATGTTTTCGCATCCCGAATGCGAGTAGCGAACACGAGTGATCGCTCATATTCTGCCTGCATCGCCCGCAAGTGCAATGGAGGATCGACGATCATGACCCAGACCAGTTACTTGCAGCTCATCGACGTGAAGCGCTGGGCGGATCGCGGCCTGTACGCCGCGGTGACCCGGAACTTCGATCAGCTCAGCCCGGAAGAGGGTTCGATCATGTTGCGAATTCTCGACCACATTCACACGGTCGACAGGATTTTTCAGCACCATCTGCAAGGGGTGCCGCACACGTTCCGCGCGGCTCGCTCCGAAAATCTGCCGCAGCTCGATGCGCTGGAGAAGGGCGCAAGAGAGGTGGACGATTGGTATGCGTCCTACGTGGCCGGTCTGGCGGATGGCGATTTCGAGCAACCGGTCGACTTCGTGTTCACCAGCGGCAAGCAGGCCCGCATGCGACGCAGCGAGATCATTCTGCACGTGTGCATGCACGGCACTTATCACCGTGGCAACGCCGGTGCCGTGCTTCAGTTGAAGGGTCTGACCCCGAGCCGGGACTCGGTTACGGACTACCTGGAAGACACGAACGGCGCCCGTTGATCGACCTGCTGGGTGGTGCGGCGGGAGCCGTTGGCCGCTAGCCCAGCCAGGTCAAATCCGGCAACTCAGTCGTCTGCGCGCAGGTCGAACAGATTCCTGAAGCGAGCAGGCTGAGCCCGCAGATATTGATTGGGCGCTTTCACTCGTGCGTCGAAGTGAGCGGCGGCGTGCCACGGCCAGCGCGGGTCGTAGAGCATGGCGCGGGCAAGGGCGATGAGGTCGGCATCGCCCGCCGCGAGAATGGATTCGGCGTGCTCGAACTCCGTGATCAGCCCGACCGCGATCACCGGCATTTTCACCGCTGCTTTCACGGCCCGGGCGAGTGGAACCTGGTAACCGGGGCCGAGCGGAATCTGCTGTGCCGGTGTGGTGCCACCGCTCGAAACGTGGATCGCACTACAGCCACGAGCTTCGAGCGCACGCGCGAACTCGACGGTCTGCTCCACGTCCCAACCACCGGGCGCCCAATCGGTTCCTGAAACCCGGACACTGACGAGACGGTCGGCAGGGACCGCTGCGCGCACAGCCTCGAACACTTCCAGCGGGAAACGCATCCGGTTCTCGAGCGACCCACCGTATCGATCGTCCCGTTGGTTCGACAGCGGCGACAGGAACTCATGCAGCAGGTAGCCGTGCGCAGCGTGCAGTTGAATCGCATCGAGCCCGATTCGCACCGCGCGTCGTGCCGCATCGACAAAGGCCGCGCACACTCCCGCGAGGCCGTCGCGATCCAGCACCGCAGGGGCGACATCGCCGTTCCGAAAGGCAATGGCAGAAGGCGCTTCGGTGTGCCAACCGTTCACATGGTCAGGTGGCAGCTGAGCGCCGCCTTTCCAGGGCACCTCGGTCGAGGCCTTGCGGCCCGCATGCGCGAGCTGGACTGCAATTGGAATGTCGGACCAGCGGCGTATTGCATCTACGACGCGTCGCATCGCTGCTTCGCACGCGTCCGAATACAACCCGGCGTCCGCATAGGTGATCCGGCCTTCGGGTTTGACGGCAGTGGCTTCTATGGTGAGCAGCCCCGCGCCGGAGAGCGCCAGATGTCCGAGATGTATCAGATGCCAATCGGTCAGGCAGCCGTCGTTGGCCGAGTACTGGCACATGGGTGCGATGACGATGCGGTTCGCGAGCGTGACCGGACCGAGCTCAAGTGGCGTAAACAGCCTGGGGCGCATTGCAGATCTCCATAAACGACGCGTTGCCCGAGCCGGCGTACCGGTCTCGTGCGTGATTCTTTTTCTCGCCGGTCTGCAGCGTATCGGCGATACTTCCCGCAGTCCATTCGATGCCGTCGTAGCGATCTGCACTCCATGAAAGCCGCCGCTTGTCCTTGTAATTCCGGCTGCGCGTACGACGACTGCTGTGGTCGTTGGCACGGTGGCGAAGCGGCGCCCAATGCAGAGGCATTGATGCGCTCGCGGTACTCGGCATTCGTGCAGTGCGATGAACCGTACCTGCTCGCGACCTGGCATCCGAGTCGACGACCGGCGTCGGTGCCGTTCGAGCGCCAGCAGAAATGGCTGGGGCTGGAGATCGTGGAAGTACGTATCACCGGCACGGTTACGTCGGAAGTCGAGTTCATTGCACGCTACCGCGTCGGCGGCGGTTCGGCGGCGCGACTGCATGAGCGCAGCCGCTTCGTTCGGGAGAACGATCGCTGGTTCTACGTCGACGGGGATCTGCGCCCCCAAGGACGCTCAGGATTTACTCGTCACTCCCGCGCAGGCGGGAGTCCATCTAGCTGATTCGCGTGGATTCCCGCCTCGCCTGCGCGGCGGAGAACTCGTAGTCCCAGCGCCAGCCCTCGAAGGGATCGGCCACCATCGGTGCTGCGCGGGAATGACCGGAAATGCGCGGAGGACATATGCAGCAACGCAAGCTGGGAAACAGCGGTCTCACGGTATCGGCGCTCGGCCTGGGGTGCATGGGCATGAGCCAGAGCTACGGTCCGGCCCCGGATCGGAAGGAAAGCATCGAGGTGATCCGTTCGGCGGTCGAACGCGGCATCACCTTCTTCGATACCGCCGAAGTGTACGGCCCGTACCACAACGAAGCGCTGGTCGGCGAGGCGCTGGCGCCGTTCAAGGGCCAGGTGGTGATCGCCACCAAGTTCGGTTTCCGTATCGATCGCGACGGCAGGCAATCGGGCTTGAACAGCCGGCCCGAGCACATCCGGGAAGTCGTCGAGGCCTCGCTCGGGCGTCTCAGGGTCGACGCCATCGATCTGCTCTACCAGCATCGGGTGGATCCCGAAGTGCCCATCGAAGACGTGGCGGGCACGGTGCGTGAGCTGATTCGCGCGGGCAAGGTGAGGCATTTCGGCCTGTCGGAGGCCGCGCCGGACACGATCCGTCGCGCTCATGCGATTCAGCCGGTTGCGGTCCTGCAGAGCGAGTACTCGTTGTGGTGGCGCGAACCCGAGAAGGACGTGCTGCCGACGATCGAGGCGCTCGGCATCGGCTTCGTGCCTTTCAGTCCGCTCGGCCGCGGTTTTCTCACCGGCAAGATCGACGAGAACACACAGTTCGACAGCTCCGACTTCCGCAATCGGGTGCCGCGGTTTTCGCCTGAGGCGCGCAAGGCCAATCAGGCCCTGATCGTGGTGCTCGAAACACTGGCCGCGAGGATGAAGGTCACGCCGGCGCAACTGGCGCTCGCCTGGCTGCTCGCCCGCAAGCCGTGGATCGTGCCGATCCCGGGCACGCGCAAGCTCGAGCGACTGGAGGAGAACCTTGGAGCGGTGGCGGTCGAGCTTACGTCACAGGATCTTCGCGAGATCGAACACGCGGCATCGCAGGTTGCCGTGCAAGGCGCTCGGTATCCCGAGGACCTGGAGCGAAAGACGGGACGCTGAGCGAACGCGGAACTGAGTCGTAAGTCGCCGCAGGGCGGCGATGAGCCGTTTGCTCAGCTCTTCGCTTCCCAGTTCATGACGACCTTGCCCGACTGGCCGCTGCCCATGGTGTCGAAGGCGCGCTGGTACTCGGTGTACGGCAGCCGGTGCGTGATGATCGGACGGATGTCCAGCCCGCTTTGCAGGATGGCGGCCATCTTGTACCAGGTCTCGAACATCTGCCGCCCGTAGATGCCCTTGAGCGTCAGGCCCTTGAGGATCACCTGATTCCAGTCGATGGCGACGTCGCCCGGCGGCAGGCCGAGCAGGGCGACGCTGCCGCCGTGATGCATGGTGCGCAGCATGTCCCGGAAGGCGGTGGCATTGCCGGACATTTCCAGGCCGACGTCGAAACCTTCCTGCATGCCCAGCTGCTTCATCGCATCGTCGAGCGACTCGCGCGTGACATTGAGTGCGAGTGTGGCGCCCATCTTGCGCGCCAGGTCCAGCCGATAGTCGTTCACGTCGGTGATGACGACGTGGCGTGCGCCGACGAAGCGCACGATGGCCGCGGCCATGATGCCGATCGGGCCAGCGCCGGTGATCAGCACGTCCTCGCCGACGACATCGAACGCCAGTGCGGTGTGTACCGCGTTGCCGAGCGGGTCGAGGATCGAGGCGATCTCGTCGTCGATGGCTTCGGGCAGTTTGAAGGCATTGAGCGCTGGAATGACCAGGTACTCGGCGAAGCAGCCCGGGCGATTGACGCCGACGCCCACCGTGTTGCGGCACAGGTGACGGCGGCCGGCGCGACAGTTGCGGCAATGGCCGCAAGTCACGTGGCCCTCGCCGGAGACGCGATCACCGACCTTGAAGCCCGACACTTCGCTGCCGATCTCGACGATCTCGCCGCAGTACTCGTGGCCTACCGCCATCGGCACCGGGATGGTTCGCTGCGCCCAGCCATCCCAGTTGTAGATGTGCATGTCGGTGCCGCAGATCGCGGTGCGCTTGATGCGGATCATCACGTCGTTGTGGCCGACGGTGGGACGCGGGATGTCCTGCATCTCGATGCCGGGGGCGGCGTGGGCTTTGACTAGGGCGCGCATGAGGATGGCTGGCGGTGAGGTGGATGATCCGTGAATGGGGATCGGAACCGGCGAAAGAAAGGGTAGCGCGGGACCGCTGTATTCAACAGCGTTGTCAGCTCACCACGCCGAGCTCCTTGCCAACCGCGGAAAACGCGGCCACGGCCCGGTCCAGCTGCTCTTTCGTGTGACTGGCGGACATCTGGGTGCGTATGCGGGCCTTGCCGTGCGGTACGACCGGGAAAGAGAAACCGATTACGTACACACCGTGGCCGAGGAGCCGGCGTGCGAATTCCGAGGCCAGCCTGGCGTCGCCCAGCATCACCGGAATGATCGGATGTTCGCCGGGCACCAGGTTGAAGCCGGCTGCCGTCATGCCCTTGCGGAAATGCGCGGCATTGTCCTGCAGGCGCACTCTGAGCCGATCGTCTGCTTCGAGCAGATCGAGCACTCGCAAGGTCGCGGCGGCGATGAACGGCGGGATGCTGTTGGAGAACAGGTAGGGTCGCGAACGTTGCCGCAGCCAGCCGATGATTTCCTTGCGCCCCGAGGTGTAGCCGCCGCTGCCGCCGCCCAGCGCCTTGCCGAGCGTGCCGGTGAGGATATCGACGCGATCCATGACCCCGCGCAGTTCATGCGTGCCGCGGCCCTTCGCGCCGATGAAGCCGGTGGCGTGCGAATCGTCGACCATGACCAGCGCGTCGTAGCGATCTGCGAGATCGCAGATGTCCTTCAGGCGTGCAATCACACCGTCCATCGAGAAGACGCCGTCGGTGGCGATCAGCCGCACGCGGCACTGGCTCGCTTCCTTGAGGCGAGCTTCCAACTCGTCGAGATCGTTGTTGGCGTAGCGCAAGCGCTGCGCCTTGCACAGCCGGACACCGTCGATGATGCTGGCGTGGTTCAGTGCGTCGCTGATGACGGCGTCCTGCTCGTCGAGCAATGTTTCGAACAGCCCGCCGTTGGCGTCGAAGCACGAGGAATACAGGATGGTGTCCTCGGTGCCGAGGAAACGGCTCAGCCGTGCTTCCAGATCCTTGTGGATGTCATGGGTGCCGCAGATGAAGCGCACCGACGCCATGCCGTAACCGTAGCGGTCGAGCGCCAGTCGCGCGGCCTCGCGTACCGAGGCGTGATTGGCGAGTCCGAGATAATTGTTGGCACAGAGATTGATGACCTCGCTGCCGTCCTTGACGCGGACGACTGCCTGCTGCGGCGAGACCAGCACGCGTTCCGGCTTGAACAGCCCTTCGGCTTTCAGTTGCTCGGTATCGTGGGCCAGGCGCTGCAGCAATTCGCTTTTCACAACAGGTGCTCTCGAAACGCGCGTTGCAGTCGATTCTGCATGCGGTCAGCCGGGAATTCCATACGGATACAGCGGTCTTGCCGTAGTCAGGCAGCCGCTGTTACGCGGTGGCGAGCGGGTGAGGTGTGGATGAATCGGAGTGATCGCCGTCGACATGACGCGCGACGTGCGCCCGTTCCTCGACGCTCATGTGCAACCCCAGTTTCGAGCGCCGCCAGAGGATGTCCTCGGCGCTCTGCGCCCATTCATGGGCTCGCAGGTAGTCGATTTCGGCGCGCGTGAGTCCAGCGCCGAAGTGAGTGCCCAGATCATCCAGGCTCTTTGCCGGGCCGATGACGTCGCTGATGCGAGTGCCATACGCGTGCGCAAGTCTCCGGGCGAGCGGCAATGGCAGGAATGGCCAGCGCTTTCTGACGCTGGCGAGAAAGGCTGCGAAATCCGCATGCGGCAGATCGCCGCCGGGCAGCGCTGCCTGAGCCGTCCAGCTCTGCCGCGGGCCACCGATGAACGGGTGCAGCTTGTGCAGCGCGCTCTCGGCCAGGCGACGATAAGTCGTGATCTTGCCGCCGAACACTGAAAGCAGCGCCGGCTGGTCCGGCGCTTCGGTGAGTTCGAGCTTGTAGTCGCGCGTGACCTTGGAAGCGTTGGCTGCCTCGTCGTCACTCAGTGGACGCACGCCGGCATAGGTCCACTTCACGTCGGACGGGGCGATGGAGCGGGCGAAATAGCCGTTCACCGTCTCGCACAGATAGGCGATCTCCTCATCGGAAATGCTGACCGAAGCTGGATTCTGCTGGCACGGTACGTCCGTGGTGCCGATCAGCGTGTACTCGTTTTCGTACGGGATCGTGAAGACCACGCGGCCGTCCGGGTTCTGCAGCAGGAATGCGTGCTCGCCGTCGTACATTCGCGGCACCACGATATGGCTGCCTTTCACCAGACGGATCTGCGCCTCATTGTGAGTGCCGGGCACCCGATGCAGAACTTCCTCGACCCAGGGGCCGGCGGCGTTGACCAGGGCGCGCGCCGTGATTGTCGAGCGGGCGCCGGTTCTCTGATCCTCCAGCTCGGCCTGCCAGAGATTGTTCGCCGTTTGCGCACCGAGGAACTTGGTGCGCGTGTGGATCGACGCACCGCGCTGTGCCGCATCCATTGCATTGAGAACGACCAGGCGGCTGTCGTCCACCCGGCAGTCGGAATAGATGAAGCCGTGGCGAATGCCGTCGCGCAGAGCATTGCCGATCTCGCTGGCGGCGAGATACACACTGCGGGAAGCGGGCAGTCGATGCCGGCCGCCGAGGTGATCGTAGAAGAACAAGCCCAGCCGGATCTGCCAGCGCGGGCGCAGGCCTTTGACGTGCGGCAGCACGAACTGCATCGGCCGGATGATGTGCGGGGCAATCGCCAGCAGCCGCTCGCGTTCGATCAGTGCCTCGCGCACCAGTCGGAACTCGAACAGCTCCAGGTAGCGCAGACCGCCGTGGATCAGCTTGGTGCTGGCGGAGGAGGTGGCCGCGGCGAGGTCGGATTGTTCGACCAGAACGACCTTGTGTCCGCGACCGGCGGCGTCGCGCGCGATGCCGGCTCCATTGATGCCGCCGCCGACGATCAGCAGGTCGACGCAGTCGCTGGCGGCCACTTGGGCTCCGTGGGCGGGCAAGGCTCGAAGGGCAATGGGTGCATGAAGGATGAGGATGGTAGGAACGATGACGGCATTGCGCAAGCAAGCACACCGAGCGCGTCGCAGATTCTCGCACCCGGCCATCTGGCGTAAGCTGCGGTCATGAAAGACGCACCCGATACGGGCTCGCCGCCGGGCCTGCGAATCGACAAATGGCTCTGGTTTGCGCGCTTCTTCAAAAGCCGCTCGCAGGCAACCGATGCGGTGGCCGGCGGGTTGGTGCATGTGAATGGCGAGAGGGTCAAGCCCTCGCGCGCCGTGCAGGTCGACGATCGACTTGAGATCACGCGCGATGAGACTCGACTGGAAATCATCGTGCAGGGAATTCCAGTGCGCCGCGGCCCCGCACCTGAGGCGCGTGCTCACTATGTAGAGACCGAAGCGAGTATTGCGGAGCGCGAGCGTCGCCGGGAACACGCGCGGCTTGCGCCGCCGGCACCGGCCGGCCGCCCGGACAAGCACGCTCGTCGCATCCTGCGGGATTTGCGGCGAGGCTGACGGCCTTTGCCGGGACAGCGTAAGCGAGAACGCCATGCGCGCAATGTAACCACAGGGGAACACGATGCAGGTCACGCTCAGCATCAATGGCGAAATCAGGGATGCAGAGGTCGATGCGGATACACCGCTGCTCTGGGTGATCCGCGAATCGTTCGGATTGACCGGCACCAAGTTCGGCTGCGGCATCGCTGCGTGCGGCGCCTGCACGGTTCACATCAACGGCCTGGCGACGCGTTCGTGTGCGATTCCTGCCGCGTCGGTCCAGGGGCAGGAGATCACCACCATCGAAGGTCTCGCCGCGAACGGGCAGCGTCACGCCGTGCAGCAGGCCTGGATCGAGCATCAGGTGCCGCAGTGCGGGTATTGCCAGTCCGGGATGATCATGGCCGTGGCAGCCTTGCTCACGAATCATCCGCAGCCCACGGACGAAGAGATCGACGCCAGTATCACCAACATCTGTCGCTGCGGTACTTACGAGCGAGTGCGTCGCGCCATTCATTCGATCGCGCAAGCGGGCGCGTCGCGCAACGTGGAGGGTGCATGAATAGATGGACCCGCCGCGGTTTCATCGCTGCCGGAAGCCTGGTCGGCGGTGGGCTGGCGCTTGGCGTGGCGGGCCTGGTGTTTGCGCCGAACCGGCTGAGCCGTTCGCCCAAGCCGGATGGCGCTGCCGCCCAGCTCGCCACCTGGATCAAGCTCGCGCCGGACGACACGGTGACCGTGATCGTGCCTCATTGCGAGATGGGGCAGGGTGCGCAGACGGCGCTGGCGATGATGCTGGCCGAAGAGCTGGATGCGGACTGGAGCCACGTGCGGGTCGAAGAAGCGCCGGCCGAGGACCTCTTCGCCAACGGCTACCTGGTTCGGGCCTTCGCACCGATGGTGGCCGACGTGCCGAAATTCATGGAGCGGGCGGTCGATTTCGGCAGCTTCAGGCTGATGCAATGGATGGAAATGCAGACCACGGGCGGCAGCAGCAGCGTGCGTGGCACCGGGCAGTTTGGAATGCGCATGGCCGGAGGTGCCGCGCGCGCCATGCTGATCGAAGCGGCTGCTGAGCGCTGGAAGGTTCCCAGCTCCGAGTGCGAGACGAAGTCGTCGAGAGTCCTGCATCCCGGCTCGAATCGCAGCGCGACCTTCGGCGAGCTGGCTTCGGAAGCGGCGCAGATGGAGCTGCCGACACATCCGCAGCTGAAGTCGCGCGACCGGTATTCGATCGTGGGTCGGCCGATACCGCGGCTCGACATTCCCTCGAAGGTGGACGGCACGGCCAGCTATGGCATCGATGTCGCGTTGCCCGGCATGTTGTACGCGACCGTCGCTGCCGCCCCGGTCTTCGGTGCGAAGCTCGGCTCGGTCGATCCGGCGCCGGCGTTGGCGCTGCCGGGTGTGAAGCAAGTCATCAGGCTGGAGAACGCCGTTGCCGTCGTTGCCGATAGCTACTGGCGCGCGCTCAAGGCATTGCGTCGCTTGACACCTTCGTTCACCGATACCGGCAACAGCAATCGCAGCAGCGATGCGCTGGCCGCCGATATCGTGCGCTCGCTGGAAAGCGACCAGGCCAAGAGCGTCTTCGTCAGCGGCGACGCCGTCGCGCGGCTCGGTGCGGCGGCGAAGACCATCGATGCGGAGTATCGAGTCCCGTTTCTCGCTCACGCCACCATGGAACCGATGAATGCGACCGCGCGAGTCGCCAACGATCGCTGCGAGGTGTGGACGGGCGTGCAGGATCCGTTGGCAGCGAGAAAGGTTGCAGCGCTGGCGGCGAAGCTGCGTCGGGAGCAGGTGACGATATACAACCAGCAAGTCGGTGGCGGTTTCGGTCGTCGCCTGCCGGGTGCGCACGATTTCGTCGATCAGGCGGTGCGCATCGCCAAGGAAATGTCGCCGGCGCCGGTCAAGCTGCTGTGGAGTCGGGAGGAAGACATCCAGCACGACTATTATCGTCCCGCGGTCATCGCCCGTTTCAAGGGGGCGATCGATTCCGGCGGCGCGCCGACGGTCTGGATCTCCCGGTTCAGCGGCGGCCGGGACGGCGCGGCGCTGATTCCGTATGCCATCGAGAATCAGGACATCCGGGCTGCCGAATACGCCTCGCACGTCCGCCTGGGGTCGTGGCGCTCGGTCGCTTACTCGCAGCACGGTTTCTTCACCGAATCCTTCGTCGATGAGCTGGCGCATGCCGCCGGCAAGGATCCATACGAATATCGTCGCGATCTGCTCGAGGATCTACCGCGCCATCGTGCGGTTCTGGAGAAGGCGGCCTGGATCTGCGGCTGGGGCGCCAAGCCCGCGGCTGGCCGTGGCCGCGGCATTGCGCTGGTGGAGTCCTTCGGCTCCATCGTCGCGCAGGTGGCCGAGGTCGAACTGATCGAGGGCCGCATCAAGGTGCACGATGTCTGGGCCGCAGTGGATTGCGGTCGCGTCATCAACCCGGACACTGCGACCGCCCAGATCGAAGGCGGCATCGTCTTCGGTTTGTCAGCTGCACTGTTCAGCGAGATCACGATCCGCGACGGGCGCGTCGCGCAAAGCAATTTCGCCGACTACCCGATGCCGAAACTTGCCGATGCGCCGCGCATCACGGTCGAGTTCATCGATTCGAATGCCGCGCTCGGCGGACTCGGCGAGCCCGGTGTGCCGCCCATCGCAGCGGCGATTGCCAATGCCGTGTTCGCAGCCACGGGAAAGAGGCTGCGGTCGCTGCCACTCAGGATTTAATCGACGAAGTCGGGTCCGCAGATTGCGGGTCTGCTGGATCGGTGGCGGTGCCGATGGCTTCACCACCGGGAAGGCGGGCCATCCGCACGTTCGAACGTAGCGATCTGATCAAAGGCCCGCACCGGTGACGATGCGGGCCTTATCACATGCAGCAGGGAGCGCTGGTTGCGTTACTCGCCATCACTCACGCGGAACGCTTTCACGTCCACGGTCGGCAGGAATTTCGGTGCCTTGCGCGCGTGGGTGAGTTGCTCGAAGGCATAGCCCAGCTCGATCAGGCGTGCTTCGCTCCAGGCCGGTCC
>Ga0182745_1002620_pt1 | contig 15946 bp, 13 predicted proteins | sample eDN3rd30CKraftBY_FD_128523 | JGI IMG/M metagenome (GOLD analysis project Ga0182745, IMG submission 128523) | Enriched backyard soil microbial communities from Emeryville, California, USA - eDNA 3rd pass 30_C Kraft BY (version 2) (version 2) | ecosystem: Environmental > Terrestrial > Soil >...
AGGCAGCACCCCCCGTATGGTCTTCATGATAGTGAGTCAGGGCCACTGAGTCGAAGTCTGCGGACTCATAGAACGGAATAAGCTCTTCCAGTAAAATCTGTGCGCCAGTATCTATCAATAGGCCATCCGTTAAAAAGACATACACACTCATCCCCGCCTTATTCCCGCCAGGAGTCCCATGCACGCAAACCACATCATTTATCGTCTTGATCTCTATCATTCGGTTTCCTCCCCATCATTGTATAAATATAGTTTCATCTTCCTTTTTTTAACTTTCTATAATAAATGTAGTACCACTTTACCTTTTTGACAAGGAAATATTGGAATGAATAGCTTCGATGAAAATGCTGGATTATTGCATAATAGCCCATTTTCCATGAATCGTTTTAACGGACTGTACCAGATTTTATGACAAAAAAATAAAAGTAACGATTGACAATGACGGATTTTACAAATAATATAGATTATATTATAAAACTTGAAATATTCTAAAATAATAATTTACTTATCAAGAGTGACGGAGGGATCAGGCCCTGTGATGTCCGGCAACCGCCCTTAGGGAACGGTGCCAATTCCTGCAGAATGATTGCATTCTGAAAGATAAGCCGAGATATGATTTCGCTGCCTCTTTCTGAATGATAGAGGCAGCTTTTTTAATGTTTAAGGGGGAAAGCTCATGATTGAAATCCGTTCAGTCCGAAAGGAATACGTCTCGAAGAAAAACCGAGTTATCGGAGTGGATAACGTAACTTTAACCATTCAAACTGGTGAAATATATGGAATTGTCGGCTACAGCGGAGCTGGAAAAAGCTCATTGCTCCGCTGCTTGAATTTGCTTGAACGTCCGACAGGTGGAAATATCATTATCGACGGCATTGATTTAACCTCTTTATCTAGCAAAGAGCTTCGTAAACAACGGCAAAAAATCGGAATGATATTCCAGCACTTTTCCCTGGTCAGTTCAAAAACCGTTTATGAAAATGTCGCTTTCGCCTTAAGGGCCGCGCATCGATCGAAGGACGCGACTAAGTTACGTGTATTGGAATTGTTGGAAATAGTAGGGCTCAGCGATAAGAAAGATGTCTATCCTGCACAGCTTAGCGGTGGACAGAAGCAACGGGTCGGCATAGCTCGCGCGTTAGCAAATGAACCCACTGTACTATTATGTGATGAAGCGACTTCAGCCCTTGATCCAACAACTACAAAAGCGATTTTACAGTTATTGAAAAAGATAAGCAGTGAGCTTGGTATCACCATCGTGTTGATTACACATGAAATGGAAGTGGTCAAAGAACTATGCCACCGAGTCGCCGTGATGCAGGATGGCCGGGTAATTGAAGAAGGACCCGTTTATGAAATATTTTCACAGCCCAAACAGGAGTTAACGAAGCAATTCATTAGCAGTGTACTGGATTTCGAACTCCCTTCGCACTTGATTGAAGAAAGTGAAGGTACGATTATTAAGATCCAATTCGAAGGGCAAACCGCCGGTGAATCGATTCTTTCGGATACTCTCCAATCCCATGCAGTAAAGGGAAATATTTTACACGGTAAAATTGAGTATATCCAGGATGTTCCTTTAGGCATTTTAATCATCGAGTTAATTGGCGATGCCGTCCAAATTCATTCGGCATTGGAATATATAAAAAATCGTTCCAGTTCTGTGGAGGTGTTAAAACATGTCACTGCTTAATCCCATCGTCAATATTTTACCTGATCTTAATAAAGCCTTTCTTGAAACGATTTATATGGTCGGCGTTTCTCTTGCAGTAGCCCTGCTGATCGGTTTACCGCTTGGAGTATTGCTATTTACAACAACCAGGAATTTATTTTTTGAAAATGGCATCGTGAATCGATCTCTCGGTTTCGCAGTCAATATTGTCCGTTCAATCCCGTTCATCATTCTCTTGGTCGCCCTCCTTCCTTTAACGGACCTACTTACAGGATCGACGATAGGGCCAAGAGCAGCTTCTGTTTCCCTATCCGTATCCGCAATACCTTTTTTTGCAAGGATTGTTGAAACGGCATTACGTGAAATAGACAGAGGAGTGATTGAAGCTGCAATTGCCGTAGGTGCCACTCCATGGATGATCATTAAGGATGTACTTCTTCCAGAGGCAAAACCGGGAATCATTCAAGGACTGACATTAACGACCATTTCGCTAATCGGTTACTCAGCAATGGCTGGGACAATCGGCGGTGGCGGAATTGGCGACCTGGCCATCCGGTACGGATATTACCGATATGACAACACAGTCATGATCACGACGATCGTCGTGCTGATCTGCCTTGTGCAACTCATTCAAATGGTTGGTGACAAAGTTTCATACATAGTTAACAAGCGATAGGATCAATCACTTTTTTTAATGACTCAATACATTTCATTACTCAGGAGGAATATCAAATGAAGAAAATAGCTTCGTTATTATCAGTCTGTGCACTTGCACTCGGCTTGGCAGCTTGCGGGAGCGATGATGCATCCCCAAATACAGAAGACAAAAAAGAATTGAAGATTGGGGCGACTACCGGGCCGTACGCCGATATGGTTAAGGAGGCCATCAAACCAGGTCTGGAAGATCTCGGATACAAAATAGAGATCGTCGAATTCACCGACTATATCCAGCCGAATAAGTCGCTTGGCAACAACTCGATCGACGCCAACCTTTTCCAGCATAAAGTGTACATGGATAACTTCGCTAAAGAAAATGATTTAAAGCTTTCCGACCTTATCATAGTTCCAACAGCGCCAATGGGCATATATTCTAATAAGTATAATTCATTGAAAGAAGTGAAAGACGGTACATCCCTTGCAGTGCCCAATGATCCGGTTAACCTGGCACGTGCACTAAAAGTGCTGGTGGATGAAGGGTTGATTGAAGTCGATCCAAATGTCGACCCTTTAAAAGTATCTGAAAAGGATGTAACGAAAAATCCAAAAAACATCCAGCTAAAACCATTGGAATCCGCTCAGTTGCCCCGCGCAACAGACAGCGTCGACCTATCGGCGGTCCCTGGCAACTTTGCTCTTGCAGCGAAAATGGACCTCAAGGATGCCCTAGTTTTAGAAAACATGCCGGATATGTATCGAAACGTTGTTGCAGTGAATACAAAAGATGTAGACGCTCAATTTGCCAAGGATATTAAATCAGTAGTGGAATCCGACCAGTTTGAAAAAGTGATCGATGACAAATTTGCCGGATTCGGAAAACCAGACTGGATGAATTGATCAAATAATCAAGGCCTGCTTCCCCTTTACCGGGAACAGGCCTTTCATTAAGGAGAGAAAATATGAATACCTTACTGGAGGTCCGCAGTGGCCCCGCTTATTACGCCTGTAAAGCAAATGTCCTTGAAAACCTGGAAGTGAAACTGAGTAGAGGGAACATTCGTAAAGTGCTCGTTATTCATGGACAAAAATCCTGGGAAGTTACTGAACCCTTCTTTCCTTCCTTAGAAAATATTGAGACGATCTTTTTCACATACGGCGGGGAATGCAGTGACCCGGAAATTGAACGCGTCAAGAAGGCAGCTCTTGAACATGGTGCAGATGCCTTAATTGGCATTGGCGGCGGTAAGTTGCTCGACCTCGCCAAATCGGCCGGAAACTCGCTTCAAAAGGAAATCATCCTCATTCCAACCTTGGCTTCCACCTGCGCTGCCTGGGCACCGTTGAGTGTCATTTATGATGATAATGGTTCATATGTCCGTTATGATATTCATGAAAAAAGCACTTGGATGTTATGATCGAACCAGGAATTCTTCTTAATTCGCCGATTAACTATTTACGTGCTGGAATCGGCGATACATTGGCGAAATGGTACGAGGGCAATGCACTGGCCGAAAAGCTTGCTACCAAGTCCGTTTGTATTGAATTGGCTCATCTGGCCGCAAGGCAATGCCAGGAAGTTTTATTGACATATGGCGAGGAAGCCTTAGCTGATTTGGAAAAAGGGAAATGGACAGATGCGCTGCAGCGTGTAATTGAAACGAACATCATCACAAGTGGTCTTGTTGGTGGATTTGGCGGCCAGTACTTGCGCGTTGCCGGTGCCCACTCCATTAATAATGGCATGAATTCCGTCACCCAAGCGCATCATTTACTTCACGGGGAAAAAGTGGCATATGGCATTTTAGTCCAGCTTGTGCTAGAAGGGAAATTCTCGGAAATCAAACAATTGCTGCCCATCTACCGGGTGCTTAAATTGCCGATGACATTGCTTGATATTGGCCTGACTGTTGAACATAAGGCGGAACTTCAACAGATTGCAGCCCACTCTGTCAAAGAAGGTGAAGACATCCATCTTCTTTTCCCTGATATCAACAAGGAAAAAGTGGCAGCCGCCATGGAAAACCTTGAAATACTTACAAACCATGCAAGCCCTTCCTAAAAAAGCGATGGGGTTTTGACCCCATCGTTTTTTTGATTCCTCATTGTATAAAGTCATCCTTTCCACCAAGCATACATAATGTGCCATTAATACTTCAGTATAATAAAAGAAGGTCTCAACCTATTGTCTGTTTCCATAATCCAAGAAGATCACTTTCATGTTGTCTGTGCATGCCTGCTTTTCTATCGGCGGATTCCGGACGGCCCTTTTCCCAATTCCATATATCTTCGAGAGTTTCTGATAGGGGACGGAATGTTAGTCCATTATTGATTGCTTTATCGTTGTCAACAGCCAAAAACCCATTCAAAGGTTCCTTACCTCCTGGTAAAGGGAATTCTTCCGGTATCCATAAAGGCATTTCTCCCCACGGCTCTACTTTATTGTCATTTAAAAATTTTTCAGAGACCCATGTAAAGGCAGCATTACTTCTTGTTACCTTTTTGCAGTCTTCTAGTATTTGCCCCATAGTCAGTGTGTATTCTGGCCCAACGGCATTATACGTACCCGTCACGCCTTTTTCCATCATTTGGATGATCCATTGAGCCAAGTCCCTTGCATCGATAATTTGGATTGGACGTCCAGGGCGTCCAGGCGCTAAAACTTCTCCCCCTTCCGCTATTCTTTTAAGCCAGTACGGCATTCGGTCAGTGTAATCATATGGACCTACTATTTGCCCCGCACGAATTGACAATACTTTCCCCGGCAGTTCTTTTTCAGCTGCTTTTTCGCTTAATGATTTTAACGGTCCATAATATTCACCGTATATCGGTCCAGCCGTTCCGCGGGTTATTTCTTCTGCTTTATCATCATTTAGTGCATGAACCTCTCCATTTTCATCAATACCTGGTTCGGTTGGATCACTATAAACCGAGATGCTTGAAATATATGTATAATGTTTAACTTGATTAAGCAACCGGCAAGATTTCGATACAGTTCGAGGGATAAAGCCTGATGTATCAATTACTGCATCCCACTGTCTTCCTTTCAGCATTTCAAGATCCCCGTCGCGGTCCCCTTTTAACTGTTCTATTTCGGGGAAAACATAAGGGTCATTTCCACGATTAAAAAGTGTGACATCATGCCCCTTCTCTATTGCAGCTTTTGCTATATATCGGCCTAAAAACCGTGTACCACCCAATATTAAAATGTTCATGGATCTCCTCCTCTTAAACGATATTCCATAAAGCATACGCAATACCCTTTCCTGAAATTAATAATACTTGCAACTTTTCTTTGGTTTTCCCTTCTCGGAAAAACTAAAGATATCCTAATCTTTTGAACTTTATTCTTTTTCGCTATAATGATATGGAAAGGGAGAAAGAAGGTGGAACCGATGCTTGAAAATCTTAAACAAAAATTCCCGAACGCTCTAACAAATAAAAAGGATTCTGATGATATTTCTAATTATGTTTGGTTCGAAGACTTCAGAAGTATACTTGGTATTCCCCGTTCAGAAATCACAGCAGAAGAAATCCGTTTATTGGAACTGCTTTTTGTTCCTTCCATAAACCCAAATAACCTCAATGCACATCCAGGCTCATCATGGAAAAATTTTTTATCCGAACCGAATGCACCATTGCCTTTAACGAGCTGGGAGAATGTTCGATTCCTTCATTTCAAGTTGACACATGCTGATTTTTCCAACTCCGATTTTGAAGGGGCCTTCCTCGCTTTCGTTCCATCTGACGCAGCTATTATTTGGGAAAATGAAACGGTAGGCGTCTTAATTGAACCGGACAAGGATGAACCATTATCAAATAAAGAACTGATCGCCATTACTTCCACACTTGAAAGTGACTTTTATGTAAAGACCCGTATGTTCACCGGGCGATTTCACCCTGTAGATCAAGACCTTCGCCATCACTGGACTCAGGAGAAAAAGTGTTTTGAAGTGGCACAGGTGCATCTGCCGGATATAAAAGTGACTGATTTGGCAGACGTCATCCCATACTCATTAATAAATGATCCATCCTTTAAGAATGCAAATTGGTTTATCAATGAAATTCTTGGCAAGACCAAGCAGGATACTGAGCTTATCAAAACGGTTAAAACGTATATCGAATGTAACTCCAATGCCACATATGCCGCCAAACAGCTTTATATACATCGGAACAGCTTACAATACCGAATCGATAGATTCTCTGAAAAAACTGGTCTCGATATTAGAAACTTCCGTCATGCCCTTACTGCATACTTGATACTTTTACTGAATGATTAATTTCCAATGTAAACACTTTTTTGTGCAATATGCCCATACTTTTTTCAAAACCTATAGCTTAGACTATAGCTAATTGGTACAAGTAATCTAAGAGTTTAAAAGGGGGATTTTTCATGGCAGAGTTAGTGTTAGATCATATATTCAAGATTTATGATAAAAAGGTGACGGCTGTTAAAGACTTCAACCTTCGTGTTGCCGATAAGGAATTCATCGTTTTTGTGGGACCTTCAGGTTGCGGTAAATCAACGACATTAAGGATGATTGCCGGATTGGAAGACATTTCCCAAGGGGATTTATACATAGACGGCAAGCGAGTCAATGATGTCCCTCCTAAAGATCGTGATATTGCGATGGTTTTCCAGAACTATGCCTTATATCCTCATATGACCGTATTTGACAATATGGCATTCGGATTAAAGCTCAGGAAAACGCCAAAAGCTGAAATCAAGCAAAGAGTAAATGAAGCGGCAAGGATTCTCGGACTTGAAGAGCTGCTAAACAGGAAACCTAAAGCGCTTTCAGGTGGTCAGCGCCAGCGTGTTGCACTTGGCCGTGCAATTGTAAGGGACGCAAAAGTTTTCTTGATGGATGAGCCATTATCCAATCTCGACGCAAAACTGCGGGTTCAAATGCGCGCGGAAATAGCAAAACTGCATAAACGGCTCGACACCACAACGATCTATGTCACACATGACCAAACAGAGGCAATGACCATGGCGACACGTCTTGTTGTAATGAAAGATGGTATCATCCAACAGGTCGGTGCTCCAAAGGATGTTTATGAGAAACCAATAAACGTGTTTGTCGGCGGCTTTATCGGATCGCCTGCCATGAACTTCTTTACCGGAACATTAAAAGAAGGCACAATCAAAATAGGCGAACAAACGCTTGAAATACCTGAATTTAAGATGAAAATGCTACGTGATCAAGGATATGTCGGAAAAGATGTAATCCTTGGAATCCGTCCGGAAGATTTCCATAATGAAGGAGCTTATTTCACGGAGTCCCCTAACACTACATTCACGACCCAAATTGATGTAGCCGAACTCATGGGCGCGGAGATCATGCTCTACTCCACTTTAGAGGGGCAGGACTTCGTTGCAAGGGTCGATGCCAATAACATTATCCAGGCAGGCGAAAAGATCGAACTTGCCCTCGACATGAATAAAGCGCACTTTTTTGATAAAGGGACCGAACATCGCATTTTAGTTGAAGAAGATGAACAGATGCAGGAAAGCATGAAGTTATCTGCCAATTAAACATGAAAAGACCCATTCATTATGGGTCTTTTTACGTTTATTAAAATAAAGGGCGATTCATTCCTGGACCAATACCACTTCATCATGTCCGCATTCAGGGCATTTCATGAGATGGGGGCATTGCCCTTTTTGAAGGGATTGAGGGTATCCGTCGTTTTCTTTAAGTATGTCGATATCCATATAAGCACTGTAATCATCAGCATAATCCATGAATTTCCCTTTATCCTCAAGTTCACTGCCGCATTCCGGGCAATCCACATGAATTTTTCTTAGACCGTTGCAAAGCGGGCATATAGACATTGTTTTTCCTCCTGTTCCAGATACTTATGATTTCAGTATTTGTCGATTCCAGTATTTTAACACATGGAAACACCCTCCCTAATGCTAGAGGGAGGGTACTTCCATCCAATTATTTATTAACCATGTTAGCAGGATCGACCCATGCTTTGAATTCATCTTCCGTCAGGAACTCCAGTTTCAATGCCGCTTCTTTTAACGTGGAGTTGTCCTTGAAGGCAGTTTTGGCGATCTTGGCTGCTTTTTCATAACCGATATGCGGGTTCAATGCTGTTACCAGCATAAGGGAACGCTCTACATTTTCTTTGATCTTATCTTCATTTGCAGTGATGCCAACCGCACAATTATCGTTGAAGGAATGAATGCCTTCCGTCAATAATTTGACCGTTTGCAGGAAGTTATAGATGATGACTGGTTTGAATACATTCAATTCAAAGTTACCTTGGCTTGCTGCAAAGCCAATTGTAGCATCGTTACCCACGATTTGTGTCGCAATCATGGTAAGCGCTTCACTTTGGGTCGGATTGACTTTACCTGGCATGATGGAGCTGCCCGGCTCGTTTTCCGGAATGGCAATTTCTCCGATTCCGCTTCTCGGTCCACTTGCAAGCCATCTGACATCGTTCGCAATTTTCATTAAATCTGCCGCCAATGCTTTCAAAGCACCGTGTGCGTAGACGATTTCGTTATGGCTAGTCAATGCATGGAACTTATTATCAGATGTGACAAAAGGATATCCTGTATCCGCTGCAATTTGTTTGGCAGAAAGTCCCGGGAATTCTTTCTTTGTATTGATTCCGGTTCCTACAGCCGTTCCGCCTAGAGCAAGGTTCAATAGTTTTTGGCTGCTTTCCTCAATCATCGCCAAGTCTTTATCGAGCATCGCTTTCCAACCGGAAATTTCTTGTCCTAATGTTAAGGGTGTAGCATCTTGAAGATGTGTCCGGCCGATTTTCACGACATCCCAAAATTCTTTTTCTTTTGTATCGAATGTATCACGAAGTGCTTTGATGGCAGGAACCAATTTTTCAGCGACTTCCATAAAGGCTGCAATATGCATGGCAGTCGGGAAAGTATCATTTGAGCTTTGTGCCTTGTTAACATCATCATTCGGGTGAAGGATTTCCGATTCACCATTTTCTTTTAACCATTCATTCCCTTTGTTAGCGACCACTTCATTCACATTCATATTACTTTGCGTACCGCTTCCCGTTTGCCAAACTACAAGCGGGAAATGTTCATCAAGCGTACCTTCAAGGATTTCGCCGCAAATCTTGACGATGGCGTTCTTTTTAACTTCGGAAAGATCGCCAAGATCATAGTTCACCTTTGCAGCAGCTTGTTTAACGTATGCAAATGCACGAACCAATTCAATCGGCATTTTTTCGTTACCGATTTTGAAATTGTTACGGCTTCTCTCAGTTTGTGCTCCCCAATATTTATCAGCAGGAACTTTCACTTCACCCATCGTATCTCGTTCGATTCTGTATTCCATGTGTTCTCCTCCTAAGTTTGCACTATTCATTGAAGAATTTTTGCATATGAAATGAATAATGTCGGATTATTCTTTCTCTCCATACATTGTACAAACTTTATTATTTTAAAGCAAAAATATCCCGCTGACCCTTTCCATATTTCTGAAAAATCCTAGGCCATTCATATTTAGATGAAAATTTGGATATTCTTTTTTGACACATAAAGTGTAGGCACCGCTAGGCTTCAATTGACCTGGCCATGAACACCAACACATCATCACCCCCAAAATGTCCTTGACAGTGTTTTGTATATATAGTAAATTCAAAAGAAATTGAATAATCTAAACTCTTATCGAGAGAGGTAGAGGGAATGGCCCGATGACACCTCAGCAACCTTCATTTGTTTCAAACCAATGAAAAGGTGCTAATTCCACAAGTTTATGAACTTGGAAGATAAGAAGAATGACTCGTCCCTACTTAATCAAAGTCTTCTTCTTAAAGAAGACTTTTTTTTATTTTATTTAACTCAAAGGAGCAGTGAAAACCATGTATAAACCTGAAACATATCTTGCTCAATTAGGAAATCGCAGTGAAACGGCGACAGGAACAGTCAATCCGCCGGTATACTTTTCAACAGCTTTTCGCCACGAAGGAATCGGTCAATCGACGGGATTCGACTACACAAGGACAGGTAACCCTACCCGCCAGCTATTGGAGCGATCCATCGCCGATCTGGAAAAAGGAGACCAAGGCTATGCCTGCAGTTCAGGAATGGCCGCCATCTCCACTATACTCGCCCTTTTTAAATCCGGGGATGCGTGGATTGTCAGTGAAGATCTTTATGGCGGTACATATCGGCTGTTAGAACAAGGTTTTAAAAAATGGGGATTGCAGTGTGACTATGTAAACACTTGTTGTTTGGAGGATATCGAAAAAGCCATCACTCCTCACACGAAAGCCATCTTCATCGAAACTCCCACTAACCCTCTTATGCAGCAAACGGATATTAGCGCCGTTGCCGCATTGGCTAAACGATATAATTTATTGCTAATCGTTGATAACACTTTTTACACGCCTCTTATTCAACAACCCATCTTGCTTGGAGCTGATATTGTGATCCACAGTGCAACCAAGTATCTCGGTGGTCATAATGATGTGCTCGCCGGACTGATCGTTGCTAGCGGAGCTGAATTATGTGATGCACTTGCCTTCCATCATAATGGCACTGGAGCTGTCTTGAGCCCATTTGATTCTTGGCTGTTGATGCGCGGAATGAAAACCCTGGCATTGCGGATGGAGCGTCATGAAAAGAATGCCAAGATACTTGTAGATTACTTATCGGAGCATGATTGTGTTACGGACGTATTGTATCCGGGCCGAGGCGGCATGATTTCTTTCCGCATCATTGATGAAGCGGCGGTCAACCCATTTTTACAATCGCTCTCATTAATTTCCTTTGCAGAAAGCCTGGGAGGGGTTGAAAGCTTCATCACCTATCCTGCCACACAAACACATGCCGATATACCGCTTGAGGTCAGAACGGCAAACGGTGTTTGTAATCGACTGCTCCGCTTCTCCGTTGGCATCGAGGATAGCGACGATTTGATTGGTGACTTGCAGCAAGCATTCGCACATGTAAAAAGGGAGGCACTACGATGACAGATCATGATTTTAGCTTTGAAACAAAATTACTTCATAATCAACATAAATTCGATCCGGCAACGGGCGGTGTGAGCGTCCCCATCCAGCATGCATCGACTTTCCATCAATCCGATATCGATCAATTCGGCAAATATGACTACAGCAGAAGCGGGAACCCAACCCGCGAGGCACTTGAAGACATCATTGCCGAACTTGAGGAAGGCACTCACGGCTTTGCCTTTTCATCAGGTATGGCTGCCATTTCAACAGCCTTCCTGCTATTGTCTGCCGGGGATCATATCGTCATTTCCGAAGATGTGTATGGCGGAACGTTCAGGATGGTCACAAGCGTTTTGAACCGTTTCAATATTGAGCATACCTTCGTTGACATGACGGACCTTGAAAGTGTCAAAGCGGCGGTTCAGCCAAATACCAGGGCCATATACATTGAAACGCCTTCAAATCCTTTACTTAAAGTGACCGATATTCAAGCTGTATGTGATATCGCAAAAAAAGCCGGTGCCTTAAGTTTTGTTGATAATACATTCTTGACGCCCGCATTGCAAAAACCGCTGAATCTGGGCGCTGATGTTGTCCTTCATAGCGCGACGAAGTTTTTATCCGGACATAGTGATGTGGTAGCTGGGCTTGCGGTCGTGAAAGATCCGGAATTGGCGGCAAGACTCGGTTCGCTTCAAAACTCCTTTGGAGCGGTCCTTGGTGTTCAGGATGCCTGGCTCGTAATGAGAGGCTTGAAAACCTTGTCAGTTAGAATGGAACATTCACAAAAAGGGGCCGAAAAGATTGCAGCCTACTTAAAGGAGCAGCCCTTGGTGAAAAAAGTGTATTATCCCGGCCTAGCCGATCATCCACAGCACGCCATCCAGAAAGGCCAGTCACTCGGAGCAGGGGCGGTCCTTTCATTTGAATTGGAAAGTGAGGAAATCTTCCGTTCCTTCGTGAACACTGTCGAGCTCCCTGTTTTTGCCGTAAGCCTGGGAGCGGTCGAATCCATATTATCCTACCCGGCCAAAATGTCCCATGCGGCCATGCCTGCTGATGAAAGGGAAAAGCGAGGCATTACGAATAGCTTGCTCCGCCTCTCTGTCGGACTGGAAAATCCGGACGATTTAATCAAGGACTTCGAAGCTGCCCTCGTCAATATTGCCAAAGGGGAAGCAATTGCTGCAAAATGATTAAAGTAATGGGTGCCTCATATTTTATGGGCACCTTTTTTATTCCATCAATAAAAAGAAGACCATCGATTTCCCGATGGTCTAACTCTCATTTCTTCATATTATATTTATCCAGGAAGCGATCCACCCGTCCGCCTTTTTCAGCAAACTTCTGCTTTCCTGTATAATAAGGGTGCGTATCCGAGCTGATTTCCACTTTTAATAAAGGATATGTTTGGCCGTCTTCCCAAACGATTGTTTCATTGGACGTCTTAGTGGAGCCTGTCAAAAATTTATACCCACTGTTGGTATCCATGAATACCACTTGTTGATAATCGGGATGAATTTCTTGTTTCACTATTATCACCTCATCGTCAGTATAGGTATATCTTAAACGTAATGATTACTATTATCAACCATTATGCTTGAAGGTACCAAAAGTCGGTACCTTCATTATAGTTTAATCTAGATGATCTACCCTTATTCCATTGTGTTCAGCCAGCCATGCCTTTATGCGGACCTGCCTGCAGTTCATACATTTGATAGTACTTCCCTTTCAGTTCCATTAATTCCTCATGTGTACCTTGCTCAGCAATCCGCCCTTTTTCCAGTACAAGAATTTGGTCGGCATTTTTGATCGTGGAAAGCCTATGTGCAATGATGAAGGTCGTTCTCCCTTTTTTCAGCACTTCCATACCCTCCTGGATAATTGCCTCGGTTTCGGTGTCAATGCTTGCTGTCGCTTCATCCAAGATCAATATGGCCGGATTGAATGCAAGGGCACGGGCAAAAGAGATTAGCTGACGCTGTCCGGAAGACAGCGTTCCGCCTTTTTCGATCACGGGCTCGTCAAGCCCTAAAGGAAGATGCTTCAGCACTTTGTCCCCCCCGACATCTCTTAATGCTTTTTCAACCATTTCCCTTGTGATGCCTTTATGATTGAGACTGATATTGGAGGCGATGGTGCCAGTAAATAAATAGGGGTCCTGAAGGACGATCCCCATATGCTCCCTAAGCGTCTGATGGGGGATATCCAATATATTTCTGCCATCGATTTTGATCTGACCTTCACTGCTGTCATAAAAGCGGAATAATAAATTCATTATGGAGCTTTTTCCTGAACCGGTGTGGCCAACTAAAGCCACCGTTTCCCCCTGTCTAGCGGAGAAGGAAATGTCCCTTAACACATATTCTTTATCCTTATAACCAAAAGAAACATTTTCGAATTGTACGTTTCCTTTGTATCTGGATATGTTTTCATCGCTGACTGCCAATCCCTTCTCATCCAATAAGCTGAACGTCCTCTCCCCTGCAACAAGCGCCTGTTCAAGATTAGCGAACTGATTGACGATTCCGTGAAGCGGATGTAGCAGGCGGCTGATCAAATCAACAATTGCATACATCATCCCTAAGGAAATGGCCGAACCCGCTGTAAGGGAAATCCCGCCGAAATACCAGACGAAGGCCATCAGCGCCAAAAGCTTAATGACGCCAATCAAGTTTCCACCCGTCAACGAATTCAAATGGAGCATTTTATTTTGATAGGAAAAATGCTCCCGGTTCAGATTTTCAAAAGATTGCTTCGTCTCCTTTTCACGTCCAAATGCCTGAATGATGCTCATACCAGAAATGGATTCATTAATCATTCCATTAATATCGCTGACCCGTTCCCGAATGATGTGATTATATTTCGAGGCGAATTTACGGTATACCATCGTCCAGATAACGATGATCGGAATAAGTAGAAGGCCAATGGTACCGACTCGTGGATCCAGAATAAACAAAGCAATTAGAACGCCGAAAATATTAATGGTACTCGAGAAGAAGTTGGCGAGCACGGTTACATATAATTCCCGGATCGCTTCCGTATCATTAGTGACCCTGGCTACAATTTTACCCGCTGGCATATTATCAAAATAACGTATCGGCAGACGGGAAATATGCCTAAAAATATCATTTCGCATCTTCTGTATGATTCGGTTCGCCGCTTTCTGTAAATAAAAACTCTGGCCATATTGAAAAATGGAGGAAAGGATGACAAGGCTAAAATAAAAAGCCACAAGCTTAATGATCCGCGGGATTTCCGGTTGATAAAATCCCATCACTTCCTGACTCGTCAATTTCACTGCTTGCGCACGTTGCTCTTTCCCGTCTTTCTTGATGATCAATGATTGGTTCTCCAAGGTTCTGCGCCCATCGATAGGGACAGCTTCATCTACGAAGACAAATTGATTGCCAACCTGCAGAACATGGACTTCCCTGCCTTTCTTCTCACCTTTTGAAAAGTAATCAGCCCGTTTATACCAATTTCCATCATACTTAACTGCATCTTTTCCTTTACCTGCTTCATGCCAGGAAGATTCGATGCCAAGTATATGTGAATCGATGATTTTCTTGGCAACGAAAGGACCCGTTAAATCGGCCGCTACCGAAAGAGCAAGCATGATCAGGGCGCCAATGATCAATTTTTTATAAAGGGCAGCATAATTAAAAAGTTTCTTTACGACCTTCATGCCTTCACCTCCGTTCCTTCGTCAACCTGCTGTCGTTCATATTGCTCGCTATACCAGCCATCATTCAGCAGTAAATCCGCATGAGTCCCCTCTTCGATGATCTTTCCGCTGTCCAATACGATAATCCTGTCCGCGTGCTGAACGGCTGATAAGCGGTGGGTTGTGATGATGGTCGTTCTCCCTGCCCGTTCATTCTGGATATTTTCGATGATCGTCGTTTCCGTTTTTGCATCGACAGCGGATAAGGAATCATCCAATATAAGGATTTCCGGATTTTTGATCAATGCCCTGGCAATCGAGATCCTCTGCTTTTGCCCACCGGACAGAGCGACACCCTTCTCACCGACGAGTGTCTCTAGCCGGTTTGGCAGCATCATTAAATCCTTCTCAAAATCCGCAAGCCGGATGGCTTCAGCCAGTTCACCTTCCGTTGCATCCATTTTACCGAATAAGATATTTTCCCTAACAGTCTTCGAGAATAAAAAATGGTCCTGTGGAACATATCCGATCCATTCACGGATATCTTCAAGGTGCAGCTGCTCCAGCGGCATGCCTGCAAAAGCGATTTCACCTGTTCCTAAAGGATATTCCCGCAGCAATTGCTTCACGAATGTCGTTTTTCCACTACCTGTTTTCCCCACTATCCCCAATGTTTGACCGCGCTCAAGCTGAACGGAAATATCGGATAGATTCACAACCGTTGAGGAAGGGTATGTAAAATGCACTGAATTGAATTGGATATTCCCCGGGTTCGTAATACTCTCCATCCCCATTGAATTCTTCACATCCGCTTCATACGAAAGGGTATCCTGAACACGGTCTAGCGAAGCATTTCCCCTTTGCATGACATTGATCAGTTCACCCACCGCGATCATCGGCCAGATTAACATGCCTAGGTACACATTGAACGAAACAAGCCCGCCAAGCGTTATGGCCTGTTGAAACACAAGATAAGCCCCATAGCCCAACCCGATTAAATA
>Ga0182745_1002621_pt1 | contig 15945 bp, 16 predicted proteins | sample eDN3rd30CKraftBY_FD_128523 | JGI IMG/M metagenome (GOLD analysis project Ga0182745, IMG submission 128523) | Enriched backyard soil microbial communities from Emeryville, California, USA - eDNA 3rd pass 30_C Kraft BY (version 2) (version 2) | ecosystem: Environmental > Terrestrial > Soil >...
CAACCCCGAGTTGATGCAAAAACTGCTGCACCTGAAGATGCGCTCAGGCCTGACCACCTCGCAGGTGATGGAGCGCGTGGTGTATGCGGCGATCATCGACGGGCGCTGGCGCAAGCACCTCAAACGCCTGCGCCAGCGCCTGGCCGAGGCGCATCAGGAAGTTGGCCGGCACCTGTACCGATTGGGCTTTGAACTGTTCACCGAATCGGATGAAGGCATGTACATCTGGACCCGCCACCCGGCGATTCCCGATAGCGCCGCGTTGCTGGATGATGCGCTGGAGAAAGGCATCATGCTTGGGCCTGGGCAGTTGTTCATGGTCGACGCCAAGGCGACCGGGTGGATGCGCTTCAATGTGGCGTTCAGTACGGACCCGGCGATGTGGGAGTTGTTGGAGAAGGTGTTGGTGAAGCATGTGCGGCGGGGCGGGATGTAAGGCCGCTCCACATCAGTTTTGGGCCACACCTTCCTGTGAGGGCCCGCTGTCCGCCTAGTTTGTTCCCTTGATATCGAAGGTTCCCCGCTGCACCTCATCATTTCCAGCCATGCCCCCGGGGGAGGCTCGCGGGGCGCAATGGCAAGGTGAAATAACACCTGGCTTTTTTACCAATAGCGCATGACGCTTGATTCAGATGACCCCATAACTAACCGGACAACAAAGGAACGGGGGCCTCGCAAAGCATGCGAAGCACTGGTAGTCGAACGTGGGGGTTCAATCGCCGCGGGGGTGAGCAAGAAGATCCACTATCTGGTCATTGGCAGTATTGGCAACGAGCAGTGGCTGCACAGCAGTTACGGCACGAAGATCAAGAAAGCAGTGGAAATCAGGGAAGCGGGTGCGAACATTGCGATTGTGAGCGAGGCGCATTGGCAGCGTGCGGCGTTTGGTTGATGACCATGATGGCGCTCACCGCTTCTAAGCAGATCGATAGACCTCGCTACGCTCGCGCTTGCCAACCGATACCACCCACTACAACGATACGCTCGTCTTCGACGCGATAGACGAGGCCTTTGTGGGACATCGCCCAACCACTTGGACTGCGCAGTCGCGCAGAAAACTCAGCGCGCAAGCGGTCCGCGTACCATGTGGGAGCGAGACTTTGTGGGATTGGTAGTTGTGGCAAGACAGTGACACGCCTCAAGCCAAGAGCGCGTCCGGAAACTTGGATCCCATTCCTGGAAAAGGTATGCTGGGCAATAGCTAAACGCCACTACCCAGACAGGCTTGGTGCCTGTCTTCAAGGACGAACCCTTTGCCCAGCCACCCGACCCGCCATACCATCGCCCGCCAGTGGCAACTGCTCAAGTTACTGCCCGGCCGCCACCCGGGTATGAGCTCCACCCAGTTGCAGGCTGCCCTGACAGCCGTGGGCCATACCACCAGCAAACGCACCGTCGAGCGCGACCTGGTCGAGCTCGCCGCACTGTTCCCGCTACAGTGCAACAGTAAAGGCATGCCTTATGGCTGGTACTGGCAACCGGGCTTGAGCCTGGGCGAAGCGCAGCAGCTGCAACCCGACACACTTGCGCCCCCGACACACGTTGTACTGTATGCCTGGGTCGATGACGCGCTGGCCCGCCGGTTGGAACAGTCACCACTATCCCTCGACATGCAACTGACGCCGCAGGCTAGCGGCGGTGCCGCGCTGGTGGCCACCGTCGTCGACAACCGTGCGCTGATGGGCTGGCTGCTGTCCCAGGCGGGTTCGATCCGCATCCAGGCCCCGCAGGCGCTGCGCGCGGCCATGATTGAACAATTGCGCCAGAGCCTGGCGCTGCATGATGGAGAGAGCTGTAAGCAATAACGCCAACGGCGTCAGTAGGTTCCGGGATACGCTACGGCATCGCCAAAACGCGACGCCGGAATGGCTCAGGTCGCTTTACCGCGGGTCACGACGTGCCAGGCAAGCATAGGCCAGGCCCAGTACGCTGGCCGCCAGTATGCCAAGCAGTATCATCAGCTCACGGCTGTAACGGGCCACCATGGCCGGAAAACCGATGACCTCGCGGTACACCTGCACTTTGGCCTCACCATCGGCATGGCTGATACTGACCCCGCCATGGCGGATCTGTGAGTAGTCGGCATCGAAATACACCCACACCTTGCATGTGCCACCTGGCTCGATGGCCGGTATATCAACCTGGGCGGTGGGGGTTTCCAGCAGCGTGTCGTTGCCGGCAGCATTTCGCACCTGCACCAGGCCCTTGGCTGGCAGGCGGATTTTCACCTGCCGGACCTGCGCATCACCACTGTTGTGCAGTTCGACCAGCAGGCCGGTACGGTGGTCGACCAGCCCGGCCTCGAAAGGCTTGGCGAACAGCTGAGCATAAGGTGCCTGCGCCATTTCGATGAGCCGCTCGACCTGATCATGGCCCAGCTGGCCTTGAACGATACCGTTGATTTGCCCCTGCAACTGCTCGTACTTCAGCTGTTCGCTGGCTTTGCTGATCCGCTCGCTGAACTGGCCGGGGTAAGTGAGGTAGGCATAGGTGAGGGACGCCTCAAGACGCGGATTGCCCCTGAGCAACGCGTAGGCGGCCAACAGGACCATCAGGCCGATCAGCACGGCGACGAGAAGCTTTCCCACCTTGTCCCAGCTCAATGCATGCTTCCTTCTGTCGTGTTACAGACGATTAAAACCGCCCAAGGGTGCCAAGTTCGCGCCCCCCAGGCAAGCCTGGCTAGGCTTCGCCCTCGCCTTCGCGTGCCTGACGTATCTGCAGCAGCTGGCCGTCGATCAGTGACTTGGCCATCCCGGCCAGATAGTACGTGGCCTTCATCATCACCTGGCGGTCGCCAGGCCTGTCGATGGCCTTGCGAGTGATTTCGGTGATGCAGCCCATGATGCCCGAAGCTTCCATCAGTGCGGTGCGTATTGGCAGCTGCGGTTTCATTTGCACCAGTTCGGCATCGCTGTTGCCAAAGCGGCTCGCTGCACGCACGACAGTGGGTTTGCTGCTGTTTTTCGGCGTTTCGCTGTCCATGTCCATTCCTCAAGGTTAGGCGCGTGCAGAGGCTAGGCCGCTGTCTACCCCATTACAATGACAAAGGCCTGGAAACGGTCACTTTAGGAAATGGACTACAAGAACCCTGCAAAGGGAGCGCCGAGCCACCGCTCAGCCCCTTGACCCGCCCCCGGCAGTGGCGGACGATCAACCTCCCCCACACAAGGACGAACACCATGCTGCGGATACTGGGAAGAGCCTCTTCCATCAATGTGCGAAAAGTCATGTGGGCCTGTGCCGAATTCGAGATCGCATTCGAACGCGAAGACTGGGGCTCTGGCTTCAAGGCCACTGACAGCGCCGAGTTCCTCGGGTTGAACCCCAACGCCATGATCCCGGTGATCCAGGACGGCGACTTCACTTTGTGGGAATCCAACAGCATCATCCGCTACCTGGCCAACCGCTACGGCGCCACCGCGTTCTATCCCGGCGAGGCCCAGGCGCGGGCCAGGATCGATCAGTGGATCGACTGGCAGGCCTCGGACCTGAACCGCTCATGGAGCTACGCGTTCATGTCGCTGGTCAGGCACTCACCCGCTCACCAGGACCCGCAAGCACTGGCTGCCGGTTGTGCCGAGTGGTCACGCTACATGCGCATCCTCGACCGCCAACTGGCGAGCACCGGCGCCTATGTGGCCGGCAGCCAGTTCACCCTGGCCGACATCCCTATCGGCCTGTCGGTCAACCGCTGGTTCGAAACGCCGTTCGAGCACCCGCACCTGCCTGCTGTGCGCGATTATTACGAGCGACTCAGCGAGCGCCCTGCCTATCACTTGCATGGCCGAAACGGTACTCCGTAGTACCGCCAGGAAGTGTGTCGAGGGGCGCAAAGCGCCCCAAGGTTCCGGCCTGTTACAGCGCAACCTGCCGCGCAGCTCCCCCCCTCGCCCTCGCCAGGCAAACAGCAGCACCAACACCAGCCCCAGCGCCGCCATCGCAGCCCCCGCCAGGGAGATCGCCGGGTAGCCCAGCCCCGCGTTGATCACCGCGCCGCCCAGTGCCGCACCGATCGCATTGCCCAGATTGAACGCGCCGATGTTGACTGCCGAGGCCAGGTTGGGCGCATCCTTGGCCGCCTCCATTACCCGCATTTGCAGCGGCGGCACCAGGGCAAAACTGGCCGCCCCCCAAACCAGGATCGCCAGGGCGGTCGGCAATGGCCAGTCCAGTACCAGCGGGAACACCAGCAGCACGGCAATCAGCCCAGCCAGTGACAGGATCGGGGTGCGATCGATGGAGCGGTCCGCCGCCTTGCCGCCCCACACGTTGCCCAAGGTCAGGCCGACACCGAACAGCACCAGCATCACCCTCGGCGGTCAGCCGCATTCTCGCCCGCACCGAACAGCGCCTGGGTACCCGCCTGCTACTGCGCACGACCCGAGCGCTCGCCCTCACCCCCGAGGGAGAGGCCTACCTGCGCGGCGCACGGCGAGTGCTGGCGGACATGCTCGAAGTGGAAGAAGCCATCACTGACCAAGGCGTGCCACGCGGGCGCTTGCGGGTCAGCGCTGCGCTGGGCCATGCCCGGTTGACCGTAGTGCCTCTGCTGGCGGCCTTCAGCGCACGCTACCCGCAAGTGCTGGTTGACCTGACCCTCAGCGACGAGGTGGCCGACATTCTCAGCGGCCAGGCCGACGTGGCGCTGCGCTTCGGTCACCTGCCGGACAGCTCGTTGAGCGCCCGCGCCATCGGCGAGACCGGCCAGGTAGTGGTGGCCTCGCCCGATTACCTGCAACGCCACGGTACCCCGCTTGCGCCTGAAGACCTTGCCAGGCACAACTGCCTGCGCTTCAACTTCCGCCGTGCGATGCCCGACTGGCCGTTTCACCGCGACGGGCATACGTTCTCACTGAAGGTTAAAGGGAATATCGAATGCAGCAGTGGCGAGGCGCTGGCGCAACTGGCCAGGCTGGGCGCCGGCGTGGCGCGTATCGGCACCTTTACCGTGGCCGATGACCTGGCCAACGGGCAGCTGGTGCCGTTGCTGGAGGCTTACAACCCTGGTGATCGGGAACCGATTCATGCGGTGTTCGTCGGCGGCCCGGCGATGCCGGCGCGGGTACGGGTGTTTGTGGACTTTCTTGTGGAGCAGCTATCTGGCGGCCTGTAGGGCCGGCCTTATGTCGCGACAAGGCCGCCCACACGCCCCCTGGTCAGTCTCATCACGCTTGCATGCCGGCCAGGATAAAGTCCATGAACCGCCGCACATCCGCCCGGTGTGCCGCCATGTCCAGCGGCTCGCGGCTGCAAAGGCGCAGCAACTGAAGGTGCCCGTAATCGTTGATCAGGAACGCCGCATACCCCACGTCCAGCCCAGCCGACAGCCTGCCGCTGTCGCACAAGTCCTGTAGCAGGCACTTCAACTCGTTGACCAGCGCGTCATTGACCCGCCTGTAGGCATCCGGCACGCCCTGCTGCTCAGCCCCCAGCAACGGCAGCAACGGCGGCAATATCTCGCGCCAGAGCGGTGCAGGCAGCACCTCGAATGCGTAATCGGTCAAGTGCGCTTCGTAGCAACACAGGGCCTCCAGCGCATCGTCGAATTCCGGCAGGCGCCGCCGGGCTTCGGTCACCGCCCGGTGGTCGGCCTCGCGGAGCTTCTCCAGCAAAATCTCCTGCTTGCTGCCGAAGTAGGCAAACACCGTGGGCACCGACACTGCGGCCAGGCGCGCGATCTGTTCCATGGTGGTGGTCTGGTAACCCTGCGTTTCAAACAGGCCTAGCGCCGTTCGGCTGATGGTTTCACGACGCATCGCCTTCTGCTGCTCGCGCAATCCGCTCACATTCACACCTTTTTTCGATCCGTACACGTCGGCGCCCAGCATAACGCAAAGCTGTGTCGTAAAAATATTTTATTGACTAAAGGTTTTAATCAACTCAAAACTAATGTTCTATTCTGACCCCGGGAGTTGCCATGTCCACCGCCGCAGACCTCATCATCCACAATGCCCGCATTTACACGGTCGACCCGCACAGGCCCTGGGCCGAGGCGGTGGCCATTTGCGGCGAACGCATCGTTTGCGTGGGCGACCGCGGCAGCGTCATGGCATACGCCGGCCCTGCCACACGGCTGCTGGATGCCGGCGGCAAACTGGTGCTGCCGGGCTTCGTCGAGTCTCACTGGCACTTTTCCTCTACCGCCTTTGCCTTTCAGGCGCTGGTCAACCATACAGACCCACAACAGGTGCTGGCCCTGCTCAAGGCCTACGTCGAGGCCAACCCCTCTGAAAAAGCCATTACCGGCATGGGCTGGATCCAGCCGTTGATGCCTGGGCACATGTTGCGCCGCGAAGTACTGGATGCCATCTGTCCGGACAAGCCCGTGTGCCTGCTGTCCACCGACTATCACACCATGTGGGTCAACAGCTTCGCCCTGAACGCTGCCGGCATCGACCGCAACACCCCGGCGGTAGAAGAAGGCGCCAGCTGGTTCGAAAAGGACCCGATCACCGGCGAGCCCACGGGCCTGATCATTGACTGCGCCGCCTATTCGCTACTGATGCAACGCCTGAGCGAAGCCGGCTACCTGCCGACAGGCATCGACCTGTACCTGCGCTCGATCCCCTTCTGGCAGGAGAAACTGGTGGCGGCCGGAATTACCACAGTATTCGATGCCGGTTTCCTCGACCCCGCCGGCGACCAGTCGCTGCTGTATGAAACCTTGCAGCAACTGGAGCGTGAGGAGCGCCTTAAACTGCGGGTAGTCGGCAGCTACATCAACATGGGCACCGAGGACGACCCGGTCACTCGGCTGCAGGCCCTGCGCGAACGCTACGACTCGCCGCTGGTCAAGGCGCAGACCCTCAAGCTGATGCTGGACGGGACCGAGCTGAACCACACCGCATTCCTGCTCGAGCCCTATTGCGACAAGCCACACAGCTGCGGTTCGACGACCATGCCCGAGGAAGTGTTCGAGGGCCATGTACGCAAGGCCGACGCCCTCGGTATCGACGTGATGGTGCATGCAGTGGGCGATGCCGCCGTGCGCATGGCGCTGGACGTGTTTGAGCGCACGTTCTCCAGCAACCCGCCCCGCGACCGTCGCCACGTCATCACTCACGCCTTCCTCACCCACCCCGACGACATCCCGCGCTTTCGCCGTATCGGCGTCATGGCCAACACCCAGTTGCAGTGGGGCGTGGTCGACGCCTACGCCGAGGCCATCCAGCAGGCCTATGGCTACCCGCGCTGGGCGTCGATGTACAAATTCCGCAGCTTCATCGACCAGGGTGTGACCGTGTCCATCGGCATGGACGGCCTGGTGTGCCAATGCCGATGCCAGCACAAGCCGGTGGAACACATCGAATCGGGCCACACCCGCCAGCTCAGTGGCGAACCCGATGCCCCTGTGATGCCCGATGCCGACGAGCGCCTGAGCATCCCGCAACTGATCGCCGCCTATACCCTCAACGGTGCCTACCAACTGGGCCTGGAACGGGAAATCGGTTCGATCACCGTTGGCAAGCGTGCCGACATCATCGTGCTGGAGCAGGACCTGTTCGAACTGGACCGCTACCAGATCGGCAATACCGAAGTAGCGCTGACCGTGATGAACGGCCGCATCACCCACGACGCAGGTACCCTGCCCCGCGCCTGACCCCGGACCCGACCATGCACAACAATAACAACACCTTGCTTCTGCGTGCCGCGTTGATCTACATCGCCGCCACGGCGCTGATCATCATTGGCGTACAACCCATCTTCATCGGCCTGCTGGCCGAGCGGTTGCATCTGGACCTGAGCCAACAGGGCTGGGTACTTTCCAGTGAAATGAGCGGAACCCTGCTCGGTTGCCTGCTGCTGTCGATACCCAGGCGTCACCCGAGTGGCCGTGGGCTGTACCTGGCGGCAGCCTTTGCAGCGCTGATGTTGAACGTCCTCAGCGCTACGCTGGACACTTTGTCGACGTTGATTCTGTGCCGTTTTGCCTGTGGTATCGCTGCAGGTCTGCTGTATGCCGGGTCGATCAGCGGGCTTGGCCGGCTGCCGGGCCAGGATCGCTCGTACGGCCTGTCGCTGCTGATTCAAACCGCTGTCTTTGCCCTGTACGCGACGTGCCTGCCACAACTGGCAGAGCAGTTCGGCCACCGCACGGCGATTGCATCGCTGGGTTTCTGGTTCGTGCTGATCGCTATGGCTGCGATGTTCATTCCGGTACGGCTGCAGCATGCAACACCCGTGCGCCTGGCGCAGCCAGGCGGTGGCTCGGCGATTATCGGACACTACGCCCTGCTGGGGATGCTGTGCCTGCAGCTGGCCATCTATTCGTTGTGGGGGTTTGTCGAACAGTTGGCGCGCGAACGCGGCATAGACGCGGTGGATGTGGGCTGGGCGTTCGGGCTGGGAATACTGGGTGGCTTGCCTGGCGGTGCCCTGCCCAGCCTGCTGGGTGCACGGGTGAGCCGTGGCCCTATGATCGGCCTGGGCTCGCTGGTAGTGCTGGTGTCAATCACCCTGCTGGCGCGCTATACGCATGATGCCGATCAGCTGTGCATGGCACTGTTTCTGATGAACTTCGGCTGGGTGCTGGCGCTAACCTACTACATGGGGGCAATTGCCACCAATGACCCACGCGGCACGTTGACGCCCTGGGTCAGTGCGCTGCAACTGGGGGCCGCGGCGGCAGCGCCGGCGTTAGTGGCCTTGCAGCAACAGAGTGCCGGGCGGGAAATGATCTTTGCCAGTGCAGGGACGGCGGTGGTGTTGGGGTGTGCGCTGAAGTGCGTGGCCGGCGTGGTTCATCGGCGGGCAGTTCGTGAAGCTGGTTGATGGGGCGCATGAGCCGGTGATGGTGTGCAACGACTGCAGCCTGATCTGACACCGATACCGCCAGTTAGGTTATCTTCGACGCTTCACTGTACCGCCCGGGCCAGACCACCATGCGCATTGTCATTCCCGACGACTACCAGGATGTAATCCGTACCCTCGATTGCTTCGGCAAGCTGAGCGGGCATGCTGTCAGCGTCCTTCATGAGCACCCGCCTGCCACGCTGGAACAACTTGCAGCACGCTTTGCCGATGCCGACGCCCTGGTACTCACCCGCGAACGCACACGCATCGACGCCGCCTTGCTCGACCGCCTGCCCAACCTCAAGCTGATCAGCCAGACCGGCAAGGTGTCCAGCCACCTCGACCTGGCTGCCTGCACCGCGCGCGGCATTGCCGTGACCGAGGGGCGGGGATCGCCGGTAGCGCCTGCCGAACTGGCCTGGGCGCTGATCCTCAATGCCCGCCGACAACTGGTGCCGGCCATTGATGCCTTCCGCCAAGGCCAATGGCAGGTCAACCTGGGCCAGGCGCTGGCCGGGCAGACGCTGGGCATCTGGGGCTATGGCAAGATCGGCCAGCGCCTGGCGCGTTATGCGCAGGCCTTCGACATGCCCGTGCTGGTGTGGGGCAGCGACAGCAGCCGCGCCGCAGCCAAAGCCGATGGCCACTCTGCTGCCGCCTCGCGCGAGGCGTTTTTTGCCGAGGCGGATATTGTCAGCCTGAACCTGCGCCTTTCGGATCAGACACGCCATGGGGTGACCTTCGACGACCTGTCCCACATGAAGCCCGACGCCTTGCTGGTGAACGTCAGTCGCGCAGAACTGATTGCACCAGGCGCATTACTGCAGGCATTGGATGCCGGGCGGCCGGGCTATGCGGCGGTGGATGTTTATGAGGAAGAGCCGTTACTCGACCCGGCCCATCCACTGCTGCGCCACCCACGTGTACTCAGCACGCCCCACTTGGGGTATGTGGAGAAGAACGGCTACGAACTGTACTTCGGTGACGCCTTCGACAACGTGCTGGCGTTTTTCGAAGGGGTGCCGAAGAACGTCGCCAACCCGCAAGCTTTGGCACTTCAGCGCTTGAACCCGGCGCAGCCTTGAAGTTGTCCTAATCAAGCAGGTGCAGCCCCAGCGTGAAGACCGCCACGGCCAAGGCGAGCAATGACACGGCATGACGTTCCAGATACGCTGACCAACCGGGCGCTGACTGCGACGCGCATCCACATTGGTGCTGGGCCAGGCCGGTCAACCGCGTCTCCACACTGTCCATGCGGTCTGCCTGGGCGCTGGTTGCCAGTACGAGCTTCTTCAGCGCCGTGGTCACCGTGATGGACAGCTCCTCCCGAGCCTGGTTGCTGGCGGCCAGTTGCTGCTGGTACTGCTCAAGGCTCTTGCGGATCGCCCCTTCTTTCTGCACGCGGGCCAGGGTACTTGCCACCAGCTTTTTGTTCAGCGCCTCGATACTGGCCTGCAGTGCTTCGTGTTCGGTGGCCCGCAGGGTCGAAGCGTCCGCCTCAAGGTGGGGCTCGTGCATCCTGTTCCCATTCGCCTCGGCAAGTGGAGTCAGGGTGCCGTGTTCATGTAGCTGGTTCATCAATCACTATCCGGATACTGCGGTAAGGGGCGAGAAGCTATCAAAATGACATCATCGAATCCACTGATGAGTCGTGCAATTGACGGCTTTCGTCAGAACGTGCGCGTACACTTGCCTTCAAGCCACTCGCAGGAGCCGCTTCATGCCCTACCCCATTGAAGAAAAACTGGTCATCGGCGTTGCCTCGAGTGCGCTGTTCGACCTCTCCGTTTCCGATGACATCTACCAGACACAAGGTGTCGAGGCCTACCGCCAACATCAGGAACAGAACCTGGACGAGCCGTTTCCCAGGGGGGTGGCGCTGCCGTTCATTCGCCGCTTCCTGAGCATCAACAAGGCATTCCCCGACCAGTTGCCGGTGGAAGTGGTGCTGCTCTCGCGCAACTCGCCGGAAACCGGCCTGCGGGTGTTCCGCTCCATCAGCCACTATCAGCTGGACATCACCCGTGCGGCATTCATGTCAGGTCGCTCGCCCTACGAGTACATCCCCGCGTTCAATGCTTCGCTGTTCCTCAGTGCCAACGAGGAAGATGTGCAAAAGGCCATCGACGCCAACTACCCTGCCGGGCGTGTGCTGCCTACGCGCATCTACGATGATGAAATCGACACCGAGCTGCGGGTGGCCTTCGACTTCGATGGCGTGATTGCCGACGACGAGGCAGAGAGTGTGTACAAGCGCAACGACAACCTGGACGACTTTCAGGAACACGAGCGCGTGCACAAGGGCACCCCGCATTCGCCGGGGCCTTTGGCAGACCTTTACCGCAAGCTCTCGCGGATACGCATGCTGGAGGACCGCAAGCTGTCCGAAGACCCGACGTACCAGCGGATCCTGCGCATTGCCATCGTCACGGCGCGCAACGCACCTTCGCATGAGCGAGTAGTGACGACCTTGAAGGATTGGGGCGTATCGCCGGATGAGTGCTTTTTTCTAGGCGGTATGGATAAACCCAGAGTGTTGTCGATATTGAAGCCACATGTGTTTTTCGACGACCAGCGCACGCACTTGCAATCGCCAGCGGGGAACCTGCCGATGGTGCATGTACCGTTCGGGGTGGCGAACAGGGTGCGCTCGCCTCAGGCACCAGACCCGCAGCAGGAACAACTGTCAATTTGCGAATTGTCACGCGAGCCATAAACCGCCAGAGCGACACCCTTGACCCACGCCCGCTCGCCGCCGCATGCTCGAGCGCTTCCACCCACGCTCAAGGAACGATTGCATGAAGCTGGAAACGCTTGCCATCCATGCGGGCTTCAGCCCCGACCCGACCACCAAGGCGGTGGCCGTACCGATCTACCAGACCACCTCCTTCGCCTTCGATGACACCCAGCACGGCGCCGATCTGTTTGACCTGAAGGTTGCCGGCAACATCTACTCGCGCATCATGAACCCCACCAACGACGTGCTCGAGCAGCGCATGGCCGCCCTGGAAGGCGGGGTTGGCGCGCTGGCCGTTGCCTCGGGCATGGCGGCTATCACCTACGCCATCCAGACCGTCGCCGAAGCCGGCGACAATATCGTCTCGGTGGCCAAGCTGTACGGTGGCACCTACAACCTGCTGGCGCACACCCTGCCGCGCATGGGTATCCACACCCGCTTCGCGGCCCATGACGACATCGCCGCCCTCGAAGCGCTGATCGACGCGCGTACCAAAGCGGTATTCTGCGAGTCCATCGGCAACCCCGCCGGCAATATCGTCGATATCGCCGCGCTGGCCGAAGCTGCCCACCGCCACGGGGTACCGCTGATCGTCGACAATACCGTGGCCACCCCGGTGCTGTGCCGGCCGTTCGAGCACGGCGCCGACATCGTCGTGCACTCGCTGACCAAGTACATCGGCGGTCACGGCACCAGCATCGGCGGTATCGTCATCGACTCCGGCAAATTCCCCTGGGCCGAAAACAAGGAACGCTTCGCCCTGCTCAACACCCCCGACCCGTCCTACCACGGCGTCACCTACACCGAAGCCTTCGGGCCTGCCGCCTTCATCGGCCGCTGCCGTGTGGTGCCCTTGCGCAACACGGGCGCCGCGCTGTCGCCGTTCAATGCTTTCCTGATCCTGCAAGGCCTGGAAACCCTGGCCCTGCGCATGGAGCGCCATACCGAGAACGCGCTAAAGGTCGCCCATTACCTGCAAGCCCACGAGCAGGTGGCCTGGGTGAAGTTCGCCGGGCTGCCCGACCACCCCGAACATGAACTGGCCCAGCGCTACACCGGCGGCAAGCCGGCGTCGATCCTGTCGTTCGGTATCAAGGGTGGCCAAGCGGCTGGCGCGCGCTTCATCGACGCGTTGCAGTTGGTGGTACGCCTGGTGAACATCGGCGACGCCAAGTCACTGGCCTGCCATCCCGCTTCCACTACTCATCGTCAGCTCAACGACGAGGAACTGGAGAAGGCCGGCGTGCCACGGGACATGGTGCGCCTGTCGATCGGCATCGAACACAGTGACGACATCATCGCCGACCTGGCCCAGGCCTTGGAGGCCAGCCGCGGCTGATTCCTCCGCGCCCTACCCAATGTCGAAGGCGGGCGCACCTTCATCAAGCCTGGATGCACCCGCAATGACCCTGTTTTACCTGAAACTCACCATCACCCCCCTGCTGATGTGGGCCATCTCCCTCGCCTCCCGGCGCTGGGGCGGCCTGCTAGGCGGTTTGCTGTCCGGCCTGCCGATCACCTCGGCGCTGGTGATGACCTTCCTGTGCCTGGAACAGGGCACGGCCTTCGCCCTGGGCGCGTTGCCCGGCGCACTGGGCGGCCTGGCGGCGGTGCAGGCCACCTACACCGTCTACCTGCTGGCCACGCGCACACTCGGCATCGCCGTGGCCGTACTGCTGGCGTTGCTGTTCTATGGCCTGGCGGCCTATGCCTTTACCCACTGGGGCAGCCTGTACCTGTCGATTGCAGTGGCGTTGGCGCTGATCGGCGTGCTGATCCGCGCCAGCAGCCGCGAGCCCAAACCTGATACCTTGGCCCGCCCCCGGCACCGGCACTGGGAAATCCCGTTGCGCATGGTATCTGCCACTTCCCTGCTGATGATCACCACCAGCCTGGCCAGTTGGCTGGGCCCGGCGACCAGTGGGATGCTGGCGCCCATTCCGGTGATTGCGTGGCCACTGGTGGTGTTCGCCCATGTGCAGGGCGGGCGAGCCGGGATGGCGGCGATGGTGCGGGGCAATGCGATCGGCGCGGTGGGAGTGATTGCGTTCTATCTGGTCTTGGCGGGGCTGCTGGAAACGTGGGGCGTTGGTGTGACCATCGGGCTGGCCATGCTGTGCGCTGTGGTGCTGACCATTGGGCTGGCCGCTGTGTTGCGGCGACGTTGATAGCCCGTTGGGGCTGCTTCGCAGCCCATCACAGGCAGCCAGCGCCTGCAGGAACCGAGCGGACTGCTCGCACCTGCGGTCTTAGTCGAACGCCCCGTTCAACACCTCATAGATGATCCCGGTCGCCACGGCGACCAGAATCAGGTCTGCGCCCGCTTGCATCCACTCATACCCGTCGTAGTGAGGCAGCTGCCCCAACAGACGGCCATCCAGTTTCTTGGCGATACCAGGTGGCAGGGGCTTGCCGCGGGCCAGGTTCTTCTGAATGCCTGGAGGCAATGCCGGGCCCGGGCTCCAGTAGTTGCGGTGGCCACCGAGGATACCCAATACATCGCCACGGTCGATGGACGGGCCGCCGTGCCAGTCATTGCCGCCGGCGCTCTGCTTGTGGCCGCCCGAATTGCCCTGGCCCTGGGCGTGCGGCGCCTGGCCCTTGCCGTGCCCCTGACCTTGGCCCTGGCCCTGGCCTTTGCCATTACCCGGGTCGGCGAGCACCGGGCCAGAGGCCAAGGCCACCGCCAATGAGGTGACAACGGCTGTCATGATTGTTGATCTGGCCATGTGAGCATCCTTTGCGAGAGAGGTTGCCCCACACTATAGACGGTGCGCACGCCTGCTTCACTTGCAACAGCCTCAGCAGGGAGGCTGACAAGGCAGGCACGCTTCGGCCACAATCGGTCGCCTGGTCCACGCTGGGAAGCACTGCATGCTCACTACCCTCGCCATCGGCAACTACCGCTCGATCAACCACCTGGTCCTGCCGCTGGGCCAACTCAACCTGGTGACCGGTGCCAACGGCAGCGGCAAATCCAACCTGTACAAGGCGCTGCGCCTGCTGGCCGAAACCGCACAGGGCGGTGTGGTCGAAGCCCTCGCCCGTGAAGGCGGGCTGGATTCGACCTGGTGGGCCGGCCCAGAAACCAGCGCACGAATGCGGCGCGGCGAAGTGCCCATCCAAGGCCAGCATCCGAGCGAAGCCAGGCGCCTGCGCCTGGGCTTTGCCACCGAGGACCTCGGGTTTGCCATCACACTCGGCCTGCCAATTCCCCTGCCGTATCCGACCGCGTTCATGCTCGACCCCGAAATAAAGTGCGAGGCCATCTGGGGCGCTGGCGCCTATCGGCCCTCGTCCTTGCTGGTCGAGCGCAAGAACGCCTTGGTGCGGGCCCGCGAGGGCAACAGCTGGGCGGTGCTTGATCAGCATGCTGACAGCGGCGAGAGCTTCTTCAACATCGTCGGCCGGCCCCGCCAGGCACCGGAAATCGGTGACCTGCGCGCATTCATCAATAGCTGGCGGTTTTACGATCACTTCCGGATTGACCGTGATGCGCCTTGCCGTCAACCCCAACTGGGCACTCGCTCGCCGGTACTGCATCACGACGGGCGCAACCTTGCCTCAGCGTTGCAGACCATTATCGAAATTGGCGATGTGGAGGATCTGGTGGAAGCGCTGAATGACGCGTTTCCCGGCAGCCGTCTGGAGATCAATGCGCCACCTGGCGGGCTGTTCAGTGTAAGGCTGCACCAGCACGGTCTTTTGCGCCCGCTCGAGGGTGCTGAATTGTCGGACGGCACCCTGCGTTATCTTCTGCTGATGGCCGCCCTGCTTACACCACGGCCGCCATCGCTGATGGTCTTGAACGAACCGGAAACCAGTCTGCACGCGGACCTGCTTCCGGCCTTGGCGCGGCTGATCATTCGTGCATCACGCCGTAGCCAGGTTTGGGTGGTATCGCACAGTGCGCCATTAATCAACGCGCTGGCAGCCTGTGACGGGTGCAATGTGCTAGAGCTGGAAAAAATACAAGGGCAAACCCAGCTGCGGGGGGTTGGGTTGCTGGATGAGCCGCTGTGGCGCTGGGCTGACTGAATTCAAGGACGGTATGAGCCCGGCATGACTAACCGGCCCCGGTAATCTCATCCATGAACTGGGTAAGAAAGGTTTCAAGCCGGGTATGACGCTCGGCAGCAAGGCGAGCCCCTTCTTGGGTTTTAAAGCCCGAGGCGAGCTTGAGCAGTTTGGTCTGGAAGTGCTCGATGGCATACGCCCCGTCCTGGTACGCCCTCTGCTGCGCGAAAGGATTCTCGAAGTCATAGAGCGCCGACCCCATTCGCCCGGAGACGTAAAAACACCGGGCAATACCCACCGCGCCTATGGCGTCAAGCCGGTCACTGTCCTGAAGGATGCAGGCCTCAAGTGTCAGCGGTTCGAGTCCTGCCGAGTAACTGTGTGTTTTGATCGCA
>Ga0182745_1002623_pt1 | contig 15940 bp, 17 predicted proteins | sample eDN3rd30CKraftBY_FD_128523 | JGI IMG/M metagenome (GOLD analysis project Ga0182745, IMG submission 128523) | Enriched backyard soil microbial communities from Emeryville, California, USA - eDNA 3rd pass 30_C Kraft BY (version 2) (version 2) | ecosystem: Environmental > Terrestrial > Soil >...
CCCGTTTCCGGGAGTGCCGATGATAGACTTTTTGCCAGCTTCCCGGAGCGCATCGCAATCCCCCCTCGCCCCCCAACAAGCAGGAGAGTCATCATGCGTATCGAGCGTTTGCACCAGGACTTCGGCGCCGAAATCCACGGCATCAGCCTGACCGAGGCGGCATCGGATGCCGCCGCTTTCGCCCAGGTGCGCGCCGCATTCGAAGAGCACTCCGTGCTGGTCTGGCGCGACCAGCCCATCACCGACGACGTCCAGGCCGTGTTCTCGCGCGGCTTCGGCCCGCTGGAACTGGTCAAGGTCGGTTCGATCGGGCACGGCACGTTCTATTCGCGCATGAACAACATCGGCCCCGACGGCAAGATCGTGCAGCCCAGCGACAAGGCGCTGGTCATCGCGCGAGCCAATCAGCTCTGGCACACCGACAGCTCGTTCAAGAAGGTGCCGGCGGTGGCCTCGGTGCTATCGGCCCGCGTGATTCCCGAGCAGGGCGGCGAGACAGAATTCACCTCCACCCGCGCCGCCTGGGAGCGGCTCGCCCCATCCGAACAGGGCACGCTGCGCGACGCCGTGGTCATCCACAGCTACGCCACATCGCGCAACAAGATCGACCGCGGCATGATGACGCCCGAAGAACACGCCGCGCTGCCGGCGGTACGCCGTCGCATGACGTGGCGCAACCCGGTCAACGGCCGCCGCTCGCTCTACCTCGCCTCGCACGCGGGCGCCATCGAGGGCATGGGCGACCAGGACGGCGCCGACCTGCTGGCCCACTTGATCGAGCGCGCCACCGAGCCCGCCTACACCTACGTGCACCACTGGAAGCCGGGCGACGTGGTCATGTGGGACAACCGCGCCACCATGCACCGCGGCCGCCCCTGGGGCCCGGACCAACTGCGTTCCATCGTGCGCACGACCATCTCGGCCACCGAGCAGTCCGGCCTGGACGACGTGCTACCCGAGTTGTGGGAGCAACGCGCCGCGGCCTGAAGCCCGCGCGCGGCGGAGCCTGAACGGCCCGCATCAAAAAAACTACGAGAGGAGACATCATGGAACTCAGGTCCATCGCCGCCGGCTGTGCGCTCGGTATGCTGGCCGCCGTCCCGCAGGCGGCCACCGCCCAGGGAGCCGGCGCTTATCCCGACCGCGCGGTGCGCATCATCGTGCCCTACCCCGCGGGCGGCTCCACCGACATCCTGACCCGGCTCCTCGGCCAGGGCCTGACCAAGCGCTGGGCCAGGCGGTGGTGGTCGAAAACCGCGGCGGCGCCTCGGGCATCATCGGCACGGAAGCCGCGGCCCGCGCCGACCCCGACGGCTATACGCTGCTGATGAACGGCAGCGGCCCGCACACCGTGAACATCAGCCTGTTCGAGAAGCTTCCGTACAACCCCACCAGGGATTTCGCGCCCATCGTGCGCGGCATGACCATCCCGCTGCTGATGGTGGCGCCGGCCGACGCGCCCTACAACGACGTCAAGTCGTACATCGCCTGGGCCAAGCAGAACCAGGCCACGGCCAACTACTGCTCGATCGGCCCCGGTTCGCCCTCGCACCTGGCGGGCGAGCTGTTCAAGTCCATGTCCGGCCTCGACCACCTCACGCACGTGCCCTACAAGGGCAGTGACCCGGCGATCATCGACACTATCTCGGGCACCTGCAACATGATGTTCGACGCCGCGCTATCGTCCGGGCCGCAAGTCAAGAACGGCAAGCTGAAACTGCTGGCAATCGGCACCGAGCAACGCGATCCGTCGTGGCCGAACACGCCCACCGTGTCCGAAAGCGGGCTTCCCGGCTTCAGCGCCTACACCTGGAGCGGGCTGTTCGCGCCGGCCGGCACGCCTCCCGCCGTCATCAAGAAGATCCAGCAGGACGCCGACGCGGTGCTGGGCAGCCCCGAAGTCAAGAAGGCCCTGCTGGAACAGGGCGCGCAGACGGGCGGCGGCACGTCCGAGGACCTGGCCAGATTCGTGGACAGCGAAATCGCCAAGTGGGCCAAGGTGATCAAGGACAGTCACATCACGGTGAACTGATTCCGCGCCCCCCGAGGCCGGGCCGCGCTCGTTCCAGCGCGGCCCGGGCCCCGTCGTCGCCCTGGATTTCCCAGTAGGTCTCGATGACCGTCTCAAGATGGCCGCGCATCGCCGCCTCCGCGCGGTCCGCGTCGCGGTCGCGGATGGCCTCGAAAATGGCCCGGTGCGCCTCGATGGCCTTGTCCAGCGCTTCCGGATGGCTGAGCGACGTTCGGCGCTGCGCTTCCAGCAGTTCCAGCACCACCTGGTACAGCGCATCCAGCAGGGGATCGCGCGCGATGCTCGCGATGCGCCGGTGAAAGGCGTCGTCGCCGGCCGAAAACGCGGCGGGATCGGCCGCGTTCGCCTCCGACTCGCGCAACAGCCGTTCCAAGTCGCGGAGGTCTTCGCCGGTGGCCTGCCGGGCGGCCTCGCGCGCCATCGCCGTTTCGACGAAGATGCGCGTGCGCTGGAATTGGCGCACGCCTTCCGGACGGGCCACCAGCATCCTGGCGGCTCCGGACAGCAGCTGGAGCAGCGTGCGCGGATCGGGCTCGGTAACGCGCGAGCGGTCGCCGGTGGACACCGCCACCATTCCGGTCCTGTTCAGCCACAGCAAGGCCTCGCGCACGGCCGGGCGCCCCACCCCATAATGGGCCATCAGGTCCCGTTCCGACGGCAGGCGGTCGCCGACGGCCAGCTCGCCGGACAGCACGCGCGCCTCGATGTCCTTGACGATCTGGTCGGACAGCCGATCGCGGCGCAGGTGCGCGGGCTTGCCGAAACCGCTCATGCGCCGAGTTCCTTGCGAATGGCGCGCTTGGCGTCGACGATGCGGGCCAGGAAACGATCGCGCCAGCGGCGGCGTTCCGGCAGCGCCTGCGCCGGCACGGCCGAGCGCATCCGGGCCTCGACGGCGGACACCAGATCCGCCCCCCACTCGCGCGGATCGGCCTGCTCCCTGGCCAGCCCGTGGTACATCGGCCCCAGGTTCGCGCAATATTCCGCCACGCCATGCGCCGCGTTCAGGTCGATGGTCGCGAACGGCCCCATGAAGCACCAGCGCAGGCCCAGCCCGTCGGCCATCGCCGCGTCCACCTCGGCGGGCGTGCAGATGCCGTCCTCCACCAGGCGGAAGGCTTCGCCGAGCACGGCACTTTGCAGCCGGTTCACCACGAAGCCATTGATCTCGCGCGTCAGCATGATGGGGCTCTGCCCCAACTCACGCATCAGATCGCGCACGAAGCGCACGGCCTCGGGCGCCGTGCCTGGCGCGGGAACCAGTTCCACCAGCGGAATCAGGTGCGGCGGATTGATCGGGTGAGCGACCAGGCAGCGCGCGGCGTTCGCCAGGCCCTCGGTAAAACTGGACGCGGGAAAGCCGGAGGTGGAGCTGCCGACGATGGCGCCGCGCTCCAGCAGGCCGTCCATTTCCTTGTAGAGCGCCTGCTTGATCGGCAGCCGCTCCGGCGCGCTTTCCTGGACGTAATCGGCGCCCTTCAGCGCATCGGCCAAGTCGGCGGCCACCCGGCACCGCGCCGCGCTGGAGGCATCCACGGACGCCACGAAAGCCACGGCCGCCGCCGCGGCCTCGGGAGAACGGTCGTAAATTGCCACGTCGTGCCCGGCTCGCGCAAACACGAGCGCCCATGACGACCCGACGACGCCGCAGCCAATGATCGCTGATTTCATTTGTCTCCGTCCTTTTGTGATCGCCGCCTGCCGGCCCGGGAACCTCCGCCCCGGCAGGGCGCCGCGCCCTGCGTTTCAGGGCTGAAATTGGTATAACAGGTTGACAGCATGACCGTCAAACCCGGCGCCGGCCCAAGCCCGGCGCCCCGGGAACTCCTGCCCTGCGCCGCGCGTCCAACTTTCCGGACCACCCTAGCGGACATCGCCATGCGCATTCTTCTTGTCGAAGACGACATCATGATCGGCGAAAGCGTGCTGGATTGCCTGCGCGCGGAACACTACGCCGTCGATTGGGTGAAGGACGGCAACGCCGCGGACCTCGCGCTGCGCACCGACGCCTACGACCTGATCCTCCTGGATTTGGGCCTGCCCAAGCGCGACGGGCTGGCGCTGCTGCGCGACCTGCGCTCGCGCAAGGACCGCACGCCCGTGCTGATCGCCACGGCCCGCGACGCAATCAGCGACCGGATCGCCGGGCTGGACGCCGGCGCGGACGACTACATCGTCAAGCCGTACGACGTGGACGAATTGCTGGCCCGCATCCGCGCGCTGATCCGCCGCAGCGCGGGCCGCGCCGAGCCGGTGTACGAACACGAAGGCATCACCATCGATCCGCAGTCCCATGCCGCCATGGTGGACGGCACCCCCGTGGCGCTGACCGCCCGCGAATGGGCCGTGCTGGAGCCGCTGATCGCGCGCCCGGGCATGATTTTTTCGCGCGCCCAGCTCGAAGAGAAGCTGTACAGCTGGAAAGACAGTATCAGCAGCAACGCGGTTGAGGTTTATATTCATGGCCTGCGCAAGAAGCTGGGTCCGAACCTGATCCAGAACGTTAGAGGCGTCGGCTATGTCATCCCCAAAACATGAGTATTCCGCTTAGCTATTCGCTGCGGGCCCGGCTGCTCTTCTTCCTGCTGGCCGCCATCGTGGTCGGCGCGCTCGTGCAGGGCGCGATCGCCTACCGCAGCACGCTGGCGCAAGCCGACGACATCTTCGATTCCCTGCTGCAACGCACCGCCCTGTCGCTGGGCACCGGCGACGGGCTGCTCAGCACGGGCCCGCGCCATGCGCTCGGAGCGGGCTCGCCCGTGGCCGACGACCTCATCATCCAGATCTGGACGCCCGACGGCGTGCGCGTCTTCAATTCGCGCTCGCGCCGGCCGCTGCCCGACCAGATCATCCTCGGATTCTCCGACGCCAGGATGGAAGGCAGCACCTACCGCGTGTACTCGCTGGCCACGCCCTTCCAGGTGATCCAGGTGGCCCAGGATATGGACGTGCGCAAGCGCATGGCGGGAGCGCTGGCGCTGCGCACCGTGCTGCCGATCGCGGCGGCAGCCCCGCTGCTGATGCTGATCGTCTGGTGCGTGGTCAGCTGGTCGCTGCGGCCGGTGAAGCGGGCGCGCGCGCAGGTGGCCTCCCGGCAACCCGAGGACCTCTCCCCCGTCAGCGTGCAAGGGCTGCCGGACGAAATCCGGCCGCTGGTCCAGGAGCTGAACCTGCTGCTCGAACGCATGCGCGGCGCCTTCGCCCAGCAGAAACAGTTCGTGGGAGACGCCGCGCACGAGCTGCGATCTCCCCTGGCGGCGCTGCGGCTGCAGTTGCAGGCCCTGCAGCGCGCGGGCGACGCGGACGGGCGCCAATTGGCCGAGCAGCGCCTGGCCGCGGGCATCGACCGCGCCACGCGGCTGGTGGAGCAGTTGCTGTCCATGGCGCGCCACGAAAGCGCCGCCGAACAGGCGCCCGCCGAAGACGTGGACCTGGCCGACGTGCTGCGCCAGGCCCTCTCCGAAGTCCTGCCCCAGGCCAACGCCAAATCGATCTCCGTGGAGCTGGACGGCGCCCCCGAGGCCCGGGTCCGCGGCCACCGGGATGCGCTCGCGCTGCTGGTGCGCAACCTGCTGGACAACGCGGTCAAGTACACGCCGGCCGGCAAGCGCGTCCAGTTGCGCCTGGAGCAGGCGCCCGGCCAGGCCGTCCTGTTGATCGACGACGAAGGGCCCGGCATCGCGCGGCAAGAGCGCGAGCGCGTGTTCGACCGCTTCTACCGCGTCGAAGGCAATACCCAGCCCGGCAGCGGCCTGGGGCTGGCCATCGCGCGCGCCATCGCCGGGCGGCATGGGGCGACGATCACGTTGCTGGACGCCCCGTCCGGCCCGGGGCTGCGCGTGAAGGTGGTGTTCCCGGCTTAAGATTCCCCTAAGTGTCAGGTCCGAAGATAGCGCCATGTCCTTCAACATGAACGCAGGAGCCGACATGAAGACCTCCCAAATGAAGCCCTCGCGCCTGGTAATGGCGTTGCTGGCAGCCGGCGCCATAGGCGGCGCCGGCGCAACCGCCGTCATCGGCGGCGTTTCGATGGCGGCCGACGCGCCGGCCATCGCCGCCCCCGCGCAAGCGGCCCTTCCCTCCACCCCGTCCAATTTCGCGCAGATCACGCGCGACTACGGGCCCGCGGTGGTGAACATCAGCGTCAGCGGCACCCGCAAGGTGTCCGCCGCCGAAGGCGATCCGTTCGCCCAGTTCTTCGGCCAATTCCCCGGCGGGCGCGGCCAGATGCCTTCGCGCGAAGTCCCCATGCGCGGCGAGGGCTCCGGCTTCATCGTCAGCAGCGACGGCATCATCCTGACCAACGCGCACGTCGTGCAGGATGCCAAGGAAGTTACCGTCAAACTGACGGACCGCCGCGAATTCAAGGCCAAGGTGCTGGGTTCGGACCCGCAGACCGACGTGGCCGTCATCAAGATCGATGCCAAGAACCTTCCCATGGTCAAGGTGGGCGACGTCAACCGCCTGCAGGTCGGCGAATGGGTGCTGGCCATCGGCTCGCCCTACGGCCTGGAGAACACGGCGACCGCCGGCATCGTCAGCGCCAAGGGCCGCTCGCTGCCCGACGACACGTCGGTTCCGTTCATCCAGACCGACGTGGCGGTCAACCCGGGCAATTCCGGCGGCCCGCTGTTCAACGACCGCGGCGAGGTCGTGGGCATCAATTCGCAGATCTACAGCCGCACCGGCGGATTCCAGGGCCTGTCGTTCTCGATCCCCATCGACGTGGCCTACAAGATCAAGGACCAGATCCTCGAACACGGCAAGGTGCAGCACGCCAGGCTGGGCGTGACGGTGCAGGAGGTGAACCAGGACCTGGCCGATTCCTTCAAGCTGGACTCGCCTTCGGGCGCGCTGGTATCCAGCGTCGAGAAGGGCAGCGCCGCCGCCAAGGCCGGCCTGCAGCCCGGCGACGTGGTGCGGCAGATCGACGGCAAGACCATCGTGTCCTCCGGCGACCTGGCCTCCACCATCACGCTGGCGTCCCCGGGCGAGAAGATCAAGCTGGATATCTGGCGCAATGGCGCGCACAAGGAGCTGGTCGCCACGCTGGGCGGCATTCCCGCGGACAAGACGCAGGCGTCGGCGGGAGACCAGGAAGTGCAGCGCGGCCAGCTGGGCCTGGCGCTGCGGCCGCTGAGCCCTCAGGAGCAGCAGGCCGCGGGCGCCGAGGGCCTGCTGATCGAGCGTTCCGTCGGACCGGCCGCCAAGGCCGGGATCGAACCCGGCGACGTGCTGCTGTCGCTGAACGGAGTGCCCGTGCATAACGTCGGGCAGGTCAAGGAAGCCTTGTCCAAGGCCGGCAAGACGGTCGCGCTGCTGGTGCAGCGCGGTGAAGACAAGATCTTCGTGCCCGTGCAGATCGGCTGAGGCCGGACAGCCCCCTTCCCCGGGGGGCTGTTTTTATTCCGCGTCGGGCTGCTTGCCCGGCGCGGCCGCATCGAAGGCCGGCAGTTCGCGGCAGGCCGCGTCGATGCGCACGATATTGGGCATGGCCGACAGATCGCAGCCGAAGCGCTGCGCGTTGGCGACCTGGGGCACCAGGCAGATGTCGGCGATGGTCGGCGTATCGCCGTGGCAGTAGCGGCCGGTGGCGCTGGAATGCGCCAGCTGCGCCTCCAGGGCTTCCAGGCCCTGGCGCACCCAGTGCTGGTACCAGGCGTTCTTGGCGTCTTCGTCCACGCCGAGGGTGTGCTTCAGGTACTTGAGCACGCGCAGGTTGTTCAGCGGATGCGTGTCGCAGGCGATACCCAGCGCGAGATCCCGCACGCGCGCGCGGCCGATCGCGTCGGCCGGCAGCAGGGGGGCCTCGGGATGCGTTTCTTCCAGGTACTCGATGATGGCCAGGGATTGCCCGATCACCGCGTCGCCGTCGACCAGCGTCGGCACCAGCCCCGTCGGGTTCATCTTGCGGTAATCCGCCGACAGCTGCTGGCCGCCATCTTTCAGCAGATGCACCGGCAGGTACTCGTAGGCCAGGCCCTTCAGATTCAGGGCGATGCGCACCCGGTACGCGGCCGAACTGCGAAAGTAGCTGTACAACTGCATGTAGTCTCCTTGATGTCCTGATCCGGGGCCGCCCGCGGCGGCGCCCGCCATCCTATTCCAGCGATTCCGTTTGCGCCGATTTGCGCGACAGCCCCTTGGGCAGCGGGAACGCCACGTTCTCTTCCAGGCCCGGCATGGTGCGCACCGACACCGCGCCCAGTTCCTTGACGCGATCGATCACCTGCTGCACCAGGATTTCCGGCGCCGAGGCGCCCGCCGTCACGCCGATGCGCTTGCGGCCGACCAGCCAGGCCGGATCGATGGACTGCGCGCCGTCGATGAGGTACGAGGCGACGCCCTTGCGTTCCGCCACTTCGCGCAGGCGGTTCGAGTTGGAGCTGTTGGGGCTACCGACCACCAGCACCAGGTCGCAATCCGGCGCCATGACCTTGACCGCGTCCTGGCGGTTCTGGGTGGCGTAGCAGATGTCGCTCTTCTTGGGCTCGACGATGCTGGGGAAGCGCGCCTTCAACGCGCGCGATACCGCCGCCGCGTCGTCCACGGACAGCGTGGTCTGCGTGACGTAGGCGAGGTTCTCGGGATCGGTCACCTGCAAGCTGGCGACGTCTTCCACCGTCTCGACCAGGTACATGCCGCCCTGGGCCTGGCCCAGCGTGCCTTCGACCTCGGGATGGCCTTTGTGGCCGATCATGATGATCTCGCGGCCGGCCGCCCGCATGCGCGCCACTTCGATGTGCACTTTGGTGACCAGCGGGCAGGTGGCGTCGAAGACCTGCAGGCCGCGCGCTTCCGCTTCGGCCCGCACCGCCTTGGACACCCCGTGGGCCGAAAACACCACGATGGAACCCGAGGGCGCGTCGTCCAGCTCGTCGATGAAGACCGCCCCCTTCGCGCGCAGGTCTTCCACCACGTAGCGGTTGTGGACGATCTCGTGGCGCACGTAGATCGGCGCGCCGTGCAGTTCGAGCGCGCGCTCGACGATATCGATGGCACGGTCGACGCCGGCACAGAAGCCGCGCGGCTGCGCCAGCAGGACTTCGGCGTCGGAGGCGGTTACGACCTGGCTCATCAGAGAACTCCCAGCAGCGCCACGTCGACCCGCAGGCTGATGCCCGCGAGCGGGTGGTTGAAATCGAACAGCGCCGATTCCTCGTTGATTTCCTTCAGGACGCCCGAGTAGCGGCCGCCGTTGGGCGCCGTGAATTCCACCAGGTCGCCCGGCTCGAAGGTGGCGTCGGCGCCGGCATGCTCGGCCAGCATCCCGCGCGTGACGCGCTGGATGAGTTCCGGGTTGCGTTCGCCGTAGGCGTCGGCCGGCGCGACGGTGACGCTGAAGCGCTCGCCCTCGGCGCGGCCGATCAGCGCGGCCTCCAGGCCGGGCGCCCATTGCCCGCTGCCCAGTTGCAGCGTGCCGGGGCGGCCGTCGAAGGTGTCGGCGAACACCGAATCCTTGCCGGGCCCGGAGGCCAGCGTAATCCGGTAGTGCAGCGTCAGGTAGGAATCCGGACGGACCAAAACGTTCACTTCATTAGAGGCGGTGCTCAAGATCTGCCACCGTATAGGCAATTGAATAAACCTTGATTTTAGAGCTTCTTATGAAATTGTCCGTCCGGCTGCCAAAACACGAGCGTCCCCGGGAGCGGTTGATGCGCCACGGAGCCGCCGCGCTCCAGGATTCGGAGCTGCTGGCCATCGCCCTGCGCACGGGCATACCCGGCCTGCACGTCGTGGAATTATGTAACCGGCTGCTGCGGCAATTCGGCGGGCTGCGGGGCCTGCTGGGCGCCGCGCCCGAGGAACTGATGGCGGTTCCCGGCCTGGGCGCCGCCAAGGCCTGCATGCTGGCCGCCCTGCTGGAACTGGCCCGCCGCGCCGTCGAGGAAGAGCTGCCCCGGGTCAACAACCTGGACCATCCCCTGCAGGTGAAGCAATACTGCAAGCTCGCGCTGGGCCACCGCCGGGTGGAGCACTGCATCGCCCTCTACCTGGACAACCAGCTGCGCCTGATCGCCACCGGGGAGCTGGCGCGCGGCACGCTGTCGCAGGCCTCGGTCTACCCCCGGGAGGTCGTGCGCGAGGCCCTGCGCCACCATGCGGCCGCCCTCATCGTGGCCCACAACCATCCCTCGGGCGTAGCCGAGCCCAGCGCCGCCGACCACAGCTTCACGCAGCACCTGAAACAGGCGCTGGCGCTGGTGGACATCAAGCTGGTGGACCACCTCATCGTCGCCGGCGACGCCGTGGTTTCCATGGCCGAGCGGGGCAGTCTGTAAATGCTGCGCCGCGCGCCGGAATTCGTTAGACTACCGCCCGTTATTGCTTTAGGCTTAACCTAATTCCGGCATCACGCGACCTTATCCGCCCGACATGAAGCGCCTGTGGGATATTTCCCCGCCCGTCTCCGCGGCTTCGCCTGTCTTTCCAGGCGATACGCCGTACCGCCAGCAGTGGAAATGGTCGCTCGCGCCCGGCTGTCCGGTCAATGTCAGCGAGATCACGCTGTCGCCGCACATCGGCGCGCACGCCGATGCGCCCCTGCATTACCAGAATGGCGCCGCCGCCATCGGGGCCGTGTCGCTGGAACCCTTCCTGGGCCCTTGCCGCGTGATCCACGCGATCGACTGCGGCCCGCTCATCACGGTCGACCATCTGGCCCACGCCGCCCTGAACCTGCCGCCGCGCGTGCTGGTCCGCACGGCCAAGCACGCCGCCCAGGACTGGTGGACCGACGATTTCTCCGCCTACGCCCCCCAGACCATCGAATGGCTGGCCGAACGCGGCGTCATGCTGATCGGACTGGATACCGCCAGCATCGACCCCGCGTCCAGCAAGACCCTGGACAGCCACCATACGATCTTGCGGCACGACATGCGGGTATTGGAAAACCTGGTGCTCGATGCCGTGCCGGAGGGCGATTACGAGTTGATCGCGCTGCCGTTGGCGCTGGTCCAGGCTGATGCCAGCCCGGTTCGCGCGGTCCTGCGCGAACTGTAGGACCTGCTGACAGGCCCTGGGCTGGTCCGACGGCCTTTGGGCGGCGGGACGCCATCCCGCCGCTCCGTTCAGGAAGCACCACCATGAGACACCACCTCTCCCCGCGCGCCGCGCTCGCTTGCGCCCGCCTCCACGCGCCCGGCTGGCGCGCGCTGCCCGCCTCGGCCCGCCGCGCCGCCCCGCCCTGCCACGGAGGCCGCGCATGAACCAGAACGAACGCCCCGAAGACATCGTCCGCGAGGAAAAAGCGCAACTGGATTTCGCGCGCGACATGACCTACGGCGACTACCTGCACCTGGACGCGCTGCTGGGCGCCCAGCACCCGCTGTCGCCCGAGCACAACGAAATGCTCTTCATCATCCAGCACCAGACCAGCGAACTCTGGATGAAGCTGATGCTGCACGAGCTGCGCGGCGCCATTGCCAACGTGGCGGCCGACCGCCTGCCACCTGCCTTCAAGATGCTGGCCCGGGTCAGCAAGATCATGGAGCAGCTGGTCCACGCCTGGGACGTGCTGGCAACCATGACGCCGCCCGAATACTCCGCCTTGCGCCCCTATCTGGCGCGCTCCAGCGGATTCCAAAGCTACCAGTACCGCCAGATCGAGTTCCTGCTGGGCAACAAGAACGCGGCCATGCTCAAACCGCACGAGCACCGCGCTGACCTGCTGGCCCAGGTGCAGAGCGCCTACGAGGCGCCCTCGCTGTACGACGAGGCCCTGCGGCTCTTGGCGCGCCAGGGCCTGAACGTGCCGGCCGACCACCTCCAGCGCGACTGGACCCAGCCCTACCAGTCCTCGGAAGGGGTCGAAGCGGCCTGGCTGGAGGTCTACCGCCACCCCGACCGCTACTGGGACCTGTATCAGCTGGGCGAAAAGCTCACCGACCTGGAAGACGCGTTCCGGCTGTGGCGATTCCGCCACGTCACCACCGTCGAGCGGGTGATCGGCTTCAAGCGCGGCACGGGCGGCACCTCCGGGGTGTCCTACCTGCGGCGCATGCTGGAAGTGGTGCTGTTCCCCGAGATCTGGAAGCTGCGCACGGATCTCTAGGCCATGGGGCTACGGCCCCGTTTTCCAGGCGGATCGCGGCCTTCCCGGCCGCTTTTCCTTGGCCCGGGGAAATATCCCATGCTAGAATTCAGGGTTACTTTTTGGATACGTGGCTAGACCCGATACCGGATGCTTGGCGTCCTAGCTGGCGACCCTAACAACCAAGAAAGGCTCCCCGAGCCCTAGGAAAGCACCATGAAAGAAGGCATTCACCCCGAATACCGCGAAGTCGTCTTCGCAGATCTGCAAACGGGCAACAAGTTCATCACCCGTTCGACCGTGCAAACGCGCGAAACCATCGATCTCGACGGCAAGACGTACCCGCTCTTCAAGTGCGACGTGACCTCCGAATCGCACCCGTTCTACACGGGCGCCCAGACGCGTATCGTCGAAACCGGCCGCGTGGAAAAGTTCCGCGCCCGCTTCGCCCGTACGGCCGGCACGGTCAAGTCCGCTTCCTGATCCTGTCGCTCCCGCAGGAGCCACAGCAAAAAGGCAGCCTTCGGGCTGCTTTTTTTTCCTCCCTAGCTGCCTGTTGCCGCGCTGGGGGCTAGCGCAACCCGACCACTCGGTTACATTAACGCCCGTGTCCCCACTATCCTTTTCCACACCGGCCCGGCTCACGTCCGTGGCTACCGCGAAACTGCCCAGGCTGATCCTGCTGGGGCTGCTGCTGGCCTATATCGTGGCCGGCCTGTTCATGCGCGACCCGTGGAAAACGGACGATGCGGTCGGACTGGCGACCATGATCACGGCGATCCGCGAAGGCGGCATCACCTGGCTGCTGCCCCAGGTCGGGCTGCTGGCCCACGCCGAGGAAGGCCCGCTGATCACCTGGGTGGGCGCGATCTGCATCTGGCTGTTCGGCCCCTTCATCGGCGACATCACCGCCGGCCGCCTGCCCAACCTGCTGTGGTTCGCCATCACCACCACCAGCGTCTGGTACGGCACCTATCTGCTGGGCCGCCGGGCCGAGGCGCAACCGCTGGCGCTGCCGTTCGGCGGCGAGCCCGAGCCGCGCGACTACGGCCGCATGCTGGCCGACGCCGCCCTGCTCCTGCTGCTGGCCACGGTCGGCATCCTGCAGCGCACCCATGAAACCACCGTCGTGCCCGCCATCATGGCGTGGCAGGCGCTCGCCTTCTATTCGCTGGCCCGCAGCGTGGACCGGCCCTTCACCGGCTGCACCACCCTGGGCATCGCCCTGGCCGCGAGCTTCCTGACCCGCGGCTGGGTCGGCGCGATCCCCATCATGGTCGGCGCGCTGCTGGCCTTCTACCCGCGCGGCCAGCTGTGGCGCTGCCGCCGCTGGCTGCCCTGGGCGGCGCTGGTGACCCTCGTCCTGATCCTGGCCTGGTGGATTCCCGCCAGCCAGGGCAGCGAATACTGGATCCGCAACTGGAAGATCTGGAACCTGTCGTCCTTCGCCGCGCCGAACTGGCACGACATGGGCCGCACGCTGCGCGACCTCCCCTGGTACCTGTGGCCGACCTGGCCGCTGGCGCTGCTGGCCATCTGGCGCTGGCGCTCGTGGATCTATGCCCCGCACATCTGGCTGCCGCTGGCCCTGCTGGTCTGCTCGGCGCTGGTGTTGTTCGGCCTCGAAGAAGCCACGGATTCCGAATACGTGCTGCTGGCCGTGCCTTGCGCCGTGCTGGCCGCCTTCTCGCTGCCGACGCTGCGCCGCGGCGTGGTCAACACGCTGGACTGGTTCGCCGTCATGTGCTTTTCCCTGACCGCGGCCACCGTATGGCTCGGCTGGGTCGCCCTGCACTTCCATTGGCCGGCGCAGATTTCCCGCAACATCGCCCGCCAGACCACGGGCTACGAGCCGGTCATTTCCTGGGTCGCCTTCGCGCTGGCCCTGGTGTTCACCCTGGCCTGGATCGCGCTGGTGGTGTGGAGGCTGCGAGTCAAGCCGCAAGCGCTGTGGCGCGGCACCGTGCTGTCAGCCGGCGGGTTGACCGTAACCTGGATCCTGCTGGTGCTGCTGTGGCAGCCCGCGGTCGACTACGCCCGCAGCTATCGCACCGTGTCGGGCCAGCTGGCGCAGGCATTGGAGCAGAACGTCCGCCCCGGCGAATGCGTGCGCGGCCTGAGCCTGGGCAGCGGCCAGCGCGCCTCGTTCCTGATCTTCAATAACCTGACGTTCACCTTCGACGCCAAGTGCACGCTGATTCTCCAGCAGACCAGCAACCAGAGCCTGCGCGACAACACCGCCGCCTATAGCGAAGGCGCGGACGTGCTGTGGCAAGGCGGTCGGCGCGCGGACCGGCAGGAAGTCTTCCGCCTGCTCAGGGTCGGTACGAACCGATGACCCCGGCGTCCCTTGCGCCGATGACTTTCGGCGCCACCCTGCGAGGCATCGCCAAGCAGGCCTGGCCGGTGCTGGTCAGCCAATGGGCCGGGATTTCCTTCGGCGTGCTGGATACCGCCATGACGGGCCATTCCAGCGCCACCGACCTGGCCGCCATGGCCTTGTCCGCGTCCATCTACATCACCATCTTCGTCGGCCTGATGGGGGTGGTGCACGCCCTCATTCCCATCCTCGCCCAGCACTTCGGCGCGGGCCAGAACCTCGAAGTCGGCCGCAGCTGGGGCCAGGGCGTCTGGCTGGCGCTGGGCCTGTCCGTGGTGGGCGCCATCCTGATGCTGTTCCCCGACGTCTGGCTGTCGTTCTCGGGCGAGGTCGATCCCGCGGTGCGCGCGCGCATCGCCTCCTACCTGCAGGCCCTGGTGCTGGCCCTGCCCGCCGCGCTGGTGTTCCGCACCATCTACGCGCTGGGCACCTCGGTGTCGCGGCCCAAGCTGGTCATGGCGATCAACCTCACGGCGATCGGCTTCAAGGCCTTCTTCAACTGGCTCCTCATCTACGGCAACCTGGGCCTGCCGCCCATGGGCGCCACCGGCGCCGGCCTCGCGACCGCGATCGTCTCGTGGATCAGCCTGGGACTGGGGCTGTGGGTCATCACCCACGACCGCTACTACCGGCGCTTCAAGCTGCGGGTCGGCCGGCCCGACTGGAAGACGCTCAAGGAACTGCTGCGCCTGGGCATCCCCATGGGCGGCTCCTACCTGGTCGAAGTGTCGGCCTTCACCTTCATGGCCCTGCTGGTGGCGCGCGAAGGCACTTTCGTGACGGGCGGCCACCAGATCATGTCGAACCTGGCCGCCCTGTGCTACATGATGCCCATGGCGCTGGGCGTGGCCACCGCCGCGCTGACCGCGCAGGCCATCGGCGCCGGCAACCTGGAACATGCGCACCGCACCGGCATGGCCGGCCTCGCGCTCGGCGTCGCGGGCGCCCTCCTGACGGCGGCGGTGCTGCTGGCCGGCCGGCCGCTCATCCTGGCGGCCTATACCGACAACCCCGGCGTGGCCGCGGTCGCGACCACGCTGCTGGCCGTGCTGCCCCTGTTCCACCTGTTCGATTCGATGCAATGCATCAACTCGTACCTGCTGCGCGCCTACAAGGTGGCGGTGGTGCCCCTGCTGCTGCAGATGGTGGCCCTCGCGGGCGTGGGCCTGGTCGGCGGCTGGTGGTTCGGTTTCGGCCCCGGCCGCGGCGGCCTGGACGGCATACGCGCCGTGCTCGTGCCCGGCTCGCCGGAAGGCGCGGGCAGCATGTGGCTGATGGCCATGGCCGGCCTGGCCCTCTCCGCCGCCCTCCTGCACTTCTGGTACCGCCGCATCGTCCGCGGCGCGATCAGGTAGGAAAAAAAGCAGCCCAAGGGCTGCTTTTTTACTGGCAAGACTGAAGGAATGACTGCCCCCTTGTATGCTTATTTCTGTGTTCACGGAGTGGATACAGGCAAGGCCGGCATAGCCCGATCCCCCTTAGAGTCAGGAACTCG
>Ga0182745_1002624_pt1 | contig 15939 bp, 12 predicted proteins | sample eDN3rd30CKraftBY_FD_128523 | JGI IMG/M metagenome (GOLD analysis project Ga0182745, IMG submission 128523) | Enriched backyard soil microbial communities from Emeryville, California, USA - eDNA 3rd pass 30_C Kraft BY (version 2) (version 2) | ecosystem: Environmental > Terrestrial > Soil >...
CCATGGACGAGGTGGTCGCGGGCCGGCTGGCGCGGCGCGTGGAGACCTTCTATCGCTACCGGGGCTTCCTCGACGTGCGCGTGCGTCCGCGCGAGGTGCTCCGCCCCGATGGCGCGGCGGCGGCGCTGGTGTTCGACGTGGAGGAGGGGCACGTGACGCGCGTCGTCGACGTGCGCTTCCGCGGCAACGCCGGCCTGTCCACGGAGGCGCTGCGGGCGCTGCTCGCGGAGCGGGTGCAGGAGGGCATGACGCGGCCAGAGCTGGAAAGGCGGCTGCTCGACGACCCGCTGAACACGGAAGGGCGCCTTGGCCCGGAGCTGCCGGGCATCGCGCCGCCTCCGCCGCCTGCCACGGTGTACGTCGAGGATGCGTGGCAGGAGGCCGTGGAGGCCATGAACGAGGCCTACCGCGAGCAGGGCTACCTCTCCGCGGTGGTGTCGTTCCGGGGGCTGACGGTGGACGTGGTGGGGCGCACGGCCGTCGCGGACTTCGACGTGGAGGAGGGGCCCCAGGCGCGGCTGGTGAAGGTGGACTTCGAGGGTGTACCGCCGGGCCTGTCGTCCTGGGCGCTGGGGCGGCGCATGCGCGAGGGCGAGCCGCTGAGCTTCGACGCGGTGGAGTCGGCGCGTCAGGCCCTGGAACAGGAGCTGGGTCGGCAGGGCTACCTCTTCGCGCGCGTCACCACCGAGACGGGCGTCGGTGAGGACGGCACGCGGGCGACCGTCATCTTCCGCGCGGACTCGGGGCCGCAGGTGAAGGTGGGGCGGATCCTGGTCCAGGGGCTGACGCGCACCGACCCGGACCTGGTGCTGGCCAACCTGGCGGTGGTGGAGGGCAAGCCCATCTCGCTGGACGAGCTGACGGAGGGCCAGCGCCGTCTGGCCCGGCTGGGCGTGTTCCGTCAGGTGGACGTGGCGCTGGCGGACCCGACGCGGCGCGAGGACACCAAGGACGTGCTGGTGTCGGTCCAGGAGCGGCCCCGGCTGGATGGTCAGGTGTCCGGCGGCTACTTCCTGGTGGACGGTCCCCGAATCACGCTCGACACGGCGTACCGCAACCTGGATGGGCTGGGGCTCAGCCTGCTGGCGCGCGGGAAGATCAACTACGCGGGCTGGAGCGCGGATGCGCTGTCTCGCGACCGGCGCATCGCCTGCCAGCAGGTGTCCCCCGGGGGTGGGCCGTCTCCGGGTTGTGATTTGGAGCTCCAGGGGCTCAATGGGCTGGGAGGCCGCGGCAACCTCGCGCTGGCGCAGCCGCGGCTGTTCTTCCTGCTGCCGTTGCAGGTGGGCGCCCGCCTGGACCTGATTGGCGAGCGCGTACACCGGCCTTCCTACGTGTCCACGCGGTTCGCGGCGGCCGCCGCCATGGACTGGGCGGCGGCGTCCTGGCTCAACCTGTCGCTGTCGTACGAAGTGGAGAACAACCGGCTGCGCTCGCGCGCGGGCGTGCTTGAGCTGCTCAACCGCGCCGACCAGGAGCGGCTGCGCTACCCGTTCGGCGACTTCGCGCTGCACTCGCTGCGGCCCTCCGCCACGCTCGACTTCCGGGACGACCCAGCGAACCCGCGGCGCGGCGTGGTGTTCGTCTCCAGCGCGGAGTTCACGCGCGGGTTGAGCGTGCGTCCCACGGACGTGGCGGGCAACCGCGTGGACGCGTACCCCATCGACGGCGTGAAGCTCTCCGGCAGCTTGAGCGGCTACATCCCCCTGGGCCGCCGGGCGAGCGTGGCGCTCTCCGCGCGCGCGGGCACCATCCTCCCGCTGGAGGAGCAGGCGCAGGCCATCGGCTCGAAGCTGTTCTACCTGGGGGGCTCGTCCAGCTTGCGTGGCTTCCGCGAGGACGGCGTGTTGCCCGAGGACGTGCGCGGGGCCCTGCACCAGCGGCTGCGTGATTGCCGGGCGCTGATTACGCCCTCGGGGTGCTCCGCCGAGCTGAAGGCGGTGCTGGCGGGGCAGGTGCCCGCCAGCCAGGGGGGGGAACTTTTCACGCTGGGCAAGGCAGAGCTGCGCCTGCCGGCCCTTTCCTCCGTGGACCTGGGCCTCTTCTTCGAGGCGGGCAACCTGTGGTTGGACCGGACACAGTTCGACCCGGGCCGGCTGCGCTACGCGGCGGGCGCGGGTCTGCGCTACGTGACGCCCGTGGGCCCGTTGGCCTTCGACGTGGGCTTCAACCTGACCCCGGACGAGTCGGTGAACGAGGCGACCACGCAGTTCCACTTCAGCATCGGCACATTCTGAGGACGGGGAGGGTGCACATGCGCTGGCGCGGATGGCTGGTGGGGCTGGGGCTGCTGGGCGCCGTTGCCGGCTGCAGCCATGCGAAGGGCGCCGCGGAGGGGCCGGCGCGGCCGAAGTGGATGCCGCCGGAGGGCGCGTGTCCGCGGGGTGCGCTGCTCCAGATGGAGCGCCTGGGGCTGAAGCCGGGGGACAAGGTTCCCGTCATCGTGGACGCCATCCAGGACCACCCGGGGCCGGCGCGTTACAACTACAGCTTCGTGATTGCCCTGCCGCGTGACGCGGGGGAGACGCAGCTCCCCGGCGCGCGCATCGGCGGGCGTCTGTACGTGACGAAGCACCGCGTCTTCGGCCGGTATGACCGCATCTTCCTTCCGGACTCCGGGGCCATGTCGGTGCCCTTCTGCGGCATCCTCCTGGACTCGCGCTGGGACAAGGATGGCGAGGGGCTGATTGCCTACCCGAGCCCGATGAAGGGCTTCTCCGTGGTGCAGGACAACACGGGCGTCATCCAGGTGGTGGACCGGTACCCGTGAGACGTGGAGTACAGTCCCCACCGTGTTCTACGCGTGCGTGCGTGCGGTGGTGGCCCTGTGCCTTCGTCTCTTCTACCGGGTGAAGGTGAACGCCCCTGCGCTGGAGCCGGACGGCCCCGTGCTCTTCGTCGGCAACCATCCGAACGGGCTCATCGACCCCGCGCTGGTGTTCATCCTCACGCGGCGTCAGGTGACGTTCCTCGCGAAGGCGCCGCTGTTCCGGATGCCCGTCATTGGCTGGCTGCTGAAGGGGTTGGACGCGCTGCCGGTGTATCGCAAGCAGGATGACCCCTCGAAGATGGGGGGGAACGAAGGCACGTTGGAGGCCGCGAAAGGCGCGCTGGTACAGGGGCGTGCCATCACCATCTTCCCCGAGGGGAAGAGCCACTCCGAGCCCGGGCTCGCCGAGCTGAAGACAGGCGCGGCGCGCATCGCACTGAGCGCGGCGAAGGAGGGAGCGCCCGTGCGCATCGTCCCCGTGGGGCTCACCTACGCGGAGAAGCACGTGTTCCGCAGCGAGGTGCTCATCGACGTGGGGCCCGCCATCGACACGCGGGCCTTCCTCGCGGAAGACGCCGGCGCGGAGCCCGACGCCGTGCGCGCGCTCACCGAGCGAATCGCCGAGGGATTGCGCGCGGTGACACTCAACCTGGAGCAATGGGCGGACCTTCCGCTCATCCAACTCGCCGAGCAGCTGTATGCCTTCAAGCAGGGTGGGGCGCTCGACGCGGAGCGGCTGCGGCTGTGGGCGCGTGGCGTCCAGCTCTTCCGCGCCCAGGAGCCAGAGCGCTTCGAGGGGCTCCGCGCGCAGCTCGCCGCCTTCCAGCGACGCCTGACGCTGGTGTGGGCAGCGGGACCGGAGGACCTGACGATCGTCTACCGCCCGGGCAACGTGGTGCCCTTCGTGGTGAAGAACCTGCTGGCGCTCGTGCTGGGGGTGCCGCTGTTCGCGCTCGGCCTGGGCGTGTTCTGGCTGCCGTACCAACTGCCACGGTTGGCCAGCCGCCGCGCGGAGTTGGACGTGCAGGCGACGGTGAAGTTCCTCACCGCCTTCGTGGTGGCGCTGGCGTGGTGGGGAGCGCTGACCGCCGCGGCGGCGGTGTGGGGCGGCGCCGCGCTGGCGGTGGCCACCTTCGTGGTGGTGCCGCCGCTGGCGCTGTTCACCCTCTACTTCGCCGAGCGCTGGGAGGCGCTCCAGCGCGACATCCGCGTGTTCTTCATGCTGGGCAACCGCGCGCGGCTCAAGGCGCTGCTGCTCGCGGATGGCGAGCGGCTGGCCTCGGAGGTGGAGCGGCTCGCCGGCGAGTACCGGCCGAGATTGGACGCCACCGACCAGGGCTCAACCCAAGTCGCACGACCCGACTGACCCCGTTCTTCCTCTCGATTGCGGAACTGCTCGGCCATGAAGCCCGCGTCCAGAGACATCTCCCGCGGATGTCGCCGCGGCCGTAAAGAAGGCATACAAGGCCGCTGCCAGGGAGGGCCTGGACGTGTCGGTGCGCCAGCCGCGAAAGGCGGGATGGCTGGCGGAGGACCTGGACAACCCCATTCGAATCTGGGACGGGGCCGACAGCATCACCTCGGCTCAGGCCAAGAAGGCCGCCACGCTCTACAGGCAGGCCAGAGCACCAGCGCTCAAAGCCGCATCCGATGTGGACGGTTCGCCCGCGGCCCTGGTGTCAGCGCTCACGCCCGTCGTTTCGAATTCTGGGTGGGAGCGCGGTTTCGCATCGCTGGTTCTTCACCGCGGGAGGTTCCCCCCAGGTCGTGGGGGCCCGTGCGTACCTCTTGACAGGATTCATCGGATCGTTATTTTGAAGTTCGTCAAACTATCGAAAGGTCGTGATGCGAACGCAGGAGGTCTTCAAGGCGATTTCAGACCCGACCCGGCGCAAGGTGCTCAAGCTCCTGCAGGGCGGCTCGAAGTCTGCGGGAGAGCTCGCTGAGGCGTTCGACATCACGAAGGGGTCGCTATCGCATCACTTCAACGTGCTCAAAGCGGCGGACCTGGTGCGCTGTGAGCGTCGCGGACAGCAAATCGTCTACTCCCTCAACACGACCGTGTTCGAGGACGTAGCGGCAGTCCTGCTCGACCTCTTCAAGGTCGATAAAGGGAACGGAGAGCGGTCATGAGAATCAGCCGGGCCAATGTGTTGAGTCTGGGGCTCGTCATCGGAGCGTTCGTGATGGCCTTCGTGCTCTACGACCGATTGCCGGAGTCGATCCCCACGCATTGGAATGCCGAGGGCGTAGTGGATGGGCATACGCCCAAGCCCTGGGGGCCCTTCCTCCTGCCGCTGGCCATGGCTGGGGTGTACCTGCTCCTGGTCGCCGTGCCGCGGATTTCGCCCAGGGACTTCCGCGTGACGCGGTTCCAGGGCGTCTTCGAGGGCATCCAGACGGTGCTGGTCGCGTTCCTCTTCCTGGTCAACGCCCTGGTCCTGCTCGCGGGCATCGGAGTGGCCGTGCCGATGGAACGGGTGGTTCCCGCAGCCACGGGCCTGCTCTTCGTCGTCCTGGGCAACTACATGGGGAAGTTTACCAAGAACTTCTTCTGTGGAATCCGGACGCCCTGGACGCTCACTAGTGACGAGGTCTGGCTGCGCACGCATCGCCTGGGAGGAAGGCTCTTCGTCCTCGCGGGAGTCATCATCCTCATCTCGGGGCTTCTCGGCGGTGGCCCGGCCCCCGTGCTTGCGGCTGTCGCCAACGCGGTGGTGACTCCCGTGGTCTACTCGTACGTCCTTTATCGCCGCATCGCGAGGGGCAATCACGGACCGACGGACGGTTCGGGCTCTCATCGCTCTGCTTGAAGGCTGGTTCACGGCTCCGGCCCGTTGAGAGGACCATGAATCCGCGAGGGTCCGCGCTCGACCGGGGCCGTACTCCAGACGGGTTGACCTTGGGAGCCGAGCTGCCGCTCGACAATGACTGGTCACTCCTGGGCCACCCGGCGCATCAATGATGCGCGGCGAAAGCTTTCGACCTGCGGTCGCTTACCTGCCTGCCGCTTTCTTGGAGACTCGACGGTCTGCCGAGCGCCGAGGGGCCGCGCGAGCCAATGCTCCACCTCCTCCTCCCAGAAGAGGAGACTGCCCTGTGCGCAGCACTAACGCCCATGGCTCGTCGAGCCGCGCTCGCGGGTTCGGCGTGTTCTACTCGACGTGACCGGACTGCACCAAGGCGGCAAACGCATGGACCTGCAACTCAAGGGAAGAAACGGCGCTCGTCACGGGCGCTACCGCGGGCATCGGTCTTGCGGCCGCTCGACGGCTCGCCACTGAGGGTGCGCAGGGTGACCCGCCTCGTCCACCGCAACCTTCCAGCCAGGGGCGTGGCGTGAGGCGAAGCTCCGCTACCACCCACCAGACTTCACTCCGTCCCAGGACTAGAAGAAGCTCTCCGGCACGAAGACGATGTCGCCGGGCTGGAGCAGGAAGTTCTTCTCTCGCCCCACGCCGATGTCCTCCACGGGCACGCGAATCTTGCGCTCCTGCCCGTCCACCACGCGCGTCACCAGGGTGTTGTTCTTCGCCGCCAGCTTGGTGAAGCCGCCCGCCAGCGTAATCGCCTGGACGATGGACATCTCGTTGTCCACGGGGAAGGTGCCCGGCTTCTGCACCTCGCCGAAGACGAACACCTTCTGCGAGTTGTACTCGCGGATGAGCACCGACACCTGCGGGCGGCGCACATAGCGGGACAGGCAGTCCCGCAGCAGGTCCGCCGCCGAGCTGGGCGTCGTCCCCGACAGCGGCACCTTGCCGCACAGCGGGTAGTCGATGGTGCCCTCACCCGACACGCGCCAGGTACCGGAGTGCTCGGGCTCCTGGAAGACGCGCACCTCCACCACGTCGCCGGGCCCCAGCGTGCCCCCGCCTTGGCGCTCCGCGGCGCGGGCTTCCGCGGCGGGCGTGGGTGTGGGCGGCGGCGGGCGCTGCGACGTGCCGAAGCAGGCGGGGAGCGCCGCGAGGGACATCACGGTGAGCAGGGGGCGAAGGTGCTTCATCTTCGAAGAGGGGGGCCTCAGTACGTCACGGAGAGGCGGGCGTACCCCTCGTGCCGCGTGTAGTTGAGGCCGCCGCCGTCCACGGAGGACGTGCGGCTGCCCAGCATGTAACCGGCCGCGCCCGTCAGCCACGGGTAGAACTGATACTCCGGGCCGATATTCACGCTGACGACGGTGTCGTTGCGGCCGCCGTCGAAGCGCAGGAAGTCCACCGCCGCGCCGGCGCCCACCGTCAGCTTGCCGCCGAAGAGGGCGCGCACCTCGCCGTAGCCGCGGTTGTCGGTGAAGAGGCTGTAGGCGGCCACGGGCTCCAGCATGCGCAGGTAGCCGGCCTTGAAGCTCAGCGTGGGGCTGTAGAGGTAGGTGCCCTCCAGCTGGCCCAGGAAGGTGCCACCGCCGGTGGAGCCGAAGTTCTGCCCCCAGCCGGCCTTGGCGGTGACGGCCACCTTGGGCGAGACGAGGCCCGCCACGCCCAGGTGGGCGCGCAGCAGCGAGGCGCTGGGCGTGGTGTCGTTGAAGTAGTCGCGCACGTCCAGGTGGGTGTCGAACACCACCGCCGTCTTCGGCAGGAAGCGCCAGCGGCCCTCGGCCCCCAGGCGCAGGTTGCCGTAGTCGAAGCGCTCCACGGCCCGGGGGTCGCACACGCTCTGCGTGCAGCCGACGGGGCTCACCGAGCTCAGGGGCTGGAAGAACTCCACCGCGTAGGCCACGCTGGGAATCAGCTCCAGGGCGCCGCCGCCCGGCTTCCAGGGGGCCCGCACCCGCGCCTCGTTGAAGAGGCTGAGCACGCCCACGCCCACGGCCGCGGTGCGCGTGCGGTCCGAGCGCGCGAACTGGTCCGACACCTCCAGCGACAGCGGGGCGTCCGGGTTGATGCGCGCGTTCAGGTCCGCCGCGCCCTCCATGCGCGAGGCCGCGCTGGAGTTCTTCGTCACCAGACCCGTGTACATCACGTAGTCCAGGTTGGCGCCGAGGTTGAATGCCAGCTTGGGAGACGGAATCTCCAGCCGGAAGCCGGGCCGGAAGCGCAGCGCGACGTCGCTGGACAGGCTCGCGGAGACCGGGGTGCTATTGGGGTCCGGCGTGCCCGCGGCCGTGAAGTAGCCCACGCCGCTGTCCAGCCGCGTCTCCAGGTCGAAGTAGGGATGCAGCCGTCCGCTGCCCACCTTGAAGCCGTTGCCCCCCGTCGGCGGGGCCGCGATGGCTTGGGCCGAGGCGGAGCCGCCCAGGGTGAGCAGCGCCAGCGCTCCCAATCCACCCCAGAATTTCGCGGGCTGCTTCATGGCTCAGAAGGGCTTCCCAGGCGCGAGGTGCATGTCCTCCCACCTTTCGTGCTTGCGGCCAGCGGCGTCATACCATGCGTGTCAGGCCGGACCGAGCATTTCATTTTTGGAGGATGGCGCTACCGGATGGGGCTGGCGGGAGGTGGGCGCACCAGGACGATGTCAGGAGGGAGCGGACGGCTGGGGTCGCCTCCGGGGAGGTTGGTGGGTTCCTCGACCTCCACGAAGAGATTCTCGTCGGTGCGGAACGCCAGCTGGCCAATGCACTCCTCGGCCTCGGAGCGCAGCTGCGCGACCTTCTGCCGGGCGATCATCACCTTGGTGAACTCGTGCTCGCTGGACGAGGACTCCTGGCGGGACACCGCCTCCTGGAGGGACACGTCCGCCTGCTCGGAGATGCGCAGCAGGCCCTTGATTTGCGTGAGCTTCTCGTTGGCGCAGTTGAGCTTCACCACGTCCTTGGTGCGCCGGGCCTCCTCCACCTTCCCCAGCACCGCGCGGAGCACCTCGCGCATGCCCCCGAGGGCCTGCGTGCTGCGTACCAGCTTCTGCGAATCTGGCACGTCGCTGGCCTTCTCCAGCGCGGCGGTGGCTGCGGGGGGAGCGGGCGGCGCGGCGGGGGACGGGCTCTGCGCCATCGCCAAGCCGGCGGCCAGGACAGCAAGCATTCCGACGTTGCGCATGCGGCTCACGATGGCGCAGAGCGTAGAGGCAGGGGTAGGGGGTGTCAAACCAGCACCGGGGCAATGAAAGGCGTCATGGTCGACGATTCAGGACTTCGTCGCGAGGCGGACATTTGCCTCGCGAAGGCGGGCAGACAGGCTCCTCGCGATGTTCACGACGATGAAGGTGAAGCCCTCGCCGTGCGCCCTGCGGAACTCGCGGAGGTCCTGCGCGCTGAGCTGGAGCAGGTCCACGTCCGTCCTCGCGCGCACGGTGGCGGAGCGGAAGTCCTTGTCGATGAGGCCCATCTCCCCGAAGAACTCGGGCGGTGACAGCACCGCGAGCGGATGCAGGCCGCCCTCGGGCTGACAGCGCGCGACTTCCACCTGGCCGCGGACGACGACGAAGAGGCTGTCGCCCAGGTCGCCCTCCTCGAAGATGACCTCGCCGGCCGCGAAGTGCCGCGCCCGCGCCAACTCCGCGAGGCGCTCCAGCTCCGCGGTGGAGAGCATCTCGAAGAGTGGCGACGAGGCGATGACGGACAGCTTCTCCATGGTCCCCCCCGGGGCCCGGGCTGTGTGCTCCCGCGCGGGAGCCTAGCCCGCTGGCGCGAAGACGAAGGGATAGGAAACGGCCGTCTCGTCATCGGGTTTGAAGGGGAACACCCAGCTGCGGATGGTGGTGCGGATGCAGCTGCCCACCGCCTCGCTGCCCAGGGTGTTCTCCTCGATTTCGATGTCCCCGGCCCGGCCGGAGGTCTTGATGGTGAAGCGCACCACCACCTTGCCCTTGAGGTTGGGGTTTCGCTTGAGCTCCTTCTCGTAGCAGCTCTGGATGGCGGCCTTGCGCGCGCGCACGTAGCGGGCGAGCGCGTCGCGGTCCACGTCCGCGCTCTCGATTTCGGGCGCGGCGTCCTGCACCCGGCCCCTCACCGCCGTCTCCTTCTTGTCGCCCAGGTCCACCTTGCCGCCGCCCTGGGTGCCGATGGCGCCGATGTCCGTCACCGTGCCGGTGCCTCCGCCGCGTGGGCCGCCCGGAGCGCCCACGGAGGCCTCGCGGGCCACGCCCACGCCGCCAGCGCCCGCCAGGGCCTCGGCGATGTCGCCGCCGCCGCTGGCGCCGCCCAGCACGTCCGCGAAGGCGCCCTGGCCGCCGCCGCTGTTGGAGCCCAATATCTTCAACAGGCCCTTGCCGGAGACCTTCTTCACCACCTCCGCGCGGCGCTGCTGCGCGGCGTCGCTCGCGGGCCTGGGCTCGGCGGGCGTGTCGTCCTTGGGCGCGGCCTCCGGCTTGTCGGTTCGGGGGGCCTCGGCGGGGCCGGACTCCACGGGCCTGGGGAGCTCCGCCGGGCGCTGGGGGATGATGGCGCGCACGAAGCGGTCGTCCAACTCGTCCAGCTCCAACTCAGCTACCTGCGGCGTCTCCGCGGTGATGATGAGGGCGGCGCCGGAGAAGTGGACCAGCAGCGAGGCCGCGAGGATGCCGAAGAAGACGCGGTCCATCGTCTTCCACCGGCTGACCATGACGTCCGAGGGCAGCACCGGCTTCGCCTCCTCGGGCGGCGGCGCGACGAACTGGAAGAAGAGGGTGGCGTCGCCCAGCTCCACCTTGCCGCGCGCCGTCTCCGGCAGGGGCAGCACGTGCAGGTCGCCGCGGCGGGTGGCAAGGCCCTGCGTGCGCAGGGACTCGAAGTCCACGTCGGACGAGCCCAGGTTGACGCGGCCCTTCATGTCAGGGCGGATGACGAGCTGGAACTGCTGGTTCTGGCTCTCCAGCAGCGCGAAGCGGGCGGGCCGGCCCTCGGACGCGGGCAGGACGATGGTGTTCTTCGCGTCGTGGCCGATGGTGACGGTTTCGCGGCGGACGTGGTGCTCTTCGACGATGCGGCCGTTCTGGATGACGCCGACGCGGAGCAGCTTGTTCTGCGAGGTGGCGGCCATGGGGCTAGAAGGGTTCCTGTTCCACGCTCTTCTCGACCTCGGGCACGAAGCTCTCGGTGCGGTTGAGGTCGTCGAAGCTCAGGTTGGAGCGCTGGAGGATGTACATGGCCTGGGGCTTCTGGATGCGGCCCTCGACGGTGATGGCCTCCAGGCGGATGACCTTGCGCGGGGCCTTCTTCGGCTGCGCGGCGTCGCGGCTGGCCGTGGAGGCGCGGCTGGCGTCCTGGGCGAGCGCGGGCGCGGCGGTGAGCAGCACGATGAGGGCGAGGGTGGGGCGCATGGTGGATTTACGGGGAATCGGTGGTGAGTCTATCCGAGCCGGCGGGCCCCGGGGCAGCCGACGCGCCGCTAGAGGCCGGCGCAGGGTGGGTTGGGGCGGAGGTGGTGGAAGGTGAGGCGTCCGGTGCCGCGATGCGCGTGTCCGGCTCCTGCATGGACACCTCGGAGGCGGGCGGCGTTCCCTCGGGTGGCGCCGCCGCGGCGGCCTCCCGCGACTCCGCGGCCTTGCGGAGCTGGTCCCGCTGCTCGCGCTCCAGCCGCCGCTCCTCGCGCTCGATGAGCTTGCGCGTGTCCTTCACGTACTGGGGGATGCGCTCGTCGCGCCCGCCGCGCGCCTGGTAGTTGTCGAAGTGGGTGAGGGCCGTCTTGTAGCGCTTGAGCGGGTCCATCCCCGGCGGCTCCACGTCGAGGTAGAGGATGGCCAGGTTGAAGTACGCGTCCGCCGCGCCGGGCATCAGGAGCAGGACCTGCTCGTACTCGGCGCGGGCGCGCGCGAAGTTCCCCTGGCCGCGGTGGGCATTGCCCAGGTTGAGGCGGGCCGAGGCGAAGTCCGGCGCGGCGCGCACCGCGGCCTCCAGCTCGGTGACGGCGGCGTCGTAGTCCTGCGCCTCGTTGAGCAGGGCGCCGAAGTTGTTGCGCGCCTCCGCGAAGTCCGGCCGGAGCTGCGCGGCCACCTTGAAGGACTCCAGGGCCAGGGGCCGCGACGCGAGCGCCAGGTACACCAGGCCCAGCGCGTTGTGCGTGGCCGCGTCCTTCGGGTCGATGGCGCGGGCGTTCTCCAGCACCATGCGCGCCAGCTCGTGCTTGCCCTCGCGGTAGTAGACCTGCGCCAGCACCTGCATGGCGCGCACGTGCCGCTCGTCGCCCTTCAGCGCCAGCTTGGCCTCGGCCGCGGCGGCGGTGGCGTTCTTCGACTGGAGCAGGACGACGGCCAGCGCGGTGCGCAGCGGCACCGAGTCCGGCTTGGACGACAGCCGCTCGCGCAGCTCCGCCTCCAGCTTCGCCGAGCGGCCGGCGCGGCCATACAGGCGGGCCAGGCAGTCCCAGGCGGATTGCTGCTCGGGTGCGACCTCCAGCGCCTTCCGGTAGGAGCGCTCGGCCTCGGCCGCCTTGCCCATCCGCTCCTGGATGATGCCCAGGTTCGTCCACGCATAGTCGAGCGCCGGGTCCAGCTCCACCAGCGTGCGCAGCGCCGCTTCGGCGGCGGTCAGCTCCCCCCGGCGCGCAATCTCCACCGCCTCCGCGAAGTCCCGCTCGGGGCCGCGCGGCTCCGCTGGACGGGACAGGGGCGCGGGCGCCTGGGCCGCTTCGGTGGCGTCCGCGTCTCGCGGCTGCGCGGTGCTCGCCGCGTCCTCCGCGGGTGGCGGCATGGTGGTGCTCGCGCGATCCGGCCGCGTGGCAGCGGGGCCCGTGGCGCACGCGGACAGCCAGAGTCCGGAGGTCAGCATCAGGGTGGTCAGCGCGCGGGCGCACGAAGGACGCGGGCCAGGACTCACTTCACTCCCTCCCCGGACAGGCGCGGGGCCTCTTGCGGCGTCACCCTCGCTGGACCGGTGAGGCTACCCACCAGCCCGTCGGGGTAGGTGGCGTCCGCGGCGAGCGCCTGCTTGGGCTCCTTGAGCACCGGGTACTCCTTGGGCCGGAAGCGGTTGAGGGCCTCCAGCGTGCGCCGCGTCCACTCGTTGGTGAGGCGGTTCTTCCGCGCCTCGGCCAGCGTCGCGGCGTAGCTCTCCACGGCCGCCTCTTCCAGCGAGGTGGTCTGCTGCACCAGCGTGTCCTGGTAGACGACCACCGCCTCCTCGCCCATGCGCTTTACCTCGGGCGGGACGGGGGTCTCGATGATGGTGTTGGCGAAGCGCTCCAGCGCATAGCCCCGGCGGTACAGCGCCGCCAGCGTCCACTCCAGTTGCTTGTACGGGAAGACGCGCGCGTACGCCGTGTTGACGGACTTCACGCCGTTCCGCTTGGCCGTGAAGCTGCGCTCCAGCGCCTTGCCCCGGCCGCCAATCTTCAGCTTGTCGAACTTCTCGAACTCCAGCTCCGCGAGCTGGAATCGGCTGTACGCGGCGGCGTCGGCGGCCAGCGGGTGCGTGTCCGGCTGGAGCTTGCGCCGGTCGAACTCCGCGGCGGCGCGCTCCCAGGCGCCCTGGGCCTCGCGCGTGCTGCCCAGCTTCTTCTGGGCGTCGCCCATGCGCCGGTGCGCGTCCACCACCAGCTCCACCTGCCCGGGCTGCGAGGCGAACTTGCGCACGAACTCCTGGAGCGCGCGGACCTCTCCGCGCGGGTTGCCCTGCTTCGCGTAGATGACGGCGGCGCGGTACTGGTTCTTCGGCGCGTCCTCGGCCTTGGGGAACAGCTCCGCGTAGCGGAGGAAGGCCGCGGCGGCCTCGGGGTAGCGTTGCTGGCCCTCCAGCAGGCGCGCGGCGTTGAAGAGCGCCGCCTCGCGGTCCTTGGAGGCCGGATAGTCCTTCACGAGCTTCTGGTAGCTGGCGACGGCCTTGTCGAAGTCGTAGGAGTTCTCCGCGTTCACCGCCACGCGGAAGAGGGCCCCACCCGCCAGCGGTGAGGCCGGGTACTCGCTGTAGATGCGCTCGTACAGCTTCAGCGCGGAGTCGAAGCGGCGGGTGTTCTCGTGCGCCACGGCGGCGTTGTTGAGCGCCTTGTCCGCGAACTCGTGGCGGGGGGCCTCGTCCACCAGCTCGATGTACTTGTCCGCCGCCTCCTCGTACCTGGACTCGGCCATGAGCTGGTCGGCCAGCTTGAAGCGGCCGGCGAGCTTGAACTGCATCAGCTGCTGGTGCAGGTCGCTCTTCGGGTCGATGACCTTGTCGTTGCTGGCCAGCCGCGCGCTGACCGCCTCCACGCTCCGCCAGTCCTCGTCGATGAGGTACGTCTCGATGGTGAGGTTGGTGGCGTAGCGGGCCACCTCGTGGCTCGGGTAGGCCTGGATGAGGGCCTCGAAGCGCCGGCGGGCCTCGGGGAAGTCGTCGTGCGTGTAGTACAGCTCCGCGGCCTGGTATGCGATGCCGGGGGCCTTCTCACCGTTGGGGAGCAGGGCCACGTAGGCGTCCGCCGCCGCGACCAGCCGCTGCTCGGTGGGCGCGAGGGGGCGGGGCGTCACCGCCTGGCCTTGCGGGCGCTCGGTGGAGCGCAGCGGCTTCGACGCCGTCACCGCGCCGGACTGGACGTCCTGGGCGAGCTGCTTCTGCCACGCGAGCACCGCGTTGAGGGTCGCGTCCGGGTGGTGCTTGTTGGCCGGGTCCGAGTCGCGCACGTGCTCGTAGGCGCGCGCGGCCGCGGCGAACTGGAAGGCGTTGTAGAGGCACTCCGCGTGATAGAAGCGCATGTCACCCGCGCTCTTCGTCCGCGGGAAGCGCTCCAGGTAGGCGCCGTAGGCGCGCGCGGCGACCTCGAAGGCGCTCCGGGCCTGCTCGAACTTGCCCTCCTGCTTGAAGACCAGCGCCTGCTGGTGGTGGTACGTGGCGCTGCCGTACAGGCTGCGCTCGGCCAGCAGGTTGGCGCGGTTGATGGCCTCCGTGTCGCCCTTGTTCTTCTCGTACCAGGCGCTGCCGGGCCGGTAGAGGTTGGCCAGGGCCTCGGACTCGGAGAAGGACAGGCCCAGCAGGCGGTCCCGCTCGTAGGCCAGGACGATGCGTTGCTGAATCTGCGGCGCGTCCCGCGCGTCCGGCGCCTTCTCCAGCACGCGCCGGTAGGCCTCGATGGCCGCCGCGTGCTTCGTCTGGTCGAAGTAGACGTTGCCCAGGCGCTGGTAGATTTCGACCTCGTAGGGCTTCGGGCCGCGCGCGGCGAAGAGCGCGTCGGCTCGGGCCAGGCCGCCCCAGCTCTCGTCCGCCAGGGAGATGGCCACGTACTGGAGGGCCTCATCGCGCAGGTCGCCGCCGGCGGCGTCCTCGCCCTTCTCGGCGCGGCGGGCCTCGTAGAAGTCCACCAGCGCCAGGAAGGACCCCACCGCCGGCTCGAAGCGGTCCATGCGGTAGTACGTCCAGCCGAGCTTGTAGAGCGCCTTGTCGTAGAGCGGGTGCGCGGTGTCGCGCGTGGCGGCCTCGTACGCCTGCGCCGCCTTGGGCAGGGCCCGCGGGTCCTCGTAGTTGTCGAACCAGTACTCGCCGATGCGCACCCACGACTCGGTGGCGAAGCGGCTCCGCGGGTAGCGCGCGAGGAGCTGCTCGTACGCGTGGAGGCTGTCCTCGTACTGGTCCTGCTTCTCCAGGCAGTAGGCCAGCAGGTACCAGGCGCCGTCGTTGAGGCGGAAGTCCGGGAAGGTGGCCAGCAGCTCGCGGTAGAGCGCGATGGAGGGGCCGTAGTCCACGCGCGGCTCGGTGGGAAACTCCGCGTCCGGGTGCTGGTCATGCGCCTCCAGCCGCTCCGCGTAGTCCTTCATCGCCAGCAGGTGGTCGTCCGACGAGCGCTCGTAATACAGCTCCGCCAGGCGGAACATGACATCCGGTGTGTAGCGCGGCTCGGCCGGGTACTGACGGAGGAACGCCTCGAAGCGAGCGATGGCGTCCAGGCGCTCCTGACGCTCCTGCGCCTCCAGGTCCTTGATGCGCTTCTCGTAGGAAGCCGCCAGTGCGCCGCGCTTCTGCTCGTAGCGCCGCTCCACCAGCTCCTGCACCTCGCGATCGAACTCACGCGACTCCGACTCGTACAGCTCGAGCGCGCGGCTCACCTCCTGGAACAGGGACTCTTCCTGGGGCGTGCGCCCCAAGCCCTGGAGGTAGGGCGATGGCGGCGGGGCGGGGGCCTCCGCGGCGGAGGCGGAGCCGCCCAGGACGAGCAGCGCGGCGAGCAGGCGGGAGCGCATCACTCCTTCACCTCGGACAGGACGTCCTGGAACTCGGCGTCCAGCTCGCGCAGGGCCTCATCCTTCTGCGAGGACAGCGTCTGGATGGCCGTCGTCTTGTCCTGCTTCTCGTTGAAGGCCACGTCCACCACGCCCACGTCCGCCTTGAGCACCAGGTCGTAGAACGTCTGGCG
>Ga0182745_1002628_pt1 | contig 15921 bp, 11 predicted proteins | sample eDN3rd30CKraftBY_FD_128523 | JGI IMG/M metagenome (GOLD analysis project Ga0182745, IMG submission 128523) | Enriched backyard soil microbial communities from Emeryville, California, USA - eDNA 3rd pass 30_C Kraft BY (version 2) (version 2) | ecosystem: Environmental > Terrestrial > Soil >...
GCATCACCGCGGGGACGGCCGTCCCCGCGGCGGCGGCCATCCCCGTCACGCACCGGGGCCTCTCCGGCGCCGTGACGTTCGCCACGGCCCACCGGGACGGAGGCGCGCCGGACTGGGACTTCCTCGCGAAGGCCCAGACGCTGGTCCTCTACATGGCGGGCCGTCGGCTGGAGGCGACGGCGCGAGCGCTGATGGCGGCGGGGCGCACGGCCTCGACGCCCGCCGCCGTGGTGGAGGCGGGGACCTGGGAACACCAGCGGGTGGTGGAGGCGCCGCTGGGGCGCATCGCCCACGCGGTGAGACAGGAAGCGCTCGGCTCGCCATCGCTGCTCATCGTGGGCGAGGTCGTCTCGCTGCGCTCACGGCTCCCGTCGCTGGTAGCGCGGGGAACCCCACGAGACGGATACGCGCCCGCGCGCGTGGCGGAGGCCGGTCATGAGTGAGAATCCTGTCGCGCGCACGTCGCACCTGTCGGAGCTGGAGGCGGAGAGCATCCACATCCTCCGCGAGACGGTGGCCGAGTTCGCCAACCCGGTGATGCTCTACAGCATCGGCAAGGACTCCCAGGTGCTGCTGCATCTGGCGCGCAAGGCCTTCCATCCGGCGCCCCTGCCCTTCCCCCTGCTGCACGTGGACACCACCTGGAAGTTCCGGGACATGTACGCGTTCCGGGATGCCTTCGTGGCCCGGCACGGGCTGCGCCTCATCGTCCACCAGAACCAGCGCGCGCTGGCCGAAGGCATCAACCCCTTCGACCATGGCAGTCAGAAATACACCCACGCGATGAAGACGCAGGCGCTGCTGGAGGCGCTGGCGCACCATGGCTTCGACGCGGCCTTCGGCGGCGCGCGCCGCGACGAGGAGAAGTCCCGGGCCAAGGAGCGGGTGTTCTCCTTCCGCGACAGGCACGGCCAGTGGGACCCGCGTCGCCAGCGCCCGGAGCTGTGGAACCTCTACAACGGCCGCGTCGACGCCGGGGAGAGCATGCGCGTCTTCCCGCTGTCCAACTGGACCGAGCTGGACGTGTGGCAGTACGTGCTGCGCGAGCGCATCCCCGTGGTGCCGCTGTACTTCGCGGCCGAGCGGCCCGTCATCGAGCGGGGCGGCGCGCTGCTGATGGTGGACGACGAGCGCATGCGGCTGCGTCCCGGCGAGAAGCCCGAGCTGCGGCGCGTGCGCTTCCGCACGCTGGGCTGCTACCCGCTGAGCGGCGCCATCGAGTCCTCCGCCACCACGGTGGAGAGCGTCCTCCACGAAATGCTGAATGCCCGCCAGTCCGAGCGGCAGGGCCGCCTCATCGACCACGACGAAGAGGGCTCCATGGAGCTCAAGAAGCGCGAGGGCTACTTCTGATGGATACCGGGTTGCAGCAACTGCTCGACCAGCACGCCGCCCGCGAGCTGCTCCGGCTGGTCGTCGTCGGCTCCGTGGACGATGGAAAGTCCACGCTCATCGGCAGGCTCCTCTACGAGAGCGACGGGCTCTTCGAGGACCAGATCTCCGCCGTGCGCAAGGCCAGCGCGAAGCGGGCCGCCCGGCCGGCGGAGGCCGCGTCCACCGGGCTGCCGGAGGCGCTGGCCCAGGGCCTGCGCGCCGCGGCCGGGGCCGACGAGGAGGAACTGGACTTCTCCCTCTTCACGGACGGCCTGCGCGCCGAGCGTGAGCAGGGCATCACCATCGACGTGGCGTACCGGTACCTGAGCACCGCGCGCCGCAAGGTCATCGTCGCGGACACTCCGGGACACCTCCAATACACCCGGAACATGGCCACGGGCGCATCCTCGGCGGACGCGGCCGTCATCCTGGTGGACGCCCGGCAGGGCGTGCTGCCGCAGACGCGCCGCCACGCGTACATCGCCGCGCTGCTGGGCATCCCCTACCTGGCCGTGGCGGTGAACAAGATGGACCTGACCGGCTTTGACCAGGCCCTCTTCGAGCGCATCGGCGCCGAGCTGGCGGACTTCGCCCACGCGCTCGGCTTCGAGGGCGTCCGGCTCTTCCCGGTCAGCGCCAGCCAGGGCGATAACATCACCCGGCCGAGCGCCCGCACGCCGTGGCACGGGGGCGGCACGCTGCTCGCGTGGCTGGAGTCCCTCCCCCACCAGCGCCAGCAAGACGACGCGCCCTTCCGCTTCCCCATCCAGTACGTCCTGCGGCCACACCAGGACTACCGTGGGCTGGCGGGCCAACTGGCCTCCGGCACCGTCCGCGTCGGGGACGAGGTGCAGGTCCACCCGTCCGGACGGCGCACGCGCGTGGCGGGCATCGATACCTTCGACGGGCCGCTGGAAGCGGCCTCCTTCCCCGCGTCCGTCACGCTGCGGCTGGCCGACGAGGTGGACGCCAGCCGGGGTGACCTGCTGTCCCACGTGGAGCAGCCGCCCCTGTCACTCCACCGGCTCGACGCGATGCTCGTGTGGTTCGGGGAGCAGCCCCTGGACTGCTCCCGCCGCTACCTGGTGAAGCAGGCCACGCGCACCGCGCCAGCGCACGTCGAGCGCGTGCTCTGGCGCAAGGAGCTGGCGGACCTGTCCGAGCAGCCCGCGGAGACGCTGGCCCTCAATGACATCGGGCGGGTGCGGCTGGTGTGCCGCCGCCCCTTGCTCACCGACCCGTACCGGGACAACCGCCGCACAGGCGCCTTCATCGTCATCGACGCGCTCACGCACGACACGGTGGGCGCGGGCATGGTCCTGGGGCCCCCGGAGGATGCTTTGAAAGACGTGGTGGCGGACTCGCTCGTCACCCGGTCCGAGCGGCGCGGACGGCTGGGCCAGCCCGGCGCCGTCATCCTGCTCCCCGCGACACCGGACGCCAGCGCCCGCGCGTTCCAGTTGGAGCGCCTGCTGTTCGACCGGGGCTGGCACGTCTCCGTCGTCCCGGGTGACGTGGAGGTCGCGCTCGCGCTGGCGGCGGCCGGGCTGGTGGCCCTGGTCCACGCCGACGCGCCCCAGACGCGCCGCGCCCTGCGCGTGGAGGCCCGGGATGCTGGCGCCACGTGGCTCGAACTGGACGCCGGCGACGACCTGGAGCAGCAGCTCACCCGAATCACCGCCCTCCGGGAGACCCCGCGATGAACGCGTCCCCTGTCCCCCAGACGCCGCCCTTCGTCCACGCGCAGCTCGGCGAGACCCGAAGTACCCAGTTGCTCGAGCTGCTCCAGGGGCTGGACACCACGGCCCTGCACTGGCTGAGCGGCTACACGGCGGGCCTCGCGGCCCGCGCGCCCCAGCTCACCGTGACAGGCCCGGTCCCCACGCCCGAGACAGAGCCCACCGCGCCCTTCACCATCGTCTACGGGACGCAGACGGGAAACAGCCGGCTCCTGGCGGATCGCCTCAAGCAGCAGGTGGAGTCCACCGGCCTCACCGCGCGCCTGTTCCGGGCCAGCGACTACCCCGTGCGTGAGCTGGCCAGGGAGAAGCTGCTCTGCGTGGTCATCAGCACCCAGGGAGATGGCGACCCACCGGACGACGCACGTGGCTTCTGCGAGTTCGTCCTCGGCAAGCGGGCGCCTCGCGTGGAGGGGCTGCGCTACGCCGTCCTCGGCCTCGGCGACTCCAGCTACCCGCGCTTCTGCGAGGTGGGCCGGGTGCTGGATGCCCGGTTCGCGGCGCTGGGCGCCACCCGGCTGCTGGAGCGCGCCGACTGTGACGTGGACTTCGAGCCCGTCGCAAGGGGTTGGCTCGACCAGGCGTCCTCCCTCGCACGCGAGGCCCTGGCGCCACGGGCACCCGCGGCGGCCACGGTCCTCCCGCTGCGCGAGGCGCCCTCCACGCCCACCCACGGCAAGGACGCGCCCTTTTCCGCGGAGGTGCTCCTCAACCAACGCATCACCGCGCGGGGCGCGCGCAAGGACGTGCGCCACCTGGAGCTGTCGCTCGAAGGCTCCGGGCTGACGTACGCCCCGGGCGACTCGCTGGGCGTGTGGCCCCACAACCCTCCCGAGCTGGTGGACGCGCTCCTGTCCGAGCTGCACCTGGACGGCCACGCCGACGTCACCCGCGACGGCCGCACGATGCCCCTGGCCCGCTGGCTGAGCGACGCGCTGGAAATCACGAAGCTCAACCGCCCCTTCCTGGAGCGGCACGCCGCCCTGTCCGGAAGCAGCGCGCTGCGGGAGGCGCTCGACCCCGGCCACGCAGAGTCCTTCCGCGCGCTGCTCGCGGACTACCAGCTCATCGACGTGCTCCGCGCGCACAAGGCGGCCTGGGACGCCACCGAGCTCGTCCAGGCCCTGCGGCGGCTGACGCCCCGGCAGTATTCGATTGCCTCCAGCCCCAAGCGCGTGGGCGACGAGGCGCACCTCACGGTGGCCGTGGTGGACTACACCGCCTTCGGCCTGCGCCACGTCGGCGCGGCGTCGTCCTACCTGGCCACCCGCGCGGCGGGCACGGACACGGTGCGCGTCTACGTCGAGCCAAATGAGCGCTTCCGCCTCCCCGAGGACGGCGACAGGGACGTGCTGATGATTGGCCCAGGCACCGGCGTGGCGCCCTTCCGCGCCTTCGTCCAGGAGCGGGCGGAGACCGGCGCGCGGGGCCGCAACTGGCTCTTCTTCGGGGAGCAGCACTTCCGGACGCAGTTCCTCTACCAGACGGAATGGCAGGAGGCGCTGAAGAAGCAGACGCTGCACCGGCTGTCGCTCGCCTTCTCACGGGACCGTGCCCAGAAGGTCTACGTACAGCACCGGCTGCGCGAGGCCGGCCGTGAGGTCTACGCCTGGCTCGAAGGCGGCGCCCACCTCTACGTGTGCGGTGACGCCAAGCGCATGGCCCCGGATGTCCACGAGGCGCTGGTGGACGTCGTCTCCACCCACGGCGGCAGGAGCCGCGAGGACGCGCACGCGTGGCTCGAATCCCTGCGCGAACAACGGCGCTACCTGCGCGACGTCTACTGACCCCTTGCGATTGCGAGCAACGACATGAGCAACCCGCCCAAGCCGCTCTCCGAAGTGGAGCACATCAAGTCGCAGAGCCGCCTGCTTCGGGGCTCCCTGGCGGCGAGCCTGGAGGACCCGGTGACGGGTGGCCTCGCCACCCCGGACACCAACCTCATCAAGTTCCACGGCAGCTACCAGCAGGACGACCGCGACGTGCGCGAGGAGCGGCGCCAGCAGAGGCTGGAGCCCGATTACAGCTTCATGCTCCGCACCCGGCTGCCAGGAGGCGTCTGCACGCCCGCCCAGTGGCTGGCGATGGACGCGCTGGCGCGGGAGCACGCCAACCACACGCTGCGCATCACCACGCGGCAGGCCTTCCAGCTCCACGGCGTCATCAAGGACGACCTCCAGCCCACCATCGCCCGCATCAACGCGGCGTTGATGGACACCCTTGCAGCCTGCGGTGACGTCAACCGCAACGTCCTGTGCAACCCCAACCCCGTGGACTCGCGCGTCCACGAGGTCGTGTATCAGTGGGCGGTGCGCATCTCCGAGCACCTGCTGCCGAGGACGCGCGCCTACCACGAAATCTGGCTGGGCCAGGAGAAGGTGGCCGGCGGCGAGGACGAGCCCATCTACGGCCCCACCTACCTCCCCCGGAAGTTCAAGGCCGCCGTCGCGGTGCCGCCCCTCAACGACGTGGACGTGTTCGCGCAGGACCTGGGCTTCATCGCCATCGTCGAGGACGGCGCGCTCGTGGGCTTCAACGTCTCGGTGGGTGGCGGCATGGGCGCCACGCACGGCGACGCGGCCACCCATCCCCGGCTGGCGGACGTCATCGGCTTCATCCCACCGGAGAAGACGCTCGCCGTCGCGGAGGAGGTGGTGAAGCTCCACCGCGACTTCGGGGACCGGTCCAACCGCAAGCACGCCCGCCTGAAGTACGTCCTGGAGGAGCGCGGCGTCTCCTGGTTCACGGCGGAGTTGGAGAAGCGGCTCGGCTTCGCGCTCCAACCCGCGCGGCCCTTCGCCTTCGACCACAACGGAGACCGCTTCGGCTGGACGGCGGGCCATGACGGCCGGTGGCACCTGACGCTGCATCTGGACAGCGGCCGCGTCGCGGACCGGCCCGGCGCCCCGCACCTCACCGGGCTGCGGGAGATCGCCCGCGTCCACACCGGAGACTTCCGCCTCACGGCGAACCAGAACCTCGTCATCGCCGGCGTGCCCGCCGAGTCCCGGGCCGCCATCGACGCGCTGGTGGCCGCACATTCCTTGGACGGCTTCCGCAGCGCCAGCCCCGTACGCCGCAACGCGCTGGCGTGCGTGGCGCTGCCCACGTGCGGGCTGGCCATGGCCGAGGCCGAGCGCTACCTGCCCACCTTCGTGGGACGCGTGGAGGAGCGCCTGCGCGCCCACGGCCTCCAGGACGCCAACCTGCTGCTGCGCATCACCGGCTGCCCCAACGGCTGCGCGAGACCCTACCTGGCCGAGGTGGGCCTCGTGGGCAAGGCGCCGGGCCGCTATAACCTGCACCTGGGCGGCGACACGCGCGGCCAGCGCCTCGGCCAGCTCTACCGGGAGAACATCGACGAGGACGCCATCCTCGCGGCGCTGGAGCCCCTGTTCGCGGACTACGCGCGCGAGCGACAGCACGGCGAGGGCTTCGGCGACTACCTCGTGCGCGCCGGCCACGTCCCGGTCGCTGCCCGCACACAGCCCGCGCTCAGCCAGCAGCGCCCCGCACCGCCGTGAGGAGCAGGTCGTACTTGCCGCCCAGGAAGGTGCGGAAGCCGTGCTGGTGCAGGTAGCGGCGGTAGAAGGACAGGTCCTTCACCAGCAACGAGAGGTCGGGCTCGCGCAGGTTGCGCACGCGGGCGCCATAGACGACCTCGCCATCCCGGAAGCGTGAGTTGGGGAAGCCGAGGAGCAGCGCCGAGCCCGGCTCCAGGTGCTCCTGCACGAGCTTGCGCAGCAGCGCGTGGTCGTCCACGCCAGGGCTCTGCAACGTCCCCACCGACACCACGAGGTGGAAGCGGCCCAGCCCCTCCGGCAGCGCGTTGAGGTCCGCGACGTGGAAGGAATGGCGCGCGTCCGGGAAGCGGGCGCGCGCCTCCTCGATGGCGCTCGCGCTGTGGTCCACGCCCACGAAGCGCACGTCCGGGGCCCCGCCGAGCCAGGAGAAGGCGGCCAGCTCATCGCCGCGATTGACGCCCAGGTCCAGCACGCGGGCGGACTCGGGCAACCGGATGCGGCCGAGCGCGTCGAGCCAGGGCAGCAGGAAGCCCGCGTCCTCCAGCTTGCGGAGGCGGGCGAACGCGGACGTGGCGCCGTAGCGCTCCTCGGGCGGCGCCTCGCCGTCGTCGGTCGTGCCCCCCGCGTGCCAGGGCGCCTCGGGCCCCAGGCGCTCGAAGGTCAGCGAGACGTGCGTCGCATCCGAGGCGCGAGGCGTGCGCAGCCGGCACCCGAGCCCTTCCGCCAGGTCGCACCAGCTCCGCAACGGGCGGTGGACCAGTGTGCCCGCGGGCCCCACCCGCTCACCGGGGTAGCGGCCTCGCCCCAGGTCCGGGTCCGGGACCTCGATGGTGACGGCCCCCGCGCCGAGGCCCTCCAGCAGGTACCGGTGGATGATGACGAGGGGCTCGGCATGAAAGCGGCGCGGCGGCGCGGAGGGGCTCGGCATGGCGGCGGCAGCCTAGCGCGGCACCGCTCCTGTATCGTCCCTCCCAATCGAAGGCCCGACTCCGCCGAGGTGCCCCATGCATCGGTTCCGCTCCACTCCCGCCTTGTTCGCCGCCGTGGCGCTCATGGGCTGTCAGTCTGGACAGGACAGCAAGACGCCCGCGCCCCCGCCCGCCGCCTCCATTCCTGCTCCGAGCGCCGAGGCCCCGGCCCCGGCCCCGGCTCCGGGGAAGCCCACGCCGCCGGAGAAGCCCGCGGTGGAAGTCGGCTACCTCAAGCCCACCGATGACGCCGAGCACTGCGAGTGGATACGGCAGCCCCTGTCAGGCACGCCCACCCGGGTGTTCCGCTTCGATGCCTTCTGTGACAGGTCCTCGGTGTCGTGGAGCCCGAACGGAAAGCAGGGGCTCCTCTTCACCTGGCCCTCGGGCGAGGGCGAGGTGCCCCGCGCATGGCGCGTGGACGTCAACGCGAAGTCCGGCCAGCCGCTCGACCTGGGGACCTTGCCCGGAGGCAGCAGCGCGGGCGGACCGAACGAGCCCTTCATCTCGCGCATGGGCTTCGACCCCCAGGGCCGCCCCATCGCGCTCGTCGTCGTCGCCGCCGATGCCAGGGCCATCAAGAAGGGCGCCCTCACCTTCGCCGGAGAGACCTTCCCCATACCGCCGGGCAAGGGCATCCCGGGACTTGCCCTGGCCTATCGCCTGGAGGATGGCGGCTGGAAACGCATCGAAGCCAAGATGAACCGCGTTCAGGAGAACACCGCGTCCGACCATGGCCTGCTCGACGTCGAGGCGACCCTCACCCCAACGTGGACCGCCTCGCCGCCTGGCCAGCTTGCCGGGACCCGCGTCCCCAAAGCCACGGCGCGAACGTTGGATGCCCAGGCCCACGGCTCCCTGGGTGAGGGCTGGTGGATGGAGCTGCCCGGCCCCGGGGGCACGCTTTACTTCCGGGCCCACCAGGAAGGCCCGTTGCTCGCGATGGGCCAACCGGTGCTGTGGGCGCGCGGGGACCAGCGCGTGTCCCTGAAGGACCTCACGGAGCCGGACGCCTACCTCGGCTTCGTCTTCGAGCGCGGCCTGCTGCTCGTGACATCCTACGGGGGTTACGCGGCGGCCACCGTCTGGAACCCGGAGACGCAGCAGCGCGTGGCCTCCATCCCGGACGCCTATGCCCCCTCCTTCTGGCCCGCGCGCTGAGATGCGGGGTCGACGACGACGGCCCGGCCACCCCGAGGGGGACCGGGCCGTGTGTGGAGCCGAGCGGACGGGCTACGCCGGACCCGCGCCGTTGTACCAGCCGGTGATCTTCCGCACGTAGTCCTGCGTCTCCTTGAAAGGCGGCACGCCACCGTACTTGCTCACGTTGCCCGGGCCCGCGTTGTAGGCCGCGAGCGCCAGGCGCACGTCGCCGTTGAAGCGCTTGAGCTGCTGCGCAAGGTACTTGGTCCCTCCCTCGATGCTCTGACGCGGGTCCCTGGGGTTCGTCACGCCCAGCTCGCGCGCGGTCCCCGGCATGAGCTGCATCAGCCCCACCGCGCCCGCGCCCGAGCGCGCGTTCGGGTTGAAGGCGGATTCCTGCTGGATGACCGCCTTGATGAGGCGCGCGGGCACGTTGTACTTCCGCGACATCTCGTTGATGAGGTTGTCGTACTTGTTCGACGAGAAGCCGCTCAGGTCGTTGTTCCCCTTCGCGGGCCCCGCCTTGCCCGTCCCCGGAGTGCCTCCCGTACCGTTGGTGGCGCCGCCGCTGGCCACGCTGGCGCCCAGCTTCGAGAACGCCGCCCGCGTCAGCGGGCCGTAGTACCCGGTGTTCTTCACGTTGTTGGCGGCCTGGAACTTCTTGAGCGCCGCCTCGGTGCGGGGACCGAAGACGCCTGGGCCGGTGTTCATCTCGGCCTGGGTCATGTAGCCCCCCTTCACCAGCGCCTTCTGGAGTTTCTCCACGGCGGGCCCGCGGGCGCCCTTCTCCAGGTCGCCGCCGGGCAGCGACATGCCCTTCACCGAGCCACCCGCGGTGGCAGGCGGCTTCGCCGTCCCGCCCGAGCCCTGCGTGCCTCCCGTGCCGTTCGTATTACCAGGACGCGGGTTGCCGCCCGAGAAGGTCACCAGCTCGCCCGTCGTCTTGTAGCCCTGGGGTCCTCCCGTCAGGCGGCTGCCCTGGACGTTGAGGGTGATCTCCTTCCCGGTGGCCGGATCGTTCGCGTAGTAGACGGGCTTGCCGTTCTGGGTGCCGCGGCCGGTGATGGTGATCCAGTGGTCGGTGCCGTTCGCACCACCGTTGCTGCCCGCCTTGTAGTCCACGCCGACGACCACCGGCCGCCCTGCGTCGATCTGCTTGTTGATGGTGTCCAGCTTCCACGCCTGCTTCGACGCCCCCAGGCCCCCCATGGCCGCCGCGGAACCCCACTTGAGCGCGTTGCCGGAGTAGCCGTTGTTGCGGTCCAGGTAGGCGTCCATCTCGCCCGGGTTGATGGTCTTCCCGGTGATCTTGCTCACCGCCATCGCCGTGGCCGTCATGGCGCAGCCCGCCGCCGAAATGCTCGAGCCGGTGCCCAGCCGCCGCGAGCCCCACTGCGAATCGCCCTGCTTGTAGAGCGGCGTACCGTCCCGCGACGTGGGGAACTTGCGGCCGTCGTCATCGCGAACCTGCCCCTTCGCGGCGCGTGCCGTCGACGCCGCCGCGGTGAAGCCATCCCCACTCGCCGGGCGCTGCGCGGCGCTGCGTTCCGCCTTGGAGGACGTCCCCTCGAAGCTGTCCGGGATGGTCAGCTTCTGCCCCGCACGAATCTTGTTCGGGTCTGAGATGTCATTGGCCTTGACCAGCGCAGACACAGACGTATTGAACTGACGGGCCAGCGCGCTCAGCGAATCGCCACTGCGGACGGAGTAGGTCTTCAAGGCCAGATCTCTCGTCACCCAGACAGCCAGGTGCGTAATGGGTTTGCACCATTCTCGTCCACGGCGAGCTGGAGTTGCCTCATCCGCAAACAAACACTGGCATCGAAAATGTCAACCTCCACCAAACAGTGGCGGCGACCCCGCAATGACACACACAGCCCAATGACACGCCGCACAATCGCAACAATTCTGTCAAATTACAGCGCACCAATTTGGCACGCGTACATTGACAGTCCACGACAAGGACGACCCTGTGCGGCATCCGAACTCGGGGCGCTCCGAGTGAGCGGGCCGTCTGGCGAGCGCCGCGCCTTTCGAGTCAGGCAGCTGCAGCGGGGAAAGCACCATTACGAAGTGCCCCACCGCTGTGTCGAGGATGCGCTCGACAGCGCCGAGAGGCTCCTGGACGCCTTCACCCTGCTGCACGAGGCGCAGCACCTCGAACGCGACATCGAGCGCTGCGGACAGCCCACCCGCAAGGTCTACGACATGAGGTGACGGCTCCTGCTGCTCAGCCGCGAGCCAGCGCCGCCGCGAGCCGAGGAAGCACGTCCCCTGCGCGCGCCTCCAGGTACACGTCCGCCAGCTCCACACCGCGGCACTCACCGATGTTGAGGATGGCGATGGGAATGCGCCGCTCCGAGGCCCGCACCAGGAAGCGATAGCCGGAGAAGATGGCCAGCGACGAGCCCACCACCAGCAGCGCATCCCCCTCCTCCAGCAGGGAGAACGCGGCCTCCACGGTGGGGAGCGGCACGTTGTCTCCGAAGAAGACGACATCGGGCTTGAGCGTCCCGCCGCACACCAGACACGCCGGGACCTGGAACGAGGACAACTGCTCGGATGACAGGTCCGCGTCGCCGTCCGGCCGTAACACGCGCACCTCGTGGGAGAACCCAGGATTGAGCGCCAGCAAACGCTCCTGCAGGTCCACTCGCGGCTCCTGGGCGCCGCACGTCAGACAGCGGACCCGGGCCAACGCACCATGGAGCTCGATGACCCGAGCGCTCCCCGCAGCGTGGTGCAGCCGGTCCACGTTCTGCGTGATGAGGCCGCGGACGTGCCCCGCCTGCTCCAGCGCCGCGAGCGCGGCGTGCGCCGCGTTGGGCCGGGCCGACGAGAAGCGTGGCCAGCCCATCAAGCTTCGCGCCCAGTACCGCGCCCGGGCCTCGGGCTGCGTCAAGAACTCACGGTGCTGGATGGGGTTGCGCGCGCGGGCCCGCGTCCCTGGCCCCCGATAGTCCGGGATGCCCGACTCCGTGCTGCACCCCGCGCCGGTGAGCACCACCGTACTTCGGCGCTTGAGCAGCGCGGCCAGCGCCTCCACGCTCGGGCTCAGGTCCGGGGCTGGCAGGGCATCGTGCTGAGAAGTCATCGCGGCCCACATTCTAACCGCGTGCGCCCGGCGCCGCCGGATGTCCTCCCTCGCCCGAGTCCGCTCGCGCACCTCCACGCCTGTTCACGGTGCCGTGACCATCCAGCAGGCCGCCTACCGGCCCGCCGGGCGGCTCGCGTCCCCCCGTGCGGGCGACCAGCGGCGAAGGAAGGCGGGCGCGACGAGGAAGATGAGGAGCAGCCGTCCCACCTGGACGGCCAGGATGAGGGACACCGTGGCCCGCGTGCCCAGGGCAATGGCCAGCACGGAATCGGCGCCCCCGGGCGAGGTCGCGAAGTAGGTGGTGAGCAGGTCCACACCGGTGGCGGCGGACCACCCCCAGGCGAGCAACAGGCAGCCCGCCACCATCGCCACCGAGGCCCCCACCGCGAGGTGTGCCACCCGCTTCAGCTCCTGGGCGGAAGAGGCATCGAACTCGCTCCCCACGCGCACGCCCAGGGCCCACAACCCCAGCGCGAGCACGCCTGGCGGCCACGCGCCCACCGGAATCCCCACGGCCGTGATTGGGATGCCCAGCAACACCGGCCCCAGGAAGGAACCGGCCGGCAGCCGAAAGCGCAGTCCCAGCACGCTCCCCACCACGGACACGGCCGCGGTCGTCAGCCAGGCAACGAGTGGCGGCGGAGAGCCAGGCAGGTCCGCCGCCTGGGCGAGCGCCACGGCCGGGGTATCCCCCGCCCAGCGCCCCACTGCCACCGCCACGAGAATCACGACGCACAAGCGCATGCACTGGAAGAGCGTCACCAGCCGGGCATCCGCGCCCAGCTCGTCACTCAGCGCGATCATCGCGGACGAGCCCCCGGGCATCAGTCCGAGGGTGGCGGTGCGCGGGTCCAGGTGCCCCAGCCGCGCGCACACCAACGCCACGCCCTGCGCCACCGCCACCACGCCCACCACGGCGGCGAGCGACACCGCCCAGTTGTCCGCGAGGGCGCTCCAGGCCTCCGGCGAGAAGGACGAGCACAGCGCGCCGCCAAGCACGGACTGCGCCACCAGCATCCCCCGACGCGACACCGGAGCGTGCGTCGCCAGCGTCAGCGCGGCGGCAATCGACACCAGCATGGAGCCCAGCAGCGCCCCGGCCGGCAGGCGTGCGAGCTCGGCGAGTCCCGCGACGAGCAACGACACCACGGTGACAGCCGCCACGCGGCGTGACGTGCCCCCAGACGCGGTGTCCTTCGTCATCACGGCGCCCAAGCTACCAGCGGCGCCGGGGGAACGCTCCGGGCACCCGGCGAGAGAGGCCCCGCACGCTTACCCGTGCTAGACGCCCACCTCATGCGAAGCTGGCAGTGGAAGTCGTTCCAGGCCCTGTCGCTCAACGAGCTGTACGACGTGCTCGCGTTGCGGCAGGAGGTGTTCGTGGTGGAGCAGCGCTCCATCTACCAGGACGTGGACGGGTTCGACCGGAGCGCCGAGCACCTGCTCCTCCACGACGAATCCCAGGGCACCCGCCTGCTCGCCGCCTACCTGCGCGTCCTGCCTCCCGGCCTGAAGTATCCCGGAGAGAGCAGCCTGGGACGCGTGGTGACGTCGCCCAGGACCCGAGGCCAGGGGCTCGGGCGCGAGCTGGTGGCGCGTGGCCTCGCCCGGCTCGACAGCCTGTACCCGGAGGCCGCCATCCACATCGGCGCCCAGCACTACCTCCAGCGCTTCTACGAGGGCTTTGGCTTCCAGGCGCGAGGCGGCGTGTACGACGAGGACGGCATCCCGCACATCGACATGGTGCGGCCGGCGCGCGGCCCTCAGTGACGCCACGCGAAGTGGAGTTCCGCCGCGAGGCCCCAGGCGGCTGGACGTGACACGGGCCGCTTCGCCAGGGACCACGCTCCGGCCGAGGCCACGGCCCGTCTTACGCCTCGGCGAGCCCCACGGGCGATGGCACGACAACACTTCCCAGCCACCTTCTGTCGCGTACCGCACGCGCCTGCCCGGCCGCGCCCGTGAGGCCCGCGTGGGCCCATGACGCCGTGCGGCTCCGGCGCTTTCCTGCGGCGCCATGAACCCCCACATCGTCGACAACCCCTTCACCGGTGACGTCGCCGCGTCGGTCGAGCCCACGCCGCCCGCGAAGCTGGACGCAGTGCTGGAGCGTGCCCGGGCCGCGTCGCACGCCCTGCGCGCGCTGAGCGTGGAGGAGCGCGTGAAGCAGGTGCTGCGCGCCTGCGAGGCCATGGAGAAGCACACCGACGCCATCGCCCGGGACATCACCCGGCAGATGGGCAAGCCCCTCGCCCAGGCCCGCGGCGAGTTGGGCGGTATGGCGGGCCGCCTCCGTCACATGGCCGCCATCGCCTCGGAGTCGCTGGCCGACATCGTCCTGCCGTCCAAAGACGGCTTCGAGCGGAGAATCGCCAAGGAGCCGCTGGGCGTGGTGCTGGACCTGCCGGCGTGGAACTACCCGCTGCTCACGGCGGTGAATGCCATTGCGCCCGCGGTGCTCGCGGGCAACGCCGTCATCGTGAAGCACTCACCGCGCACGCCCCTGTGCGGCGCCCACTTCGCACGCGCCTTCGCCGAAGCGGGCATGCCCGAGGGCGCCGTGCAGGCCATCTTCCTGGACTACCCCGGCACGGAGCGGCTCGTCGGCGACTCGCGGGTGGACCACGTGCTCTTCACCGGCTCGGTGCTCGGCGGCCACAAGGTTCAAGCCGCCGCCCGCGAGCGCTTCCTGCACGTCGGCCTGGAGCTGGGCGGCAATGACCCGGCGTATGTCGCGCCGGACTGCGACCTCGACAAGACGGTGGAGCACATCGTCGACGGCGCCATGTACAACGCGGGGCAGAGCTGCTGTGCCGTGGAGCGCGTGTACGTGCATCGCTCGCTGTACGAGCGCTTCATCGCCGCCGCGGAGCCCCGGGTGCGCGCCTATGTGCTGGGCGATCCGGAGTCCGAGCAGACGACGATGGGCCCCATCGCCCAACCCTGGCATCCCGCCGAGCTCCATGCCTTCGTCCAGGACGCCATTGCCCGGGGCGCGCGGCTCGTCGCCGGAGGCCACCCCACCCAGGTGGAGGGCCGGGGCCGCTTCTTCGAGCCCACGCTGCTGCGGGACGTGAGCCCCCAGGCGCGGCTGATGCGCGAGGAGTCCTTCGGGCCGCTGCTGCCCGTCGCGCCCGTCGACTCCGACGAGGAGGCCCTGGCGCTGATGAATGCCTCGCGCCTGGGGCTCACCGCCAGCGTCTGGACGTCCGACCGCGACCGCGCGGACCGGCTGGCGCGGCGGCTCGAAGCAGGCACCGTCTACATGAACCGCTGCGACGCGCTGGACCCCGCGCTGCCCTGGAGCGGCGTGAAGGACTCCGGCCGCGGCGTGACGCTGAGCACGCTGGGCTTCGACGCCCTGACGCGGCCCAAGGCGCTGCACTACCGCCTGAGCCTGTGAAGCGCGGGGCAGGGGCTACATCTTCCGCAGGCGCACCCGCTTCACCTTGTGGTCCGGCCCCTTGAGGAGGATGAGCCGGGCGCGAGAGCGGGTGGGCGCGATGTTCTGGGCCAGGTTGGGGCCGTTGATCTCGCCCCAAATGGAGTCGGCCATCGTCACCGCCTGCTCGTGGCTCAGCTCGGAGAAGCGGCGAAAGTAGCTGCGCTCGTCACGGAACGCCGTCTGCTGGAGCTTGAGGAAGCGGTTCACGTACCACCGGCGGATGTCGGACTCGTGCGCATCCACGTAGATGGAGAAGTCGAAGAAGTCCGACAGGAACGTGGTGGGGAGCTGCTTCCCCTCCTGCGCCCCCGTCTGGAGGACGTTGAGCCCCTCCAGGATGAGGATGTCGGGCTGGCGGATGACCTGCGCCTCGCCGGGCAAAACGTCATAGACGAGGTGGGAGTAGGCGGGCGCCGACACCTCCGCGCGGCCGGCCTTCAGCTCCGCCAGGAAGCGAACCAGGCCGCGCCGGTCGTAGCTCTCCGGGAAGCCCTTGCGCTTCATCAGGCCGCGCTCGGTGAGCACGCCGTTGGGGAAGAGGAACCCATCCGTCGTCACCAGCTCCACCCGGGGGTGGTCCGGCCACCGCTTCAGGAGCGCCTGGAGGATGCGCGCCGTCGTGCTCTTGCCC
>Ga0182745_1002635_pt1 | contig 15912 bp, 16 predicted proteins | sample eDN3rd30CKraftBY_FD_128523 | JGI IMG/M metagenome (GOLD analysis project Ga0182745, IMG submission 128523) | Enriched backyard soil microbial communities from Emeryville, California, USA - eDNA 3rd pass 30_C Kraft BY (version 2) (version 2) | ecosystem: Environmental > Terrestrial > Soil >...
CCTTAGGCTGAAAGAATCTTGCGTAAATCATATACGGAAAAGCTACTCCTGAGTGCAGCTAATCCCTGTCGTTCACTTACGTTACAGTGCTTGAGATATAAGTTTGGCTTCTTGACTTTAGCCGACTTATAAATTAGGGTGGTACCGCGAATTAACAGTCTTCGTCCCTTTGTGGGATGGGGGCTTTTTATTTTTGTTCTTAAAATAAAGAATTGGCGGCCTTAATGTTACACCATCATGTGAAACAAATTTCAACTATTATTTTGGAGGTATTTTTAAGATGAACGCATCAGATATTCGTCGCAAATATTTAGAGTTTTTTATGGAAAAAGGACATTCCCAAGAACCATCAGCACCATTAGTACCTATTAATGACCCATCATTACTATGGATTAACTCAGGTGTAGCAACGTTAAAGAAATACTTTGATGGCCGTGTAATTCCAGATAATCCTCGTATTACGAATGCACAAAAATCAATTCGTACAAACGATATTGAAAATGTAGGTAAAACAGCTCGTCACCATACGTTCTTTGAAATGCTAGGAAACTTTTCGATTGGCGACTATTTCAAAAAAGAAGCGATTCATTATGCTTGGGAATTCTTAACAGACCCAAAATGGATGGGCTTCAATCCGGAACTTTTATCGATTACAATTCATCCGGAAGACCAAGAAGCATATGCTATTTGGAAGAATGAAATTGGAATTCCAGAAGAGCGTCTAGTGCGTATCGAGGGGAATTTCTGGGATATCGGAGAAGGTCCTTCTGGTCCGAACTCGGAAATTTTCTACGATCGTGGTGTGGAATATGGAAACGATGAAAACGATCCAGAATTATATCCAGGTGGAGAAAACGAACGTTACCTTGAAATTTGGAACTTAGTATTCTCACAATTCAACCACAATCCAGATGGTACGTATACGCCGCTTCCAAAACAAAATATCGATACTGGTATGGGTCTTGAGCGTATGGCATCCGTTGTTCAAAATGTACCAACAAACTTTGATACAGACTTGTTTATGCCTATTATCGCGAAGATTGAAGAGTTTGCAAACCGTTCATATAAACGTCCTGGTGAAATTGATTTAAAAGAAATTTTCGGCAGTGAAGAGGATATCAATACACCATTTAAAGTAATTGCTGACCATATTCGGACGGTTGCATTTGCAATTGGAGATGGGGCACTTCCTTCAAATGAGGGACGCGGCTATGTATTGCGCCGTTTATTGCGCCGTGCTGTGCGTTATGCAAAACAAATCGGCATCGAGAAGCCATTTATGTTCGAGCTAGTGCCAACTGTTGGGGAAATCATGCAAGACTTCTACCCAGAGGTGAAAGAAAAAACGGAATTTATTCAACGTGTGATTAAAAATGAAGAAAATCGTTTCCATGAAACACTTGACGGTGGATTGGCGATTCTTTCAGACGTGATTAAAAAAGAGAAGGCTGCTGGATTAAATGTGATTCCAGGCAGTGATGCTTTCCGTCTTTATGATACGTATGGTTTCCCAGTAGAGTTAACGGAAGAATACGCAGCAGAAGCTGGTATGACAGTTGACCATGAAGGCTTTGAGTCGGCAATGGAGGAGCAGCGTGAACGTGCTCGTGCAGCTCGAGCTGATGTTGATTCAATGCAAGTACAATCAGAGGTTTTAGCAAACTTAAAACAACAATCTAGCTTTGTTGGCTATGATACGCTGAAAACAGAAACAACAGTAGCAGCGATAGTAGCAAATGGTCAAATCGTAGAAGTAGCTTCCGAAGGGGAAGAGGTTCTAGTTATTTTAGCAGAAACGCCATTCTACGCTGAAATGGGTGGTCAGGTTGCAGACCACGGAACAATTGAAAACGATACATTTAAAGCATTTGTAAAAGATGTACAAAAAGCGCCAAATGGCCAATCCCTTCACACTGTGGTAGTTGAATCTGGTGAAATGCATTTAAATGATGCTGTAGTGGCAACAGTTGACCGTGATGAGCGAAATCTGATTGTGAAAAACCATACAGCCACACACATTATGCAGCGTGCATTAAAGGATGTCTTAGGCGACCATGTTAACCAAGCTGGTTCTTATGTTGGTCCAGATCGTTTACGCTTTGACTTCTCTCATTTTGGACCAGCTACAAAAGAAGAAGTAGAAACAATTGAACGTATTGTTAATGAAAAAATTTGGGCTGATATTGAAGTGGTAATTGAAGAAATGCCAATCGCAGAAGCAAAAGCAATGGGTGCAATGGCATTATTCGGTGAAAAATATGGCGATGTTGTTCGCGTAGTTCAAGTAAGCGACTATTCAGTAGAGCTTTGTGGTGGTCTACACGTTAAACGTTCATCTGAAATCGGTCTATTTAAAATTGTATCTGAAGCTGGTATTGGAGCTGGTACTCGCCGTATCGAGGCGGTTACAGGGAAAGCTGCATATGAGGCTATTAAAGAAGAGCAACGCATTTTAGAAGAATCAGCAAGTCTTTTAAAAGCAAATCCAAAAGATTTAGTTGCGCGCGTTGAAAACCTGCAACAAGAATTAAAAGAGCAACAACGCGAAAATGCTGCATTATCGCAAAAAATCGCAAACTCACAAGCTAGTGCGGTATTAGACGCAGCTCAAAAATTTGGCGATGTAACAGTATTAGCCACTAAAGTTGAAGCGAAGGACAACAATCAGCTTCGTCAAATGATGGATGACTTAAAAGGCAAATTAGACAAGGCTGTCATTGTTCTTGGAGCTGTTGATGGCGATAAAGTAATGCTATGCGCGGGTGTATCGAAGGATTTAGTTGGCGGAAGCTACCACGCTGGTAATATCGTGAAAATGGTTGCAGAAGCATGTGGAGGCAAAGGTGGCGGTCGTCCAGATATGGCGATGGCAGGAGCAAAGGATGCTTCTAAACTTGAAGAAGCATTAGTTTCTGTGTATGATTACGTTAAATCAATTTAACTTAATGTCTTCAAAGCAACGATTCCTTAGTGTGAAATTTACTAACTGTAACAAAAAATGGTTAGAATTCCATTCCAATATTTGATTGCTACCAATAATAAGTTATAATAAAGAAAATGAAATGGAGATGTAGTACGTCATTACATCTCCTAATTTCTGAAAGCGAGGTGCTGGTCTTGAGTTCGTTTGATAAAACAATGAAGTTTAGTTTCCCAGAAGAATCAATGGAACAAGAAGTTAAGCAAGTGATGCTGAAGGTGTACTCTTCACTAGAAGAGAAGGGGTATAATCCTACCAATCAAATTGTAGGATATCTTTTATCTGGTGATCCGGCATACATCCCTCGCCATCAGGATGCAAGAAATCTAATACGTAAATTAGAGCGTGATGAAATTCTTGAAGAGCTTGTGAAATTTTATATTAAGAATAACGAGGCATAATAGTAAATATGAGAATTATGGGTTTAGATGTGGGTTCTAAAACAGTCGGCGTCGCAATTAGTGATGCGTTGGGCTGGACAGCACAAGGAATCGAAACTGTAAAGATTAATGAAGAAGCAGGCGACTTTGGAATTGAACGTATAAAAGAGCTTGTAAAGGAATATGCTGTTACCGAATTTGTGGTTGGCTTTCCTAAGAACATGAATAATACAGTTGGTCCGCGTGGCGAAGCTTCCGATAATTACAAAAAATTATTGGAAGAAACCTTTAATTTGCCTGTTAAACTCTGGGATGAACGTCTTACGACAATGGCCGCAGAGCGGATGCTGATTGAAGCTGATGTAAGCCGAAAAAAACGCAAAAAAGTAATTGATAAAATGGCGGCTGTTATGATCCTTCAAGGGTATTTAGACAGTAAGAATTAGCATTTGTGCAAGTAAGTGTTGATTCTATGTCAAAAAAGCTAGCAATTAGGGACAAGAAGTTCTCTGCTACGAAGTAATCGCGATTTGGCAGTAATACTTTGCCTCGCGAAAACTAAGACAGAGGCAAAAAAGAAACTTTGCACATTTTAATTGTAGCAAATTCGAAAAAATATAAGAGGTGACCAATAATGGTAAATGAGCACGAACACGATCACGAGCATCGTCACATCACAATCGTAGACGAAAACGGAAATGAACAATTATGTGAAGTAATTCATACTTTTGATTCTGAAGAATTCGGTAAATCATATGTTTTATATTCAATCATCGGTGCTGAAGAAGATGACGAAGGACAAATTGAAATTTTCGCATCAGCATTTACACCTTCTGAAAACGGTGAAGACGGCGAATTAGAGCCAATCGAAACAGAAGCTGAATGGGATTTAGTCGAAGACGTATTAAATCAGCTTGAAGATCAATTCGACGAAGAAGAATAAGAACTAAATGAAAAGGTAGGCGCTTTATTGCCTACCTTTTTTATACTGATAGGAAGCAAAATTAGACTGATTTTCCAATAGTATAAGAAAATCATGACTTTTTTACTAAATTTGGAGGTGCTTGAAATGGACGAGCAAAATTTTAAGATTCAACTAGAGGATGGAACGGAACAAGAATGTAGAGTAATTATGACATTTGATAGTGATGACCATTCTTATGTGCTGTATTCTATTGTTGATAAAGACGGAAATGACACCGATGAAGTTTCTGCACTGCGCTTTGAGTTAGGTGAGAACGGTGAAATGACGGACTTTGCTTCTCTTGAAACAGAAACGGAGTGGGAAATGGTTGATGAGGTGCTTAATACCCTTATTGCAGAATTTGGTGATGGCGAGGAAGATTTCTTCGCGATTTCAGATGAAAATGGGGATGAGGTTGTTTGTGAAGTAATCCATCGTTTTGACTTAGAGGAGTTTGAGAAGTCTTATATTCTCTATACTTTTGCTGACCAAGAGGAAATTGGCGAGATTTTCGCAGCTAGCTACATTGCTGGTGATAACGGCGAAATAATAGACATTCTTCCAATCGAGACTGATGAAGAATGGACAAAGGTTGAACAAGAGCTAGCTTCACTGGATCAGAAATAAAAGTTGAATAAGTAATGTTAGAGGGTGACTCAAGAAGTGTTAGCAAAATGCTTTTTGCGGTCATCCTTTTTGTATAGCAGTATTGTTAAATGAAAGTGGGCTATAAGATATAACAAGCGAGTTGAGGGGGAGAACGGTCGGATAGAACCAGACATTGCAACGATACAGCAACACAATTAGCTTAAAAGGTAGCAAAGAGTCTAACAATGCGACGATTCAACAAAACAGAGAGCTCAAAAGGTAGCAAAGAGTCTAACAATGCGACGATTCAACAAAATAGAGAGCTCAAAAGGTAGCAAAGAGTCTAACAATGCGGCGATTTAGCAAAACAGAGAGCTCAAAAGGTATCAAAGAGTCTAACAATGCGACGATTCAACAAAACAGAGAGCTAAAACGGTAGCAAAAAGCCAAAAGTTACTACTATTCAGCAGTATACAATTCAAACTGGTCATCTTCAGTGACTTCAAAGCACTTTATAATACAAAATTAGATAATCAAGAGACAGAACTGTCCAATAGAGTGCTTTGCCGTTCGGTTTAGATGATTGCGCTTGCCGTAAACTTTCGGCGCATACAAAACTCGCCTTTAGCCCGTGAAAGACGCGTTAAACCGTGTGCTCCTGCGCTGCGGTAGCTGCTCGTCGCAAATAAACATTGCCCAATTTGTCGAAAGAGTATTCGTTTTAGATTGTTGCACCTGCCGCTAAAGCTTTCGATGCAGATGAAGAGTGTGCATCTGTTGTAAGTTTTCGTTTTGGATCATTGCGCCTGTCGCAAGCTTTCGGCACAGACAAAATCCGTCACATATCCCGTATGTGACGGGTTTTGTTGTCACCATTTGCATTTTCTTGTATCATATTAGGAGATGTGAGGGGGTACGTTGGTGGATAATAATAAAAATAATGAATCTAAAAAACAAGAGATGATTGAGAAGTTGACGGTTAGGAAGAAAGAGGGACGCATTGTGCGACGCATTGTCTTGATTGTGACACTGGTGATTTTATTGGTTGTTGGTGTTGTTGGTGTGAGTGGTTATTACTATGTGAAGTCTGCTCTTCAACCGATTGACCCAGAGGCAACGGCTGAGATTCCGGTAGATATTCCGATGGGTTCGGGGATTTCGACAATTTCAACGATATTAGAAGAAAATGGTGTTATTAAAAATGCACGTATTTTTAAATATTACACAAAGTTTCAAAACGAATCGAATTTCCAGGCTGGTAAGTACATAATGACTCAAGCGATGACATTTGATGAGATACTTGAAAGTCTAAAAACGGGGAAGGTTTACCGTGAGCCGCTATTTTCAATTGTTGTGCCTGAAGGGTTAACGTTGGATCAAATCTCGGAAATTGTGGCTAAGAAGACAAAGTATACTGCTGAACAGTTTATGGAATTGGTGAATAGCCCGGAATTTATCGATAGCATGATAGCGGCTTATCCTGATTTAATCAAGGAAGAAGTTAAAAACGAGAATATTCGTTATGCTTTAGAAGGCTATTTATATCCTTCCACATATGCTTTTTATGAGGAAAATCCATCGTTAGAAGAAATAGTGAAGAACATGATCAATTTAACGAATGATGTTGTCGTTGAATATGCAAGTGTGCTTGAAGAAAAAGAGATGACACCACATAAACTATTAACTTTTGCGTCTTTACTTGAGGAAGAAGCTACTGCACAAACGGATCGTGAAACCATTGCAAGCGTCTTTTATAATCGTTTGGAAATAGACATGCCATTGCAAACAGATCCAACCGTTTTATATGCATTAGGCTCACATAAAGAACGTGTCTTATATGAGGATTTGGAAGTAGACAATCCTTATAATACTTATGTTATTCAAGGATTACCGCCAGGTCCAATTGCGAATGCCGGGAAAGTTTCGATAGAAGCGGCACTTAATCCGACAGATACAGAGTATTTATATTTCTTAGCTGATACTGCGGGTAACAATCACTTTGCTAAAACTTATGAAGAGCATTTGAAAAATGTTGATAAATTTATAGAATAAAATGGATTGCTAATCCAAAAAGCTCAGAAGGAAACGGGACTATATATTATCTTGGGAAAAGGTTAAGATGCAAACTTTTCACTTTTAGAATAATAAACAGTAGTCGCTTTCCTTCTGTTTTCATGATATTATAAATTGTGTTTTTTGTAGAATTAGATGAAAATTAGCGATTGAAGGAAATACTATAAGAAAATAGTCATTTCTATTGCTTTCATCAAAAATTTTTTAAGTTTAAAGGGGTTCACAGAATGGAAATTTCTAATACTTATATAGAATCCTTTATACAGCCGCGTAATGAGTTATTAATGGAGATGGAGAAGTATGCCCAGGAGCATCATGTCCCTATTATGCAATTGCCAGCGATTGATGTATTGAATCAGCTGCTTCGTATCCAAAATCCATCTAGTATATTAGAAATTGGGACAGCTATAGGCTATTCGGCATTGCGAATGGCAAATGCTTTACCTAAATGTACGATTGTAACCGTTGAAAGGGACGCAGAACGAGTGAATCTTGCTAAGCAATTCATAGCCCGTTCAGAAGTAGCTAATCGAATTACTGTGATCGAAGGTGATGCGTTAGAAGTGGATGTGGAAAGTATTCAATCTACTTTTGATGCTGTTTTTATTGATGCGGCGAAAGGCCAATACATGCGCTTTTTTGAAAAATATTCTCCGCTCGTGCCTTCGGGTGGTATTTTATATATTGATAATATGTACATGCACGGTTTATCAGACTTAGATATTAAAGAAGTCCCAAGGCGTAAAAGAACTATGATTCGTAATTTGAAAACTTTCGCTGATTGGATTATGGCACATCCTGAATATGATAGTACATTCTTCCCGGTTGGGGATGGCTTATTAATTTGTTTGAAGAGGTGACGAATATGAATAAACCAGAATTACTAGTGACACCAAAGTCAGTAAACCATGTCAAAGCGTTAATCGAAGCTGGAGCAGATGCATTTGTAATTGGTGAACAACAATTCGGTTTACGTTTAGCGGGTGAGTTTTCTGTAGCGGAAGTAGAGGAAGCAACGAAGCTAATTCACGAAGCAGGTAAAAAAGTATATGTCTCAGTAAACGCAATTTTCCATAATGACCGTTTGGAAGCGCTTGAGCAATATTTAAAGGAAATGCAAAGAATTGGCGTCGATGCCTTACTATTCGGCGATCCTGCTGTAGTTGTGGCACTTCGTGAGCTAGAGATTACCATTCCATTGCACTGGAGTCCTGAAACAATTGCTACAAACTGGTTTCAAGCAAATTATTGGAACGAACGTGGTGCAAAGAGAGCAGTACTTGCCCGTGAGCTTTCATTAGAGGAAGTAATTGAAACAAAAGAAAATGCAAAATCAGAAATCGAAGTGCAAATTCATGGAATGACTTGTATGTTCCAATCAAAACGTTCTCTATTAGGAAATTACTTCTTATATCGTGGTGAGGTAATGGAGATTGAGAATCGTAAAGAGAACAAAAACATGTTCCTTCATGATCATGAACGAAAAAACAAGTATCCAATCTATGAAGATGTGAATGGAACACATATTTTCTCGCCAAATGATATGTGCTTAATCGATGAGTTAACAGAGCTTTTTGAAGCTGGAATTGATTCTTTAAAATTCGATGGTGTACTTCATACGCAAGAGTACATAAATACTGTGACGAATTGTTACCGCCAAGCAATCGATGCGTATTTCGATCATGGCGAAGACGCTTATGATGACATTAAGGACGAGCTGTTAGAGAAAATTGAAGAAATTCAACCAGAGCTGCGTCCGCTAGATACAGGATTTATCTTTAAGGAAACAGTTTATTAGGAAGGAGCGGCTAAGCCTTGTTACAATTGATTGAAAATGAAAAAATTCGGGAAACTGTTAATGGTAAGCGCGTGATTACTAAAAAGCCAGAGTTATTAGCACCTGCTGGTAGTTTAGAAAAGTTAAAAGTAGCCGTTCACTATGGTGCGGATGCTGTATTTATAGGTGGGCAAGAATTTGGCTTGCGTTCTAATGCAGGGAACTTTTCCATTGAAGAAATGCGTGAAGGTGTCGAATTTGCTAAAAAATATGGTGCAGTTATTTATGTAACAACGAATATTTTTGCCCATAATGAAAATATGGCTGGTCTTGACGAATATTTGAAAGCGATTGAAGAAGCTGGTGTAAAAGGGATTATTGTTGCAGACCCTTTAATCATCGAAACTTGTCGACAAGTGGCACCTAAGCTCGAAATTCACCTTTCGACACAACAGTCCCTATCAAACTGGAAGGCCGTGAAATATTGGAAGCAAGAAGGCCTGCATCGTGTCGTTTTAGCTCGTGAGGTTGGGGCAGAAGAAATGCTTAAGATGAAAGAAGAAGTCGATATTGAAATCGAAGCTTTCGTTCATGGCGCAATGTGTATTGCTTATTCAGGTCGATGCGTTTTATCAAACCATATGACGGCTCGTGATTCGAATCGTGGCGGCTGCTGTCAGTCATGCCGTTGGGATTATGATTTATATGAAGCGGTTGACGGTGAAGAAAAAGCATTATTTACAGAAGATGATGCACCATTTGCAATGAGTCCAAAAGACTTAAAATTAATCGAATCCATCCCTCACATGATTGAGCTTGGAATTGATTCTTTGAAGGTTGAAGGGCGTATGAAGTCAATTCACTATGTGGCAACAGTTATCTCAGTCTATCGCAAGGTGATTGACGCGTATTGTGCAGATCCAGATAACTTTGAGATAAAAAAAGAGTGGCTAGAGGAACTCGATCGCTGTGCAAATCGTGCAACAGCATCCAGCTTCTTTGAAGGTGAACCAAGCTATGAGCAACAAATGTTTGGCTCCCATGCTACTAAAACAAAGTGGGATTTTGCTGGACTAGTTCTTGACTATGATCCAGAAACACAAATGGTAACACTTCAGCAGCGAAATTATTTCAAAACTGGAGATACAGTTGAATTCTTTGGACCAGATATTGATTCCTTCCAAATGGAAGTTGGACAAATTTGGGATGATAAAGGAAATGAAATCGAAGTTGCAAACCATCCATTACAAATTGTGAAATTTAAGTGCGAGCGTCCGTTGTTCAATTACAACATGATGCGAAAGGAGAATATTTAATGTCAAAAAAGCGCCCTTTAGTAATAGGGATTGCAGGCGGTTCATGTTCCGGGAAAACGAGCGTGACTCATGCCATCTATGATGTCTTTCGTGAACATTCCGTTGTGGTAATTGAACAAGATTACTATTATAAAAATCAAAGCCATTTAACATTTGAAGAGCGTCTAAAAACAAATTATGACCACCCATTGGCCTTTGATAATGATTTATTGTTAGAGCATATCAATAGCTTATTGCAACGTAAAGCAATCGATAAGCCTGTATATGATTATGTAAATCATACACGTGCTGATGAAGTAATTCATGTTGGTCCTAAGGATGTAATTATCCTAGAAGGAATTCTTGTACTTGAAGATAAACGGTTACGAGATTTGATGGATATTAAATTATTTGTCGATACAGATTCAGATTTACGTATAATTCGTCGTATTGAGCGAGATATTAAGGAACGAGGCAGAACAATCGATTCTGTTATCGATCAGTATTTGTCGGCTGTTCGACCAATGCATAATTTATTCATCGAACCGACGAAACGTTATGCAGATGTCATTATCCCTGAAGGCGGAGAAAATGAAGTAGCGATTGACTTAATGGTCACAAAAATTAAAACAATTCTTGAAACTACAACAATTGTGTAATATGATGAGTGAGTATTGGAATTAATTACTATAAAAAAATATCCGTTTCCTACAAAATTCGGTTATTAGTTAAGTGGGCTTGGGGACTTCTAAACACTCCCTAAGCCTCATATGCTTAACTACTAACCGGGTTTTATTATTACATCTTAAATAGAAAACGATTGCAATTTCTAAATGAAGGTGTGTATAGTATGGATTCAAGTAAAATTTCGTGAGATTTAAGGAGTGAGCTAATTTGGCAAATGAAAAACAATACCCAATGACATTAGCGGGAAAACAAAAATTAGAAGAAGAATTAGAAAACTTAAAAACAGTTAAACGTAAAGAAGTAGTAGAGCGCATTAAAATTGCTCGCAGCTTCGGAGATTTATCTGAGAACTCTGAGTACGATTCAGCGAAAGAAGAGCAAGGTTTTGTTGAAGGACGTATCACTACTATCGAGTCAATGCTGCGTAATGCATTAATTATAGAAGAGTCAGGCGCAAGCGATGTAGTTACTCTTGGTAAAACAGTTGCTTTTGTAGAGCTTCCAGATGGTGATGAGGAAGAATATACAATCGTTGGTTCAGCAGAAGCAGATCCATTTGAAGGACGCATTTCTAACGATTCTCCAATTGCAAGAGCGCTATTAGGCCGTAAAGTAGACGATATTGTAAAGATAGCAACTCCAGGCGGAGATATGGAAGTACGTATCGTTTCCATCAAAACAGCTAACTAAGAATTGTATCCTTTTACTTTTGGCTTTAATACATAGCCTCTCGAATCATAAGGATAGTGGTTGTGTTTTATTTATACTATCTTAAATTTTAATGATAATATTTGAATATATGGGTCGGCAAAATCATATAAAGATTTTGTCGACTTTTTCATTTTGTTTAAATTTCTAACAAGATTATTAAAAAACAAGCTTATTAATGGTATTCAACGGGAATCTTGATACAATAGGGGTAATGAGGTAAAGGGGGATTCAATTTATGTCTAAAGGACAAGAATCTTTAACACGTACAGAGAGCAAAAGACGTGAACAGCGAAAACAAAAGAGCAAAGTGGACAAAATCTTAAATATACTTATTGCGATTGTTTCAATACTTATAGTCTTAAATGTATTGACGATTTTTAATGATAACGATACTGAAAAGGAACTATCAAAAGCTGCAGTTGAAAGGCAAAGTAAAAAGGATAATAAAGAGATTGCCGATACCAGCAAAACAGATTCAAAATCCGAAAAAAATGTTGTGTCTGCTCAAGAAGTTGACAGTGAAGAAACAGATTCAGACACAGCTTCGGAGACAAAGCTTATTGTTCAAGCATCCAGTGATCCAATGGTTGAGGAAGTAATTGTGAATCCGCAATGGGATGTAACGCCAACAAAACAATCAGGTGAGCATGTATCTGCCTATGAAAAAGGACATCCTGATTACGAGGAGAAGCTTGAAACATTCCGCCAAGCTGTACAATTAGCTGAAGACGATGTAATCTTCTGGTCAGTAAAAAACAATGGCAGTACGGAGAGTTCTGTAGCAGTACTCTCTACAAACGATAAAACAGAGAATTACCGTGTCTTTATCGAGTGGGTAGAAAACGAAGGCTGGATACCTGTAAAAGTTGAAAAGCTAAATCAGACAATAGGGGCTAGTTAACCAATTCTTTGGCACTATCTCCTAAACCTTTTGTTTTAGGTAAAGCAGCCAGATTATAAGCGTGCTAAATGACTGTATAAAGTTTTAGCCTCTGGTGGATGTGACATATTCTTTGTGTTAATATATGTGTGTCATGAATTGGAGGAATATTATATGAAAATCGCCGTAATTGGAGCAATGGAAGAAGAAGTTGAATTATTAAGAAACGCTCTTTCAAATCCACAAATTACAACAATCGCTAACAGTGAATATACAACAGGTACATACCAAGAGAAAGAAATTGTACTGCTAAAAAGCGGGATTGGAAAAGTAAATGCAGCAATGTCCACAACAGCTTTGCTTTATGAATTTAAACCAGATGTAGTTATTAATACAGGTTCAGCTGGTGGATACGATCCATCATTAGAAGTAGGTGCTGTCGTTATTTCCGATGAAGTGCGCCATCATGATGTTGATGTAACAATCTTCAATTACGAAATGGGGCAAGTACCTCAACTGCCGGCTGCTTTTAAGTCAGATGAGCGTTTAATGAAATTAGCAGAACAAGCTGTTCAAGAGATTGGAGAACATCAATATGGTGTAGGCTTAATTTGCTCTGGAGATTCGTTTATGAATGATCCAGAACGCGTAGCGAAAGTGAGAGAGTTTTTCCCTCAGATGAAAGCTGTGGAGATGGAAGCTGCCGCTGTTGCGCAGGTTTGCTACCAATTTAAAACACCTTTTGTTGTAATTCGAGCGTTGTCTGATATCGCTGGAAAAGAATCGAATATCAGCTTTGATGAGTTTTTACCTGTTGCTGCAAAGCATTCAACGGAAATTGTGCTAAAAACAATTGAAAAGCTATAATCGTCACCTATTGTTCACAAACTAACTTGACCCAAGTTAAAAAATCAAAGTAATATAGAAATATGAACGTATTAGGAGGGAAATGCTATGTTAATGCTAATGGCAGGTTCTGTAGCAATCACAGCGATTTTAGGTATTCTAATTTATTCTGGAGCTAAAGAAAATACTTATCATTAAGAAGAAGGCTCATTAAGGTTGAAAGGCTAACCTTAATGAGCTTTTTTTAATCGCTAAGATGGGACGATTCGATTTCAGCTTTTCGACTTTCCCGTTCAGCCTGATTATGTTTAAATTGCTGATAGAGCTTTACAAGGGCACGCTTTTCAATCCGTGACACATAGCTTCTCGATATTTTTAATTTCTTTGCAATCTCCTTTTGAGTTAAAGGATCGTTATTGTTCAGTCCGTACCGGTAAACAATAATTTCAAGTTCACGGGGCTCTAATGTATTCAAATAGGCATAGAGCTGTTCAAAGCTTTCTTTTTGTTCGATTTTGTCAATTGCCGGTTGTTCTTCTAACTGCAAAAGGTCGCGAATTTGCAAAGATTGTCCTTCTTTATCCACTCCAATAGGTTCGAAGAGGGAGACATCTTTTTGCACCTTTTTTTGTGCACGCAAATGCATTAGGATTTCATTTTCAATACAACGCGCTGCATAAGTGGCTAAACGTGTTTTTTTATCCGGTGTATAGCTGCTAACAGCTTTCATCAGCCCAATGGTACCGATTGATATATAATCGTCTAACTGCTCATGCTGTGGATGGAATTTCTTGACGACATGTGCAACAAGTCTCATATTTCTTTCAATCAAATCGAGACGTGCTTGTTCATCACCAGCCATAAAGCGTTCGATTGCTTTTGCTTCTTCTTCTTTTGTGAAAGGTCGATGAAAAGCCTGCCCCTTTAAATATCCAAGTAATGACGGAATGTCTAACCAAAGCTGCATTAGTGATGCAAAAATTCCGCTCAATCACGTCATCCTTTCCGCTTTTTTCGACATTATATGATAAACTTCTCGAGAAAATGAAGAATCGGGCAGATTTAATTAGAAAACATCGTGATTGAATGGAGTTTAAACTTATGATGGAGAGCGGATGGGAAGAGTGCCAGTGGAAAATTTCTTCTCATTGCGACCGTATTAATCCTTAGAGCGGCTGAAACCTAGTAATTAAGGGAACTTTGCTATGATGTGAGCATGGTGAGGTGTTGGAACGTCGCAAAGAAGGCCACTTTGCTACGGTTTGAACATATTGAGGTTTTGTATCGTCGTAATGATGAGCAGTTTTATACCAACTTTAATTCTTTATGATTATTATTTAACTGGTTTTTCTTTGGAAATGGCATTCATTTAATTATTTTTGATTAGTTGTAGAGTTGATTCCAATGAATGTTAGAATGTTAAATACTATGAGAAAACTAGAACTAAATAATTTAAAACAAAAAAAACGATGCAATCATTTAATGATGCATCGAATGGTTTAGACTTTTTTTAAGGTTAACGTACATACCATTAATATAGAGAGTATAGGGAAAACGAAGAGATAAAATTGTGGGCCAACAACTGGGATTAAAAAATAAGTAAACGTTAAAAACGTTCCCGCAGCAGTAATTGGCAATCCAACAAAATAACCTACAGATTCTGTAATATTAAAGCGTGCTAAGCGGAAAGCACCGCAGGCTATATAAAGAATAGTAAAAATGATTCCTAGCATACCAAAATCAGCCAAAATACTTTCATACATTAATAGAGCTGGGGCCACACCGAATGATATAATATCACCCATAGAGTCTAATTGTTTGCCGAGCTCTGATTCTTGATTAAATTTTCTAGCTACCTTGCCGTCATATCGATCGAGGAAAGCAGCGATAAAAATAAATAGAACACTATAACTATATGCTTCGTTTAATGTTGCCATAATCGAGGCACCACCAAAAGACAAATTACATAGTGTAATCAGATTAGCAGCGTGCGATTTAATTTTTTTAATCGTGGAATCCACCATATGGATTATAAACATGGGGAAACACTCCTTTGCGCTAAATATATTTATATATTATACTTCGAAAAAGTATAAATTGTAAGCCAATAAAATTTCCATAAAACTTACATTAATATCAGACTTTATAGGGGGTTATTATGAAAGAAAAAATTTATCAATCACTAATTGAGCTTACAAATGGAAAATACAGCTCCCTAATGCTTAAAAAGCTCGTAACCTCACCAATTAGTAGAAATCTTATCCATCGGTACAGTAAAGTATACGAAATTGATTTTACAGAGGTTTCACGTAATATCGAGAGTTTTACAAGTTTACAAGATTTCTTCACAAGACAGTTAAAAGAAGAGGTAAGACCGGTCAATCGGGCAAAGGATATGCTGACTAGCCCTGTGGATGCGAAAATTGAATCCTTTGGTCAAATTGACGAAGCGGCTATTTTCACTGTTAAAGGCAAACCCTACACACTTATAGATTTGTTGGGAAATGAACAGGTTATAGATAAATATAAAAATGGTCAGTATATTGTCTTTTATTTGAGTCCTGCCAATTATCATCGTATTCATAGCCCAATCGATGCGACAGTCATACGTCAGTATTTTCTTGGAAATAAATCCTATCCCGTAAATCAGTTAGGGTTAACCTATGGCAAAAAGCCGATTAGTAAAAACTATCGAATGGTGAGTGAATTACAATTTCAAAATAATAAACAC
>Ga0182745_1002636_pt1 | contig 15910 bp, 14 predicted proteins | sample eDN3rd30CKraftBY_FD_128523 | JGI IMG/M metagenome (GOLD analysis project Ga0182745, IMG submission 128523) | Enriched backyard soil microbial communities from Emeryville, California, USA - eDNA 3rd pass 30_C Kraft BY (version 2) (version 2) | ecosystem: Environmental > Terrestrial > Soil >...
GTTCGAGCGCATCAAGCGCGGCCACGACGATGCCGGCCAGCTCTGGTGCACCTATGGCCGCACGCGCGACGCGCCGGCGCTGCCGCGCCACGCGGAGAAGTATCGCCGCCTGCAGCACGTCGCGGCGCTGCGCGCGCTGTGCCCGGAAGTCGTCGGCCCGGCGATGGCGGCCGATCTGCGCGAGGAGGTCGACGCATGAGCAATGCCACGGCGGAAGCCACGATCACGGCACAGAACACGTTCACGCCGTGGGTACGCCTGCGCGGCGCGTTCAACGTGGTGCTGACGACGGAAGACACGACGTGGACGAACGGTTCCGTCGTGACCCTGCAGCGCAGCTTCGACGGCGGCGACACGGTGAGCGACGTCCGCCTGTGGGCTGAAGATCCCGGCGAGGCCCAGCTCGGCTACGAGCCGGAAGACGGGGTGCTGTACCGCCTCGGGGTGAAGACCGGCGATTTCGAGGCCGGCGACAGCCTGCCGCTGCGGTTGAGCCAGTGAGGTACGAGCATCGCCTGCGCACGGCCGGCCGGGTGGTGACGCCGCTCGTGCGGCCGCTGCTGGTCGGGCCGGGCGATGCCGCGCCGCCGCCGCCGTTCGTGTTTCCGTCCGAAAACCTGATCTTCGCACTCGATCCGACGCAGAACATCACGGCGGCGGGCGGTGCCGTGAGCGCCTGGGGGCCGGCGAACCCGGGTTCCGACCTGTCGACGCTGACCGGCACGGCGACCCTGGTGCCGGCTGGACCGGGCGGCGCCGCCTATGTGTCCTTCGACGGCGCCAGCGACAGGCTCGGCCCGGTCGGCCCCGACTGGGGCACCATGACGGAGCAGACGCTCTATCTGACGGCGCGGGTGCGCAGCCTCGCGGATGGCGTCGATCAACTGATCATCGACGGCGAGTCCCGCTTCGCCGGCGCGATCATCGCCTATTCCTCCGGCGCCGGCGGCTACGACGCGCCGTCGATCTGGCCGATCTTCGGCGGCAATGTCGATTTCACGGTGCCGCTCACGGTCGGCGCCTGGTTCGTCCTCTGCCTTCGGATGCGCGGCGATGCCACGTCTGACGTCGGCGTGAACCTCGGCGCGCCCGTCGCGGGCGATGCCGGCGGCGGCGGCATGCGGGGGCTGACGCTGGGCGCGGCGGCGGACGGCGTCGAGCACTGTGCCTGCGATATCGGCCCGCTGGGCCTCTATGGCGGCGTCCACGGCGATGCCACGCGGCTCGCGATCATGACCGGCCTGATGGCCGCGCGCGGGATCTCCTGATGGGATTCCTCGCGCCCATCGCCATGCCGCTGATGATCGCGTCATCGGTGCTGGGTGCGTTCGGCTCCATCACGTCGGGCATCGCGGCGGGACAGGCCGGCAAGGCACAGCAGAAGGCGGCCAACCAGGCGGCGTCCCTGCAGCGCCGGCAGGGCGCCATCAACGCCATGCAGACCCGGCGCGAGGGCGCCCGCTTCGCCGGCGAGCAGCTCGCGGCCATCGCCGGTTCCGGCATCGACATCGCCGAGGGCTCGCCGCTGGAGCTGATGGCCGACACGCAGCGCGAGATCGACTGGCGCGCCGCCACGACGCGCTTCGAGGCCGAGAGCGGCGCCGTCTCGCTGGAGAATCAGGGCCGGCTGGCGAAGTGGGAAGGCAACGTGCGCAAATCCGCAGCCTTCGGCAAGGCGGCCGGGCAGTTGTTCGGCGGCCTCGGCGGGATCGGCGGCGGCCTGGGCAGTGATCCGCTCGCGACGCTGAACCCCAACAGCGCGCTCACCGATTACGGCCACGGGGGCAACTGATGGCGCCGTGGCCCACGCTCTCCTATGGCCAGATCCGGGGCGCGGCGCCGCGCCCGACCGGGCCCAGCTTCGCGGTGGCGGAAGCGGCCGGCGGCGGTTTCTTCTCCGGCGCGGCGAAGCTGACCGAAGGTCTCGCAAAGATCGCGGACAAGGAGCAGGAGGCGCGCGACACGGTGGCGGTGAGCGACGCCGCCACGCGCATCGCCGGCGACCTCGACGGCTATCGTCGCGAACTCGACAGCGACGCGGATTACAAGTCGCGCGAGGCGAAGTTCCAGACGCGGGCGAAGGAAGTCTATGACCGCGAGCTGGCGGCGCTGTCCTCGCCGCGTGCCCGGCAGGCGTTCCATCTCCGCTACAACCAGTTGTCCGGCTCGATCGGCCTGCAGGTGCGCCACGACGCCCGCGACGCGGAGATCCAGGATGCCCGCGTCGCGCTCGACACCAACAACGACGCGCTCCTGAACAAGGCGCTGTTCGCGCGCTCGCCGCAGGAGGCGGCGGCCTATCTCGACCAGGTGAAGGCCAACGTCCACGACGCGGTGAAGACCGGCGTGCTGCCGGCGCGCATGGCGGCGGCGGAGCTGCGGCGCACGTCGATCAAGCTGCAGGCCGGGCAGGCGTCGGAGATGATCCGCACGAACCCGGCCGGCGCCATCGCCGCCCTGCGCGATCCGGCCCAGTTCCCGCACCTCGACGCCAACTCGCGCCAGCAGCTCCTCCTGCAGGCGCAGCAGCGCAGCGAGAGCCTCGGGGCGCAGGCGCGGTCCGAGGTGCGCGCGGTGCTCGCCGACTACCGCGCGGCTCGCTCCAGCCTTCAACCGGTCAGTCCCGAGGAGACGCTGCGCGTCGAGCGTCAGGCAAAGGCCGCCGGCTTTGGACGGCAATTCGCGGAGATGAAGGGCTTCTTCGATCGCGTCGAGGGCTACACGGTCGGGAAGACATTGCCGGAGCTGCGGGCCGGTGTGAACGAGCTGGAGAAGTCCGGCACCATCGCCGATGCCGGCGTGGCCCGCGCCGTGCGGGCCCAGCTCACGGCCGAGGAGCGGCAGGCGAAAGCCCAGCTCGACGCGCAGTACAGGGAATTCGAGCGGTACCGGTCGGGCAACGAAGCCTATCCGCAGCTCGACCAGTTGTTGCAGCGGGCGGAGGACTACGGCGGCGCGCCGCTGCGCGACAGCATCGCCGGCCGCGACGCCTACTGGTCGCGCATCAACCGGGCGGCGGGAGAGCCGGCATCGGCCGTCGCGGGTCGCCTCGACATGATCGAGAACGAGCGACGCCGGGCGCAGGACGGCAAGCTGACGCTGGAAGACCTGGAAGAGCGGGACGCGCTCCGCAAGGCGCTCGACCTCAAGGTGAGGCAGGCGGCGGAAGACCCGGCGGCCTATGCGCGCCGTTACTATCCGACGATCGACGAGAGCATCCGGGCGGCCGATGAAGCCGGCGACGCCGTGGGCGCACGCCGTGCGCGGGCGGCGCTGATCGACGCGCAGCGGCGCGAGGGCATCCCGGAGCACCGGCTGGCGGTGCTGACGAAACCGCAGCTCGACGCGGCGGCAGCCGGCATGAATTCGCCCGATCCGCAGACGCGCATGGCGACGGCCGACCGGTTGCGCCAGTCGCTGGGCGAGGACCAGTTCCGCTACGTCCGCCAGCAATTCGCCGCGGCGGACAAGAAGCTGCCGGCCGACATCGAAGTGCTGGCGACCCTGCCGCCGGGCGCGTCGGTCGATCGCGAGCGGCTGGCACTGGCGATGCGGCTGAGCCGCGACGAGGCCGAAAAGAACATCGGCCGCGACAACCTCAAGGCCATCGGCACCCGCGTCGACAGCATCGGCGACGACGTGCAGCGCACGTTCCGCAACACCGTGTCGGGGCAGGAGTACTTCGCCTCGCTGAAGACGGTGGCGGAGCGCATGGCGTGGCTGAACGCCAACCAGGGCATGGATGCCTCGATGGCGTCGCGGCGGGCGTGGAACGAGGTGTTCTACAAGCATTGGGACGTCAGCGCCGGCGTGCGCATCCCCAAGCGCAACGACGTGCCGATCGCCGATCCGACCGACGTGAAGCGGCGCTTCCGCGAGACGATCGACACGCTGTCGCGACTGCCGGTCGATACGGAGAAGCCGGCCGGCGACCAGCGGCCGGAGAGCGCGCGCCGCGCCGAGCAGGTCGCGCGGGCGCGCCGGCAGGGCTTCTGGGTGACGTCGGCCGACGATCGGGGGGCCTACCTGTTCGACGCGCCCGGCCGCGCCGTCACCGTCATGGGCAATCCGGTCTACGTGCCGTTCGTGCCGGCCGGCCGCTCCATCTTCGAGGACATCGCCGACCCGCAGGCGCTGCGGCCGGACGGCGAGGGCTACATGCTGCCGACGCCGATGCCGGGAGGCCGGCCATGAGCGTGTGGCTGGATCCGCTCGCGGAGTGGGACCGCGCCGGCCGTCCGCTGTCGACGCAGGAGCACGACGCGCCGGCTGGCTGGGGCGAGTATCTCGGCGCCGTCGCCGACGACGTATTCCAGTCCAATCCCTTCCAGGCCGACCGCCGCGCCACCGAACGCCTGGCGGCCGACCGGGGCACCGTCATGGTGCCCGGCGGCGGCGGCGTGATGATGCTCGACGTGACGCCGTCGCCGCGTGTGTCGGCAGCGGAAGCGACCGAACGCACCAAGGGCCTCGGCCTGACCTTCAGCCGGCCGACGTCGGAGTACTCGCTGCAGCAGATCACGCGCGAGCGGGAGCGCCAGCTCGCGAACGAGCGCATCTTCGAGCGCGCCCGGCTCGACGACAATTATGGGACCGGCAAGTGGCTGGCCGCCGGCGTGACCGAGCTGCTCGTGTCCGCCGCCGATCCGCTCAACATCGCCTCCGGCTTCCTGCCGCTGGTCGGGCCGGCGCGGTTCGCGATGATGACGGCGCGGCTCGGGCCGGGCGGCGCGGCGCTGGCGAAAGGACTGATCGAGGGCGCCGCCGGCGCCACCTTGCTGGAGCCGCTGGTCGCCGGCGAGCGCCGCGACTGGGATCCCGACTACGGCCTGGCTGACAGCCTCATCAACATCACCGTGGGCGGCGCGCTGGGTGGCGGGCTGCACTGGCTGGGCTCACGCATAGACCGCTGGCGGCAGGGCCGCAGCGCGACTCCTGCCGCCGCCGGCGACATGCGGCCGCCGGACGTGCCGCAGGGCATGGCCGAGGCCGTCGACGCCGTCTCGCCGCTGACGCGCGAGGCGACCTTGCGAACCGCCGTCGCCCAGCTCGCCGACGATCGCCGCGTGGATGTCGACGCGATCGTGCGCAGCGATCCGGACTGGCGGCCGCCCGACGTCATGCGCGCCATCGGCGAGGAGCGCAGGGCGCGGCTGGAAAGCCCGGAGCGCATGACCGACCGCCTCGACCGGCCGCACCTCGAGGCGGCGGCGCGCGAGATGGCGGAGAACGCGCGGGCGTCGCTGCGCGACTCGCTTCGGCCCTCGCCGGTGCCGGAGGATTTCGCGCCGTCCGCCGAGCAGATGGCGGAAGCGCGCCGCATCGCGCGCGGCCAGAACCCGGTCGCGGAAGGCCGCGGCGGGCAGAGCCTGTCGCAATGGGTGCGCAAGCGCGGCGGCATCGCGACCGACGCCGTCGAGGCCGGCGATTTGCGGGCGCAGGACCTGCGCGGGCTGAGCGGCCTGCTGCGGCGGCCGCGCGAGCGGGCGATGTCGCAGGGCGGCGGCCGCTGGGCCGGCCACAACCCCGACGATCTGGCGCTGGCGGCCACCGAAGCCGGCTTCTATCCGCGCGAGCGGGCGAGCGGCGAGCGCGTCGACCTGCAGCAGTTCATGGCCGACCTGATCGACGACGCGCAGGGCCGGCGTCGGGTCTACGCCGAGGACGATGTGGACGCGGTGCGCGCGATCGAGGCGCGCACCTATAACGAAGGCATCGACCAACTCCTGTCGGAGCAGGGCCTCGACGTGCGCGGCATGGAGCCGCGTGAACTGGCCTGGCTTCTGTCGCTGGACGAGAGCCGGTTGCGGCGCGAGGCGCTGGCGCGGCGCCACGACACCCTCACGGGCGAGGAAACGCTGGAGGCGCTCGACATCGTCGATCGCGAGATCGCCGAGTCGGCCGAAGCCGACGAGCTGGCGGCGGTCGAGCTGCAGGCGGCGCGGCGCGAGGGCTTCGTGCCGGAGCTTGAAGTCGACCCGGAATTGTCGCAACGTCTGCTGACGCAGCGGCCGATCACGCTGGACGAACTGGAAGCCCTTCATGGCGACGCTGAAAGACTTGCAGGCCCACGACCGGAAGCTGACGGACATTCTGGGCCGTCCGGGCCTGGTGCCGGCCGCGCGGCTGCGCCTGCTGAACGCGCAGATGCTCAACCGTCTGCGGATCAAGTTGCGCCAGAGCCGTCCGGACTTCGACCAGATGATGCAGGAGCGCGAGAAGCGCGGGCCGTCCGAACCGAAGGCGACGCCGGACCAGTACAAGCCGAAGGGCTAACGGCACAGGGCGGCGCCGACCTCGCCGCGGCCATTGACTCGCTGAGGTCATTCTCTTCTACCGTTGCCCCGAAGCACTTCGTCGATTCCATACAGGGTGCCGGCCTGTTGTCTGGCGTCGTCGATCCGGCCGGGCGGCTGTGGCGGTTCGGACCGACGGCACCTGTTCACGCGGACTTTTTCGCCGATCATCGCAGGGTAGAACCTCTATTCGTCGAGCTGTCGGCCTTTGCCACAAAAGATAGGGGCGATCTCGGAATCCTCCGACCGGCGAATGTCACCGCCGCGCAAGGAAGAACGATAGACGCGCTCGTGGCAAACTATCGCCGCGCCGGCTTTGGGGAAGCAACCCTCGCTACGAAAGGTGACGCCGCGCCGCTGACGCGCGACGACGTCGAGGCCCACGTCCAGCGCCAGAATTCCCCGGAAAGCGACCTGCACGCCGACTTCGAGGCAGCCCGCCGTGCCGAGGCCGATGCCGCGCGGCCGGAGCCGTCCGCCCAGGAGGAGCTGCAAGCCTTCATGGAGCGCTACGGCGAGCAGCTCACCGACGACGAGCGGGCCGAGCTGGGCAACGTCGCGCGCGCCTTCGACGACGAGGCGAAGGCGATCGAGGCGCTGGCGCGGTGCCAGATCGGGGGTGCGTCGTGAGCCGCAGCCTCGGCTTCATGGGCGCCCTCAGCTTCATGGTGAGCCTGTCGAACCATGAAGCGACGCACCGCGGTCCGTGCGGGCCTTCATGGTTCGACAGGCTCACCATGAAGGAAGTTTACGATGGCCAGTAGCTTCGAGCGCTGCATGGCGGCGATGGGCGAGGCGCTGGGTCGCCGGCTGTCCTGGGACGAGGCGGAAGCCTTCGCCGAGCGGCTGGAGAACGAGCGGGTGCGGCTGCGGGCGGAGGGCTATGCCGACGATCCGCTGACGGCCGCGCGCGGCATCGCCGAGGAGATCGCAGCCGAGAAGGCCGTGGCGCAGCGCAACGTCATCCTCAACCGCACCGCCTGGCGGTCGATGAACGCCTTCGCCGATGGCGTCGGCGATCCGTCGCTGGCCCTGCAGGCGCTGCGCGTCGGCGTCAACACGCCGGTGCCCGGCGGCCGTCTCAGCGTCGACGCCACCGGCAAGGCGATGTTCTCGGAGAGTCTCGGCGGCCTGCTGGCGTCGCTGCGCCGCATGACGGCGGAGCATGGTCTCGACCACTTCAAGCTGTTCTTGTCGCGCGATTATGAAATCGAGATCGCGAAGGCGCTGCGGGGCGAGGCGGCGCCGGTCGAGGCGCAGCGCATCGCCAGGGCGATCGACACCTTCCGCGAGCAGCGCCGGCAGCGCGAGAACCGGGCCGGGTCGTGGCGCGGCAGGCTGGAAGGTTACGTGTCGCGCCAGACGCACAACAGCCTCGCCGTGCGCCGTGCCGGCTACGAGGCGTGGCGGGACATGATCCTGCCGCTGCTGGACGAGGAGCGGACTTTCGCGCGCGATCGCGACCGGAAGCTGGCGCTGCGCGCCGAGCGCGACGCCGTCGCCAACCAGGCGCTGGCGACGGAAACCGACATGAAGAATCTGCGGCAGCACCTGCGCCTGCTGTCGCGGCGGGCGAAGAAAGCGGAGGGGAAAGCCGCCACGGCGGAGCGGCGCGAGACGACCTTGGAAGGGCAGGTGGCGGAAGCCTACGGCGCGATGCACGACGCGCTGGCGCAGTACATGGACCGCTACGAGCGGGCCACCGTGGCGCGCGGCACGGGAGGGCAGGGCGCGCCGCTGCAGGGCATCGGGCGGGAGAGCGTCACCAGCGCCAATGCCCGCCTGGTCGAGTCGCGGGTGGCGCTGACGCGGGCGCGGCGTCGCCTCGCCGAGCTACGCGACCAGCATGCCCGCAGGACGGCGGACGCCGGCCTGAAGCGCGAGGCCGCCGACGAGGCCGCCGGCCTGCTCGACGACGCCATGGATGCGTCGGAGCGGATCGAGCGCGGGCTGGACCTGCTGCACGAGCTGCACGACCGTCTCGGGGAGTACGAAACCCGGCTGCGGGATCCCGTCGAGGACCGTGAGCGCTACCTGCGCGCCGTCTACAACAAGATCGTGACGAATGTCTGGATGAAGGGCGCCGGCCCGGAATTCGACGGCATCGCCTCGATGATCGGCAGCGCCAGCGTCGGCAAGCGCCGCAGCACCCATCGCGAGCTGCATTTCCGGGACGCGGCGTCGGAGCTGGCCTATGCGCGGAAGTTCGGGCAGGGCGGGCTGGCGGAGAACATCGCGGGGGAATTCGAGACCAGCGCCCGCGCCACGGCCCTGATGGAAGCGTTCGGGCCGAACGCTGCCGCCAACCACGACCGCTTCATCGTCGAGAAGCTGCGCCGGGCGCAGGAAACCGGCGACTGGAGGACGGCGCGGCAACTGCAGCGGCGCTTCCACGCCAACGAATTCGCCGAGATCGACGGCACGACGCGGCAGGCCGTCAACCCGACGCTGGCGCATTGGGCCTCGGCCTGGCGGGCGATCCAGTCGATGGCGAAGCTGGGCATGGCGACGATCTCCAGCTTCGGCGACATCGCCACCGTGGCGGCCGAGCTGCGCTACCAGGGCGTCGGCATCCTCGACAGCTATCGCGGCGCGTGGGGCGGCGTGCTCAAGGGCGTGCGGCGCGGCGAGCGGCGTGAGTTCGCCGACCTGGCCGGCGTCGGCTTCGACGCGCTGGCCGGCCTGATCCAGAGCCGCTATGCCAGCACCGACACGGCGCCGGGCTGGATCAGCAAGTCGGTGCAGCGCTTCTTCCGCTGGAACCTGCTCAACTGGTGGTCGGACACGCACAAGACGACGGCCGGCCTGATGACGGCGCGGCACTTCGCCGACATGGCGCGGCATGCCTGGGACGCGCTGCCGGACGCGCCGCGCAAGGTGCTGGCGCAGTACGGCATCGACGCGCCGCGCTGGGAGCTGCTGCGGGCGCACGGCGTGCGCGCGGCGGAGGACGGCACGACCTTCATGCTGCCGGACGGCATCCGCGCGATCCCGCTCGGAGAATTCTATGCGCTGGCGACGGACCGCAATACCGACGTCGTGCCGGCGGAGCGCTGGCTGCACGAGGCGCGCGACCGGCTGGCGACGGCCTACCAGACGCTGATCGTCGATCGCACCGACTTCGCGGTGCCAACGCCCGGCGCGCGGGAACGCGCGATCATGAACCAGGGCACGCCGCGCGGCACGGTGCTGGGCGAGTCGCTGCGCTTCGTCATGCAGTTCAAGGGCTTCCCGATCGCGATGATGACCAAGACCATCGGGCGGGAACTCAACGGCGGCCCCATCACCGCGTCGGCGGTGGCGCGCATGGGCTTCCTGATGGCCGAGCTGACGGCCATGGGCTACCTCTCGATGCTGGCCAAGGATCTCCTGCGCGGCAAGGAACCGCGCGACCCGATCGACAAGAAGACGATCCTGGCCGCGATGACGCAGGGCGGCGGCTTCGGGCTGTACGGCGATTTCGTGTTCGGCGAGTACAGCCGTTTCGGCCGCTCCGCCACCGCGTCGCTGGCCGGCCCGACCTTCGGCCAGCTCGACGACGTGATGGAAGTGTTCCACGGCTGGAAGAAGGGCGACGGCAAGGCCATGGCGGCCTCGCGCCTGCTGGTCTCGAACACGCCTTTCCTCAGCCACTTCATGGCGCGGCCGGCGTTCGACCAGCTCGTGCTCTATCCCTGGTACGAAAGCCTGTCGCCGGGCTTCACCCACCGCCTGGTCGCGCGCACGGAACGCGACGAAGGCCGGGGCTATTTCCGTGACCCCAGAGAGGCAGTGCGATGAGCGTCGATGTCCAGACGACGGAGTGGAACTATGTTGGCAACGGCGTCTCGACGACGTTCGGCTTCGACAACCTGGTGCTGGCCTCCGGCGACCTGGTCGTGTCGGGCTGGGATGCGGACGGCGACCCGGTGGCGCTGGGCGGCTACAGCGTGACGGGCGTCGGCGTGAAGACGGGCGGCACCGTCGTGTTCGAGACGCCGCCGCCGGCGACCGTGACCCTGCTGAAGATCCGCCGGGCCACGACGGCGCTGCAACAGACGCAGCTTTCCGACTACACCCGCCGGCCGGCGGCGACGGAGGAAGCGGACCTCGATCGCGCCATCATGCTGGCGCAGGAGGCGCGCACCGCGATCGGCCGCGCGCTCCGCGCGCCGGACCGCGAGACGTCGATCGACACGATTCCGTTCGATCGCGCGGGCAGGGTGCTGGGCTTCGACGGCAGCGGCCAGCCGATCGTGAGCACGCTGACGCTGGCGCAGCTCGAAGAGCCGCAGACGGGCGCGGCCGCGTCGGCTGCCGCGGCGGCGGCGAGCGCGCTGCTGGCGGCGGAGGCCGCCGTTGCGGCCGGCGGCTCGGAAGTCGATGCCGAGGCCGCGGAGGTTGCGGCCGTGGCGGCCGCCGGCGCAGCGGGCGCAGCCCGGGTCGCAGCCGAGCAGGCGCAGGCAGCGGCCGAAGCGGCGATGGATGGCAAGGCCGACATCAACTCGCCGACGTTTACCGGCGATCCGAAGGCGCCCACGCCATCCAAGACGGATGCGGACACCTCGCTGGCCACCACCGGCTTCGTGAAGGTGAGGGAGACGTGGGTCAACGCCTATGACTACGTGACCGATCCACTTCAGGCGGATTGGACGAGCTTCATCAACGCGGCGATCGCGGCGCTGCCGAGCGGTGGCGGCTGCGTCAGGATGCCGGTTGGCAACGTGCCGCTCGCCGCGGGCCTTGCCGCGATTCAAAACAAGCATGTCAGGCTTGAAGGCTTCGGCACCGAGATCACGACCATCCTCTTTTCGCACGCGACGCAGGAACCAATCACGTTCAACCACACGACCGGCGGTTGGGCCAGCGAGGTGCACAATCTGGCAATCGTCGCACAAGGTGTCGACAATCCTAACGCCGCGATCCGGATGACCTATCCCGCCTTCGTGCCGGGCAACCACGAGGACCAGCCCGGCCCGAGGGTCAAGAATGTCTCGATCCGTGGCGCGACGTGGGCATCCGATCAATTCCGCGCCGGCATCGCCCTGACGCACGGCTTCCGCGCCCTGGTCGACAATTGTGTGCTTCTTGGCGAAGCCCTGACGACTGATGCTGCTCTGGTGATCCTGGCGGGTGATGGGTGCAAGGAGGTCACGATCCGGCGCTGTCGCCAGATCTACGGGAGCGCACTCGTTGCCACCGTGCCGGGCGCGGTCATCGAAGGCTTGCTGGTCGACGATGCCGACGTAGTCGCGACCAACCTGCTCGCCAGCCTGGATGTGGCCAACGGACCCGACTTCAAGTTCATCAACTGCCACGCGCAGTGCTTTATCGGCGGCATCTGGGCCGAAGGCGTCTCGCAGCTCTTTGCGCGGGGCAACACATTTTACAAGCGCGACGATGCTCCAGGCGAGCCGTCCCCCGGCCAGTACAAGTGCTTCCAGCTGCTGAGCTGCGGAGACTTCGATGTGTGCAACAATTTCGCATACGTCATCGATCCGACCGATCACGGCTCTGATGTGTTCATGGACGCGAACAACAGCACCGGCCACGCTTCACGCAACCGCTTCACTGGCTTCGACTTCGGCTTCAACCTCGTGAACAATTCGGCGGTCGTGATCGAGGGCAACCGGTATTCGGGCGTCGGGACCTTCGCCGTCAATGTGCCTGCGACCGCGACGGTGCGCGGCAATTTCAACGGCGCCCGCGATGCTGTCGCTGCGTTCGGCGCCAATGACGCGACGCCATCGGTTGGCGGCAGCTATGCGAAATACTTCCGCACCGCGAACACCGGCGCGACGACCATCACGGCCTTCGATGATGCGTTTGAAGGGCAGGAATTTACCCTGCTGGTCAACGACGCGAACACCACGATCCAGCACAACGCCGGCCTGATCATGAAGGGTGGCACCAACGCCACACCGGGCAATGGGGCGATGTTCCGCTTTCTGCGGGACAGCACCGCCTGGCGCGAAGTCAGCAGGAACTACTGATGCGGCACCAGCTACATGCCGCGCATGGAACGGCGGATCGCTCCATGGAACATGTCGATCATGCCGCTCACCTTGGCTGGCTCGCCGGCCGGCTTGCGCAACACGGTGATGCAGTCGCCGTCCACCAGGTCGGCCCAGGAGAAGATGCGCTGCCGCAGCACCTCGAACCCGCGTCGCGTCGCGACGTGCCGGAACAGGTCGGCTGTCATGTAGTTGCGGAAGTGGGGGTTGGTGCGAAAATCGACGCCCGGCCGCTCGCTGTAGTTGGAATGGTGGATCAGTGCGACGGCGCCGGCGCGCATGACGCGGTGAAACTCGCGCAGGTAGCCCAGAGCGATCTCGACGTCGAAGTGCACCATGGCGTCGAAAGAGTGAAGGTACGTGAAGGCGCTGCTGGGTATCACCCGGAGGTCGAGGCCGTCGTTCTGCGTGACGGTGATCCGGTCGTTCCCTGCGAACTGCCGGGTGCAGAAGGCGACGTTCTCCGCGTTCACGTCGATCATGGTGACGTGCTTCGCCCCTTCGTCGAGCAGCTTCAGCGTGTTGCGCCCGCGCCCGCAGGCGAAGTCGGCCGATCGCGTGAGATCTACGTCGATGCCGTCCAGGGCTGGCGCGATCAGGCCCGCCCATTGGCTGTCCATGTGCGACGCGGCGAGCGCGTGATACGGCTCGGCGACAGCATCGCCCCAGAGCATGGCTTCGTCGGCAACGACTTTGTGCAGGTCGGTCATGCCGCATGCTGCCTGCCGCCCTTCGCGCCTGTCAACGGGGCCGCCTGATGTCGTGGGAGGACGATCACCGCCGCATCTGGGAGAGCATCAACGCGACCGACCGCATCGTGGCGTCGCACAAGGACGTCTGCGAGGAGCGGCACAAGGAAATCCAGCGGCGCTTCGAGCATGCCGACGAGGGCCGCGCGACGCTGCGGGCGGAGCTGAAGGAAGGCATGGGCGAGCTGCGGTCGATGCTCTCGGCCGCGCACAAGGAGAACCAGGCCGCCATCACCACCATCGAGCGCGGCAACGGCCAGCGCTGGCTCAACATCGCCAGCGCCGTCCTCGTTGCGATCCTCGCGGCCGCGCTCGGCTACGTCGTCAGGAAGTAAGAAAAGGAACCCCCTTATGTCGATCACGGGCGATACGATCCGCACCCTGTTTCCGAACTGCGCCGATCCGGAGGCATGGGCGGCCGGCTTCAGCGAGGGCTTCAGGCGCTTCAAGCTCGACCGGCGCGGCCAGCGCGCGGGCGTGTTCGCGGTGGTGGCCAACGAGACCGGCGGCCTCGTCGAGTGGAAGCGCGAGGATGGCCGCTATTCGGCGCAGCGCGCCTCGGAGATCTGGACGGCGCTGCGCCGCGATCCGGCCAACAGGTACAGCGGTCCCAACGCGCTGGCGATCGACCTGTGCTCGACGGTGCCGCAGGACAAGGGCTATCGCCTGTTCTCGTACGTCTATGCCAACAAGTACGGCAACGGCCCGCCGGAGAGCGGCGACGGCTGGCGCAACCGTGGCACCGGCCCGATCCAGCTCACTTTCGCCCACACAATCAAGGCGTGCCTCAAGGCGCTCGGACTGGACCCGAACGCCGATCCCGACGTGCTCATCGGCAACATCCGCTACGCCGCCATGTCGGCCTGCTGGTTCGTCTCGGTGTACAAGCCGCTGATCGCGAAGCTGTGGGCGCAGGGCGACGAGGCCGGCTTCCTCGCCGGCGCGGCCCAGGTCGGCGTCGGCGACGGCGAGAACACCAAGCGGGTCCGGCTGGCCTACTACCGCAAGGCGCTGGCGCTCGTGCTGCCGGCCGGCGTGGAGCGCGACGACGCCGGCAACGTCAAGATCGCCAACGTCGAGAACAGCACGATCGTCAGGGACAGCAATACCGGGATGACGTCCGCCGGCGTCCTCGGCATCGCCTCGGTCGGCGCGCCCGTCGTCACGGCCGCCGCCGGCGCGCCGTGGCAGACGATCGTCGCGATCGGCGGCGTGGCGATCGTCGGGGCCGTGGTCGCGTTCGGCGTCTGGCTGCTGTTCCGCAAGGTCAAGGGCGCGCGGCTGAACCTGTTCCGCGACGGCGTGGCATGAAACCCTATCCGCGCGCCCTGCTGTGGGTCGCCATGCTGTCGGCCATCGTCCTGATGGCGGCATCGCTGTGGCTGCTGCGGGTCGACAGCACCAACATCCTCACGGCCGGCATTCCGGCCTTGCTGGCCATGTGCGGCGTCGACCGTTGGGCGGCCGCCTGGGCCGTCACCCGCGCCGGGGAGAAGGGGCCATGATCGCCGCCATCGTCACTGCCTGGTCGTTCGTGCGGGCGCACTGGAAGCTGGCGCTGCTCGTCGCCGGCGCCGTCGCCCTAAGCCTGCTCCGGCTGCGCTGGACGGCCGCCGGCGAAGCCCTGGAGCGCGCCGCCCAGGCGGAACGCAACCGCAGGACCAAGGAGAAGGCCGATGCCGCGCGCGATAGCGCTTACGATGCTGCTGACCCTCACGCCGAGCTGCGCAGGGAATTCGGGTCCGACCGCCGCTGACCCGCACGTGCCGTGCTCCAGCCTGTCGGCGACGTCCCTCAGCGACAAGGCGATCGACGCCATGACGTTCCAGGAGGCGCAGCGGACGCTGGCCAACGCGCGGGTCATCAAGAGGGTCTGCGGGAAGTGACCGGAAGGGTCGGGAACTGTCAGACTCGCGGCCGGTTTCGGCGTGGCTTGTCAGACTCGGGACGTTGATTCCGTTGGCGTTTTGGCGCTGGCCGGAAGCCTCTTAATCAGCGGGTCCTAGGTTCGAGCCCTAGTGCGCCCACCATTTCCTTCAATGACTTAGCCGATTCCGACCGTGAACGTATGGGGTACGCGAGTCTGACGAACGGTCTGCGCCGTCAGACTGTCAGACTCGATGGCCGATCGCTTACGCCTCCGGGACAAAATCGTAGGCGATGCTGCCTTCCGCCAATCGCAGGCGGTAGGTGAACATCCGCACATGAAGCCGCTGCCGGGCAGTGTTGCGGCGGCCTATCTCGACCGACATTTTTTCAGCAAAGCGCACGTAATATGGCGGGTCACCGTCTTGGTCGAGATCCACGTTGTGGAGTTTGCCATCTTCCGGGCCGCCGACAAACCGGGCGACCATCAGGCCATGCTCGCTCACGACTGAACTCCTTCCTGGAAGCGTGTTCCACGAGGTATCAGGCCGGCACGTTCGATTGCGCCGACGCCAAGTTCGATCAACCAGAAGACACTTATCGTCCGATCGAGCGGCGTCTCCATGGGCAGCTCTATCCGCAAAATGTAGTCGTGCGATCTCCAAGGGGCGCTCGCGCGGAAAAATACCTCGAGGCCGGCCCGCGTTGGAAACCATGTGATGTCCAGCGAAGCGCTCACGACTGCCCTCCTTCGTTGGCCAGCCGCTTCGCGAAGGCGTTGCCGGCCTGCGTCGCGGTGCGGGCGCGGTAGTGCTTGCGGAGGATCTGGCGCACCGTCTCCTCGCTGTGGCCGGTGACGGCCTCGGGATGCTCGACGCCGGCATCGGCCATCAAGGTGACGGCCGTGGCGCGCAGCATGCGGATTTCGAGCTGGCTGACGTCGACGGCGAACGGGTCGTCGTCGAAGTGGCGGGCGAGGAAATCGGCCGGCCAGCGGGTGGTGCGA
>Ga0182745_1002639_pt1 | contig 15900 bp, 15 predicted proteins | sample eDN3rd30CKraftBY_FD_128523 | JGI IMG/M metagenome (GOLD analysis project Ga0182745, IMG submission 128523) | Enriched backyard soil microbial communities from Emeryville, California, USA - eDNA 3rd pass 30_C Kraft BY (version 2) (version 2) | ecosystem: Environmental > Terrestrial > Soil >...
GAGGCCGCAGGCGGAGGCGACGGGCGTGACCTGAAAGAATGGTGCGGTGACCAAGCCCCGACTGTTCTCCGGCATGCAGCCGTCCGCCGACTCCCTCCAGATCGGCAACTACATCGGGGCGCTCCTCCAGTGGCGGGAGCTGCAGGAGACGCACGACGCGGTGTTCTGCGTCGTCGACCTCCACGCCATCACCGTCGAGCAGGAGCCGGCGCAGCTGCGCGAGGCGACCCGGCGCACCGCGGCGCAGTACATCGCCGCGGGCATCGACCCGGCGAAGTCGATCCTCTTCGTCCAATCGCATGTCGCGGCGCATCCCGAGCTCGCCTGGGTGCTCAACACGATCACGGGGTTCGGCGAGGCGAGCCGGATGACGCAGTTCAAGGACAAGTCGGCCCGCCAGGGCGCGGACAAGACCTCGGTCGGCCTCTTCACCTACCCCGTCCTGATGGCTGCGGACATCCTGCTCTACGACACCGAGATCGTGCCCGTCGGCGACGACCAGAAGCAGCACGTGGAGCTGACCCGGGACCTCGGGCTTCGCTTCAACTCGCGCTTCGGCGACACCTTCGTCATCCCGAAGGCGCAGATCCCGGCCGAGTCCGCGCGGATCTACGACCTCCAGGAGCCGACGAACAAGATGTCGAAGTCGGCCTCCTCGGAGAAGGGGGTCGTCTGGCTGCTCGACGACCCGGCCGTCTCGGCGAAGAAGATCAAGAGCGCGACGACCGACTCCGACGGCTCGGTCCGCTACGCACCGAAGGACAAGCCCGGCGTCTCCAACCTCCTCACCATCTACTCCGCCCTGTCCGAGCGTCCGATCGGCGAGATCGAGACGGAGTACGCGGGCCGCGGCTACGGCGACTTCAAGTCGGGCCTCGCCGACCTCGTCGTGGACACCTTCGCCCCCATCCGGGCCCGCGCGCTCGAGCTGCTCGACGACCCGGCCGAGCTGGATCGCGTGCTGGCGGCGAACGCCGACCGCGCCGCCGAGATCGCGGACGCGACGCTCGCCCGGGTCTACGACCGGGTCGGCTTCCTTCGCAGGAGGTAACACTGCCTGGTCCCGGGAATAGGGCCCTGGGGACCGCGTTAGAATCGTCGAGCAACATGCTCCGGGGTCGGTGAAATTCCGAACCGGCGGTGACAGTCCGCGAAGCCCTCTCCGAGGGCCCGATCCGGTGGAATTCCGGGACCGACGGTGACTGTGGTGCTGGGGTCGAGTAGGCGTGCAACGCCGTATCGAGACCAAGCCACGGGAGTCCGGAAGGGAGGCGCATGGGAGGCGAACGATGTCGACTGACGGCGGATCCACGGTCCTGGCGACCGCGATGCGCCGTGCCCTCGAGCTCGCGGCGAACGGCCCGCTGAGCGGCGGCAACCCCCGCGTCGGCTGCGTCATCCTCGACGCCGATGAGCACGTCATCGCGGAGGGCTGGCACCACGGTGCCGGTACCCCCCACGCCGAGGTCGACGCGCTCTCGCGCACGCCGGCCGGCCTCGCGCACACGGCGGTCGTGACGCTCGAGCCGTGCAACCACTCGGGACGCACCGGCCCTTGCGCCGAGGCGCTCATCGCGGCCGGCATCCGCCGGGTCGCCTACGCCGTGGCCGACCCCGGGCACGAGTCCGGTGGCGGCGCCGAGCGACTCCGCGCGGCCGGCGTCGAGGTCATCCCGGGCGTCCTCGCCGAGCAGGCGACCGCGTTCATCGAGCCGTGGCTCGTCGCCCGCCGCCGCGAGCGCCCATGGGTCACCGTCAAGTGGGCGGCGACGCTCGACGGACGGGCGGCCGCCGCCGACGGGACGAGCCAGTGGATCACGGGCGCCGAGGCGCGCGCCGACGGTCACCGCCTGCGCGCCGAGTCGGATGCGATCATCACGGGGACGGGCACCGTGCTCGCGGACGACCCGGCGCTGACCGCCCGCGGGCCGGATGGCGTTCTGCTCCCCCAGCAGCCGGTGCCGGTCGTCGTCGGCGCACGCGCCGTGCCGGGCGACGCGGCGGTGCGACGTCATCCCGCCGGCCTCGTCGAGGCGGGCGACCGGCCGGTCGAGGACGTGCTCGACGACCTCTGGCGACAGGGCATGGCCCGCGTGCTCGTGGAGGCGGGTCCGGTGCTGACGAGCGCGGTCCTGCGTGAGGGCCTCGCCGACGAGCTCGCGGTCTACCTCGCGCCGAAGCTGCTCGGCGGGCCGGCGACCGCGATCGGCGACCTCGGCATCACGACGATCGGCGCCGCTGCCGAGCTCGAGCTCCGCGAGGTCCGGCGTCTCGGCGACGACCTCGCGCTGACCCTCCGAGTCGACCCTTCGACTCGCCTCGCTCGCTCAGGGAACGGAGAGCACTGATGTTCACGGGACTGGTGGAGGAGATCGGCGAGATCGTCGCCGTCGAGCGCAGCGGCGACGGGAGCCGCGTGACCGTGCGCGCACCGCTCGCCGTCGAGGACGCGCAGCACGGCGCGTCGATCGCCGTGAGCGGGGTGTGCCTCACGGTCGTCGGGTGGGGCGCCGACTGGTTCGCCGCCGACGTCATGCAGGAGACGCTCGACGTCACGACGATCGGCGCCAAGCACGCGGGCACCCGGGTCAACGTCGAGCGAGCGCTGCGCGCCGACGACCGACTCGGCGGCCACATCGTCCAGGGGCACGTCGACGGCACGAGCGCCGTCCTCGAGGTCCGGCCGGGCGACGAGTGGCGGGTCATCCGGTTCGCGCTCGACCCCGAGCACGCGCCGCTCGTCACCGGGAAGGGCTCGATCACCGTCGACGGCGTGAGCCTCACGGTGAGCGATGCCGGCGACGACTGGTTCGAGGTCTCGCTCATCCCCGAGACGCTCGAGGCCACCACGCTCGGCGCACTCCGCGTCGGCGACCGAGTCAACATCGAGACCGACATCCTCGCGCGCCACATCGCGCGCCTGATCCGATTCCAGGAGGGAACGCGATGAGCGTTGCGACGATCCCAGAGGCGCTCGAGGCGCTGCGCGCCGGAAAGCCGGTCCTCGTCGTCGACGATGCCGACCGCGAGAACGAGGGCGACGTCATCGTCTCGGCCGCGCTCGCGACACCGGAGACGCTCGCCTGGATGGTCCGCGTGACCTCCGGCTACCTCTGCGCGCCCATGCCGCGGGAGCTGGCCGACCGGCTCGCGCTGCCGCCCATGGTCGCCGTCAACCAGGACCCTCGCTCCACCGCGTACACGATCTCGGTCGACGCGGCATCGGGCGTCACGACCGGCATCAGCGCCGCGGACCGCGCGCGGACCCTCAACGTCCTCGCCGACCCCGCGTCCGAGCCCGAGGACCTCATCCGCCCCGGCCACATCCTGCCGCTGCGGGCGGTCGACGGCGGGGTGCGCGTGCGCGCCGGCCACACCGAGGCGGCGGTCGATCTCATGCGGCTCGCGGGCCTGCCGCCGGTCGGCGCGATCGGCGAGCTCGTGACGGATGACGGCTCGATGATGCGTCTGCCCGAGATCCTCGCACTCGGCGAGGAGCGCGACCTGCCCGTCGTCACGATCGCCGACCTCATCGTGTTCGTCGCGGACCTCCCGGCCGGCCAGGAGCCGCCCGTCGCCCGGCCGCGGGTCTCGTTGCGCGCCGAGGCGAACGTGCCGACCGAGCACGGGACGTTCCGCGTCCGCGCCTACCGGGACGCCGCGACGGGCCACGACCACCTCGCGCTCATCTCCGACCCGATCCCCGAGACCCCGCTCGTGCGCGTGCACTCGGAGTGCCTCACGGGTGAGGCGTTCGGCTCGCTCAAGTGCGAGTGCGGCCCGCAGCTCGACGCGGCGCTCGACGCGATCGCCGCGGAGGGCGGCGTCGTCGTCTACCTGCGCGGCCACGAGGGGCGCGGCATCGGGCTCGTCGACAAGCTGCGCGCCTACCGGCTCCAGGAGGACGGGCTCGACACCGTCGAGGCGAACGTCGCCCTCGGCCTGCCGCCCGACCGTCGCGAGTTCGGCGGCGCCGCGGCGATCCTCGCCGACCTCGGCGCGACGAGCGTGCGGCTCATGACCAACAACCCGGACAAGGTCACCCAGCTCGCCGCCTACGGCGTCGACATCGCGGAGACGGTCCCGATGGTCGTCGGGGTGAGCAACGAGAATCGCGAGTACCTCAGCGTCAAGCGCGATCGGATGGGCCACATCCTGCCGAGCGACGACGAGCTCGAGCAGCTGGGACTGAGCACGACGGCGACCGCCGAACGACCCGTCAGAAAGGGACACGCATGAGCGGCGCAGGACGGCCCGATGGGACAGAACTCGATGGCGCGGGGTTCCGGGTCGTCATCGTCGCCGGCCGCTGGCATGAGGCGATCACGGACGGGCTCATCGCCGGCGCGCTGCGCGTGCTCGATGCGGCCGGCGCGGACAGCGAGGTCGTCCGCGTCGCGGGCGCCTTCGAGCTGCCGCTCGTGGCCAAGGTCGTGCTCGAGTCGGGGGCCGACGCGGTCGTCGCGCTCGGCGTCATCGTGCGCGGTGGCACACCCCACTTCGACTTCGTCGCCGACGCCGCGACGAGCGGTCTCACGCGAGTCGCGCTCGACACCGGCAAGCCCGTCGGCTTCGGCGTCCTGACGCTCGACGACGAGCAGCAGGGCCTCGACCGGGCCGGGCTCCCCGGGTCCAGGGAGGACAAGGGCGGTGAGGCCGCGCACGCCGCCCTCGAGACGGCGATCGCGCTCCGACGCCTGCGCTGACGGCAGGCCGGCTACGTCAGGAACATCGTCCGCAGCCGTCGCGTCGTGAACGCGAGGCCGAGGCCGATCATGACGGCGAAGTAGCCGACGTGCAGCAGCATCCCCCAGTCCAGGGCGCCGAGCGTGAGGCCGCGGATCAACTCGTTCCCGTGCCACAGCGGCAGGGCCTTGATGACCCACTGGACCGGCTCGACATACTGCTCGACCGGGAAGAACGTGCCGGAGAGCATGAACATGGGCAGCATGACGAACGCGATCCAGTCCATCTGCTGGAACGTCTTCATGTAGGACGTGATCCCCATGCCGACGGCGGCGAAGCCGAACGCGATGACGACGGCGGCCGGGATCGCGAGGATCGCGGTCCAGGCGGCGTTCAGGCCGAAGCACTGCATGACGACGAAGAATCCCGACGCGTAGATCGCCCCGCGGAAGAGGGCCCAGCCGATCTCGCCCAGGGCCACGTCGAGCGGTCCGAGGCTCGTCGCGAGCATCGCGTCGTAGGTCTTCATGAACCGCATCTTGAAGAAGACGTTCCAAGTGGAGTCCGCGATCGCGCCGTTCATCGCCGAGACCGCGAGCAGCCCGGGGGCGATGAACGCCGCGTACGAGACCTCGCGACCCGACGCGAGCTCGACGTCGCCGATCAGGCCGCCGAGCCCCGCGCCGAGCGCGATGAGATAGAAGATCGGCTCGAAGAACCCCGAGACCATGACCCAGAGGTTCGTCCCACGGGCGCCGACGAGGTTGCGGTTGAAGACCGCATAGGCGTTCCCCGAGGAGAGCGCCGAGTGCCGCCTCGTGGCCTGGGCCTGCTCGACGCTCACTTCTCGAGCCTCCGGCGCAGCGTGCGGACGACGAGCCACCAGCCGAGCACGATGAGCGCGAGCAGGACGAGGATGTGGACCGCCAGGAGCCAGGGCGGCTCGGTCGTGCCGTAGGCCGCGGCGCGGGCGAGCTGCGACGCATGCCAGAGCGGACTGACCCATCCGATCCACTGCAGCCAGAACGGCAGCATCGCGAGGGGGAACATCGTGCCGCTGAAGAGCGTGAGGGGCAGGATGACGAACCGCCCGATCAGCGCGAACTGGCCGACGTCGCGCTGCATCCGCGAGGCGAACGCCATGAGCGGCAGTCCGAACGCCGCGGCGCCCGCGAGCGCCGCCAGGACCGAGGCCCATGCCCACGGCGATGAGAACGCACCCGCGATCGCCGCGACGATCGCGTAGAGGATCGCGGTGACCCCCGCCCGAACGGCGATCGAGGCGACGACGCCGCCGACGATCTGCCGGACCTCGATCGGGGCCGCCCGCATCGCGACGAACGTCCTGCGCCACATGACGCCGAGCATCGTGCCGAACATCGCGTCCTCCGACCAGACCTGGAGCGTCAGGCCGCACATGAGCGCAGGGAAGACGAACGCGAGGTACGGGACGCCGTCGATGCCCGCACCGCTCGTGCCCGCCTGGACGAGGGCGCCGACGCCGATCCCGAAGGCGAGCCAGCCGAGGAACGGCGTGCCGATCGCCTGCGCGATCGTGACGACCCCGTACGAGCGGGCCTCGCGCATCAGATGCTCGAACACGTACCACGTGCCGAAGCGCCTCGGGCGGGCCGCAGCACCCTTCGACTCGCTGAACCGCGGTTCCTGAGCGAGGCCCGGAGGGCCGAGTCGAAGGGCGCTCAGGGACCGGTCCTTCCCACTGCGCTCGCTCAGGGAGCGGTGCGGGGACCGAGGAGTACCGGTCCCTGAGCGAGGCCCGGAGGGCCGAGTCGAAGGGTCCGATCCGCTCATTCGATGAGCGACCGTCCGGTGAGGCGGAGGAACACGTCCTCGAGCGACGAGCGACGAACGAGCGAGGTCACCGGGTCGTGCCCGCGCCGGATGACCTCGACGAGCACCTGCTCCGCGTTCTCCGCGTAGATGAGGATGCGGTCCGGCAACGCCTCCACCCGCTCGCCGAGGTCCGCGAGCGCGTCCGCGACGATCGCGTTCCGCTCGGAGCCGAACCGCACCTCGAGCACCTCCCGCGTCGAGTGCTCCCGGATGAGCGCCGCGGGCGATCCCTCCGCCATGATCCGGCCGTGGTCGACGACGACGAGCCGGTCGCAGAGCTGCTCGGCCTCGTCCATGTAGTGCGTCGTCAGGACGAGCGTCGTGCCCTGCTCCTTCAGTCGGAAGAGCCGATCCCAGAGGATGTGACGCGCCTGCGGGTCCAGGCCGGTCGTCGGCTCGTCGAGCAGCAGGATCCGCGGGTCGTTGATGAGCGCCCTGGCGATCGTGAGCCGCCGCTTCATCCCGCCCGAGAGGTCGTCGACCGCCGACTTCGCCTTGTCCTCGAGCTGCGCGAAGGCGAGCAGCTCATCGGCCCTGCGCTTGACCACCGCATGCGGGAGGCCGAAGTAGCGGCCGTAGACGATCAGGTTCTCCCGGGCATCGAGCTCGGTGTCGAGGTTGTCCTGCTGCGGCACGACGCCGAGCTGGGCGCGGATCTCGGGCCCGTGGCGGTCGGGATCGAGCCCGAGGATCTCCAGCGATCCGGCCGAGCGCGTGGCGACGGCGCCGAGCATCCGCATCGTCGTCGACTTGCCGGCGCCGTTCGGCCCGAGCAGCCCGAACGCCTCGCCGGGGGCGACCTCGAACGAGATCCCGTCGACCGCGACCGTGTCGCCGTAGCGCTTCTCGAGTGCTGCCGCTCGGATCACCGGGGTCGGGGAGGAGGACACCCGAAGAGCCTAATCGCGACCCCCGACGCGGCCCTCGGCCGCTTCGAACCGCTCGACGACGAGCCGCGCGATCGCCTCGTCGGGGGCGAGCGGCGCCGTGACGATGTCGCCGCCGGCCGCCGCGATGACGTTCGCGAAGTACCCCGGCGCGAGGACGTAGCTCGCGACGGCGACGCGATCGGCCCCGTCTCGGCGCGCGGCGGCGACGACCGCGTCGATGCGGGGGCCATCGCCGGCGGCGAAGCCGATCCGCACCCGGGCGCCGATGCGGCGGGTCAGGAGCTCGGCCATCGCCTCGACGTCGCCCGCCGCCCGCGGATCGCTCGATCCGGCCGCGGCGAGCACGACCGCGTCGCCGGGCCGGGCGCCCGCGGCGGCGAGTCGTGCCTCGAGCACCGCCGCGAGCGCCTCGTGCGGGCCGAGCGGCGGGGCCGCGGCCGCCCGGCCCGGATGGGCGGCGACCGCGCGCGCGATGTCGACCTCGGTGTGGTACCCCGTCGACAGCAGGATCGGCACGACGACCACATCGCCGAGCGGGACGCACCGATCGACGACGTCGGCGACCCGCGGCTCCTGCACGTCGACGAACGCCTCCTCGACCCGGATGTCCGGGAGCATCGTCCGGACCTGATCGAGCAGACCCCTGATCGCGGCGCGACCGGCCGCCGAGCCGGTGCCGTGGGCGCAGGCGATGAGCGTCGAAGTCATGGCCGGGCCTCCTCCTCGACGAGCTCCAGCCGGTATCCGCGCTTGACGACCGTGCGGATGATCGCGGGCGCCCCGACCGCCTCGCGCACGCGCGCGATCGCCATCTCGACGGCATGCGCGCTCTCGCCCGAGCGGGGCAGCACGGCGCGCAGCCGCCCCCGCGGGACGACGCCACCCTGTGCCGCGAACAGCTCGCCGAGCACTGCCACGCTCGTGCGCGAGAGCGGGATGAAGCGCCGATCGAGGACGGCGCCGGCGCTGCGCAGCTCGAGGCGTCCGGCCGCCGTCCGCAGCGACGGCGCATGGCCGCCGCCGAAGTGCGTCACGACACTGCGCACGAGCGAGCCGAGCCGGCCCCGTTCCGCGATGAGCGGGGCCAGGCCCGCGTCGACGAGCGGCCCGGCGGTGATCGGGCCGACGGCGGCCATGAGCAGCCGCCCGGATCGGGAAAGGGTCACGATGCGCTCGAGCACGCCGGCGCGATCGGCAGCGGCCCGCCACTCGGCGGCGCCCGGCGCCGACGTGAACAGGACGGCGTCGACCTCGCCCCGGGCGGTCGCGCTGACGCCGCGCGCGACCTTCGCCGGGTCGGGCGGCGGCCCCCAGCGGTAGACCGTCAGGCTGACGACCTCCGCGCCCGCGCGCGCGAAGAGCTCGTCGAGGCCATCGGCGCCCGAGCCGTGATGCTGCACCGCGACCCGCCGGCCCGCGATGCCGCCGGCGAGGAGGTAGTCGCCGAGCTCGGCCGAGGTCTCGGACTCCGCGACCCAGTCGGCCGCGAGACCCGCCTGCTGGATCGCACCGCGCGCCTTGGGGCCCCGCGCGACGATCCGCGCGGCGGAGAGCACGCGATGCAACTCCTCGAGCATCCCTGCCTCGTCCGCCGCCTCCATCCAGCCGCGGAAGCCGACGCCGGTCGTCGCGACGACGATGTGCGGCGGGCGGGCGATGAGCCGCCGCGTCGCCGCGACGAGCGCCTCGTCGTCGGTGTGCGGGACGATCGTCAGGGCGGGGGCGTGACGCACGAGGGCCCCGTGCCGCTCGAGCGCGGCGGCCAGCTCGGACGAGCGGCGGTCGACGGCGAGCACGACGGTGCAGCCGTCGAGCGCGGCCGACAGGGCGGGGTGCGGGCGGGCGGTCAACGGGTCGCGTCACCTGCCCGTTCGCGCTCGGGGAGCAGGAGCCCCGCCCGGGCGACCTCGCCGATGACGATGACCGCGGGATTGCCGACCCTCGCGGCCGAGGCGTCTGCGACCGCGCGATCGAGCGTGGTGCGGGTCGTGCGCTGCTCCGGCGTGTGCCCGCGCTCGACGATCGCGACGGGCCGCGTCCCGGGGACGCCGGCGTCGAGCGCTGCCGCGACGAGCCGCGGCAGCCCGGCGACCCCCATCAGCACGACGGTCGTGACGGTCTCGTCGGCGAGTGCCGCGAGCGTCGCGGGGGCGGTCTCCGCCTGTCCGTTGACGATGTGCAGGCTCGCCGCCGTGCCCCGGTGGGTCACCGGGATCCCGGCGGACTGCGGCACCGAGACGGCGCTCGTGAGTCCGGGCACGACCTCCACCGGGATGCCGGCGGCCAGACAGGCCGCGACCTCCTCGCCGCCTCGCCCGTACACGAACGGGTCGCCGCCCTTCAGCCGCACGACTCGGCTGCCGGCTCGCGCGTGTGCGACGAGCAGCTCGTTGATCTCCTGCTGCGGCACCGGCTGGCGCCCGGGACTCTTCCCGACGTCGATGACCGTGACGCCGGGCTCGAGCTCGCCGAGCACGTCGATCGGGCCGAGCCGGTCGTGCACGACGACATCGGCCTCGGCGAGCAGTCGGCGGCCGCGGACGGTCATCAGGTCGGCGGGGCCGGGTCCGCCGCCGACGAGGTCGACGCGGCCCGTGCCGGTCCGGTTCCGACGTCGGCGGAGCGGCAGCGTCCCGTCGCGCAGCAGCCCGGCCACGGCGTCGCGCACCCCCGCCGCCCGGCGGGGGTCGACGCCCGCATCCGAGACCACCCCGACGATGACGTCGCCCGCCCGCGCCTCGGCGGCGAGCCGGGCCGAGCCATGCGCACCGTCCGAGGCGTTGACGCACAGGATTCGGCGCCGCTCGCACCAGCCGGCGACGTCGGCATCCACGCGGGCGTCCCCCGTCGCGGTGTGCACGAGCCACGCGTCCGAGACGTCGGAGGCCTTCGCGCGGCGGGGCGTCCAGGCCAGGTCGTGCGCCGCGACCAGCTCGCGCAGCTCATCGCCGAGCTCGGGCGCGACGATGCGGACATCGGCGCCGTCCGCGAGGAACCGGCGCAGTCGTCGCGCCGCGACGCTTCCGCCGCCGATGAGCACGACGCGGCGCCCCGCGAGCGAGACTCCGAGCATCGTCGTCACGGCCGGCTCCCCCAGCGCACGAGCACCTGCCCGTCCTCGACGGCGACGGGCCAGCTGCGCAGCGACCTCGGCTCCTTGCCCTGCGAGTCGAGGCAGGCACCGGTGCGCAGGTCGAAGACCTGCTTGTACATGGGCGAGGCGACGGTCGGAGCGTCCTGTCGCGTCCCGACGATGCCGCGGGCGATGACGTTCGCCCGGCTGTACGGGTCGAGGTTCGCGACCGCGTGCACCCGCCCGCTCGCGAGCAGGAACAACGCGATCTGCGTCTCGCCGATGAGCGCCGCGCGACCGCGTTCCACCTCGAGGTCGGCCAGGGCGCACACGCGCACCCAGCCGTCCGGGACGACGGGCGCCGACGTGTGCGGCGCCGCGAGCGTCATCGGCGCACCTCCAGGGTCGTACCGGCGATGAGCACGCCGGCGTCGGCGCGCTCGCGCTCGGTCGCGGGACGCGGCTGCCCGCGTTCGGCCGTGTAGGCGAACGAGGGGTCCGGGGTCGCGGGCGCGTTCACGAACGAGGCGAAGCGGCGCAGCTTGTCGGGATCCTGCAGCGCCGCCTGCCACTCGTCCCGATACGAGCCGATGTGCGCGGCCATCGCCGCGTCGAGGTCCGCGCAGATGCCGAGGCTGTCATCGAAGATCACGGCGCGCAGTGCCTCGATGCCGCCCTCGAGCTCCTCGAGCCACGGCGCGGTGCGCTGCAGCCGGTCGGCGGTGAAGATGTAGTACATCAGGAAGCGGTCGATCGCCGTCAGCAGCGCCTCGTCGTCGAGCCCCTCCGCGAGCAGCACCGCGTGGCGCGGCGAGAAGCCGCCGTTGCCGCCGACGTACAGGTTCCAGCCGGCCTCCGTCGCGATGACGCCGACGTCCTTGCCGCGCGCCTCGGCGCACTCGCGCGCGCAGCCCGAGACGCCGAGCTTGAGCTTGTGCGGCGAGCGCAGCCCGCGGTAGCGCAGCTCGAGCCGGACGGCCATCCCGACCGAGTCCTGCACGCCGTAGCGGCACCAGGTCGACCCGACGCACGACTTCACGGTGCGCAGCGACTTCCCATAGGCGTGGCCCGACTCGAATCCGCTGTCGACGAGGCGCCGCCAGATCTCCGGCAGCTGCTCGAGCCGCGCGCCGAACATGTCGATGCGCTGGCCCCCGGTGATCTTCGTGTAGAGCCCGAAGTCCTTCGCGACCTGACCGATCGCGAGCAGGCCCTCCGGCGTGATCTCCCCGCCCGGGATGCGCGGGACCACCGAATAGCTCCCGTCCTTCTGCAGATTGGCCATGACGTGGTCGTTGGTGTCCTGCAGCGTCGCGTTCTCGCCGTCGAGCACATGCCCCCGCACGAGCGTCGAGAGGATGCTCGCGAGGGTCGGCTTGCAGATGTCGCAGCCGCGGCCCGTCCCGAAGCGCTCGATGACGGCGCTGAACGTCGTGAGCCCGGACACCCGGACCGCGTCGAAGAGCTGCCGACGGGAGAGATCGAAGTGCTCGCAGAGCGCGCTGCTCAGGACCGCGCCCGACTTCGCGAGCTCCGCGCCGACGATCTTCTTGATCGTCATCACGCAGGAGCCACACGCCGCGCCGGCCCGGGTGCAGGCCTTGACGGCCGCGACGTCCGTGCAGCCCTCCTCGTGCACCGCATGCCGGATCGTGCCCGCGGTGACGCCGTTGCACGAGCACACGAGGGCCGTGTCGGGCAGCTCGCCGGCCGGCGCGGGGGCGGTCCCCTCCGGCATGAGGTACGCGGCCGGATCGCCGCCGAGGGCGCCGCCGACGAGGGGGCGCAGCGAGCCGTACGCCGATGCGTCGCCGACGAGGATGCCGCCGAGCAGCGTCGTGGCGTCGTCGGAGAGCACGAGCTTCTTGTAGACGCCCGCGACCGGGTCGGCATAGGTCACGTCGAGCGCCCCCGGCGTCTGCGCGAACGCATCGCCGAAGCTCGCGACGTCGACGCCGGAGAGCTTGAGCTTCGTCGAGAGGTCGTAGCCGGGGAAGGCGGCCTCGCCGCCGAGCAGTCGGGTCGCCGCGACCTCCGCCATCGCGTAGCCGGGGGCGACGAGCCCCACGCAGGCGCCGCCGAAGCTCGCGACCTCGCCGATCGCGAGGATGCGCGGGTCGGACGTGCCGCACGCCGCATCGATCACGACGCCGCCGCTCGGGTGCACCTCGAGCCGGGCCTCGCGCGCGAGCTCGTCGCGCGGTCGGACGCCGACGGTGAAGACCACCACGTCGGTCGACCCGTAGCCGCCGTCCCGGAACTCCAGCCCGGCGACCTTCCCCGAGCGATCGGGGTCGAGCCGCGTCGTGGCGGCCTCGGTCCTGACCTCGATCCCCCGCGACTCGACGATCCGGCGCAGCATGTCGCCGGCTGGCCGATCGAGCTGCGCGGGCATCAGCCGATCCGAGGCCTGCACGACCGTGCACGAGACGCCCAACCCGTGCAGCGCGCCCGCCGCCTCGAGGCCGAGGAGGCCGCCGCCGATGACGGTGCCGACGAGCGGACGACCGAGCTCGGCCGAGCGCCCTTCGACGAAGGAGCGCAGGCGCTCGACGTCGTCGAGGGTCCGATAGACGAAGCAGCCGGGCAGTCCGAAGCCGTCGACGGCGAGCTGCGCCGCGTACGACCCCGTCGCGAGCACGAGGTGGTCGTAGGAGACGCTCAGCCCGCTGCGGGTCGTGACGCGGCGGGCCTCGCGGTCGATACGGCGGACGGCGTCCCCGCGGACGAAGCGCACCCGCGGATCGTCGAGGACCGAGCGGTCGAGCGTCAGGTCCTCGGGCGACGCGCCGGAGAAGAACGACGTGAGCCCGACACGGTCATACGGGTGTCGGTCCTCCTCGCCGACGATCGTGACGCGCCATGCCTCCCCGGCGCGGGCCAGCAGACTCTCGACGAAGCGGTGCGCGACCATGCCGGCCCCCACCACGACGGCATGCGTCGTGCCGGTTGCTTCGGCGGCCATGGCCTCACGGTACGTCGGCGATGTTTCGACGGCGTCAGCGCCGTGTTTCGGCTTTTCGACGGTGCGGCGCATCGCTTCTCCCGGGCGGTCGACGGCGGACGGAGGACGGTCAGGGCGTCGCGGGCTCGACGGAGGCCGCGACCGGGGCGGGCGTGCGTGCGGGCGTCGCCGGCGCGGGGGCTCCGCGCAGCGCCGAGCGCCTCGATCCTCTCGGCGTGCGGGGCGACGTGCCGCGGGCGTAGGTGAGGTAGAGCGGGATGGCGGTGAAGACGAGACCGCCGACGAGGTTGCCGATGACCGTCGGGATCTCGTTCCAGATCAGGTAGTCGCCGATCGTGAAATCGGCGCCGAGGAGCAGTCCCGAGGGGAACAGGAACATGTTGACGATCGAGTGCTCGAACCCCATGAAGAAGAACAGCATGACCGGCATCCACATCGCGATGATCTTGCCCGGCACGCCCTTCGAGATCATCGCGAGGACGACGCCGCCGGAGACCATCCAGTTGCAGAGCACCCCGCGGATGAAGAGGGTGAGCATGCCTGCGGCGCCGTGCTCGGCATAGCCGACCGTGCGGCCCTCGCCGATGTGGCCGATCGCCTGGCCGACCTCGTTCGGCGGGGACGAGAAGCCGTAGGTGAACACGATCGCCATCACGATCGCGACCGTGAACGCGCCGATGAAGTTGCCGACGAAGACGAGACCCCAGTTGCGCAGGATGCCGCCGATCGTGATGCCGGGACGCTTGGCGAGCCACGCGAGCGGGGCGAGCACGAAGACGCCCGTCAGCAGGTCGTAGCCGAGCAGGTACAGCATGATGAAGCCGACGGGGAAGAGGACCGCGCCGAGCAGGGGCGATCCGGTGGTGACGCTCACGGTCACGGCGAACGCCGCCGCGATCGTCAGCAGCGCGCCGCCCATGATCGAGCGCACGAGCGTGTCCCGGGTGGACAGCATGACCTTCGACGCGCCCGCGTCGATGATGTCGCCGACGAGTTCGGCGGGCTTGACGTACGTCATCTTGGGAACTCCTTCGTGAGAGGACGGTGCCGCGCACTGCGGGTCCTCCCGAAGCTATGAGCCCGATGTTTCGCGGGGGTACGCGCCGGTCGCGCATCTCATTACCCTTTCCTCTCAACCGGCGGATCCGCGTTGTGAGATCTCCGCCGAGCCCTCCAGCCGAGCGCGAGATGGACGGCGGGTGAACACCCGGTAACCTGGGCCGGTGGAGCCGTGGATCGTCTTCCTGGTCATCGGGATCGCCCTCGTCTTCGACTTCACGAACGGCTTCCACGACACGGCGAACGCGATGGCGACGCCCATCGCGACGGGGGCGCTCAAACCGCGCACCGCGGTGGCGCTCGCGGCCGTCCTCAACCTCATCGGGGCGTTCCTGTCGACCGCGGTCGCGCTCACGATCTCCCACGGCATCATCAACGAGGATCCATCCGGTGGGGGCATCGCGATCACCCCGGCCTTCGTCTTCGCAGGGGTCATGGCGGCGGTCGTGTGGAATGTCGCGACCTGGCTGTTCGGCCTGCCGTCATCGTCATCGCACGCCCTGTTCGGCGGGCTCATCGGCGCCGCGATCGTCGGCGCGGGCTTCGGCGCGATCGGCTGGGGCACGCTCGTCGACAAGGTCATCATCCCCGCGATCGCCGCGCCCCTCGTCGCCGGCCTCACGGCGTATCTCGCGACCCGCCTCGTCTACGCGGTGACCCGGCGCAAGGACGGCAACCCCGACGGCCGCGGCCGCTTCAAGGTCGCGCAGATCTTCAGCTCGTCCCTCGTCGCGCTCGCGCACGGCACGAACGACGCACAGAAGACGATGGGCGTCATCACGCTCACCCTGATCTCGGCGGGGATGCTCGACAAGAGCGCGGGCGTGCCGTTCTGGGTCATCGTCGCGTGCGCCGTCGCGATCGCGCTCGGCACCTACACGGGCGGCTGGCGGATCATCCGCACGATCGGGACCGGGTTCACCGACGTCAAGCCGGCGCAGGGCTTCGCGGCGGAGACGTCGACGGCCGTCACGATCCTCGCCTCCTCGCACCTCGGCTTCGCGCTCTCGACGACGCAGGTCGCGAGCGGCTCGGTCATCGGCTCCGGGCTCGGACGGCGTGGCTCGAAGGTGCGCTGGGGCACCGCCGGGCGCGTCGCGGCCGGCTGGGTGCTCACCCTCCCGGCCTCCGCGATCGCCGGCGCCCTCTTCGCACTGCTCTCCCTGCTCGGCGGGATCGGCGTCGCGATCGGCGCCGTCATCGGCGCGATCGTGCTCACGGCGATGTTCCTCGTCTCGCGCCGGAGCGCCGTCGGCGCGCACAACGTCATGAGCGACGTCGAGGAGGCCTCGCAGGCGGTCGCGATCAGGCCGACGCGGCGACGCAAGGGACGGTCCCGCCGATGATCAACTGGGTGGGCCTCGTCAGCGTCC
>Ga0182745_1002640_pt1 | contig 15899 bp, 7 predicted proteins | sample eDN3rd30CKraftBY_FD_128523 | JGI IMG/M metagenome (GOLD analysis project Ga0182745, IMG submission 128523) | Enriched backyard soil microbial communities from Emeryville, California, USA - eDNA 3rd pass 30_C Kraft BY (version 2) (version 2) | ecosystem: Environmental > Terrestrial > Soil >...
GCGGCTCTCGATATTGACTTCGCTGGCCGCGTAGCCTTGGAAGGCCGCCTGATACTCATCTTCCGGCGTGCACGGATCGCCGACGCCTCCGCTTTCACAGCCCAACGAGAACGCTCCGAGGCCGAGACAGATGAAGAAGGCTTGCACGAACTTGCGTTGAATCATCGGTGCGAGGCTCCCAAGACAAGGGCAATCAGGACCGCGACGGGCCGGACGCTAGTCGAGGAGATCGCGTCCCGTCAACGTTAAGATTGCCGCGTGATGTCCGTTTGCGTGAGGGTGGGCGAGCTCCTCTTTTAAAGGATGTGAGGTGCTCGTCGCTGCCTATTCGGAGTAGATGGTGAGTGGCTGCGTCTCCGTGGCGTCGACGCGATGGTCGAGCCGCGCGGTCGCCGAGGGTTGCAAAGCGAATGGCACGTGCAGTGTCGCTTGACAAGCGTCGGCCGACATCACTAACATCGGCGCCCTCGCATAAGTATCTGTGTGAAACCATTCAACTTTTTGCTTCGACGCACCAAGTCCGGCCCGGCCTCGGCGGCAGATGTTCCGCACGTTTTCGGGCTCCGGTGTCGAACCACAGGGCTCCGCGGAAAGCGAGGATCGGTGATGCGTAATCGGGTGGCTTCTGTCTGCCTATTGGCCTCGGCGCTTTGCTTCGTCTCGGGCGAAGCAGAAGCTCAGAAGCGGCGACAACAACAGATCGAGCATGTCGAGATCGAGCTCGACGAAGAGGAGCCGTCGAGCCCCGTCACCGCTGGTCAGATGACCGAAGAAGCGGCCGCGGCGAACCGACTGTTCGATCGCGAGCGGTGGGCGGAGGCTGCGCTTGGTCTTTACCGCGTCCACAAGGGCGAGACGGGCGACGATCTGGGAAACCGCCAGATCGCTCAATACCACCTCGCGATCTCGCTCTACCGCCTGCGTTTTTATCAGGCGAGCTACGTTCTCTTCTCGGAGATTTCGGACAACCCGAATCACCTGAAGTTCAACGAGACCCTCTTGTGGCTCGCGCGCCTTGCGACGCAGCTGCCGGAGCCCGCGGACGTCGTCGAGCGTGTCGGTAAGTACTCGGCGGATCAGATTGCGCGGTTCAAGAACCGTCAGCAGATCGATCTTTACTGGCAGCTCAATTATCTGCTGGGCCGGTACAAGTATCGCAATCGCGCGTACGACGAGGCCATCGAGCTGTTCGAAAAGGTCGACCGACGCTCGGCGCATTACGTTCAGGCGCAGTTCTTCGCTGGCATCTCGTACGTGCAGCTCCGCAAATCGGTTCCTGCGGTCCAGGCGTTCCAGCGGATTGTCGACGCGGTGGATGATGGCGTTTCCGGCGTCGAGGACGAGAGCCGCATGCGCGACCTCGCCTATCTGTCGATGGCGCGCACCTACTACTCGGCGAGCATCAAGCTGGACGAGGAGAACCGCCAGACGGTCGATGAGAACAATCTCTCGGCGGCGGTCAAGTTCTGGAACACCGTCGATGTCGCCAGCGAGTACTGGCTCGACGCGTTGTTCGAGGAGTCCTGGGCGTACTTCATGGCGGGCGACTACCGCCGCGCGCTCGGTAACATCCACACGATCCAGGCGCCGTTCTTCCCGAACTCGTTCTATCCGGAAGCGGACATCCTCAAAGCGGTCATCTACTTCACGACCTGCAACTACGACGACGCAATGACGATCGTCGCGCGCTTCCAGAAGAAGTACGAGCCGATCAAGCGCGATCTCGAGGCGGTCCTCGGCCGGTTCGAGGGTGAGGGGCAGGAAGAGCCGTTCTTCAAGTTTCTCAAGGACGTTCGCGCGGGCAACGCGGATCTGCCGGATACGATTCGGCCGATCGTCGAGCTCTCGCTGTCCGATCGCCAGCTGCTCCGCAACATCGAGTACGTGCGCGTTCTCGACGAGGAGGACGAGCGCTTCAAGAAGGCGCCGCCGTCGTTCCAGAACTCGCCGCTCGGAGGTGACGTCCGCGACGCGCTGCAGCTCGCGCGTGACCTTGCGGTGCGGGATGCGGGCAACCTGGCCCGCGAGCGCTATCAGCGCACGGTTGACGAACTCAACGAGCACCTTCGCAACGCTGCGAAGATCACCATCGACATCACGGCGGCGCAGCGCAACGAGCTCGACGAGACCATCGCGACTGGCCAGGTCTCGGAGGCCGAGGCGAAGATCTTCGGCATCGTGCAGCCGGATGAGGAACACGTGCTGTGGCCTTTCGACGGCGAGTACTGGCGTGACGAGCTCGGCTTCTATCGTCAGGTCGTTGTCTCCAAGTGTGGGAGGTAAGACAAGATGAGCTTCCGGAACAAGAACCGCTCGCTCGTTACCGTCGCCGCCACGGCGTTGGTGTCGGTGGCAACGAGCGTCGCCTGGGCGCAGGGGACGAACACGAGCGGCGATGGCTCATCAGCATCCGGCGACGTCTGCATCTCGAAGCAGGCCGCCGAGGTTCTGGTGGCGTGCCCGAACACCGGGCCGACGCAGTTCAACGTGTCGCAGCGTGGCAAAGCTCCTGCGACGAACTTCCGCTCGGCGCCGCCTCCCCAGGAGCTGAAGAAGCGCGACTCGAAGACTCATCCGGGTGCTCCGAGCGAGTCGCAGAGCGCTGCGCAGCGTGACGAGCGCGCTTCGCGCCTCCAGCCGAAGGTACGCGCTCTTCTGGTCACCGAGATTCAGGGCCTCGAGCGTCTTTTCGCGTCGACTTCGAAGAAGTCGCCGGATCGCGTTCAGCTAGCGCGTCGCTTGGCCGAGAACTACGTCGAGCTCGAGTCGGCGGGTTTCCGCGACAAGGTCGAAGCGGAGATCAAGTCCGGTGAGGCGAAGCAGAAGAAGCAGGCGGCGAACGTCACGAAGTTCCAAAAGGACGCTTCGAACGCGAACAAGGTGATGCTCGCGGCCCGCAAGAAGGCCATCGAGTACTACACCCTGATCAAGACGGACTATCCGAACTACTCGCACCTCGACGAGGTTCTCTATTACCTCGCCTACGAGTACGAGCAGGCGCAGGATTACGTGAACGCTCGTAAGGTCTATTACGAGCTGATCGAGAACGTCCCGCAGTCGAAGTACATCCCGAACGCGTATCTCGCGTTCGGTGAGCTCTTCTTCAATGAGGCGCAGAGTGATCCTGCCAAGTGGGATCTCGCCGCTGCTTCGTATCGCGAGGTCGTGAAGTACCCGCCGCCGGACAACAAGGTCTACGGCTACGCGCACTACAAGCTCGCCTACGTTCATTGGAACAAGGGTGAGTTCGCGCGCGCTCTCGACGAGTTCAAGAAGACGATCGACTACGGCACGCAGTTCGCCAGCCTGCCTAATGCGGCGGCGCTCGCGACCTCGGCGCGACGGGACATCATCCCGGTCTACGCGCTGGCCGGAAAGCCCGAAGCTGCGTTCAACTTCTTCCGCACGATCTCCGGCGACGGCAAGAACGAGACGGCCAAGACGTACCAGATGATGGACGATCTCGGCCAAAACTATCTCGACACGGGCCACTACCGTGAAGCCATCGTTCTGTATCAGGACCTGATGCAGCGCGACCGTGGTGAGCGACTCTGCAAGTACCAGTCGAACATCACGCAGGCCACGATGGCCATGAAGTCGAGCAACAAGGAGACGATCCGAGCCGAGCTCGACCGGCAGATCGAGGTCTACAAGTCGTTCCAGACGGGCAACTACTCCGACGACGCGAAGCTGAAGTGCGCCAACCAGAGCGCCGAGCTCGTCACGGAGACCGCCATGGCGTGGCACCTCGAGGCCGTTGGCTCCGGCGGTGTCCGTGGTACGGGCGACCAGAAGACGATGACCCTTGCGAGCTATCTCTACAAAAAGGTCATCGACAACTTCACGAGCGCGCAGTTCGCGGAGTTCGAGTTCCCGCGCATCGTGAAGGAGGACTGGCCGACCATCCTGCGCATCAAGTACGCGATGGCCGACCTTCTCTACTTCCAGCAGCGCTGGGCGGATTGCGGACCCGCGTTCGATGCGGTCGTGGAGGAGGACCCGAACGGTCCGGATGCTGCCGAGGCGGCCTACGCGGCGGTGCTCTGCTACCAGAACATCTACGCGCAGACCCACCAGGGCGGATCCGATCGTAAGGGTCGCGGCCAGCTTCCCGGCCAGGAGCAGGGAAAGAAGGGTGCCAAGGCGGACGAGTCGGCGAAGTACAAGGCGAAGGAGCTCACGCCCCAGCAAGAGGGCATGGTCAACGCCTTCAACCGGTACATCTGCTACATCAAGCCGCCGGCCGACGACAAGGACGGTCAGGACCAGCTCGTCGAGGTCAAGTACGCGCGAGCGCGTACGTTCTTCGAGGCCCAGCGCTGGGAGGAGGCCGCTCTCGCGTTCCGCGACGTGGCGGTCAACCACTCCGATCGCGACGTCGGCATCTACGCGGCGCAGCTCTACCTCGAGTCGCTCAACGTTCTCGGTACCCACTCGGATCCGCCGCGACCGTCCTGCTTCCAGAGCATGGCGGACGACGTGCCGCTCTTCATCGACCTGTATTGCAAGGGCGACAAGTTCGCGAAGAACGAGGAGCAGTGCACGACGCTGACCAAGATTCAGTGTGACATCGAGCGCTTGAAGGCCGAGAAGACGGTCGAGCTCGCCGACAAGGGCGGCCCGAACGCGCTTCGTCTCTACGAGCAGGCCGGTAACGACTACATCAGCATCTGGCGCAAGTACGGTGAGGAACCGCTGCGGAATCGCATGGCTCCGCAGTGCGAGCGGCTCGACGAGGTCGTCTACAACGGCGCGAGGGCCTTCCAAGCCGGTCGTCTGATCGCGAAGTCGATTCAGGCAAGGTTGATCCTGATCAACCCGCAGAACGGCCTCGACAAGAGCCCGCTCGCGAAGAAGGCCATCTACGAGATCGGCGGCAACTACCAGGCCATCGCGGTCTACGACGAGGCGGCGACCTGGTACGAGCGTTACGCGCGGGAGAATCCGCGCGGCGAGAACGCCGACAAGGCCCTCTCCGATGCGACGTTGCTCCGCCTCGGTCTGGGTCAGGAGGAGGAGGCGATCCGGAATTCCGAGCTCTACAACAAGCAGTTCGGTAATCGGTTCCCGCAGCAGAGTGCCGCGATCGCCTTCGGTATCGCCTCGCACTACGTCGAGAAGGAAGACTGGGATCGCGCGCGGTCGCGGCTTCAGTCGTCGCTCAGCCTCATCGAGCGCAACGCTACCTTCGACGTGGTCGTCCAGGCGCACGCGATGATGGGCCGGGTCTACACCCACCTGAAGAACGACAAGAACGCGAAGCAGGCCTACGCGAAGGTTCGGTCGCTCTGGGGTGACGGTAAGTCCGCGGAGCAGAAGATCATGAAGATCGCTGGTGAGGACGAGGGGCAGAAGCTCCGCCGTCTCGCCAAGGCTCTGACCGCGGTCGGTGAGGCGCTCTTCTACTTCGCCGAGGAGAAGCGTGCGGCAGCCGAAGCCGTTGCGTTCCCCGCTTACAAGGGGCCCGGAACGCGCGACGCCGTCCTCAAGCACATCAACGGACCGGTCGCCGACTGGATCAAGAAGAAGGCGCCGGCCATCGAGGCTGCGGAGCAGGAGTACCTCAAGATCGTCGAGCTCCAGCCGGCTCCGCCGCCGCGGTGGGTCATCGCTGCGGGTTCGCAGGTCGGTACCCTCTGGGGCAACTTCGTTCGCGACTTCCGTGCGGCGCCGATTCCGGCGGCGTGGAAGACCGACGTCGAGATGCGCAACGCGTACTACGGCGCCCTCGACGAGAAGTCCGAACCGATCAAGATCCGCGCGAAGGGCGCATTCGAGACCTGTCTGAAGTACTCGGTCGAGTACCAGTACTTCGACGAGTACTCCCGCGCCTGCGAGGTCTGGCTCTCGAAGACCTACAAGAACGAGTACCACGCGGTCGACGAGTTCCGGCCGGCGCCGGGTCTCAAGGGCAGCGGGCTCGATGACCGACCCTACGCGGTCCAGATTGGCGGCGACGTCCACCGTGTCGAGCCTGCGGCGACGCAGAGCGAGCCGAAGACCTCGACGGAAGCCGACTCGGGCGAGCAGAAGTGACGAGGAGCGAAGAACCCATGGAAACGAAGCAAGTGATTCGTAGGTGCTTCGGCCTCGCTCGCGGGGTCGGCTTCTCCGGGCTGCTGCTGGTGCTCGCGGCTTGTGGCGGTGCGCAGGTGCAGGTCGGCACTGGTCCGCAGACGCAGAACGAGGCGGCGAGCGGATCGGGGAAGGCGATGGCCCAGGCTGCCGCTGAAAGCTTCAACAAGGCCCTCGCCCAACTCGCCGAGCACGATCGGTCGAAGACGTGGGACGCGTCCTCCTGTGCAGCCGTCGCGAAGGCGTTCGACGACGCGGCGGCTCGCCAGAAGGCCGAGACGGGTCGGGAGTTCCCGGAGGCCACCTACAACGCTGGACTCGCGTTCCAGCGTTGTAAGATGCACAAAGAGGCGGCCGAGAAGTTCCAGGCCGCCCTGGCGGCCGATGCGAAGTTCCACCGGGCGCGGACTCAGCTCGCGCTCTACCGCTACCGCGACAAGGGTCGCGCCGAGATCGACGGCGTGATTGCCGAGCTCCAGCGGGCCATCGCGGACGCGCAGTTCCAGAACGTCGAGGCGCTCGTCAATCTGGCGATGCTTCAGATGGAGCGGAATTCGCAAACGTCGGATCAGGACGGCGCCAACGATTACGACCGCGCGAAGAAGAACTTGCAGCGCGCGCTCGCGATCGACGACGGCTATCAGCCGGCCTTCAATCAGCTTGCGCTCTACTACCTTCAGGTCGCCAAACAGCGTGCGGTGGCCAAGAAGGCGCGCAAGGGAACGAAGGCGAACCAGGCGGATGTGCAGCAGCTCGAGCTCGCGGCGCTGGTTTGTTCGCAAGCCATCCGCAAGGATCCGAGCTACGCGCCGATTCACAACACGGCCGGCTTGATTCAAGTCGAGCTGCAGAACATCAACGGTGCCGTTCAGGAGTTCCAGACGGCCATTCGTTTGGACCCGAGCTTCTTCGAGGCCCAGATGAACTTCGCCGCCATCAACCTCTCGTTCCGAGGGTTCAAGGCGGCGGAGGAGGCGTATCGGGCCGCATTGAAAATTCGACCGGACGATTACGACGCCCGCCTCGGGCTGGCGCTCGCGATCCGCGGCCAGATCGACGACGCCAACTTCGATCAGTACGTCGCTGCGTCGCAGGCGGAGCTCGACCAAGCGAAGAAGCTCGCTCCCGAACGACCCGAAGCCTATTACAACGAGGCGATTCTCACGCACGAGTTCAAGGCGAAGGGCGCTGGGGACGATAGCGTGCCGACGCTCGAGGCCGCGGCGAAGATGTTCGAGACCTTCGTTCAGAAGGCCGGCGCGGATGCGAAATACGCGGACGCGGTTCGGCGTGCCAAGGAGCGGGTCGAGGACATCAACGTGATGGTCCAGTTCATCAAGGAAGGGCAGTCCGAAGCGGCAATCGCCGCGGCTCTCCAGGAGAAGGAGATCGAGGAAGCCCAGGCCGAAGCGGCGCAGGAAGCGCAGCAGAAGGAAGAGGCTCCTGCGGAGCAGTGAGCAGGTGGAGCGCCGTTGGCACCGGTGGTAGCGCTTTCAGTAGAAAGGCCTGCCCGGCGCCAATGGCGCTTCCGTCTTTTGTCCTCAGGGATCGTGAGCGACGATTTTCTGATCCCGAGGCGGGAACTTTGAAGGCGACAGGGTGTCTAGACGGGTGTGCGCGCGTTGGCTGACGATCCTCTCACGAGGATTATCGATTGACGCTAACTCACGCTCCGTCGTACAATGACACTGTAATCAAGGCGGAAGTTTTTGAGGAGGATGCAACCATGAAGCGGTCGACTCGTGCTCTCGTGGCGAGCCTGTTGGGAACTGGAGTTTTGCTCGTTGCGGCTACGGCTGCGGCGCAGTCCGGCGGTGACGATCAGGGATACGGCTACGAGTTCACGGATGACCCGCTGAACGCGGGTGCATTCTCGCCGAATGACGCGACGCTGAAGGTTCGTCCGGGTCCGGTGCGCACGACTCTGATTCGCCCCCGTACCTCGTTCGTTCCGGAGATGCTGAAGTCCGTCGAGAACCTTTGATCCGAGCGTGGCCGCTTTAGGCGGCCTGCTTGATGGAGCGTCGGGTCGTATCGGCACTTCGAGCGGGGTGCCCACTAGAAAGGCAGACGATGAGCCAGGGTAATGCGAAGATTTCCCTCACGTTCGCGGTCCACCGTGGTGAGGAGCTGGTTCAGCGCGAAACGTTCGCGCAAGAGATCATCAAGATCGGGAAGGATCCGAAGAGTCATCTTTGCCTCGACGACGAGCAGGCCTCCCGGATGCATGCGGTGGTCGAGGTGGCGTCGGAAGATGACGTCACGCTCATCGACCTCGGTAGCGAGCCCGGGACGCTCGTCAACGGCGAGCGCGTCAACAAGGCGCCGCTGCGGAAGGGCGACGAGATTCGGATTGGCGAGATCCGTATCGTTCTCGAGGCGATCGAGGTGACCGCAGCTGAGGCTGTGCCGGAGTCGGAGCGCGAGGTCGAGGCGCCTGCGTCGAGCCCGAATCCGCCCGCACCGGCAGTGCCGCTCTCGAACCCGTTCGCGACGGCTCCTGCGGTTCCGGTTTCGAACCCGTTCGCGGCGGGTGCCCCGGCTGTCCCGGTTTCGAATCCTTTCGCTCACTCGGCGGCGGCGTCGAACCCGTTTGCCGCGCCTCCGCCTCCTCAGGAGAAGGCGCCGGCGCCGGCCGCGGCCACGGATGACGTCGCTTCCGAGGCGTATACCTACAGGCTCATCAAGAGCGGTCCGGACGTCAACCCGGCTGAGTGCGAGGACGCAAATGTCTCCGCGGTCGAGGTGATGATCATGTGGGGCACGACCGTGCTCCACGTTCAACACCTCACGCCGCCCCGCTCCTACTACGTCGGCGAGGAAGAGGGGAAGAACGTCACCTGCGACTACTTCCTCCCGGCCGAGAAGCTCGGAACGACTCGCGCACCCGTGGTTCTGGCGGATCCTACGTCGATCAACCTCGTGCTTCTGCCGAAGGCGACCGGCACGATCGAGATCCCGGGGCAGGGGAAGCTCACCATCGAGGAGGCGATTCAGTCCGGCAAGGCGCAGCGGTGCGCCGAGCTCTCGGGAGCGCACCAGATTGCGCTGCCGGGCGGCTCGAAAGCTCGGATGGAGCTCGACGGAATCGCCTTCCAGGTCGGTGTCGTTGCCGCTGGTAAGCGGGTCGTCGTGGGTCCGTTCAGCAACATCGACTGGACCCCGGTGCTCTGCATTCTCGGGTCGCTCGTGGCCGTCGTCGGCTTCCTCGGTGTGCTCGCGTTCTGGCGCGTCGCTGACGGCGTCGTCGACGAAGAGGGCATCTCGCGCGATCAGGTCCGTCTCATCCGCCAATACCTTCAGGCGGCTGCCGAGAAGGAGCAGGAGGCGATCGAGACCGAGCAGGTGGCCGAGACGAACGCCGACAACAAGGAAGGCGGAACGGGTACCCGAGCGAAGGGTGAAGAAGGCTCGATGGGTAACCCGAACACTCGGGATACCGGCAAGCGGTACGGCGTGCAGGGCCCGGCGGACAACCCCGACCCGCACATCGCTCGCCAGGCGGCGCTCCGTGAAGCGGCCGAGTTCGGTATGATCGGTCTACTCAACACGGGTGCTGGCGGCGATCCGAACGCTCCGACCGCTCCCTGGGGCCGTGAGACTTCGCTCGGAAACGATCCGCTCAGCGCGCGCGGAAACATGTGGGGCGACTCCATCGGTGACGCGTTCGGTGCCGGTGGTCTCGGCCTGTCGGGTATCGGTGAAGGCGGCGGTGGCCGCGGCGAGGGTATCGGCCTCGGTTCGATCGGTACCATCGGTCATGGCGCCGGCACCGGCTCCGGTCAGGGCTTCGGCTCGGGTCACGGTCGCCTCGGTGGCACGCACAAGACGCGCGCTCCGAAGCTTCGCGTCGGTGCGACGCAGGTGAACGGTCGCCTTCCCCCGGAGGTCATCCAGCGCATCGTTCGCCAGAACTACGGCCGCTTCCGTCTCTGCTACGAGAACGGCCTCCGCACGAATCCGAACCTTCAGGGACGTGTGGCAGTTCGCTTCGTCATCGGCCGCGACGGCGCCGTCTCCAACGTGTCCAACGGCGGCTCGGACCTGCCGGACGCGTCGGTCATCCAGTGCGTGATTCGCGCGTACTACGGCCTGTCCTTCCCGCAGCCCGAGGGCGGAATCGTTACGGTCGTTTACCCGATTATGTTCTCGCCGGGCGACTGAACGAGCCGTAGAACCCCGCTGTATCGACAACGAACCGCCGAGAGATCGGCGGTTCGTTTTTTTTGTCGGCGAGCGTTCCGACGGGGGGAAAGGTTTCAGTCTTCCTGCTGCCGGATGCTAGCCGCGGAATGTCGACGCGGAGGCGTCCTCGGGCCGGTCAATCGCACCCGATCACCCTAGACTTCGGCGGTTCTATCCGCGTAAACTCGAATCGTTGTCAGTACAAAGCATGCGATTCTAGAGCTGCGTGTGCTGTCCCGCGCCCCCCAATGCTGTGGCCATCGCGAACGAAACGGCGCTCGTGCGCCGTGACTCGGAAGGATGAATTTTCGATGAAGCTCCGCGTCAAAGTCGGTCTTGCATTCCTCGTTCTCTCGTCGATCGCTTCGGGCGGCTGTAGCCGCAACCCGATCGAGGCGGTCAATCTCGCGAACGAGGCCGATAAACAGCGCACGGTGGATCTGGAAGGCGCGATTTCGAAGTACGAGCAAGCGATTCAGCTCGATCCGACCAACCATCGGATCATCTGGAAGCTGGCTCTCGCGCACCGGAAGAAGGAGGCGTGGGACAAGGTGGCCTCGACGCTCGCTCGGGCCGTCCAGGTGGCGCCGACCTATGCGAACTACTGGTTCCATCGTGGCTTCGCCCTGGCTCGTCAGGCCGAAGCGAACGCCCTCTCTTGGGAGGAGGCGAAGGAGCCGCTGCGTAAGTGCATCGAGCTCGATCCGGGATATGCGGATTGCTACCACGAGCTCGGCCTCGTCCACCTCTATACGGACAATGAGCAGGAGGCTCTGGCGAACTACACGAAGGCAATCGAACACGACCCGACCCGGACGGAGTTCTATTGGCCGCTCGCGGAGCTCTATTTGAACCTCGACTATGTCGAGGAAGCCCGCACGGTGCTCCAGGAGGGTCTCTCGTTCGCCGAGGACGGCGATCCGAACGCGTACGACATGCACATTCTGATGTCGGAGGTGTACGCGCGGAAGAATCAGGCGAACGAGCGCGTGTCGCATCTCGAGCGGGCGAAAGCGCTCAACGACCGTGCGGCGGAGGAGAGCGGGGGTCTCGGTCCGCATCCGGAGATTCTCTTCAACCTCGGCTCGACCTACGCCGTGCTCGACCCGCCGCGGAAGACGGAAGCGCTGCAGCTCCTGAACCGCTTCGCGTCGGTCGTTTGCAAAGGTTCGGCGGGAGCCACGAAGTATCGAAGCGTGTGCGCTGAAGCGCAGGCGCATATCGGGCGACTCGGCGGTGGCATGTAAGCCACCGCCTCCCGCTCGCGTAGGTTTTTAGATTCGTCGGTTGGTCGCATCGTCGAGGATACATATGGATTTGCAGGAACGGCTGAATCATCTCGAGCAGCAGCAGGACTGGGCGGGCCTCGTTGAAGAGCTGGAGCAGGGGCTTGCCGGCGAATCGCAGAGTGCAAACAAGGCGGCCATCCACCTGCGACTCGCGCGATTGCTCGAGACGAAGTTTCTGCAAAGCGCCAAGGCACTGAAGCATTATCAAGAAGCGTTCAAACTCAATCCCGCGCTGGTCGAAGCCCTGGAGGAGGCACGCCTCATTTACTGGGGTTTGGGCAAGCTCGGGATGGTTCAGAAGCTGATTGAGCTCGAGCTGAAGAGTGCCCAAGATGCCGGACGGATCAGCGCGCTGCTGGTCGAGCTTGGCGATGTTCTCGTCGATCAAGGGGATTACGAACGCGCGACGGCGACCTATGCGCGTGCGTTGGGGGCGTCGGAAGGGGCCAACGAAGAAGCCAGTCAGCTTCTCGAGGACATTCAATGCGACGAGGAGGGATGGCAGGAGCGGGTGGCACAGCTCTTGCGAACCGCGCACGGTTCTGACGCTCCGTCGGCGAAGGCGCGCCTCTTCGTCAGGGCGGCGCGAATCGCTCGTCGGTTTGCGCCGGAGGCCGTCGAAGGGATTCTCGCGCAGGCCTACTCTGCCGATGTTACCGACTATGCGGCTGCGCACCTCTATGAATCGCTGATGTTGGAGACGGGGCGGGGCGACGCTCTCGTCGACGTCCAGCGGCAGATTCTCGGCACGATCTCGAGCTCCGATCTCCGTGCGGCGGTGGCGTTCCGCCTTGGTGCGCGGTGGCTGACGCGGCATCAGAACCTCGAGGTCGGCTCCGAGCTGCTCGGCGTAGCCTTCGCGGCTGCTCCGAGCGACCAGGCGGTTTTCGCGCTGCTCCGCGATACCTGGGGTGCGAAGAACGGGGATTGGGATCATCTGCTTGCGCTCGTCGACGAGACGCTGGAGCAGTTCGATGATGTCGCGGGACGCGGTTTCCTGCTCTCGCAGGCGGCCACCCTCGTCTGGCACAAGCTCGGTAATCTGATTCGGGCGCGTCAGTACTTTGAGCGCCTTTCGGAGATCGTTCCCGAGCACCCGACCCTCAGGGCGTTCGAGCTCCAGATCGGCGAGACGATTGGTGGGCAGCCGGCCGCAAACGCGGGTGCGGACGAGCCGGCGGCTGCGGTCGAGGTAGCTGACGAGGTTGGAATCGCGGAGCCTGCGTCGCAGGTCGAAGCGGAGGCGACGTCGGGCGTCGATGTGGCCGCTGAGGCCGATGCCGAGGCCTCGTCCGCCGAAGGGAGCGTCGCGGAGGAGGCACCGCAGGCTGGGTTCGAAGAGGACGCGGAGCGCGTTCGTGAGCTGCGGGACCTTGCTGCGAAGCAGGAGGCGGCGAAGCGCTACAACGAGCTTGTTCGAACGCTCGTGCAGCTCGCCCAGGCGGTCGGTAATCCGGAAGAGAAGGTCGAGCTCTACCTGCGGGCAGCGGACCTCTTTACCTCCCGGTTCGCCAATCAGGCGGAGGCGATCAAGGCGTACGAGGCGATTCTCGAGATCGATCCCGATCACGCGCAGGCGGTGGACGTACTTCGTCAGATGTACGAGCGCCGGCGCGATTGGGAAAAGCTTCTCCGTTTGCAGCGCCGGGAAGCGGAGCGCCTGGACGATCCGTCGCAGCGAGCGGCCGCATTCGTTCAAATGGCCAAGCTCGCGACCGAACGGGTCAAGAAGCCCGACGTCTGCATCGAGCTGTGGAGCGAGGTGCTCGCGGTCGAACCGGAGCACCCGGAGGCGATCGCGAGCCTCGCGTTCCTCTACGAGCGTACCAAGGACTACGAGGCGCTGGCCGGCATTCTCGAGAAGCAGGCGGAGCTCACCTTCGAGGTGCCGCAGAAGGTGCAGACGCTGTCGAAGCTCGCGCTGCTCTACGGCGATCGCTTGGGCAACGACGAGGGCGCGGTCAGGGCGTGGCGCGCTCTCCTCGCCATCGAGCCGAATGACCGCAGGGCTCAAGAGGCGCTGAAGAAGAAGTACCTGACGCTGGGGTGGTGGGATGAGCTCGAACTCTTCTACGCAGAGAGCGGGAAGTGGGACGAGCTCATTCGTCTGCTCGAGGCCCAGGAAGCGCGTGAGACGGAGCCGGGCGTCAAGATCGGCCTTCTCCTGAAGATCGCACAGCTTTGGGCCGAGCGGCGGCAGAAGACCGACCGCGCTGCCCGGAACTACGAGCGGGTGCTCGAGCTGGATGCCCAGCATCTCGCGGCGGCCGAAGCGCTGGTCCAGATCTACACGGAGATCGGCAACCACAAGGGGCTGGCGACGGCCCTCGAGGTGAAGCTCGCTCACGAGACGGACGGGTGGGCGCGCCTCTCGCTGCTCCGCGATCTCGCGGAACTGTACGGAAGCCGCTTGAAGGACCCCGCGAGTGCTTTCGCACGGTATCTGGCGGCCTTCGAGCTGGTGCCGTCGGACGAGCGCTGCGCGGACGACCTGGAGAGCGCGGCTCGGGAGACGGGCAGCTGGGACGACGTCACCGCGGCGTATCGGCGTGCCATCGAGCAGGCCACGCGCGAGAACGAGCTGGCCACGACGATCGCGCTTCGATTGCGGCTCGGTCGCGTTCTCATCGACGCGCTCGGTCGCGTCGATGATGCCCTCGTCGAGCTTCGGGCGGTGTACGAGCTCGATCCGGAGAACGCGGAGGCGCTCGGTGCCCTGGAGCGGCTGTATCGGCAGACCGAGCGTTTCGGCGAGCTGCTGGAGATTTACGAGAAGAAGCGCGATCTCGCGCTCGACGCGGAGCAGCGTCGGGAGATCCTGCACGCGACGGCGGCCCTCTTCGAGAACGAGCTGAAGAATCCGGCGAAGGCGATCGAGTGCTATCAAGCGGTCCTCGAGGACGATCCGCAGGATGCCAAGGCCCTCGAGGCGCTGGACGCACTCTACCGGTCCCAGAACGACCATGAGGCGTATGCGGACGTCTTGCGTCGACGCCTGGAACTCGACGTATCCGAAGCGCAACTCGTCGACCTCAAGCTGCGACTCGGGCAGACGCTGGAGAGGCACCTCGACGATCCGGTCGGGGCTCTCGAGTGTTACCGTGAGGTTCTCGCGCTCGAGCCGACCAACGAGGGCGCGCGTGAAGCGCTGGAGGCGCTGCTCGTTCACGAGACGTTGCGCGCTGACGCCGCGGCGATCCTCGAAAGCGTATACGAAGTTCGTGGCGATTGGCAGAAGCTGGTCCGAGCCCTCGCGATCCTTGCCGATGCCGAGGAAAACGTCGCGGATCGGGTGGAGCGTCGCCGGAAAATTGCCCGGATTGCGATCGGCTCGCTGAACGATGTCGAACTCGCATTCGGCGCCCTGTCGAAGGCGCTCGAGGACGATCCGACGCTGGTCGAAATCGAGTCGGAGCTCGAAGAGCTCGCGGAGCAGGCGAAGCTCCACGAGGCGCTCCTGACGATTCTCGAGAAGATCGCAGAGAGCGTCGCGGACGCTGGGCTTGCGCGGCACTACTGGACGCGCCTCGCGAATGTCGACGAGCAGCTCGGAAGGATCGATCAGGCCGCGAAGCGGCTCGACAAGGTCGTTGCCCTCGATCCGAGCGACGAGAGCCCGCTCGTCGCCATGGACGCGCTCTACCGTCGGGCCGAGCGCTACGATCAGGTGGTCGAGGTGTACCGTCGGCGACTCGAGCTCGCCGCGGAAGAACCGGCGCGGCGCGAGGCTCTCTACGCCGAGATGGCGCAGGTTTATGAGGAGAGGCTCGGGCGTCCCGAGGAGGCCATTGCCGCCTATCGCGAGGTCCTCGCGGTGGACGAGACCAGCGAGGTCGCGCTCGTCGCCCTCGACGGCCTGTTCACGCGGCAGCGGATGTGGATCGAGCTCGCCGACAACCTGGAGGCCCAGCTTCGTTTGGCCGCCACCGAGGAGGCACAGCTCGGGCTGATGCTGCGGCTCGCTTCGCTGCGCGAGCGCGAGATGGGACAGGTCTCGGAGGCCATCGAGGGGTATCACGCGATCCTCGAACGCGATCCGCGGCACGAGGTGGCGCTCGCAGCGCTCGAGCGCCTCGGTGCGGTTACGGAACACGAGTTAGCCATCGCGGAAAAACTCGAGCCGATTTATCGACAGGCGGGCGACCATCAGAAGCTGATCGGCGTCCACGAGGTGCAGGTGCGACATGCCGACGATGCGGTTCGCAAAGTCGAGCTCCTGCACGAAATCGGCCGGCTTTATGAAGATGCGGCCGCGGATGCGAACAGCGCGTTCGAGGCGAATGCGCGCGCGCTCCGCATCGAGCCGCTGAACGAGCTCACCCATCAGGAGATCCACCGCCTCGCACACGC
>Ga0182745_1002641_pt1 | contig 15898 bp, 12 predicted proteins | sample eDN3rd30CKraftBY_FD_128523 | JGI IMG/M metagenome (GOLD analysis project Ga0182745, IMG submission 128523) | Enriched backyard soil microbial communities from Emeryville, California, USA - eDNA 3rd pass 30_C Kraft BY (version 2) (version 2) | ecosystem: Environmental > Terrestrial > Soil >...
CCTGCCTCCTCGATGTTCGGGGTCAGTACGCCGGGCGGGGTCGTCAATCTGGTCAGCAAGCGCCCCAAGGACACCCCCTATAACGAGACGCGGCTGAGCTATGGCAGCCATTCGCGGGTCGAGGCGGCGGTGGATTTCACCGGCCCGCTCGATGCCGAGGGCGACACGCTTTACCGCTTCATCGCGCTGGCCCGTGACGCCGACACCTTCATCGACGGCTATGCCGATGACCGCATCCTGATCGCGCCCTCGGTCAGCTTCCGGCTGGCGGATGACCAGAGGCTGCTCCTCAGCGCCGAATATGCCAAGGACCGGACCGGGGCGGTAGCCTATTTCCATTTCGGCGATGACCTCGATGTCACTGACGCGCCGGCGGGTGATCCGAACTACAACCGCTTCGATCAGGAGCAATTTCGCCTCGGCTACGAATATAGCTGGGACATTTCCGACGATACCCAGCTTCGCCAAAGCTATCGGTGGAGCAAGGTGCGCGCCGATATGCGCTATGCCACGCGCTACGGCACCTATCCCGACCTCGTCCCCGGCTATTGGGAACGCTATCACGAGACCGCCACCTCGCATGTGCTGGACCTGATGGTCGAGCATCGCTTCCAGACCGGCGATTTCCAGCACAATTTCGCCATCGGCGCGGATTACACGCGGGGCGAATATGACGCCGATTATGGCGGGACCGGGCTGGGTCAGGCCGCGAACGAGGCGCTGGACGCGCCGTTCTATGCGTGGCGGAAGCAGTCCCAAACCGGCATCTATGTCGCCGACCAGATCGAGCGTGATGCGCTGACCATCTCGGCCTCGGCGCGCTATGACTGGGTCGATACGGATTATTCCGACTACAACTTCACGACCGGCGCGGTCGACCGCGGCAGCCAGAGCGACGAGGCCTTCACCGCGCGCCTCGGCGTCTCCTATGAATTCGCGAACGGCATCACTCCTTACGTGAACGTGGCAAGTTCCTTCGCGCCGAACGTGGCGCAGGTCTTTGACGACGTGACCGACCCCTCGGGCAGCCCGGCCGATCCGACCGAGGCGTTGCAGAAGGAAATCGGCGTCAAATACGAACTGCCCGACCAGCGCACTGTGATCACGGCGGCCTATTTCGACATTCGCCAGGACAATGGCATGGTGCTGGTTGTCGGCGCGGATGGCCGCAACCGGGGCCTGCAATATGACCTGACCTCGCGCGGGGTCGAGCTTGAGGCGGTCAGCAACCTCGAGAACGGGATCAGCCTGATCGCCTCCTATGCGCATATGAAGGTCAAGATCAACGAGGGCGCGCCCGGAACCGAGGGCAATGAGCTGTCCGGCGTGCCCGATGATACGCTGTCGCTTTTCGTGAAATACCAGCCGCAATCGGGCGCGCTCGAGAACCTCTCGGTCATGGGCGGGATGCGCTATATCGGCACCAGCTATGGCAATGATGCGAATACGATCGAGAATGCCAGCCGGACCTATTTCGATCTTGGCCTCGCCTATGATTTCGCGGCCTTCGGCTATGCCGGGACCGAGATGCAGCTGAATGTCAGGAACCTGTTCGACCGCGAGGGCCAGACCTGCACCGGCGACTGGTGCTATCGGGATGAGCCGCGCATGATCGACCTGACCCTGTCGCGCCGGTTCTGAGGATGACGGCGCGCAGGCTGCCAGCGGCGATGCCCGTCGCCCTGGCATCGCTGGGCGGGCTCTATGTCACCCAGAGCGTGCTGGGCGGCTTCATCTGGTCCGCCCTGCCCGCCGTCCTGCGCGAGCGGGGCATGGCGCTGGAGCAGCTTGGCTTCCTGTCGTTGCTGGTTCTGCCATGGGCGCTGAAATTCCTCTGGAGTCCCTGGGTCGAGGCCTGGCGGCGCCCGCCACATGCGGCCGCGCGCACCAAGTCGGTGATCCGCCTTGGCGGCGGGCTCATCCTGATCGCGACGCTGGCGCTTGCCATCTTTGCGCAGATGCCGCTGCCCTGGCTCATCGCGACGCTTTTCGTCATCGCGACCGCCACGGCGACGGTCGATATCGCCTGTGACGGCCACGCGGTCGAGGCATTCCCGTCCTCGGCCTATGGCTGGGCGAACATGATGCAGGTCGGCGGCGCCTATGTCGGCGCGGCGCTTGGCGGCGGGCTGGTCCTCGTCGCGATGGACCGGCTGGGATGGAGCGCGGGGCTTGGCGTGCTGGTCCTGACCTGCCTTGCCTGTACCCTGCCATTCCTGCTGCTGCGCCAGCCCGCGCCGAAGGCCCCGCCCGCGCCCCGCGGTCCCAGCCTGCGCGCCGCGCTGGCCCGGCCGCGCTTGCGCCACGGTATCCTGATCACCGCGCTTTTCGTCGCGGCGATGAAATCCTGCCTCGGCTTCTTCGGCCCCTTCCTCGTTGATCAGGGCTTTACCCTGACCGAGGTGGGGCTGTTCGGAGCGTCGGGCAGCCTTGTCGTCGGGCTGATCGGCGCAGTTGGCGGCGGCTATGTCGTCGCCCGCCTGGGAACGCTGCCGGTCCTGATGATCGCGCTGGCCGGGCAGGCCTTGGTGATGGCCTATTGCCTTGGCGTGGCGGCCGGGGGGAACCTGCCCCTGCAACCGCTGGCGGTGCTGACGCAGATCGTCTCCTCGGCCTGGCTCGCCTTCGGTTTCGTCGCCCTCTATGCCCGCTTCATGCAATGGTCGGATCCGGGGCAGGCGGGGGTCGATTTCACGATCTTCCAATGCACGGATGCCGCGATCGGCATGGTGCTGGGCTTTCTCGGCGGGCAGATCGCCGGGCATTTCGGCTATCCCGCGCTTTTCGGCGCGGCGCTGGCCTGCTCGGCGCTTTGCGCGGTGGGGATCATGCTCAGCTGGGGACGCTCGGCGGAACGGCCCGCCTAGGCATTCGCTTCAAGCAGCATTTCGGAAATCGCGCTGAGCGAGCTGGCCATATGGGCGCGCATCAGCGCCGCCGCCCGGTCTCCGTCCCGCGCCAATACGGCGTCGAGGATGGCGCGATGCTCGGCCCGGGACTGGTCGATCCGGCTTGACTGCGCGCGGAAGCTGGCATCCCGCCAAGGCAGGCTACGGCGGTTCAGGTCGTCGAGCAGCCCGGCGATGACCGGGTTCTGCGCCCCTTCGCGAAGGGCATCGTGAAAGCGGGCGTTCACGGTCGCATAATCGTCCGCATCACCGGCCAGAATGCGGGTCAGGCCGTCACGCTCGATCTCGGTCATGCGATGGGCGGCAAGCCGGGCGCAGATCGCCTCGATCTCGCCCAGGCTCTCGAACAGCGCGCGCAGGTCGGCGACGCCCATGCGCCGGACGGCGAAGGCGCGGCGGGGACCACGCTCGACCAATCCCTCGCTGGCCAGCCGGTGCAATGCCTCGCGCACGGGGGTCCGTGACATGCCGAATTCGGCGGCAATCGTGGACTCGGCCAGCGTATCGCCGGGCCGCATGATGCCGCGCACGATCCGTTCGGACAGCGCGGCATGGACCTGATCGGCGGATCTTTTGCTTTGAGCCATCGCGATTCATTTATGTGTACTGGACAAAACGACATGTATACATAAAAAGGAACCCAGACCAGACACAAACCGTATGGACCAGGCATGAGTTTCGACTTTCTTTCGGGCCGCCGCCCCTCGACCTTTGCCGGCAAGGCGATGATCGCGACCTCGCATCCGCTGTCGACCGCTGCGGGGCTGGATGTGCTGGAGCAGGGCGGCAATGCCGTCGACGCAGCGATTGCCGCGGTCGCGGTGCAATGCGTCGTCGATCCGCTGATGACCGGGCTGGGCGGGGACTGCTTTGCCCTTTACGCCCCGGCCGGGGGCGAGGTGCGGGCGCTGAACGGCTCGGGCCGCGCGCCGGCTGCGGCCACCGTCGCGGCGCTGAAAGCCACGGGCCTCGGCGACGAAATCCCCCAGACCAGCCCCCATGCCATCACGGTTCCCGGCGCGGTCTCGGCCTGGTGCCGGCTTCATGCCGATCACGGCAGCATTCCGCTGGGGCGGCTGTTCGCCCGCGCCATCGGCTATGCCGCCGACGGCTTTCCCGTCACGCCGCGTGTCGCGCAGGACTGGGCCGCGACCGCTGCGCATATCGGCGCAGATCCCCATGCCGCGGCGGTCTTTCTGCCCGGCGGCCGCCCCCCGCAACCCGGCGAGCGTCATGCCCAGCCCCTGCTGGCCGACCGCCTGTGCGAGATCGCCGAGAAGGGCGCCGCGGGCTTCTACCAAGGCGAGACGGCGGCGCGCATGGTCGCGCATCTGCAAAGCCTCGGCGGCCTTCACACGGTCGAGGATTTTGCCGCTGCCACCGACGGCGCGAATTGGGTGACGCCGATCAGCGCCTGCTATCGCGGATATGAGATCCATGAATGCCCGCCGAATGGGCAAGGCCTTGCGGCGCTGCTGATCCTGCGCATCCTCGAAGGTTTCGACATGGCCGCCCTGTCGGACACGGACCGCATCCATGTCCATGCCGAGGCGACGAAGCTGGCCTATCACCACCGCGACGCGCTGATCGGCGACCCCGCCGAATGCGAGGGGCTGGTTGAGCGGCTGCTCTCGGACGAGGTGGTGGCGACGCTCCGCGCGCGGATCGACATGACCCGCGCCCTGCCGCCCGCGCTGTGGGACGAGCCTGAGCACAAGGACACCATCTATCTTTGCGTCGTGGACGAGGCGGGCAACGCGCTTTCCTTCATCAACTCGATCTTCCACGGCTTCGGCTCGGGCCGTCTGGACCCGGCGACCGGGATCCTGTTCCACAGCCGCGGCGCGTCCTTCCGGTTGATCGAGGGGCATCCGAACGCCATCGGTCCGCGAAAGCGGCCGATGCACACGATCATCCCCGGCATGGTCACGCAAAATGGCCGTGTGGTCATGCCCTTTGGCGTGATGGGCGGGCAATATCAGGCCGCGGGCCATGCCGCCTTCCTCTCGGGCGTGATCGACCGCAAGATGGGGTTGCAGGAGGCGATTGACCAGCCGCGCAGCTTCGCCTTTGGCGGCGTGCTGGAACTGGAGCGGACCGTCCCCGAGGAGACCCGCCAGGCGCTGGAGGCGCGGGGCCACAAGCTGAAGGTGATGGACTCCCCGATCGGCGGCGCGCAAGCGATCCGGGTCGATCAGGGCTCCGGCGTGCTCGAAGGCGGGTCGGACAGCCGCAAGGACGGCATGGCGCTGGGATATTGAAGGCGAAGGACGGCAGAGAATGGGATTCCTGAAACGGATCGGCATTGACAGCTATATGATGATGCTGGTCGCCACGGTGCTGCTGGGCGTCATCCTGCCCGCGCAGGGCATCGCCGCGACCGGGTTGAAATACGTCACCTACTGGGCGGTGGCGCTGCTTTTCTTCCTCTACGGGGCAAAGCTCGACCCGGCTTCGGTCCGGGCGGGTCTGCTGAACTGGCGGCTGCAGGGGCTGACCTTTGCCGCGACCTATGTGGTCATCCCGCTGCTGGGGCTGGCGGTTGCGGCGATTTTCGGCGGGCTGCTGGGGCCGCAGGTGACGCTGGGGGTGCTGTTCCTCGCCGTCCTGCCTTCGACGGTGCAATCCTCGATCGCCTTTACCGGGATGGCGGGGGGCAATGTGCCCGCGGCGATCTGCGCGGCCTCGCTCTCGAACCTGATCGGGGTCGCGCTGACGCCGGCGCTGGTCGCCCTGATGCTGCATCAGGATGGCGGCGGGATCAGCATGGACGCGGTCGTCAAGATCGGCACGCAGATCCTGCTGCCCTTCGTCCTCGGCCAGCTTCTGCGGCCGGTGGTCGGCGGGTTCGTCATGCGCCACCGCACCCTGACGCTGACCGTCGACCGCGGCTCGATCCTGCTGATCGTCTATTCGGCCTTCAGCGCCGGCACGACCTCGGGCCTCTGGAATGAGATCCCGGTCCAGAGCCTGATCGCGCTGATCCTTGTCATCCTCGTCTTCCTCGGCACGGTCTTTGGGCTGATGACGGCGGCGGGGCGGGTCTTTGGCCTGCCTTACGAGGATCGGGCGGTCCTCTTCTTCTGCGGCTCGACCAAGAGCCTCGCCAGCGGGCTGCCGATCGCCACGGCGCTTTTCCCGGCGGCGACGGTGGGGGCGACCGTGCTGCCGGTGCTGGTCTATCACATGTCGCAGCTGTTGATCTGCGCGATGGTGGCGCAGGCCAGCGCCCGGCGGCGCGCCCGCGTGGGTGCGGCGATGGTCAGCTGAGCTTTACATCCACGCCGGCCGACTGGGTTTCACGCTCCAGCGGTGGGCGCAGCAGGACGCGGACCCGGCCGCGGCTGATCTCGATGACGTCGCGCAGGCGCAATTCGTTCAGCTTGCGGTTCACGGTCTGGCGCGAACAACCGGCAAGGGCGGCCAGATCGGTCTGGTTGATCCGCAGATCCGGTTGCGCCGCCGTGGTGAACTGCAGCAGATAAAGGCAGATGCGCTGGTCGGCGGTCAGGAAATGGTCGATCGAGCGCTGCCTGTTGTCGCGCAGCAGACGGTCATGCAGGACGCTGGCGAGGTTCACCACAAGGATCTCTGCCGGGATATGCTTGAGAAGCTGGGCCGCCGTGCAATAAAGCAGCCGCGTATCCGCGAGTGCCTTGCAGCTGGCGGCGCAGGGTTTGCCCGAAAGCGCCTCGATCTCGCCCAGAACCTCGCCCGGTCCGGCGATATGGACGATGATCGAATTGCCCTGATGGTCGATATAGGTGACCTCCACCTGGCCATGCTCGACCAGGTAGAAACCCTCGGTGACTTCGCCCTGCCACAGGATGTCCTTGGCCGTGCGGAAGTTGCGGGGCTGGCATTCGCCCAGCAAGGCGCGCTTCTGTGCCGGGCCGAGGCCGTCCAGAAGCTCGGCCTCCATCAGGGGAGAGGCGGAGGGCGGCATGGTCACGCGGCAACCTCCCGGCGGGGGACAGCTGCGTCTGTTCCGTGAAGGTCGCAAGAACTGGTGCGTGACATTGCGAAGAATGGGGATCGCTTTGATGGGTTCAAACCCATCATGTGGTTCGGAGCGGGACGACACAAGGGCGTCCCGCTCCAAACAACTGCAAACGAATGCACTTGAAACAATGATTACTCGATACAACACGCTTTGTGGGTAACAACTTTTCCCACGCCTTTGGTGACTTACATCTAGCAGCAGTCGAGGACCAGAAATGTCGGCTGGGCGACATTTCTCGCGCAATAACGCGAACCTGCCCAAAAGGGCAGGTCAGCCGGGGACGCCGCCGTCCTCGGGCCTGAGGCCGGTCAGGAACCGCGAGACGCGGCGGGTCAGATGGGCCTCGACCTCGGCCGGGTTGAGGGGGGGCATCATCAGCAGCGCGCGCCTTTGCAGCCCCGCAAGAATGAGATCGACGAACTCTGCCGCCGCCGCCGCACTGTCGTCGATGACAAGATCCCCGCGGGCATGGCGCAGGTCCAGATAATCGGCCAGCGTCGCCACCGAACGGGCGGGACCGGATTCATAGATCTTGCGGGCAAGATTGGGGAATTTCTCGCCCGCGCCGATCATCATGCGCATGGCGCCCATCACCTCGGGTTGCAGCAGCATCCCGATCATCTGCCGGCCGATCGCCATCAGCTCGTCCTCGACCGTGCCGTTTCCAGAGCCAAGGCGGCGCAGCGTTTCCTGCATGCGGCCGCATTCCTTCAGCACCAGCGCCTCGAACATCGCCTCCTTGCTGTCGAAATAGACGTAGAGCGTGCCCTTGGAGACTCCCGCCGCGCGGGCGACATCCTGCATCGACGCGCCTTCGAATCCCTTGGAAAGGAACATCCGGCGCGCGCCGTCCAGAATCTGCTGCCGTTTCGGGGTATCGACAGGCTCGCCCTGGCCCGATGGCTCTGGCGTCGTATCGGTCATCTTCATCCAAATCCTCGGGAAAGGCGGATCCTCAATAGGCGCATTGTAAGATTGACCGAACGGTTCGGTCAATTGTATTCTATGACAAGCAGCACCCGGCCCCGATTCCCGAGGCCGGGTGCAATCCGTAAAAACCGAACGCCGCTGGCGACTGACAACCGAGAGGCCGCAGCAATGTCGTCCAATGCAGACAGCCCGACCGAGAAACCGCGGGCAAAGTCCGGCAAGGCCAAGCGCGTCCTTGCCATCCTGGGTATTCTGGTGATCTCGGCCGCCGCCTATGAAGGCTGGCACTGGTACAGTTTCGGCCGTTTCCACGAGTCGACGGATGACGCCTATCTGCAGGCCGACCTGATCACGCTGCAGGCCCGCGCAACCGGCTATGTGTCCGAGATGCTGGTTGCGCCGGATGCGGCGGTCGAGCGGGATCAGGTGATCGCGCGGATCGACCCCGAGGATTATGACCTTGCGCTTGAGACGGCTGAGAACAATCTGGCGCTGGCGCAAAGCGCGCAGTCCCAGCTTGAGGCGCAGATCCGCTCGGGCAATGCCGCGATCGCGCAGGCGGAGGCGGCACTTGCGGCAGCCACGGCCACCAATGACGGGGCGCAGAAATCCTATAATCGCGCGCGTGAGCTGAAAAGCAGCTCGGCCGGGACGCAGGCGGCGGTCGACGCAGCCGAGGCGACGGCGAAAAGCGCGGCCGCCCAGGTCAAGAGCGCCGAGGCCGCGCTGAGCCAGGCAGAGGCCGAACTGACCGTGCTTCACGCCAAGCAGGACAGCGCGGCGCTGGACGCGCGCGCGGCGCGCACGGCGGTCAAGCAGGCCGAGCGCGATCTGGGCTTCACCGAGATCCGCGCCCCCTTCGCCGGCGTCCTGACCGAACGGCAGGTCGAGGTCGGATCCTTCGTCACCACCGGCAGCCGGATCGGAACACTGGTTCCCGTTCAGGACATCTATGTCGAGGCGAATTTCAAGGAAACCCAGATCGCCCATATCCATCCGGGCGCCAGCGTTTCCGTCCGCGTCGATGCCTGGCCCGATGAAGTCCTGCACGGCACGGTCGAGAGCATGGCGGCCGGAACCGGGCAGGTTTTCAGCCTGCTGCCCGCCTCGAACGCCACCGGCAACTTCACCAAGGTCGTTCAGCGCGTGCCCGTCCGCATCACCATCGACGCCGAAAGCCGCACCCATCTGCCGTTGCGGCCCGGCATGTCGGTCGTCGCCGAGGTCGATACCCGCACCGGCGAGGATCGGCCCCTGATGCCCGCCCCGGTCAAGGAGCGGGGGCGGGGCAATGTCGCCCCGCCGCAGGACGCGCTGACGAGTTCGCTCGAGCAGGGCGCCAATGCGCAGCATTCCACGCGGACCGGAGGCTGAGCCATGGCCGGCGCGGCCGCGGCCAGCGGGGTGGCGGTCGTCGATGACGACCGCATAGACCCCCGCCGCCTGATCACCTTCCTTTTGATGGTGCTGGGCATGTTCATGGCGATCCTGGACATCCAGATCGTCTCGGCCTCGCTGTCCGAGATTCAGGCCGGGCTTGCTGCCTCGGGTGACGAGATCCCGTGGATCCAGACCTCCTACCTGATCGCGGAGGTCATCATGATCCCGCTTTCCGGCTATCTCTCGCGGATGCTGTCGACGCGCTGGCTGTTCACCATCTCGGCGGGCGGCTTCACGCTGATGAGCCTGCTCTGCGGGCTCTCGAACTCGATGGGCGAGATGATCCTGTGGCGGGCGCTTCAGGGCTTCATCGGCGGGGCGATGATCCCGACCGTGTTCGCTTGCGCCTATACGATCTTCCCGCGGTCCAAGATGCACATCGTCTCGCCGATGATCGGTCTGGTCGCGACCCTCGCCCCGACGATCGGCCCGACGCTCGGGGGGTATCTCACCGAATACATGAGCTGGCACTGGCTGTTCTTCATCAACGTCATCCCCGGCATCATCGTCACCACCGCCGCCTTCTTCCTGATTGATTTCGACAAGCCGGATCTCAGCCTTCTGAAACGCTTCGACTGGTGGGGCTTTCTCGGCCTCGCGCTGATGCTGGGCGCGATGGAATATGTGCTCGAGGAAGGGGCGGGCGATGACTGGTTCGCCGACGAGATGATCGTGATGATGACGGCGGTGATGATCGTGGGGATATTCCTGTTCTTCTGGCGGGCCTTCACCGCCGAGGAACCGATCGTGCGCCTCGACGCCTTTGGCGACCGCAACTTTGCCATGGGATCTATCTTTTCCTTCGGTCTGGGGATCGGGCTTTATGGCCTCATCTATATCTTCCCGGTCTATCTCTCGGCCGTGCGCGACTATAATTCGCTCCAGATCGGCGAAGCGATGATGGTCTCGGGCGTGGCGATGTTCATGACCGCCCCGATCGCCGGTCGCCTGTCGCAAAGCGTCGATCCGCGGCTGATGATGGGGCTCGGCTTCTCGCTCTTCGCGCTTAGCTGCTGGATGATGACCGGGCTGACCGAGGATTGGGACTATTGGGAGATCTTCGTGCCGCAGGTGCTGAGGGGCGTCTCGCTGATGCTCTGCATGGTGCCGGTCTCGAACATCGCGCTGGGGATGCTGCCGCCCGAGAAGATCAAGAATGCCTCGGGTCTTTTTAACCTGACGCGGAACCTTGGCGGTGCGGTGGGCCTTGCGCTGATCAACACGATCCTGTCCCATCGCGAGGACGTGCATTACGCCCGTCTGGCCGAGGCGGTGAACCCCGGCAACGATGCCGCGAACCAGGCCATCGGCATGCTGACGCAGGCCTATTCCGCGCTTGGCGACGCGGCCGAGACAGCGGCGCTTGCGACCGTGACCAGCATGGCGCGGTTGCAGGCGGTGATCCTGTCGCTTTCCGACATCTTCCTGCTGCTCGTCCTGATCTTCGCCGGACTGGGCTTGATGCTGTTCTTTGTCGAAAGGCCCGGCAAGGCGGCGGGTGGCGACGCGCATTGATGGCGTATAACCCGGTGTTATGAACGCCATTAGACATTAGAAATTAATCTAATCGTCGCAATGCGCTATTAAGGTTCCCGTGATGCGAGTCATCCGAGGCCGACGCCACGCGGGCATCGTGTCGAGGTCGCCAGTCAGTGAAGGGAGCAGCCATGGACGACAAGGTAGTGAAGAGCGGGGGCGGTTGCCCTGTGATGCATGGGACGAACCGGACGACGCGTGCGGATGCACGCTCGAACCGCGAGTGGTGGCCGAACCAGCTCAACCTCAAGATCCTGCATCAGGACAATGCGCAGTTGAACCCGCTGGGCGAGTCCTTCGACTATGCCGAGGAGTTCAAGAAACTGGACCTCGAGGCGGTCAAGGCCGACCTTCGCGCGCTGATGACCGACAGCCAGGACTGGTGGCCGGCGGATTGGGGCCATTACGGGCCGCTGTTCATCCGCATGGCCTGGCACAGCGCCGGAACCTACCGCACGGCCGATGGCCGGGGCGGGGCGCGGGCGGGCGCGCAGCGGTTTGCGCCGCTGAACTCCTGGCCGGACAACGTCAACCTCGACAAGGCGCGGCGGCTGATCTGGCCGATCAAGCAGAAATACGGCAACAGCCTCAGCTGGGCCGACCTGCTGATCCTGACCGGCAACGTGGCGCTGGAATCGATGGGCTTCAAGACCTTCGGTTTCGGCGGCGGACGTGTCGATGTCTGGGAGCCGCTCGAGGACATCTATTGGGGCTCGGAAGTCGAATGGCTGGCGCTGAGCGGATCGAAAGGCAGCCGCTATTCGGGCGAGCGTGAGCTGGAAAGCCCGCTGGCCGCGGTGCAGATGGGCCTGATCTATGTCAACCCCGAGGGGCCGGACGGCAACCCCGATCCGCTGCTTGCCGCCAAGGACATCCGCGAGACCTTCAGCCGCATGGCGATGAATGACGAGGAAACCGTGGCGCTGATCGCCGGCGGCCATACCTTCGGCAAGACCCATGGCGCGGGCGAGGCCACCCATGTCGGCGCCGATCCCGAAGGCTCGGCGATCGAATTGCAGGGCCTCGGCTGGGCCAGCAGCCACGGCTCGGGCTTTGGCGGCGATGCGATCTCCTCCGGGCTGGAGGTGGTATGGACCCAGCAGCCGACGCAATGGAGCCAGGGCTTCTTCAGGAACCTGTTGGACTATGAATGGGAGCTGACGAAATCCCCGGCGGGCGCGTGGCAGTGGAAGCCCAAGGACGGCGCCGGTGCCGGCACCGTGCCCGATGCGCATGATCCGTCAAAGCGCATCGCGCCCTCGATGCTGACCACCGACCTGTCGCTGCGCTTCGACCCGATCTACGGCCCGATCTCGCGCCGCTTCTACGAGAACCCGGACCAGTTCGCCGATGCCTTTGCCCGCGCGTGGTTCAAGCTGACCCACCGCGACATGGGACCGAAGGTGCTGTATCTGGGTCCAGAGGTTCCGGCCGAAGACCTGATCTGGCAGGATCCGATCCCCGCGCCCGATCATCCGCTGGTCGATGCGGCCGATGTCGCGACCCTCAAGGCCGAGGTGCTGGCCTCGGGCCTCGCGCCGGCGGAGCTGATCCGTACTGCCTGGTCCTCGGCCTCGACCTTCCGCGGCTCGGATTATCGCGGCGGGGCCAATGGCGCGCGCATCCGGCTGGCGCCGCAGAAGGACTGGGAAGCGAACCAGCCCGAGGAACTGGCCCGCGTGCTTTCCGTGCTGGAGGGCATCAAGGCCGGCTTCGACGCCAAGGGCGCGAAGAAGATCTCGCTCGCCGACCTGATCGTGCTGGCGGGCGATGCCGCGGTCGAGGCCGGGGCGAAGGCCGCGGGTCACGATCTGGCGCTGCCCTTCCATCCCGGCCGCGGCGACGCGACGCAGGAGCAGACCGATATCGAGAGCTTCGACTGGATGGAGCCCCTGGCCGACGGCTTCCGCAACTATCAGCGCAAGCAGTTCGCGGTCCCGGCCGAGGAGTTGCTGGTCGACCGGGCGCAGCTTCTGACGCTGACCGCGCCCGAGATGACCGTGCTGGTCGGCGGGCTGCGCGCGCTTGACGCCAACCATGGCGGCACCGCGCATGGCGTGCTGACCAACCGGCCCGGCCAGTTGACGAATGATTTCTTCGTCAATCTGCTCAGCATGGACACGGTCTGGAAGGCCCAGTCGGAGGCGCAGGACGTGTTTGACGGCACCGATCGCAAGACCGGCGCGCCGAAATGGACCGCCACCCGCGTCGATCTGGTCTTCGGCTCGAACTCGCAATTGCGCGCTATTGCCGAGGTCTATGCGCAGGACGACGCGAAAGCGAAGTTCGTCGCCGATTTCGGCAAGGCCTGGTCGAAGGTCATGAATGCCGACCGCTTCGACCTGAAGCAGAAGGCCTGAGGACACGAGGGGGCGCGGGCGAAAACCCGCGCCCCTGTTTCGTTTCGCCTATGGCATGTATTGCCCGCCATTCACGTCGAGGATCTGCCCCGTCACATAGGCGCTGAGCTTCGGCGAGCAGAGGAAGAGATAGGGGCCGACGCAATCCTCGGTCGTGCCGAGCCTGCCGAGCGGGATCGACGCCCTGAGCGAAGCCATGACCTCGGGCGGGGTGGTCGCGTGGAATGGCGTGTCGATCACACCGGGCGCCACCGCATTGACGCGGATGCCCAGCGGCGCGAATTCGCGCGCCATGCCACGGGTGACGGTATGGACATAGCCCTTGGCGGCGGCATAGAAGCCCGCGCCCGGACCGCCACCGTTCCGCCCGGCGATCGAGCCGGTATTGACGACCGCCGCCGCGCCCGAGACGCGCAGGAAGGGCAGGGCGGCATGGGTCACGCTGACGAGCGAGCGGCAGTTCAGGTCGAAGACCTCATTCGCGAGCCCGCCCCCGGCTGCGGCGAATGTCTGGCGGGATCCCATCGCACCGGCATTGTTGACAAGGATGTCGATGCCGCCCAAAGCCTCGGCGGCCCTTGCCACCAGCCCCTCGGCGGCGTCATCCGTCCTGAGATCGGCCTGGACCGCGACGGCCCGTCCGCCCTCTGCCTCGATCCGGGCGACCAATGCCTCGGCTGCCCCGGCGCTCTGGTTGTAATGCACCGCGACCGCCGCACCATGCCCGGCCAGCGCCTCGGCCACCCGATGGCCGATCCCCGAACTTGCCCCGGTCACCAGCGCCTTCAGGTCGCGAAATCCGAATACATCCGTCATGCAATCATCCTCGGTGAGAAAATTTCAGGTCCGTGAGGCGCGTCGAGTTCAGGCACCGCCCTTGCTCGCCTTGCCCTTCTTCTTCGCAAGGTTCAGCGCGATCGCCGCGCGAACGAGGGTCTGGAACGAGCTGGCGTCAATCGTCTCGCCCTCATGCAGGTCGATCGCGCGGCGGGTATTGCCCTCGAGGCTTGCGTTGAACAGTCCGTCCGGGTCGTCCAGAGAGGCGCCCTTGGCGAAGGTCAGCTTCACCACCGACTTGTAGGTTTCTCCGGTGCAGATGATCCCCTCGCGGGACCAGACCGGGACGCCGCGCCATTTCCATTCCTCGATGATGGCGGGGTCGCAATCGAGGATCAGCCTGCGGATATGGGCCAGCGTCTCGCCGCGCCAGTCGTTCAACTCATGGATGCGCCGGTCGATCAGCGCCGGGGCGTCCTCTCCGCTTTCCATATCAGCCATGTCACTCCCTCCCGATTGGCTCCGCCCAACCCTATCCACGGAAAGGCGGGGCTGTCATGCCCCGGATGCAGCTTCGCAATTCCCAAGTCCCAGCGGCTCTCCTAGAAGGGAGGCGGCCTGATGCGAGGCTGGAGCGGAGGGGAAATGCTGGAAACCGTCACCGACTGGGGCTGGGTCTATGACAATACCGGGAATATCCCGGACGGCACCTCATGGCCGGAGCGGTGGGTCGGGCCAGCGCGGGCCTTCCGCGAGGCGGTTGAGGCCGAGGGGCGCGCGCGGATGGGGCTTGCCTATGGGCCGGGGTCGCGCAACCGGCTCGACCTGTTCATGCCCATGGCGACGCCGCGCGGGCTGGTCGTCTATATTCATGGCGGTTTCTGGATGCAGTCCGACCGGAGCTTCTGGTCGCATCTGGCGGCGGGGCCGCTCCTCCATGGCTTTGCCGTGGCGGTTCCCGAATATTCGCTATGCCCGACCATCCGCATTACCGGCATCACGGCCGAGATCGGCGCGGCCATCACTGCCGCTGCCGGCATGGTGGCTGGTCCGATCCGGCTGGTCGGGCATTCGGCCGGGGGGCATCTGGCCAGCCGGATGGCTTGCATGGATGCGCCGCTGTCGCCGGAAATGCAGGCGCGCATCGCCGGGGTCGTCTCGATCTCGGGCCTTCACGACCTGCGCCCGCTTTTGCGTGTCCCGCAATGCGCCCCCCTCGCGCTGGACGAGGCCGAGGCGCTTGCGGAAAGCCCGGCCTTGCTGCGGCCCGCGCCGGGAACGCGCCTCACCTGCTGGGTCGGCGGGGCGGAAACCTCCGAGTTCAGGCGGCAGAGCGCATTGCTTGCGAATATCTGGCTGGGGCTGGGTGCGGCGACCGAAGCGGTGGAGGAGGCGGGCCGGCATCATTTCGATATCGTCGACGGGCTGACGGATGCCGGGCATCCGCTGGTTCGGACCCTGCTGGATCTGGCTTGAATCGGGGCGATTTCGTCACATGTGCGTCACCCTTGGCGGGTATAGGCGGGGCAATAGTTCATGCCTCTTCTGACGATTTCCTTTCTGACCAATCCGTTAATGCGACAAGGCGCAGTCCGGGGCTTGCTGTCCCGGACTGCACTGTCCCGTTTCGACTGCCGATGGCCGGGTCGGGGCGCCAAGGGGCAGGCGGATCTTGCTCCGCAGGACATGCGGGCTGCGACATGGCAAAGCCGGTGCAAAATGCGCCGGGACGTCACCCGAGGTTGAAGTTCTGCTCGACCACCGCCTCCATCGAGACATGGCTGGAGGTATTGCTGATATGCGGCAGGACCGAGATCTTTTCGGCCAGGATCTGGCGGAAATGGGCCATGTCGCGCGACCGGATCTTCAAGAGATAGTCGCAGCCGCCAGCGATCATATAGCACTCCTCGACCTCGGGAATGGCGCGGACGGCGGTGTTGAAC
>Ga0182745_1002645_pt1 | contig 15872 bp, 12 predicted proteins | sample eDN3rd30CKraftBY_FD_128523 | JGI IMG/M metagenome (GOLD analysis project Ga0182745, IMG submission 128523) | Enriched backyard soil microbial communities from Emeryville, California, USA - eDNA 3rd pass 30_C Kraft BY (version 2) (version 2) | ecosystem: Environmental > Terrestrial > Soil >...
AGCCACCATTGCCAATTCAGGATTGCCGTCGCGGACCCAATCATGAACCACTTGCAGGCGCGCTACCGCGGCGGCGATTTCCTTCGGAGTCAGCAAACCTTGCAACACCCGCTTCAAATCTTCCTCTGTCAAGGCAAGGATATCTTCCTGAATCTTCGCATCGATCACGCGGGGCAAGGCGACACCATGCAAACCCAGTCCATTGTTGTTCTCTCCCCGGACGAGTTCCAAGGGATCCGCAAGCTGATCGGGGAAGCACTGGTCGTTATCGATGCCGACCGCGCCGTCCTCGGTGACGATGAAATTGCGGCTGTGACGGTCGACCTGTCCGATCACGTGATCGATCAACTGCAACTGCACCAGGCTGCGGCGCAGCTTGGCATCCAGCACGGGATCGGACAGACGCTGCTTATCCACGGCCTGCGCTTTCTTCATCATGATGCCGAAGCAGTATCTGTCCCGGGGAACCTGGTTCAGGGAAATCTTTTTTTTATCGGCATAAGCCTCGCGCTCCTTGTCCGTCAGCGGTACGGTGCGGGCAGAAAACTCGGTTTCGGCAATCACCGGCCAACCCAGTTTCTGCGCCACCCGGTAAGCTGCCACATTGCGCGCGCCAAAACGCGGCGCATCAATGGCTTCCGCTGACATGAAGCCATTTCCCGCCAGGGCTCCTATGACTTCCCGTGGATATTTCTCGCCCGGCTGCAAGATTACGTCATTGCGGGCCACCACATTTTCTTTCTGATTGGACTCCTGGGCGCCGCATTCCCGCGTGAATCGACTGAGCTGGATCTCGGTCCGCCGCGCACTCTTCCTCTGATACGATCCGGCATGACAATTCTCCTGACGCCTTGGGTATAAGGATGAGTACATCCTCATGCACACAACGTTCCGGGCTGACGTCCGGCAACCCCATGCGCAAGCCCGCGCCCGGCAATCAGGGATGGGCGATCAATTGCTCGGGGGAAGCCAGATCGACCTTGCCGCGCTCGCTCAGCGCCATGCGGTTTTCCACGCGGGTCTTCCAGTCCAGGCTGACCAGGCACAGGTTGTCGAATATGCGCTCCAACTCGGATACCGCACTGGCGCCGTGGACCGGCATGGACTGGGCCGCCACCACGTGCATGCCTGGCTCGTCGGGCAAGGACAGCAGCGACAGGGTGGCGCCTGCCGTGGCGCGCCACAAGAGGTTGGCGGCGAGCAGGTCTTCCAGCATCAGGCAGCGCTCCTCTGCGGCCAAGGGCGGTAATGCGGCCACGATCGCGAACAGGGTCAGCATGGGCGGCGAAGCGTGCGCCTGGAAATTGATGACGATGCCCTGATCGATCGCGAATGCCGCCATACCTTCCTGATCCAGCATGGCGCCCGCCAAATTCCGCCCTTGCACCCATGCCTCGAATAATTCGGTCACTTTCAAATCCATTGCAAGCTCCCCGAGGTTCGCAACTAAACTTACAAAGTCACCTGCTTGGCTGGGTTTGCAACCCGCCCTGAACAACCACCACCCCGAGCCATCCCATGCCACTCAAGATGATTTTTCGACTCGAACCGGGACAGGAAACCAAGGCACCGGTGAAATCCTGATCTCAGGATTCGCTGTCCGGGAACAGACGCGCGTAATAGCTGGTATCGGCATAGTCGGTAACTCGGTCTATATAGTAGTTACCAGCGGAATCGACTGCCAGGGCATCGACCTCCAACTCCGCCACGTCGTACAGCTTCGTTTCCACTTCCTGCTCTCCCCAGCCATCCTCCTTGATGCATAGACCGTGCTGCTTCAAATCTTCCACCCATTCTTGAACGTGTTCAAGGCGTTCCATTGCGGCAGTGATTTCCTTGAAAGTCAGCAGCCCTTGCAAGGTTTCCCACAAATCCACTGCGCCAAGTTCGGTGATCGCCTTATACATATCCTCATCGATCACTGCCGGCAGCACCACGCCATGACGACCTGCGTCTTCCGCTTGCGGGCTAAAGCCTCGCGCCAGTTGCAGTGGATTCGTGACTTGATCCGGAAAAGATTGATCGTTATCGATGCCTACCGCCTGGATTTCACCATCACTGTTGCGCGTCAAAATAATATTGCCGTTGTGTCGATCAGGTTGGCCGATGATATGGTCCAGCAGTTGCAAGCGCATCAAGCTGCGGCGAGCTTGGCTTTTCTCTTGATCTGTCAGCTTCGCCACATCCACTTGGGAACCGACCTTCTTCATCATGATCCCGAATACCTGACGCGATACGGGAGTCGGCCGGGTTAGTCCACGTTCGCCCTCGCTCAATGTCTCGACGCTGGTGGCGAACTCGGTTTCGACGATTTCCTTCCAGCCCAATTTCTGCGCCAACTTCCAACAGGCGACGTTGCGCGCCCCCAAGCGCGGCGCCCTCCGAGTCTCGAGGGAAACCATGCCCGCCATCACGCCAAAGTTCGATTCATCATTGGCAAGTTTGGCGCCCATTGCCCTGGCAGTTTCCTGGCTGCTACCCGCCACCACCCATGCTTCCTTCTTGAATACCCATGACGAGATAGCTTCATCGGCATCCTCACCATTTTTATCCTTGAAGTGACCTTGTACGGGCTCGTTGAAATTGCCTTTTCCGATTTCCCATGGCCTGTCCTCAGCCCAGGCATCGTGATGATGCCCCAAGCAAAACCCATGTTGTGCAACCAGTAGCAGGGATTTTGTTTCCTCATTGAGTTCACTGTAAATTCTTCCGTAGATTGAAGCGGCAAAGAAATCCCGGGTGTAGCCCAGATGGTCCATCTTCGCGGCGAGCTCACCAGTGATTCCGCTGCCACGCAGATGCCGTACCTCTTCGATCTTGAATCCAGCTTTCTTGAACGACAAGGCCTCCTTGGCGGAAAATTTCTCGTCCAGCCAATTCTCGAGGCAATTGGAATATTGCGGATGCCGTGGGTTGCCTAGGGCGGGATGAGAGTTGCCGCCATCCTGATTTGCGAGCGTATCGAATTCTTCCGGTGATACGCCAAGCGCCTCCCAGTTGCGCCAGTCGGTACGCAAACCGCGCAAGGCGTCCGCGTCACCTAATGCGTTACGCAACGCGTTCAGTTCGCCGGCGTGGCCACTGCCCACCATGGCGGTTGCGGCCTGTTCCAGCATTTGATCCAGTTGCAGGTATTCGGTGGTTGACAAGAGATTCCTGATATTAGAGCGCAGCAATTTGGAAATACGGCCTATATCAGCCAGGCATTGTGCTTTTCTTTCTTCTAGTTTCCCGAAGGAGTCGTTGAATACTCTAACTCGTCTAGTCTCTTTTCTTCTCAAGCTACTCAGCTCTCTCTCAAAACGCCTCAATTCCACTCTCCTCCCACGCAAATCTATCTGAGTTTGGTTCTCTTCTTTGACAAGCTGAGCGATCACACTCGCGGTACTTTCTAGAAGCTCTTTTTCTTGCGACAGAGCTCTCAACAAATGTTGCCGATTTACGCCCAAGGCGCTTAGTTTGCCACCCAGTTCAGTGATTTTCGCTTCACATTTCTTACACTGCTCCTCCAGTTCTGTTTCTTTACTCTCGAAATCGGCGACACCCTTCTCAGCCTGCCGACATAAGCCATCCAAATCGGCCTGGCACGCACCAAGCCATACCACGGCTTTGTTGTAGCTCTCGATCGTTGCATTGCCAATACCCAACCCACTGCCATCTGCAAGAATATGAGGAGGAGAATGTCCTAGTTGATTGTGAATGGTAATCAGACGATTATGCTCGTCCAGTTGTGTGGCAATCTCCTGTCGCAACGTTTCGCCTTGCGCGCTACCCACACTTTCTTGCTTCATGCGTTGGGAGACGTGCAACCATTGCTTCCCGGTGGGCAAGGACAGGAAGTAGGCCTCCTGTTTCAAAGCCACCTCTGCGGGTGCAGCCGCCCCTGCCCTAACGAACTCGACCATCCCCAGATAGCGGGCCAGATTTTCGATACCTTGGGTAATTTCCTCACCAATGCGTCGGCCAAACGCGATGATTTTCTGCGGCAGGGTCGGGGTAATGGCGCCTGGCGCCTCGCTGGCATTCCGGGCATCGGGCTTGACGGCGTTATCGACACCTTTCCCGGCCTTTTCATTCGGCCTGGGCCGATAGCGGAACGGCGAGTTATACGGTGCGATGATTTGGAACATGATTGCGTCTCCCTTTTTCGATAGACACCAATATGTACGCTTTGGCAGTACAAACGTTCCAATGCCGTTCGGCAATGGCCTGCTTGCCTGATGGAAAATACCGGCTCAGGGCTTGCGGCGCGGGCCAAGTGTTCGGGAGTATGGGCGACAGGGAACAGGCCGGTTCATCATCCGCTGTGGTTACGAGGTGTCATTCCGCGCGAAGTCGCGGAATCCATGGCGGAGCGACCATGGACCCTGCGACTGCGCGCGGGGCGGCCATCCGCAGGGTGACTGGGCATAGCGCATGGCTATTGACCTGGCACAGACCGAAAAACGCTTGATGGGAATAACAGTATCTACGGATCAGGAGACAAAGGGCGGCAATCAGCGCAGCGGAATCTGCACCGTGAAGATGGTGCCGCGCCCTTCCGGGCCCGACATGATGCCCAATTGGGCGTCGTGGTCGCGCGCGATGTCGCGCACGATGGCCAGGCCCAGGCCGCTGCCGGCGGAGCTGGTGTCGAGGCGCTGGAAGCGCGAGAAGGCTTTTTCGCGGTCGGCGGGGGGGATTCCCGGGCCGTTGTCTTCGACCGAGAAGATGCCGCTGGCATTGCTCTGGTAGCAACTGACCGTGACCACGCTGGAGGGCGGCGAGTAGCGGATGGCGTTGTCGATTAGGTTGTCGATCAGGTCGCGCAGCAGGAAACGGTCGCCGGTGACCCGGGTGGGATGCAGTTCGAAGCCCAGGTCTATCGATTTGCGCGCGGCTTCCTGGACGAAATGCTGGACCGATTCGCCGACCAGTTTGTCCAGCTCGAAGGTTTCCAGCTTGCGCTGCTCGAAATCGTTGGGCTCGGCGCGCGCCAGGGCCAGCAGCTGGTTGGTCTGGCGGATCATGCGGTCGATCGACGACATCATCAGGCGGCAGGATTCCCCGGCATCCTGGTCGATGTCGCGCTTTTGCTGCAGCCATTCGACCTGGGTTTTCAGGCCCGCCAGCGGCGTGCGTAACTGGTGCGCGACGTCCGCCAGGAAGTCCTGCTTGGCCTTGGCGCCGACCTGGGCCCGGCTGAGCAAGCCGTCGATGGCTTCTATCACGGGCTGGAGTTCGGCGGCGACATCGCGCTTCTCCGAGACGGTCGACAAGTCTTCATGACTGCGCGCGTTCAAGGTCTGGCGGATCTGCTTCAGGGGGTTCAGGCCCTTGCCGACCGCGAACCAGACCACGGTGATCAGCAGCAGATTGAGAAATATCTGCAGCAGCACGACCTTGATGATGATGGCGGAACGGGCTTCCTCGCGCTTCCTCAGCGTTTCGGCCACGCCCAGGAAGATCGGCTGGGAGCCGATCATGGTTTTGAGTGCGGCGACCCGGATCGGGCTGCCGCGCATCACGTGTTTGTAAGTCAGGGTGTTGTCGAACTGTTCGGGCACGCTCAGGAGCGGGAAGTCCTTGTCGCCGGCGATCACCTTGCCGGCGCTGTTCTTGACCACGAAATACACGGCGTCGAAGCGGTCCACGCGCAGCATTTCCTCGGCCTGCTGCGGCAACTCGATTTCCACCTCGCGTTCGCGCAGGTGCAGGCGCGAGAACAGCGCCCAGGCTTCGTTGCTGAGGTTGGAGTCGAAGGCTGCCTGGGTTGGCACCCAGGCCAGTTGATACATCAGCCCGCCGCCCAGCAGGTTGATCGCCAGCAAGGGCAGGATCAACCACTTCAACAGCGTCAGGCGAATGCTACGCATCAGGCTTGGATTCTTCCAGCATGTAGCCGAATCCGCGGATGGTGCGGATCACGATTCCGGCGTTGGCGATTTTCATGCGCAGCCGCGATACGTAGACTTCGACTGCGTTCAGCGTGAGTTCTTCACCCCAAGGGAGGATGGCATCGATGATCTGCTGCTTGGAGACCACGCGCGAGGCTTGATGCAATAGGTATTCCAGCACCGCCCATTCGCGGGCCGAGAGTTCGATCGATTTGCCGTTGACTCGGGCACGTTTGGAAAAAGGGTCGACGGTGAGGCCGCCCAGCTGCAATTCAGTGTTGGCCGAACCGCTGCGGCGCAGCAAGGCCTTGACCCGCGCCACCAGTTCGGCGGTGGCGAACGGTTTGACCAGGTAGTCGTCGGCGCCAACTTCCAGCCCATGCACCCGATCGTGCACGGCGTCGCGCGCTGTCAGCAGCAACACCGGGAGGTTGCTGCCGCGCTGGCGCAGGCGTCTGACCACTTCGAATCCATCCAGGCCGGGTATGCCGATATCCAATACCACGATGGATACCTGGGCGCGTTGCAATACGGAATCCGCTTCGCTGCCATTTCCAAGCACATCGACAACCATGCCGGAGGCACGCAACACTCGGGATATGCCATCCGCGAGCACCACATCGTCTTCAACTAAGAGTACATGCATGTCGATCTTATTCAAGGTTGAAAAAAGGGGCGCGCTCCTGAATGGCAACGCGCCCCAGCCCTGGCAACGAGGAGTACCGCTGCATGCACTGGCAGGCAGCGGTGGATTTGTTACTCGACGAATGCCTCTTCGCGTTTCTTGCGCAAGGCCGGCAACATCACCATGGCCAGTGCGACAGCCGACAAGATGAGCATTGCGGCGCTGATGGGACGCTCCAGGAACACCATCGGATCGCTGCGCGACAGCAACAGGGCGCGACGCAGATATTCTTCCATCATAGGCCCAAGGATGAAGCCCAGCAGCATCGGCGCGGGTTCGGCGCCCAGCTTGGCACAGATGTAGCCGAACAAGCCGAAGATCACCATCATGTAGACGTCGAAGTTGCTGTTGTTCAAACTGAACACGCCAATGGCACAGAATATCAGAATGGCCGGGAATAGCATGTTGTAAGGCACCATGATCATGCGCACCCACAAACCGATCATCGGCAGGTTCAGGACCACCAGGAAGAAGTTACCCACCCACATGGAAGCGATCAGGCCCCAGAACAGCTCAGGCTGCTCGGTCATGACCGCCGGTCCAGGCTGAATGCCCTGGATGATCATGGCGCCGATCATCAACGCCATCACCGGGTTCGAGGGAATACCCAAGGTCAGCATGGGGATGAAGGAGGTCTGGGCGCCGGCGTTGTTCGCCGATTCCGGACCCGCCACACCCTGGATCGCACCATGGCCGAATTCCTCAGGATTCTTGGCCATTTTCTTTTCCAGCGAGTACGATGCGAACGACGACAGCATGGCACCGCCACCAGGCAGAATCCCCAGGATCGAGCCCAGACCGGTGCCGCGTAGCACAGGCCAGACACAACGCTTGAAGTCTTCCTTGGTTGGCATCAGGCCGGTGACTTTCTTCATCATCACCGTGCGCGTGTCTTCATTTTCGAGGTTGACGATGATCTCGCCAATACCGAACATGCCCATCGCCACGACCACGAAGTTGATGCCGTCCGCCATATCCGGAATATCGAAAGTGTAGCGCGGCACACCCGAGTTGACGTCGGTCCCGACGATCCCGAACAACAGGCCCAGGATGATCATGCTAATGGCGCGCAGCAGCGAACCGTTGGCCAGCACCACGGATGCGACCAGGCCCAGCACCATCAGGGAGAAATACTCGGCCGGACCGAACTTGAGCGCGACTTCCGCCAGGGGCGGTGCTGCGAACGCGATCAGGAAGGTGGAAACCGTACCGGCGAAGAAGGAACCCAGCGCCGCAACCGCCAAAGCCTTGCCAGCTTGGCCCTTGCGCGCCATCTGGTAGCCATCCAGGGCCGTGACGACCGAGGAAGATTCCCCCGGTAGGTTAACCAGAATCGCGGTGGTGGAACCGCCATACTGCGCGCCGTAGTAAATCCCGGCCAGCATGATCAGCGAGGTGATAGGCGGCAGCGCGAAGGTCGCCGGCAACAGCATGGCGATGGTCGCCACCGGCCCGAGTCCGGGCAGCACGCCCACCGCCGTGCCGAGGAAAACACCGGCCAGACAGTAAAGCAGGTTGGTGACGGTGAATACGGTATCGAACCCTAGGGCAAGATTGCTAAAGACTTCCATGATCTCTCCCTATCAGTTCCCGAACCACGTACCGAACAACGGCATGGGTACACCCAAGCCCTTGACGAAGACGATGGAGCAGAACAGCGCCCCGCCGATCGCCAGCGCCAGGTTGGCTTTCCACGTATATTTGTTGCTGGCCAGACCGCCGACGATGACCAGGGCCATGACCGCGATGACCATACCGGCTGTCCGCATCAGTATCCCAAACAGGAACACCGAAAACAGCACCAGGAACGCGGGTTTGAGCGCGAATTTGTCCAAGGTCTCGCCACCCTTTATGAAGGACCGTACGACGGCGATCAATCCAAGAACGGTGAGAATTCCGCCTAGAGCCGTGGGGAAATAGCCCGGCCCCATTTTTCCAGCGGTACCCATGGTGTAGTCCTGGCCAATGACCAAGGCAATGACACCCAAGACGGTAAACATGACCCCGGCCCAAAACTCCTTGGGGTTGCGGATAAGTGACTGCAAGATGATATCTCCTTCCCTATATTGATCGTTGTGTATAGATCGTTTACTTGCCTGGCATTGGAATTGCCGCAGTGGGAGAATAGACAGGTTTTCTTGCACAACCCTGAAGGGAAGCTGACAAAAAGCTGACAGACACGAAATTTCACGCGCTTTTTTCGACGCCTTATTTGTCATTAAAACAAGGAATTACCCGGCACGAATGACCTGAAAATGGCTTGGGAATGGCGTCAAAGCGCCATGGGGAGGTAGATCGGCGCCCCCGCCGACCCTCGCACAAGCGTGCAAGAGAAGCGTCATGTTCCTGAAACGAGAATGAAAAAAAAGTCGAAAAAAGTCGAAAAAAAAAGCCGTCAAATCGGCTTGACGGCGGTTGGATCCTGGATCCCGGATTCCCGATAAGGCGGGCTGACCGCGGCGCCCGGTTCAAGCGCTCCGGTCAATTTTCCTTGTCTTGCCATTTCATCATGGCGTGATCGTCGTTGACGCGCGCGTCGACCCAGCGCTCGCCTTCCGGGGTCTGCTCCTTTTTCCAGAACGGCGCCTGGGTTTTCAAGTAATCGATGATGAATTCGCAGGCGTCGAAGGCGCTGCCGCGATGCGCCGAGCCGACCGCCACCAGCACGATCTGGTCGCTGGGAGCCAGGGGCCCGACCCGATGGATCACCAGTACGCGGCGCACGTCCCAGCGCTCCCGGGCCTTCTGCACGATCTGTTCCAGCGCCTTTTCGGTCATCCCCGGATAATGCTCGAGCGCCATCGCGCTGACGCTCTCGCCTTCGTTGATATCGCGCACCGTGCCGACGAAGGCCACCAGCGCGCCTATGCCGTGGTCGTCGTGGCGCAGGCGCGCGATTTCCTGACCCAGATCGAAATCCTCGGTTTGTATTCGTACCGTCATCACGATCTCCTGTTATTCCTGGGCGCTGCGTGCTCAGCCGCCGGTCACCGGCGGGAAGAAGGCCACTTCGGCGTTCGCCACCAGGGGCATGGTTTCATCCTGCATTTGATGGTTCAGGGCCACGCGCAGGTTGCGGCCTTCGGCCAAGGCCTCGGCCCAGGCGCCGCCGCGCTGGCACAGATGGCGGCGCAAGTCGCCCAAGGTCAACACCTCGGCCGGCAGGCTGAGCTCTTCCTGCGCGGTGCCCAAGGCTTCGCGCACGCTGGCAAAGTAACGCAACTGAATCCGCATGGCATCAATCCATCAAGCTGGAAAAGGGAATGAAGCGCACCGTATCGCCCTTGGCGATGACTTGCAGCGCCGGGTTGTCGATCAGACCGTCGGCCCATACGGTCGAGGTCAGGACGCCCGAACCCTGGTTCGGATAGAGATCCAGGCCGCCGTCCTGATTGAGGCGCGCGCGCAGGAATTCGTTGCGCCGGTCCGGCCGCGGCCAGTCGAAGTCGGCGCGCATCGGGAACCACTTCGGCATCACATCCTGCACGCCCAGGGTGCGCAGGATGAAGGGCCGGACGAACAACATGAAGGTCACCAGGCTGGACACCGGGTTGCCCGGCAAGCCGATGAAATGCGCGCTGCCGCCGGAAGCGCGGTCGACTTCGCCGAACGCCAGCGGCTTGCCGGGCTTGATCCCGATCTGCCACAGGTTCAGGCGCCCTTCCGCCTGCAACGCGGGACGGATATGGTCTTCCTCGCCAACGGATACCCCGCCGGAGGTGATGATCAGGTCGTGCTCGGCCGCCGCCGCGCGCAGGGTGGCGCGGGTGGCGTCCAGGCTGTCGGGCACGTTGCCGAAGTCGCTGATGGCGCAACCCAGGTTTTCCAGAAGGCCGCGCAGGGTGAAGCGGTTGGAGTTGTAGATGGCGCCGGGCTTCAGGGTTTCGCCCGGCATGGCCAATTCATCGCCGGTGAAAAATACCGCCACGCGCAGCTTTCTCACCACCGCCAGTTCGGCCAGCCCCACCGATGCGGCCAACCCCATTTCCTGCGCACGCAAGCGCGTGCCGGATGCCAGGATGACGCTGCCGGAACGGATGTCCTCGCCGGCGCGGCGTATCCATTCGCCCGGCTGCGGCGCATGCCTGACCACGACCGTATCGCCGCTGGCCTCGCACTGTTCCTGCATCACCACCGCGTCCGCTCCGGGCGGAATCATGGCCCCGGTGAAGATGCGCGCCGCGGTGCCGGCTTGCAGCGGCTGGCCGATATGCCCGGCGGGAATGCGCTGCGTCACCGTCAGGGCGGCGGAAGCGCCGACGCAATCCTGGGCCCGCACCGCATAGCCGTCCATCTGGGTGTTGTCCATCGACGGCACGTCCAGGCGCGAAGTCTGGGCCACCGCCAGCACCCGGCCATTGCTGTCCTGGGTGGGGATCATTTCGATATCCGTCAGCAGGCGCGCCGCCTGCAACAGATTGTCCAGCGCCTGCTGCGCCGTCAGCATCGGTTTTGCCTGGCTCATGCCGTTATCTCTCCTGCATCTGCTGTCCGGTATGCCGGACGATGAAATCCTTGACCTGGCGCACGTCGGCGGCCATCACTTCGAAGCGCTGCGGCAGCGCCTCGATCCTTTCGAAGCCGTCGGGACGCGGCGCCTCGATGCCCAGCGCTTCCTGTATGGTTTCGCTGAACTTGGCCGGCAAGGCCGTCTCCAGCACGATCATGGGCACGCCCGGGACGGCGTGTTCGCGCGCGACCTTGACGCCGTCGGCGGTATGGGTGTCGATGATCAGGCCGGATTTGGCGTGCACGTCGCGGATCGTGGCGAGCCTGTCCTGGTGAGTCGATTTGCCCGAGGCGAACCCGTAGTCCGCCACCCGCTTGAATTCGTCGCCGTCGCTGCCGGGCTGGCCCGACAGGTCGAAGCCGCCTTCGTGCTCGACCCGGTGAAACAGCGCGCGCACGCGCTCGCTGTCGCGTCCGAGCAGATCGAAAATGAAGCGCTCGAAGTTGGATGCCTTGCTGATGTCCATGCTCGGGCTGGAGGTATGCCAGGTCTCGGCCGGCTTGCGCACCCGGTACACGCCGCTCTTGAAGAATTCGTCGAGCACGTCGTTTTCATTGGTGGCGGCCACCAGGCGCTCGATCGGCAAGCCCATCATGCGCGCGATGTGGCCGGCGCAGATATTGCCGAAGTTGCCCGAGGGGACGGTAAACGAGACCTTTTGCGCATTGCTGGTGGTCGCCGCCAGATAGCCGCGGAAGTAGTACACCACTTGCGCCACCACGCGCGCCCAGTTGATCGAATTCACCGTGCCGATCTTGTGCCGACTCTTGAAGTCGAGGTCATTCGATACCGCCTTGACGATGTCCTGGCAATCGTCGAACACGCCTTCGACGGCGATGTTGAAAATGTTCGGGTCCTGCAGGCTGAACATCTGCGCGGTCTGGAAGGCGCTCATCTTGCCGTGCGGGGACAGCATGAACACGCGGATGCCGCGCTTGCCGCGCATGGCGTATTCGGCCGCGCTGCCGGTGTCGCCGGAAGTCGCACCGAGGATGTTGAGCTCGGCGCCGCGCTGCGCCAGCGCATATTCGAACAGATTGCCCAGCAATTGCATCGCCATGTCCTTGAAGGCCAGGGTCGGGCCGTTCGACAGGCCTTGCAGCAGGATCCGGGCGCCGCCTCGTTCCTCCAGCTCCAACAGCGGCGTGATCTGGGCCGCATCGGTGCCCGGGCGGGCATTGCAATAGGTTTTAGCGGTATAGGTGTCGCGGCACAGGCGCTCGAGGTCGGCCGCGGGAATGTCGGTGGCAAATTTCTTCAGGATTTCCAGCGCCAGTTCGGCATAGGAAAGATCGCGCCAGGCATCCAGTTCCGCTCCGCTGACCTGGGGATATTCGTTGGGCAGGTACAGCCCGCCGTCGGGCGCGAGCCCGCCCAGCAATATCTCGGAAAAGGTTTGGGATGCGGCATGCCCGCGAGTGGAGGAATAATGCATAGGAAGATCGTTCAATCAGACGGTTGTGGAGCGAAGCTGGCGCAAGCCCACATTATACGGTCGAACCGGCAATTGATCCCTGATCGCCGATCCCTGGCCTCTGATCCCTGTTTCGTAGGGGCGGGTTCCAACCCGCCCTGGTTGCCATGCCCACGCAAGAAATCATTCCAACCGCATCGTCATGTGGGTCCGGAGCATGTTTGTCGGATAACGATGATCGACGAGGGCGGGTTGGAACCCGCCCCTACGAAGAACCATGGGGGGGTGCCGTGCAAACCAGGCTCAGTTCAGCTGTTCCAAGCGGATCCAGGTGACCGGAGCGACCACCGTGGCCAGGCGCTCGATCCTGGCCAGCGCCGATTCGATGTTCTTTTCCTGGGTCTCGTGGGTGAGCAGGATGATGTCGACATGGCTTTCGCCCTCTTCCGGTTCCTTTTGCAGCATGGCGTCGATCGAGATGCTGTATTCGGCCAGGATGCTGGTCAGGTCCGCCAGCACGCCGATCTGGTCCGCCACGCGCAGGCGCAGGTAGTAGCTGGTGCTGACCTCGGCCATCGGCAGGATCGGCGTATCCGACAAGGCGTTCGGCTGGAACGCCAGATGCGGCACGCGATGGTGCGGGTCGGCGGTGGCCAGGCGCGTGATGTCCACCAGGTCGGCGATCACCGCCGATGCGGTCGGCTCGGCGCCCGCCCCCTTGCCGTAGTAGAGCGTGGGGCCGACGGCGTCGCCCTGCACCACCACCGCGTTCATGGCGCCTTCGACGTTGGCGATCAGGCGCTTGGCCGGGATCAGGGTCGGATGCACGCGCAATTCGATCCCGGCATCGGTGCGGCGCGTGATGCCGAGCAGCTTGATGCGGTAGCCCAGCTGTTCGGCGTAGCGGATGTCGCTGGCCTGCAGCTTGGTGATGCCTTCCACATAGGCCTTGTCGAACTGCATCGGAATGCCGAATGCGATCGCCGCCATGATGGTGAGCTTGTGCGCGGCGTCCACACCCTCGATGTCGAAGGTCGGGTCGGCTTCGGCATAGCCCAGGAGCTGGGCTTCCTTGAGCGCCGTGTCGAAATCCAGGCCCTTGTCGCGCATCTCGGAGAGGATGAAGTTGGTGGTGCCGTTGATGATCCCGGCGATCCATTGGATGCGGTTGGCGGTCAGCCCTTCGCGCAAGGCCTTGATGATGGGAATGCCGCCGGCGACCGCTGCCTCGAACGCCACCATCACGCCGCGTTCCTGGGCGGCCTGGAAGATTTCGGTGCCGTGCATGGCCAGCAGGGCCTTGTTGGCGGTCACCACGTGCTTGCCGTTGGCGATCGCCTGCATCACCAGGGTGCGCGCGATGCCGTAGCCGCCGATCAGTTCAACCACGATGTCGATGTCGGGATGGTTGACCACAAGGCTGGCGTCGTTGACGACCTCGCAGGCTGAACCGGCCACGCTGCGCGCGTGCTCGATGTTCAGGTCGGCCACCATGCTGATCTCGATCGCGCGTCCGGCGCGGCGCTGGATTTCTTCCTGGTTGCGGGCCAATACCTTGAACGTGCCGGCGCCTACCGTACCTATGCCGAGCAAGCCTACTTTGATGGGTTTCATACTTTTAAATGGTTCCTTGGTGAATGTCAGGCGCGCTTGCTCATTCTGGTGCGATAGCCTTCCAGAAAATGGGCGATGCGGCCAATGGCAAAGGTCAGGTCATCCGCGTTCGGCAGGAATACCAGGCGGAAATGATCGTTGGTCGGGCAATTGAACCCCGTACCCTGCACGATCAGGACTTTTTCCTCGGCCAGGAGATCGTAGGCGAACTGCTGGTCGTCGGCGATCGGGTACATGCTGGGGTCCAGGCGCGGGAACATGTAAAGGGCTGCGCGCGGCTTGACGCAGGTCACGCCGGGAATATCGGTCAACAGCTTGTAGGCCAGGTCGCGCTGGCGCAGCAGGCGCCCGCCAGGGCCGACCAGATCATTGATGCTCTGGTAGCCGCCCAGGGCGGTCTGGATCGCGAACTGCCCCGGGGCATTGGCGCACAGGCGCATCGAAGCCAGCATGTTCAGGCCTTCGATGTAATCGGCGGCGTATCTCTTTTCTCCCGAGACCACCATCCAGCCGGCGCGATAGCCGCAGGAACGGTAATTCTTGGACAGGCCGTTGAAGGTGATGAACAGGACGTCGTCGGCCAGCGAGGCCAGCGAGGTATGCACGGCGCCATCGTACAGCACCTTGTCGTAGATTTCGTCGGCGAACAGGATCAACTGGTGCTGGCGCGCGACTTCGACCAGTTGCTGCAACACTTCCACCGAATACAGGGCGCCGGTCGGGTTGTTCGGGTTGATGACCACGATCGCCTTGGTGTTGGGCGTGATCTTGCGCCGGATATCGTCGATGTCCGGGTACCAGTCGGCCTGCTCGTCGCAGATGTAGTGCACCGGCGTGCCGCCGGACAGGCTCACCGCCGCGGTCCACAGGGGATAGTCGGGCGACGGCACCAGCACTTCGTCGCCGCTGTTGAGCAAGGCGTTCATCGCCATCACGATCAGTTCGGAGGCGCCATTGCCCAGGTAAACGTCCTCGATCGTGACCCCGGCGACGTTTTTTTCCTGGGTGTAATGCATCACCGCCTTGCGCGGCGCGAACATGCCCTTGGAATCGGTATATCCGGAGGCCTGCCCCATATTGCGTATCATGTCCTGCACGATCTCCTCGGGCGCGTCGAAACCGAAGGCCGCAAGGTTGCCGATATTGAGCTTGATGATTTTCTGGCCGTCTTCCTCCATCTGCCGGGCTTTTTCCAGCACCGGTCCACGGATGTCATAGCAAACATCCGCCAGTTTCTTCGATTTGTGGATCTGCTTCACAGGAATATTCCTAGAAATTGGGGTGCCAGGGTCACGCCCAAGGCAAGACTGCGCGTACGCAACGCGAAAGGAATCATTTTGCCTAATGCAAACGCATTTATCAATGTCGGAGCGCATTTCGCGCCGAAATCGGACATTTTTCTCCCTATCCTTTATCATTTGCAAACGCACACCCCCTGTTATACGGATGTTTTCGGACCCAGCACTCGCCGATGAAGCTTCATACCACCCAAACCCAGCACTACCAGACCGTCACGGCCTACGATCAGGACGGCGTCGAAATCAATGCGATCCGCTACAGCAACAGTCTGGTGGTGATGCCCGAAACGCCGCCCGAGCCGTGGCCGGTCGGCACTTTCGACCAATTGAACGCCGGCCATTTCGAGCAAATCAATGCGGCCGGCCCGGAGGTGGTGATACTGGGAACCGGACTCAAGCAGCGCTTCGTGCATCCTTCCCTGATCGTCGCCCTGACCAGCCGTCATGTCGGGGTCGAATCCATGGACAGCCATGC
>Ga0182745_1002647_pt1 | contig 15867 bp, 18 predicted proteins | sample eDN3rd30CKraftBY_FD_128523 | JGI IMG/M metagenome (GOLD analysis project Ga0182745, IMG submission 128523) | Enriched backyard soil microbial communities from Emeryville, California, USA - eDNA 3rd pass 30_C Kraft BY (version 2) (version 2) | ecosystem: Environmental > Terrestrial > Soil >...
GACAACCCCCACTTATAGTTGGCTACCAAATAGTTGGTTTTGCTACCATTAACCAAAGCATAATTAGTAACAATGAAATGTATATGATTGTTGACTTTCGTAATTTTGCGATGAACTGATCTTTATGAAAAGTGGCTGTTCCAAATGTTTTTAAAGTTGGTTTAAAGGCTCTTGCCAAAAAGACGATAGACCCAATCATAACCGCAACCGTCATAACAACCCAAGAAGTCGTCCATGTCCAAGCACTGATTCCAATAAGTATAACACCTGATATCACTAATACATGCCCAGCATGTTTTACCACGGTAATAGATGTTTGAAATGCTTGTACAAATCCGCCTAGTTGATCTATTTCCGTTTTTTCCATTTTTCCTAGTAGCGGCAAAAGAGCAATAAGTGGCCCCACCGAAACGACGGCACTTAATACATGAATATATATGAAGATTGTTAATAACATCACAACCACGCCCTTTTTCATCTTCTACCACAAGTATACCATTATAAGGTTGTCCAAATTTTGAGCATACAATGACATTTTTGTATAAATCTACAAGTTATTATGATGCATAATGGTGGCACGTAAATATTTTATTAATTAGGTGTAAAGGTATTGTTAAATGATACAAACTGCATACAATAGGAAAACAAAATGCTGTATGATCAAGCTTAGAAGCTAAAAAGCTTGAATTGATTCGAAGGTGAGTGATTATTATAGGAATCCATAAATTTTTTACAAGTTTAAATGATTTAGAAAGAATTTTCCGTGCTCCAGGACGTTTCAAATTTGAAGAACATAATGTAGCTGCTCATTCATGGAAAGTTTCACAATATGCGATGTTTTTTGGGACACTTGAAGAGATGAACGGAGCTACTGTCAATTGGAAGGCACTTTATGAAAAAACAATCAATCATGATTTTGCAGAGGTTTTTATTGGAGATATTAAAACACCAGTAAAACATGCTAGCGTTGAGCTAAAACAAATGATTGCCCATGTAGAGGAAAAAATGATGGAAAAGTTCATTTTAGAGGAAATACCCACGGAATTCCAAGAGATTTTTCTTGAACGAATGAAGGAAGGTAAAGACTCAACATTGGAAGGACGCCTTCTAGAATTTTCCGACAAACTAGACCAATTTTATGAATCATTTGCTGAATTAAAAAGAGGAAATACTGATAAAGAGTTTGTTATCATGTATCAACAAGCTTTAAAGAAGCTATTAGAAATGCCACTAAAAGTAAGTGTCCAATATTTCCGCACTGAAATATTAAACGATGTCATGAAAGAAGATACGCAAATAAACATCGTCGATTTGACGAATGAAGTGCTGAACAAGACAAAATAATCTGATGAAAGTTTTCCGATTATGGAAGGCTTTTTTATTTATAAATAATAGGGTACAAACTCCACAACACATATTACTTATCAGTATTAAACGGTTGACAATTTTTAATAAAGGTACTTACTTGCACATCGAATACGAATCAGCTAATATAACATTAAAGCTGCGTTGTTCGTACTAATAATAAGTTTTAACCTTTGAGCTGTAATAGGGAGTTTTAATCGAAGTTGGAATGGCGAGCGTCACACTGCGGTGAATGACGATATACAGGATAGCTTCTGCGAACACCCACTTTGAGGAGTGGTGGTTTAAAACTTTTTATTAAAATAATACGGCAAGGCGGCTTTGCCATACATAATGTATCGCAAGGCTCAAAAAGCACCTTTACTGCTATAGTAAAGGTGCTTTTTCTTGCTAATTAACAACTTTCATGTTAGTACTACTTTACATTTTTATCCTTAAAATAAAACGGAATTGGAAAGCGAATAGTCCTCCAATTTTTGTTTTTATCATTTTGATCAGAATTATCGAGACGATGCACAGCTAATTTTCTGTAGCTTAAAAGTAAATAACGGACTAACTACTTATCTCTTGCGAAAATCTCAGCAAATAACCATCTGGATCTTGAACGAGAAATTCAATTTCTTTGATTACTGTCTCATTAGTTTTATATTCACTAACAGTTGGCTCTCTAAATAACAACACTTCATTTTTTATTAATGTTTCAACAATAGGTTGAATATCATCAACTATTATTTGAAAGTTAACTCCTCTACCAAATGGATATTCTAAAACCCCAGTATTCCAATATCCATTTATTTCCTCAATCATAATTTGCGCTCCGTTAATCGATAGAAAGGCAAATTTGTCATCAGTTCTCTCATATTTTAATTGGAAGCCAAGTATCTCTATATAAAACCATTTAGACTTCTCAATATTCTTAACCGATAACTCTGGAATTAAAGCATTGAATTTCATTCCTCATTCATCTTCCTTTTCTATTTAGCCCAAATCTATATCAAGTTATATCTTGGATTGTTTATTATTTCATTTATCACAAAAGTAATATCCTTAGAAGCATTTTTACAGATATGCTTTTCATCTAATTCTGACTCTGTAAACTCATTAACTAAAATTAAACATCGCTCACCCATTCGTTGCGCTGGCATTCTCATAGTATCTCTTCTAACTAGTGTCTCGTTATCAGTCCATAAAACTACATACTTAACCTCTACATTTAAGCTTTTAAGGTGATTACTAAACGATTCTGCTTCTTTGGGAAATGTTATATAATCGACAACTACATCAATGCCAACCTTAAGAAAATTCTTTGTAAGACTTAAAATATTGTTCCAAATCAAATCGACTTCTTCTTGGCTCTCCCACGGCTTTTTTCTCCCGTTAACGTGCATATGACTGATATAATCACCAGAAATATAGGTACTGTTCTCTATAGTTTTAACTAGTTCTTTTGAAGTTGTTGATTTACCCACTCCAGCAGGTCCTGACACTATGTACACCTTATTTATTGCCTTTTTATTCATTTTAAAATAACTCCTTAAAAGGCTTTTTTATTTCCTGCTCTTCTTTATATTTATTTAAACATTTTTTACATATACAAGATTTTCTTCTATCTTCTATAGGAACTAATTCAAAGATTTCATTAGGAAATTCTTCTGTGTAACACCAGCAGTTACCAAGTTGTCCCGTACTTGTAAAACACTCATTTTCCTCTTTACATATAGGACAATTTTTAATATCCAGTTTTAATCACTCCCAACCTTTCACAACCCCACCTAAATATTAACATAAATATCCATACGCTTGAAAAGGAGAACAATCTTTTGTAATTGGCTCTCATTTTACTGTATATCGGACTGATAAAACTTCCTAATTGAAGAGGCGTAGAATACATCATTTAATAATTCTCAATAACTCCACCTATCGAAGAAGCTCTAACAATAGGATTCTCAAGGATCTCTTTTAATTCATCCTTCGTTCCATAAACGACCGCCCCTAATATTTCTACATCCTCGATTTTAAGATATTTCATCTTATTGAAAGCATTCTGGTGATCAGGGGAAATACTCATTTGCAATAATTTTAAAAACTCATCATATCCAACTTCCAAATCATAGATGGAATTATAGGGTGTATTTATGGAAAAGCCTAGTGCCTCACTTTCCCCAATAAATGTTGAAGACCAATCGTTTTCTTTCGCCATTTGTTGAAACTCGCTTAACTGCCCCTTGCTATAAGTGTCTATCCAAAACCATGTCATTTCAGGAAGGTGCATGAAAAGCTCACTAGGTTTGTAAGGCTTATCAAAGGACAGGGCTACCTCATAGATTTTGTCTCCTTGCATACTGTTAATCAGTTCTTCATCATTTTTATATTCTTTATATGAGACCCTTGGATGGAAAAACATCATTTCTCTCCAACCATTTTCTTTATAGTCAAATTGCCAATCCTCTGCTGTGTGTCCGATACCTCCACCTGAACCTCGTGATACCAATACTGAAGGAATAGGACCAAATGAATATTGTTTGCGTTCGATAACCATAGATTTTATTTTGAAGTCTTTTGAAATTTCATAGTTGCTTATTCCACCTAGTAGACCTCTTGAATCTACGGTTTCACTTATATATCCATTAGGAGTGCTAAGGCGGACATAAGCGTCCCATTGCTTAAATGCCTTTTCACTAAAGTAAGCAGAAATAGCGAAATTAACTATGCTTAAAACAACAAATACCACTATAGAAATGATAATAACTGTAATGATGGACTTTATTTTTCCTTTTCTTACTGCCTTTTTAATCTTTTTTTCATCAAAAAGATCTTCTGACAAATCATTCATGTAGATCCCTCCACTTTTTTTGAAATTCTTTCCGAGCACGGAATAAATAAGTTCTAATTGTTTCTTCTTTCATTCCTAGTAATAAAGCAATCTCTTTATAACTAAGTTCAAGCTCATACTTTAATAGTAAAAGCTGCTTATAAATTTCTTGAATACATTCTAAAATAAGTGCAATTTCATGATTTTTTTCAGTAGTTAATACGCTCAATTCCGTGTCATGATCATTTGCGAAATTGTTCCAAAAACGAATATCATCAATTGATATTGCTCTTTCTGTTCCTTTTTTCTTTAGCACTTTTTTAAACTCATTCATTGCAATGGTGAAGATATAAGAAAGAGCTTTCTCTGAAGGAACACCACTACTATAAGCGATAAACTTTGCATAACTTTCTTGAACAATATCTTCTGCATCTTCATGACTACAGCCATTCTTTTTTAAATAAAAATAGATCATTTTTGCTTGTTTATTGTATATTTCCAACAAAAGATTCGAATTCATGGCTCCTCCTTTCAAAGTCTTCATAAATAAAGAGTCGCTTTCCTTTAAAAAGTTTACAACAAAATGAGAAATAATTTTTTCACTATAAGATTCGTGTTTAAATTAATTAACATTAAATAACGGTAATTGAAGATTAGATAATGGCTAATTCTCTTATGAGTACACGTTTTATTTATAAATTAAAAAAGGCTACTCTTCTTATTGAAGAATAGCCGCCGTTAGCTGGACAAAGTTAGTTATTCAAACTATCCGTCTTCATAACATTCGCTTCGCTACTAAGCCTTTCGTATTTGTTAGGACAAAGCCTAATTTCTTGTATTTTTGCTCGAAATTATATCTATGAAACGAGATGACCCTTGAAGAAAACTGTCAGGAGACAGGTTCTCGTAACGATAACATTCGTTTGGGTAGGCTTCACCGAACCCAAATAACTCAAGTACATCCTCTTCCATTGCAATTCCACCGATATTAAACTCATAAACTGAATACAACTCTTTAATAAAATACTTAAAGTCTTCAATTTCCTCTTTTTTAATACCAATTTGATCCCATTCTGGTACATCAAATTCATCTCCATAAAACCAAAAACCAACCATTATTGCATTTGAAGAGACCATTTCTATTTGTAATACCGCTTTCCGTTTCCTAGCTATATAAATGTATAACCTTAACCTTAAAGAATGAATGTAATTTGTTTGCGGGTGATCTTCATCATAGGGATAACCTCTTTCAAAAAAACTAATAACTTCATCAACGTTTTTATCAACGATTTCAACTTTATTTATGATTCTTGATAACCTACCAATTATATCTTGTGCGGTTTTCCTTTTTTCTTCTTTAAGTTCCAACAAAAAACTGACTTCAAGGAATGGACCACCTTGCAACCATTGGGACCATTGCATCAATTATTCCCCCTGAGTTTTAGGCTAAATTATATTATAATTACGCTTTCCACCTTGGTCTAACCTGCTTTTTCAATAAGAAAGCGACTTTCTTTATCCCCCAGAACACTAGTCAGTTACTAAAAGCAGAAAGTAAATCTAGCAAATATAAGAACAGATTAATAATATCTAAGTAAATACCTATGGCAATATTCATTGCCTCGTACCAGTTATTTTCCGCTCTTGTAATGCGGTTAAAATCATAAATTAAATATAATGTGAATAAAACAACTCCGAAGATGGCTATGATTTTCCGCTTTGTTTCACTAATTTTTATAAAAAGACGTAGAATATTAATCGCGATTAAACCGATTAAAGCGATGAGTAACAATTTACCCATAAATGAGAAATTAATGCCTGAATACAGCCCAATTAGTGCAGTAATAAATGTGACGGATGCTGTAATGACAAGTACTGTCGTTCCTAAATTTTCATCCACTGCAATTAATGCAAGTGCCACTTCAATCCCTGTTAATATAGACCAAATTGTAAATAATATCATTGCAAAGCCAAAATTGTGCTGATTAAACAGCAAAATAATAAACACTACAATATCAAGAATCAGAAGTGTCCAAAAGTACTTTGAAATGTACCTAAAATCAATATGTAAATCTACTTTTCCCTTTCCAATATACGTAGCACTAATCCATTCAACCTTTTTTGTATTATACAAATAACGAATATACTGAATCAAACCTATGCACGCAATGGTTGTTATGATTAACTGGATTGACAAAATTAAAAACACCTTTGAAAACAGCGTTTCAAATAACATTCATCCACTCCTTTTTGCAAATTGTACAATTTTCCCTATAATATCACACTAGTAATTCCACCAATTAAAAATGAATAAGAAATCAAAAAAATTTTGCAAACATTCTAATTTCGCATCCGTATGCAAAATTTAATCTGGAAAAATTATTGCATTTTCCCTTTCCAACGAAATTCATATACGACATAACTAGAATTAAGTGCAATTTGCAAATAACCCTAATTATGTCGTATGTCATTTTCGTTCATTATTGAAATTCACTTTTCCGTTACAGGTACTACAATTTAGGGACTGCAAAAAAGTGATAACCTCATTCAAATATTTAAAAAGAACTACATCCAATTATTATTTGATGTAGTCCCATTATCAAACTTATTTAAATACACTCTCATACCAAGCTTTTGCAGCTTGCACTTCACTCATTGTTAATTGATGGCCATAGTTTTCCCATTGGATATCAACAGAAGCTCCGGCACCCTCTAACAACGCTTTTAAATCTACGGATTCCTGTTGAGGACAGATTGGATCATTTACTCCAGCAGCGATAAATACATTTGTACCTTCTAGTTGAGGTAACTCAATTCCACGTCTTGGTACCATTGGGTGATGAAGAATTGCCCCTTTCAACGAATCCGCAAAATGGAATAATAAACTTGCAGCGATGTTCGCACCATTTGAATACCCGATTGCAACAATGTTGTTACGGTCAAATTGGTATTCCTTTGCTGCATCATCTAAAAATTGATTCAATTCGTTCGTTCGGAATATTAAATCCTCGATATCAAACACACCTTCAGCGAGTCGTTTGAAGAAACGGGGCATACCGTTTTCTAATACGTTTCCACGAACACTAAGTACCGATGCATTAGGGTCAACAATATCTGCTAAAGGCAATAAATCTTTTTCATTTCCACCAGTTCCATGTAAAAGTAATAGTACTGGATTATTTGTATTTGTTCCCGCTCTAAATATATGTTGCATGGATTTCTCTCCCTTAAACTTACTTTGGTCTTTCGATTGAGAAGATGTCACCTAATTTTGCATAATCAGATCCCGCTAGACGACTAACAGCTCCCAAATTTCCGGGATTAATATGACTGTTTTCCTCATAGATTGACTCATCAATATGGAATAAAACGACTTCCCCAATAAATAAATCACTACCTGGGTTTTCTTCATCCTTTAATGGAATTGCTTTAATCAATTTACATTCCATTCGAACCTTAGCTTCTTGAATACCTGGGACATTAACTAGGGAACTATTTACCTCAGTTAAATTTGCTATTACAAGTTCACTTTCATTAGGTGGTAAGGAAGCTGCAGTTTCATTAATTTGGTTAACATTTTCTTCATCTACGATATGGACAACAAATTCGCCAGAACTATAAATATTTCTAGCTGTATCCTTTACTCGTCCATTTGGTCTTTGGATAGCTAATGAGACCATTGGTGGATTGGCAGACACGATATTAAAATAACTAAAAGGCGCGCCATTCACAACACCTTCAGTTGATTTTGTAGTGACAAAAGCAATTGGTCTCGGAATAATAGTGCCAGTCAATAACTTATAATTATCTCGTTCACCAATATCTTTAGGACTAATGGATAACAAGTGATTTCTCCCCTTTACTAATCTAGCCGGCGCACTTCAATTGGGATTAATGACATTTCTAGTGATTCACGTAAGTCCTCATATTGAGGTGGTAACATTAACTGGTTACCCATTGTCTCATATGACTCATCATGTGCAAATCCTGGTGGATCTGTTGCAATTTCAAATAATATTTCACCGTGTTCACGGAAGTATATAGCATTGAAATAGTTACGGTCTTTTACATTGGTTACACGCATCCCGTTATTGAAAGCATGTTCTTGCCACTGAATATGATCGTCATTATCTTTTGCGCGCCATGCAATATGATGGACTGTTCCAACGCCCATTGTACCACGAACACCAGTAGTCATCTTTAGATCAATGATATTACCAATATCTCCTGAGGATTTAAAACGGGTATAATCCCCTTCTGTTCCTACTACTTCAAGACCCATAACATCGACTAGTGTCTTAGTTGTTTCTTCTGGTCGACTAGAGAAAAGAGTTGCCCCTCCAAATCCCTTTATAGCAACTTCTTTTTTTACTTCGCCAAACTCCCAAGGATTTAATTCGCCTTCTTCACGCTCAACAATTTCTAAATGTAATCCATGGGGATCGTCAAATTGTAGAGAGGTTTCACCAAAGCGTTCTACCATGTTATATTCCACATCGAATTTCTCCAAGCGTTTTTTCCAGAATTCAAATGATCCAACTGGAACAGCATATGAGGTTACACCAACTTGCCCATCCCCAATGCGACCACGATACGCATTTGGCCAAGGGAAAAATGTAATAATTGAACCTGGCTTACCACCCTCCGTTCCAAAATATAGATGATAAGTTCCTGGGTCATCAAAATTAATAGTCTTTTTCACCAAACGTAATCCTAATAATCCAGCATAAAAGTCAACATTTTCTTGCGGGTGTCCAACAATGGCAGTAATATGATGGATCCCAGCTGTATGTTTTGACATGTTTATTCCCCCTATTGAGTCAAATTCGCTCTAATCTAGTCGGTACGTTTAGTTTTATTCGTATTCTTTTTCAAATACTTTCGTACTACGAACTGTATCAAAATGTCTTACTAATTTTTCAATTTCTTCACGTTTTGATTCAAAGAATGGTGGTAAAGCTAATTTTTCACCAAGCGTTTCGTAAGGCTCATCGTCCATGAATCCTGGTCCATCTGTCGCAAGTTCAAATAAAATTTGCGGTGCAACATTTGAGTACAATGAACCAAAATAATATCTTTCTACATAACCAGAGTTCGGTAATCTAAATCCAGTTAAACGTTGTTGCCACTCCTCTAACTCACTACGGTCTTCAACTCGAAATGCAGCATGGTGTACTGTACCAAAGCCTTGTCTAGCTTGTGGAAGCACCGTATTATACTCTACTACCACCTGCGCACCGTTACCGCCTTCACCCATTTCAAATAAATAGAATGAACCTTCTTGTGCCACTTCTCTCATCTCAAATACTTTTGTTAACACTTCTTTAAAGTAATCTAAGTATGAAGTACGGACAAAAATTGGTCCTAACCCAGTGATAGCGAATTCTACTGGTATTGGTCCCTTTTCCCAAGGTGTACCGGCTGCTACACCGACATTCACTTCATCTGATATTAATTGATATTGTTGATCGTCAAAGTCTACAAAAGGTAACACTTTTTTGCCAAACTGTTCTTTAATACCAGAATTTTTTACGCCCAGACGGTTAAAGCGTTTTAACCAATAATCTAACGCAGCGTCATTTGGTACTCGGAATGAAGTTCTAGAAATTTCATTTGTACCGTGTATTCCTTTTGGGATACCTGGGAAATCAAAGAATGTCATATCTGTCCCAGGACTACCAACATCATCTGTAAAGTAAAGATGATAAGTTTGAATATCATCCTGATTTACCGTTTTCTTAACTAGTCGTAATCCTAGTGTATATGTGAAAAACTCATAAATTTTTTCAGCACTGCTAGTAATCGCCGTTACGTGATGTAATCCTTTTAAATGATTCATTTTTAAAACCCTCCAAATTGTTTATTATCTCGAATTCGAGATATATATTCAAAAAATAAAGATAGTTCCTTTCCTATCTTTAGTATTCATTATTAATTTAAAATTTATGATTTGAATTGTATATTAAAATTAACTTCAATTAAAATATCTCTAATTCGAGATAATAATATCATTAATAAAAGTACTTGTCAATTGTTCAAATAGCAACTATGCGAGCAATTATACAAAAAGTCAATTAACGCAGTGATGCATTAATTGACTTTTAGATAAATAAATTATGCTGCTGGGTTTACTTCTAATTCAACTTTAATTTTGATGTCTTTACCAACAAGTACGCCGCCAGTTTCTAAAGCTGCATTCCAAGTTAGGCCGAATTCTTCACGGTTGATTTTTGCCTCAGCTTCAAATCCGTAAACTTCTACACCCCATGGGTTTTTACCTTTACCACCGAATTCAACATCAAATGTTACAGGTTTTGTAACGTCTTTAATTGTTAAGTCACCAGTTACTTTGAAGTCATCTCCGTCTTTTGTGATGCTTGTTGATTTGAAAGTGATTGCAGGATATTGTTCAACATCAAAGAAATCTGCTGATTTTAAATGATTATCGCGATCAATACTACGTGTGTTAATAGTTGCAACATCAAAAGAAAATGCAATTTGTGCAGTTGTTAAATCTTCTAAGTTTTCTGCTTCTACTTCTGCAGTATACGCATCAAATTGACCTTTAACTTTTGATACCATCATGTGTTTTACTTCAAAACCTACTTGTGAGTGAGATTGATCTACTGTAAATTTAGCCATTTTTAAATTCCCCCATGTTTTTATTTTTGTCTCGATTTCGAGATATATACCAAAAAAATATTGAAAGCAGTACAACTACTTCCATGAAGATTTACAAAATTAACTGATTCTGTACATTCAATTTACAATAGTTCGAAGTACAGTATCTCTAATTCGAGATAAATTTACCATACTTTTGATTCTTTTGTCAACATCATAATTTAATTTTTCTTTAAACTCTTCTTCCAACCGCTTTGAGTTATCTATCGGTGGACAAACCAATTCGATTTTCAAGGTACTTTTCTTAAGATCTATTTGTTTCTTGTCTGAAAGTAAATAGCTGTCTTGAATTTAAAGATTCAAGACAGCCTGAACTTACCACATCCTATAACCTACCGATCCTAGTGGTGAATTATTGAGAATATCAATAATCGGAATTGTATATGCAATCAATATTAACGCTGCTAATATAACAGCCCAAATCTTAAAGTTCTCAACCCAAGCAGGTGTTTTTTGAGCTCCGGGTGCAACTTCAGCAATTGGAAACTCCTCAAACCCTATTGGCGCGGTGAAACATTTTCCTATAATTATCAAAAATAAAAGAATTCCTATAAATAATAATGATCCTCCAACAGCTTGAGCGATTTCTGATGCAATCCATGTCTGTGCGATTTCTGCTCCACCATACTCTGAGAAATTAGACCTTCTCGGAGAGCCAAATAAACCAATGATATGCATAGTCCCTGACATAATTAACATTCCAATTGCCCAGATCCAAGTTTGCATAATACCTAGTTGATGTATTTGCTTCGTTAATCGACGTCCTGTTAAATGTGGGATTAACCAGTACGAAGCACCAAAGAATGTTAAAATGACCGTCGTTGCTATTGTTAAGTGGAAATGACCTGTTACCCAAATTGTATTATGAATGACTGCGTTCATTTGATAAGAGGCATTTATGACTCCACCTATTCCCCCAGGGATAAATGAAACCATTCCTATAAATGGTGCAAAGAATCTCACATCACCCCAAGGTAATTTCTTAAACCATCCCAGTAGCCCTTTTCCACCAAGTTCCCTACCGCGAAGTTCGAACGTTGCAAATAGTGAAAAGGCTGTTAAGAATGAAGGAATGATTACAAAGAAGGTTAGTACGACCTGTACGAATTTCCAAAATCCATTTATTCCAGGTTCCATTAGTTGATGGTGCACACCTACAGGGATAGAGTAAAGGATGAATAATACAAACGCAATCCGTGCTAGCCCGTCTGAAAACATTCGGCCACCAATGACCCTTGGAACAACGGTATACCAGACCATGTAAGCCGGTAATAACCAAAAGTAAACTAATGCATGTCCAAAATACCAGAAGAGGGTACGTGTTAACGCTACATCGACTCGATCAATTATTCCTAATGACCACGGTATTAGGAATACAACAGTTTCAATTGCTACGCCTAAAGTGGCAACAAACCACAACATGTTATTACAAACAACCATAAATGATAAAAGTGGCGTTGTTTCCCCTTTATGTTCTTTTCTCCATTGAATCCATCTAAATACTTGACCTAATGCACCAATCCAAGATCCTACCACAACAAGAGCTAGCCCCGTATAGAAAACCCAATGAGCTTTAAGTGGAGCATAAAACGTATATAATACGGTTGCTTCATTTAACAGAATCATTGCACCTGCCATAATTGTCCCGATAAGCATTAAGTAAAAGCCCGCCCATCCTAAACCTCTTTGCTTATCTGACAATGTACCGCAAGTTCTGCTAACTCCTGCTATTTGAAATCCAAAAATGAAAAATGTAGTAAAAATTAGTGCCAATAATACTCCATGTAAAGTTAGTATTTGATAATAACCAATATTCGCTGGCAATTGAAATGTGCCAGATCGAACTAACGTTTGGAGCAGCCCTGCAGTAGCACCTAATAATAATGCTAAAAAGGCAACTAAAAAGTGAACTAAAGCTAATAAAGCATCTCTAGGATGGATTTTTACTTGGTCCGTTTTCTTTTGAGCAACAGAAGCATTATTGATTGGTCCATTTATTGATTCACTAGAGCTCATCTGGTTCCACCACCTTTAACATTGAAAACATTTGAGTGTGACCTGTTCCACAATATTCATTGCAAACAATAAGGTACTCTCCTACTTGGTCAACTGTTGTCACATATTCAGAAACATAACCTGGTTCAGCCATCATATTAATATTTGTCCCAGTTATTTGAAATCCATGGACAACATCTTTGGAAGTAGTTATAAATTTCACTTTTGCCCCAACCGGAACGACTAATTCCATTGGATTGTAGAAAAATGCAGAAGAAGTCACAACCACCTCATAATCCCAGTCTTTTCCGTCCACTTTATGAACGCCAGGATTATTAAACGGTGCGATTGTATCCACTTCTTCATAATTAACTGTAATCATCGAGTTATTTGGGTGAGTTCCTTGATGAAAAGCCATTACACCCGTTATACCTAAAAAGACTACTAGTGAGCCAATTCCAAATGTGAGCCAAATTTTTTCATACTTGTGTATATGCATTCTCGTACCTCGCATTATTTAAAGTTTTAAAAACGACCAATATAAAGTAAAAAAATTGCAATCCACGAAATGATCATTAAAAATCCTAATGACAAAGTTGCAAAAAGGGTGCCTTTTAAATCTTCCTTTGGCTGATTTTTATCTTCCAAAATATCACCACCTTTCTTTCTTTGATGCATGAATCATTAAATTAACTTTATACGGTATTTAATACTTTGAGTCTTTTCCATCTCAGTACAAAAATAAACATATTTCGACAAGCGAACTCCCAAAAATGAGCCACATCATATATATAAAAAAGGCTGCTCCAAATCCATGGAACAACCTGAAATCAACTCGTCTATTTTTTCTTTCTTGTTTCTTTTTCCCATTGTGCTAATGAAGGATATGGGTCAAATGCCCACTCAGTTCGACCATTAAATTTATACATTCCGTAATGTAAGTGGGGTGGGAATTTACCGGATGTCCCTTCTTTTCCATAACCAGAACTTCCTACACCACCCAGTAGTGTACCAGGTTCGACTATGTCACCTATTTTTAAGTCTTTGTTGAAATATGCAAGATGTGCATAGTAGTGGTAGGTATTATGGTTATCACGAATACCCACTCGCCATCCTCCAAATTCATTCCATCCCATAACTTCCACTACACCATAGGATGTTGAAACGACAGGCGTGCCATAGCCTGCAAAAATATCTGTACCTTCATGAATACGTCTTCCGCCCCAACCCCTGCTTGCCCCCCAAGTACCACGATAACTATAATCGAATCCGCGTACTGGTACAGGGAAAACATGAGTATCTAAATCAATTGTATTGTAATGTTTATAAAGTTTCGCTATGGACATAATCTGATTAACTACTTGCTCACTTTTGTAATATTCCCATAAGCCAATTTTTATATCTTCTTCACTTGGTCCATATTGACTTAAGTATGTTTTCATCGTAAACATAACATCATCATCATTAGATAAATCAGCCTTATCATCGCTATCTCCATCGAGACCCATTCCACCAAAATATTGAATTGTTGCAATGGATGTATCATCCTGATTAGGATTAGTTGCACCTACCCAATATTCTGTTGAAAATTGCAAAGCGATGATACCTTCTCTTTTCGGTATATCTTTACGAACTGCTTGTATGTTTCTTTCATATTGATCAATTGCAGCTAAGTAATACCATGGCACAAACATATCCTGGAATTTCACATAATATTCCATGCGACTATTAAGTATTTCTTCCCTTGAAGGTTGTGGTGTGTTTGCTGATACTTCAGACGAAAAAATGATGCTCCACAGCATTGTTAAGACCAATAAGGGAATAAAAAATCGAGTCAAAAAACTAGACCTCCTTTCGTTCTAATTTAGAATAACCGGATTTTTTTAAACCATGTGTTAGGTTTACATATTGAAAATTAATATGGTGAAACTATCATTGAATTCACTCTTTACTTTCTCCAATGGCAAAGCAAGCTTTTTCCAAAATACCCTTATATGTGATAGGATATATAAAATTAGAAGAATTATAGAATGGAGGATTTACTGTGGAAACATTAAAATCAACAGAACAATTTGAACAACTTAAAAATAATGAGCGTGTAATTTTTATGTTCTCGGCTGACTGGTGCGGAGATTGCCGATTCATAGATCCTGTTCTACCTACTATCGAAGCAAATTATCCAGATTATACATTTGTCAAAATCGATCGAGATCAATTTATTGACCTATGTGCTGAGTTAGATGTATATGGCATTCCAAGTTTTATTGCTTATACTAATGGAACTGAAACGGGTCGCTTTGTAAGTAAAGATCGCAAAACGCAAGAAGAGATTGAAGCATTTATTGATGGATTAGCAAAATAAACTTTCATATTAAAAGTTCCATCGCATTTTTGACGATGGGGCTTTTTCGATTTTACTCCCCTTAATTCGAAAAACCTTAAATGGTTTCTTCTGTGAATAATTCCAAGATAAAATCTTGTGCATTACATGTAACGAAATAAAAAGTATAGTTATTAACCAAGAATCAAATGATAATAATCAACCACACTTATAGTGTGTCTTTATTATTATCCAATTTCAGAGGTAAACTCATATGCATATGCAAATTACAGAGAAAGAATTGAAAAGTGCAACTATACTTTTAGATCTTTTAATTATTTTAATCGGGACTGTAATGTCCGCTATTGCACTAAATATGTTAACAATCCCTTCCGGACTTTTAGCAGGTGGTATAGCTGGAATTGCCCAATTTATTAATTACTTTTTCCCTATTGATGTTGGGATATTTTATTTCATCTTAAATATTCCTTTAATGATAGCTGCTTATATGTTTTTAGGTAGAAAATTTAGTATCTATACAATCATTTCAATTATCCTTGTTTCTACTTTTCTATTTCTTCTACCAGTAAGACATATTTGGACTGAAAACATTTTATTAGCTGCTATATTTGGTGGTGTATTAAATGGGATTGGGTGTGGAATTGTTTTACGACGGGGAGGGTCTCAAGGCGGA